>Ga0247834_1001464_pt1 | contig 40295 bp, 44 predicted proteins | sample LaCruzMarch2015__8_FD_187118 | JGI IMG/M metagenome (GOLD analysis project Ga0247834, IMG submission 187118) | Freshwater microbial communities from meromictic Lake La Cruz, Castile-La Mancha, Spain - LaCruzMarch2015_12m | ecosystem: Environmental > Aquatic > Freshwater > Lake | place: Spain... | reverse complement strand
TAGCTAACTCTTCAAGAGCGCCGCGCAAAGAGTAAATCTCTTCAATATCTTGGCGATTCCATGATGCGATAGTTGCACCACGGTGACGTTCGATAACAACTAATCCTTCGCGCTCTAAACGCATCAACGCTTCGCGCACCGGTCCACGAGAAACTCCCAATTGAGCAGCGAGCTCATCTTCAGTTAGTTTGCGACCCGGCTCAAGTTCTTGAGAAACGATCGCATCACGTAAATCATCGGTGACCTCATCTGCTAACACACGACGAGTTGCTACACCTAGGGAGAGCGGACGTTGAACCATAGCCACCACCTAATTAGATTGTTGTTTGTATACAACAATCATAGGGCTCTTTCCGCTTAGTAGTGACCTAAATTTCCACCAGCGTTGAAGGACAAGTTGCCTCCATCGACCGGCAAAATCGTTCCGGTAATCATCGCGGCTGAATCACTGGCCAAAAAGTGAACCGCATCGGCAATATCTTCAGGCTCGGCTACCCGTCCCAAAGGAATACCTTCAAGCAAACGGGTCATTAAAACACGGGCCTTTTCCCCTTCAGTTTCAACCCAGCGACGCCATCCAGGGGTGTTGACCGAACATGGCTGAATTGCGTTAACGCGAATCTTTGCCGTTGCCCATTCAATAGCTAACTCTTTAGTTAATTGATTAACTCCACCCTTGGAAACGCTATAGGCAAAGTTGCCGCGACCAATCGCTGAACTGCCTGCAATCGAACTGATGTTAACCACGGCACCTGGCTTTTTGGCGGCGAGAACCAAACGAGAAAACTCACGTGCATTCAAAAAGTAACCCTTGAGAGATGTATTCATCACTCGGTCCCATTCCTCGACAGATGTATCTTGAGGAGGGGTATGGATTCCTTGAGCAGCGTTGTTGACCAGAATATCTGGAACGCCCATTGATGCATGAATCTCTTTATAGATTCGAACTACATCAGCTTCGATAGCCGCGCTACCTAGAAATGTTTGTGCTTTGATTCCCAAGGAATCTAATTCAGCTTTTCCGATAGCTAATGTTTTTTCATCGATGTCCACTAAAGCGATAGTGGCGCCTGCACCACCGAGTTGGCGGCACACAGCCATACCAATGCCTCCGGCCGCACCAGTTACTACCGCTAATTTTCCAGAAACATTGAAGTTAGACATTAGTACGCCACCACTTTCTTTACCGCCGCGATCATTGCATCAACAGATGGGATTGCCGCTTCGGACATTCCTGGGTTAGCACTGATTGGTGCGCGAACACTTCCGATGCGAACGATTGGTCCCTTAAGAGATCCAAAGTTAGCCTCGGTTGCAGTCGCCGCAATTTCAGCGGTGATTGATCCAAACATAGGTGCTTCATCAGCGATAACAACGCGTCCAAATCTTTGAACTGCAGAGTTAATCGCATCTGTATCTAGCGGGTAAAGGGTACGTAAATCAATGATTTCTACATCAATACCCTCTGAAGCCAGTGCTGCAGCTGCCTTTTGAGCGGTTACAACTGTGTATCCGTAGGTAATGATCGCTGCATGCTTTCCTTCCTTAACGGTACGTGCCTTTCCGAAAGGAATTAAAGTATTTTCATCACCAATTTCTCCACGCACGCCGCTGAGCTTTTTGTGCATCAAGAAGATAACTGGATCCGGAGTACGTAGAGCAGTTTTAATCAAACCCTTTACATCCCAAGCATTTGATGGCACGGCAACTGCAAGTCCTGCAGTATGCGCAAACAAAGATTCCAATGAGTTGCAGTGGTGAGCTCCGCCGAGTGCTGTTCCAGATGTTGCTCGAATTACCATAGGTACTGGTTGTCCAAACATAAATCTGATCTTTGCGGCCTGATTGATGATTTCATCCATCGCACCTAAAGAAAAGTCAATGAAGTTCAAGTCAATAATTGGATGCAGACCATACATAGCCGCACCTAAACCGGCTGAAACCATGGCAGCTTCCGAAATTGGTGAATCCTTTACATGTTGGAAACCAAACTCTTGAGCAATTCCCTTTACTTGGGCAAAGTGTCCACCACGTTCGATTAGGTCGGTTCCCAAAATGAAGATGTCGCGGTTGCGGTAAATCTCTTCACGGACTCCAGATTGGAACGCCTCGGAATATGTCGGGTTTTGATTTTGTGTAGAAGTAGTCACTTTACTTTCCTCCCAATAATCCGGAATCGACATCCACTAAAATTGACGCTGTATCTGGTTGAGGTGACTTTTCTGCAAAATCAACCGCATCTTCAACCTCTTTCTTAACATCATCGCGCAGCGCAGCGACTTCAGAGTCGGTAATCAACCCTTCAGATGTTGCGCGTGCGATAAACAAATCAATCGGATCGCGATTAGTTTTCCAATCCAAGATCTCATCCTGAGTTCTGTACTGCCCCTTTTCGCCCACGTTGTGGCCGTAATAGCGGTATGTAAGAGCGTTGATAAGGGTTGGGCCTTCACCAGCTAGCGCGCGTTGACGGGCTTTAGCTGTGTACTCATTTACCTCGACAACATCCTGTCCATTGATTGTGTAGGAAGGTAAACCAAATCCCTCGCCGCGCTTGGCGATATCGCCACCGCCAGTCACACGATCTACAAATGTTTCAACTGCGTACTGGTTGTTATCAACGATTACGATCAAAGGGAGCTTCCAGATAACAGCCATGTTGATCGCTTCCCAAGTACGACCGGTGTTAACGCCACCATCTCCGACAAAACCAACAGAAACCTTTGCATCGCCACGTTGTTGAATACCAAGAGCAGCGCCCATCGCGATCCCGACACCCGCTCCGACGATTCCATTTCCACCAAAGTGGCCACGATGGAAATCGCCTAAGTGCATCGATCCACCACGTCCACGTGAAACACCGGTTGACTTTGTAAATAACTCAGCCATAACTTCGCGAGAAGAAAAACCCTTGGCCAAGGTGTGGTGGTGAGAACGGTGAGTTGTTGCAATTACATCAAGTGGATCCAGCGCGGAAAGAACTCCAACAGCTACAGCCTCTTGACCTGAAGAGTTGTGAATACCGCCTGGAATCTTTCCACGCAAAGAAAGCTTGTCTGCGGTCTCTTCAAATTCGCGGATAAGCATCATTCCTCGCAATGATGAGTGCGCCCACTCTTTACTGAGATTACTCATGATTACTCACTTTCTCCTGGTCCTAGGATTACTGCAATTGTGTTTCCGGCGGGAACTTCATCATTAACTTGATACTTATGTGCACCCATTACTCCAGCTGTTTCAGCCGCAATATCCATTGTTGTTTTATCAGTTTCGATAATTGCAATCACATCACCTGCATTAACTGTGTCACCTGGATTCTTCAGCCATTCTAAGAGAACCACATTATCCATAGCCATTCCGACTGCGGGTACGAATATTTCTTCCACTTTTTCTTCTTTCTCTTAGTTATCTCTTAGTTAAATGGGCCTGCGGCGAACTTGCCGTTTAAGCTGTCTTTACCGGTTAAAAATGTGTGCACATCTGTCAACGCCCATGTAACCAAGCGGCGGCCAGCGCTCTGCGAATACCAAGCAATGTGTGGAGTCAAAATGATGTTCTTTGCGCTGCGAAGCGGAGAATCTGCTTGCAAAGGCTCCTTCTCAAATACATCAAGCCCTGCTCCATCAAGATGACCCGAATTCAGCGCATCGCACAATGCATTTTCATCAATCAAGCCACCGCGAGAAACATTTACCAAGATCGAACCTTTTTGCATCTTTGCTAACTGTTCTTTGCCAAACATGTGGTGGGTAGATGGCATATATGGTGCATGCAGAGTAATGATCTGTGAGCATTCAATTAACTCATCAAGGGTTTTCACCATGCGCACACCCGGAATCGGTGTTGTTATCGCAGGATCGAATCCAACAATCTCTTTAACCAATGGTTTCATTTTTTCAATGAGGGATTGACCGATGCGGCCACATCCGACAACACCTAATGTTGAATCTTGTAAAGAGATGATTTCAGCAACCTTTGGCGCAGGAATCCATTCAGAGTTTTTAATGCCGTTGCTTGCGGTCATTAATCCGCGGTGTAACGCCATGATCATTGAGATCGCGTGGTTTGCAACCTCGTTGTATGCATACGTTGGTTGGAAAATAACTGGAAGCTTGTGACTCTTGGCTGCTTCAAGATCGATGTTGTCCAAGCCAACACCGAGGCGACCAACACACTTAACTGAATCAGGAAGTGCAGCGATTACTTCAGCGTTTACTTTTTGTAGGCTCACAACGAGCGCATCCATACCTACTAAATTTTTCGCTACATCCTCGGGTGTTGCGATTGAGACAACATGTATCTCCAACCCGAGCGCCTTAGCGGCGGGATCAGCCCATGAGAGATCAGCGATCGCCCCTTCTGAGATTGCAATTTTGTGCATGTAACGCTCCCCTACCCGCCTGAACTTTGATTGGGTTTACTGTATACAATCCACGAGCCTAGGGGTAGGGTTTCGCAATAATTCTTTTCCCCGTCGGGGTCGGATGAGAGATGAGGTTCTTATCGTGAGTTTGCCATTGCCAATTCCAGGAAAGGTCATCGCTGTAGGTCTTAATTATAAAGATCACGCAGCTGAAGCCAATGTTCCACTTCCAGAGGCACCGGTCCTCTTTACCAAGTGGACCACATCATTAATCTCTGATGGTGAGGCGATCATCATCCCTAAAGGTGTAACCCAGTGTGACTGGGAAGCTGAGTTTGCAGTTGTTATCGGAAAGCGCGCTTCACGTGTAAGTGAAGCAGATGCTCTGGATTATGTCTCTGGATATACCTGCATGAACGATGTCACCGACCGCGAAGCTCAAGGCAAGGATGGTCAATGGGTGCGAAGCAAGTCGTATGACACCTTTGGCCCAATCGGACCTCGCATTGTTCCCGCATCTGAAATAGGCGACCCTCACAATTTGAAGATTGAGGCTCGCCTTAATGGAAAAACCATGCAGACAAGCAATACAAACCAACTTATTTTCAATATCCCTTACTTGATCAGCTATATCAGCCAACGAATTACTCTAGAAGCAGGCGATGTAATCACTACCGGCACACCTCATGGTGTTGGTTTGTTCTACAAGCCACCAATCTTTATGAAAGATGGCGATGTCATCGAGGTCGAGATTGAAAATATCGGAATCTTGAAAAACACTGTCGTAGCTGAAAAGTAGTTTTATGAGTTTCAAAGGCTCTACAAAACCACTTGCTTTAATTACCGGTGCTGCAAATGGAATCGGTTTAGCGACCGCTAGAAATCTTGCAGCTAAGAATTACGATCTTGTTTTGTTTGATCGAGATCAACCCAACTTGGAGTTAGCTCAAGCAGAACTTGAAAAACTTGGGGCGAAGGTTCAGATCCATAACCTAGATCTATCCAAGAGCCATGCTCTAGAAGGCCAGCTAGAAACCATTATAAATCAGCTAGAAATCGATGCTTTGGTCAATAACGCGGGTGTGGGCTTTGCACGCACTGTGGAGCAAACCACCCTTGATGAGTGGGAGCTGACCTTTGCAGTAAATATCACCGCATCATTTTTGTTATGCAAAATCATTGTCCCGCAGATGATCAAACGTGGGGGTGGTGTCATTGTTAACGTCGCATCAGCAGCATCGCTCATTGGTTTGAAAAATCGAGTTGCATACGGTGCCTCAAAGTCTGCGGTTCTTGGTTTAACCCGTTGTATTGCGGCAGATCATGCAGCTGAAGGAATCCGCATTAATGCAATTGCTCCCGGCACGGTTGATTCAACCTGGATCGCGCGAATTCTTTCTGATGATCCAGATCCTGTTGCACGCCGAAAGATGATGGAGGCGCGTCAGCTAGATGGAAAGATGGGAACCCCCGAAGAGGTTGCACATGGAATTTCATTCTTGCTTAGCCCAGAGGCACGGTTTGTAAATGGAACGGTGTTTTCTATGGATGCAGGATTAACCGCGGTCTAATGACAAAAAATAATTCAGGTGTAGTCGCTGTTATCAGAACAGACAGTCCAGAGATCGCATACACACTTGCAAAGGCCTTTGATCAAACTAATGTCTCTGCAATTGAAATTACCATGACAGTGCCCAATGCTCTGGATGTCATTAAGAACCTGCTCAATGAAGGTGTTGAAAGACTAGGCGGAGGAACTGTTAGAACGCTAGATCAAGTAAATGCTCTAGCCGCCATGGGCGCTGCCTTTGTTGTCTCACCACATTCTGATGAACTGTTGATTCGCAGATGTGCTGAGTCAAAGATCGCCTGCACACCAGGAACACTTTCACCCAGCGAAATGGTGCAAGCGATGCAGTGGGGTGCAACCTCACTTAAAGTGTTTCCCATAAGCGCAGTCGGCGGATTGAACTTTGTTAACTCAGTCCTAGAGCCACTACCTGACCTAAAGTTAGTTGTTTCCGGGGGTGTTCAGCCCCACGAGGTACGCAGCTACATTGATGCTGGATGTGTTGGGGTCTGTATGGGTGGTGCGCTGTGGGACCAAGAGATTGCAGCAAGCGGAAACATCGCCAAGGCAGCGGATTACGCATTAGCAGCCTTGGCGAAGATGTAGAAAGTTAGTTCGCCAAGTAACCACCATCTACAGGCAAAACAACTCCGCTTACATAATCAGATGCAGGCGATGATAAAAACAATGTCGCACCCACTAAATCAGCTGGCTTGCCCCAACGCTTGGCAGGAATTCGCGCCGATAAGAACTCAAAACGTTCCTTATCTGCACGCACACGTAGGTTGATATCGGTTTCAATAAACCCTGGTGCAATTGCGTTGACACAGATTCCATCGCCAGCAAGTTCATTAGATAAACCGCGAACTAAACCACCCAGAGCTGATTTTGCCGCTGTGTAGCTAATGACATTTTTTCCGCCCAAAAATGTCCACATCGATGCGGTAAAAATTATTTTTCCGCTGCCACGTGCAGCCATCTGTTGGCCAATTTCACGCGAGAGAATAAATGGCGCGGTCAGATCTAACTCAATGACCTCATCCCACAACTCATCGGTGTGCTCTAGCGCTATTGCACGATTTGCGATTCCTGCATTGTTGATCAAAATATCGATCTGCTGACCCTTGATCTCTTTGACAAAATCTGTTGTCTCGGCACGATTGCGCAGATCTACCGCAACTGATTGAAAGCTGCGTCCATGTCCCTTAACAATCGAGGCCAGCTCATCATCTTCACTTTGCTGGGAGCTAACTGCGATGATCTTTGCCCCGTACTCGGCCAGGATCGAAGCCATGGCAAAACCAATGCCTTTGCGCGCTCCGGTCACAAGCGCAGTTTTTCCTTCAAGATTAAAGATTCCCTCGTAACTCACCCTAAAACCCCCTTTTACAACCTTTAGATAACGACGGGAAAATTCTTCAAATATCCCTGTCTTTTTGTGGCGTAGCGCACTATAGTCCCTGTAAATCGTTAACCGTTCACAAAGGAGGACGTTAAATGAAGGCAAAAAGAACAGGTCGCATCCTGGCCACACTTGCAACCTTTGCATTAGCAATGGGAGCACTAGTTGGTATTCAGGCTGCGCAAGCTGCAACAGGCGCCAACTGCACAGTTAGATCAACTGCAAGTAACGCAGTCTGCGACGTTGTAACTTACGGAGCTCTTCATAGAGTTCAATCTGTAGATCCAATTAACCCTGTCGGTGGATACACCGAAGGACAGATGGCTTATCTGATTCAAGGAAAGCTTTATCGCTACGATGCAAATGGAAAGCCACGTCGCGATCTAGTTGAAGAGGCTGATGTAAGCAGTGATGGCAAGACCATTACTCACAAACTTCGTGCCGCAAAGTATTCTGATGGAACAAATATTACGGCAGCAGATGTTGTAAATTCATTTGAGCGCTGGGTAGGTTCAAAGCGTTCTGCTTCATACATCGATGCAGTTGATAAGGCTGTTGCGAAGGACTCTCGCACAGTTGTATGGACTCTGAAGCGTCCATACCCTGACTTCAACTTTGCACTTGCACAAGAGTTCCTAGGAATTCACCCTGCAAGCAAGACAGATACTGCAGAGAAGGCAAAGGAATACTTTAAGGATCCTGTTGCTGGTGGACCAATGATGATTAAGACATTTACACCAGGAACAGATCTATTTGTTCTTGTTGCTAACCCAAATTACTGGGCAAAGCCACGTGTGAATGAACTACGTGTTGCAACCATCCCTGATGGAAACACACGACTTGCAGCATTCCAAGCTGGATCAATTGATTACGTAATGGAGCTCCCACTCAGCGCTAAGAGCATTAAGTGGGATAAGAGCAAGTATCGCGTAACAGGTGAGCAGGACTCAGGTACCTTCATGTTGGCATTCAACATGGGTCCTCTGCAGCCAAACAAGGCGCTTAAGGATGCTCGTGTACGTCAAGCAATTTCACTTGCTGTAGACCGTGCAGGAATCATGCGTACCGCATTTGCAAACCTAGGAAAGCCAAACTGCGGTATGCAGTTCAACTTCAACAACGATTATGTTGTCTGTTCACTTCCTAAGAGCGGAAAGCGCGATACAGCAGCGGCACGTAAGTTGCTCAAGGAAGCTGGATATCCAAATGGCTTCAAGGTAACTATGCCTGTACCAAACCGTATCTTCTGGCAGGATGCAGCACAGGTTGTTAAGGACAGCTTGAAGTTTGTTGGTATCGATGTGACTATCGAAATGGTTACACCAGATTCAGCTATCGGACCTCGATACCTTGATAAGAAGGATTGGGAAATGATGTGGTTCGGTAACAACGCAGCGACTCCAATCCTGCAGCTCTCTAACTGGTTCAAGCCAGGTGGAGTTTGGTCTAATTACGCAAGTCTCTCAGAAGCACAACTATCTGAGACCAACAAGCTTCTCAATGAGGCAGCAGCATCTGAAAGCGCTGCAGTCATTAAGAGCAAGTTGGCTGAAGTTGAAAAGATCGCCTTTGACTTATCTACGTTCGTTCCAATCGGAAACCGTTTCTATCTATCAGGTAGCCGTATCGGAAATAACATTGTTGAAGCGCTCTTGCCAGGTCAGTTGCAGTTCGTTATTGCAACTAACCCAGCACTTCCAAATGACTAATTTGATTTAGTCAACGGTTAGCGGTTCGCTGAGAAGAGCAAAACTTCTTAGCAAATAGTCGAGAACCTGGGTGTCCACTAAGGTGGGCACCCAGGTAATCGCTTTTCTATGTAAAGAGAAATATTCTTTGAAATCACTGAACATTTGCACTCTGGAAGGCGGATAATTAACCCGTGAATCGAAATATGTTTTTACGAAAGGTTTTCGGACGCTTTCTGCGGGCGATATCTATCTCCTTCTGGGTGATGGTTATTTCATTCTCACTTATTCGTTTATCGCCGGGGGATCCAGCCTCAGCACGGCTAGGCGCTGGAGCCGAGCCCGAAGCTATTGAACAGTTACGTGAACAATTAGGCTTAAATAAAGGTGCTCTCGAACAATTTATTGATTACTTCTCGGGCTTATTGCGTGGCGATCTCGGCGTATCCCTAGTTAATGGGGTTGATGTTTTAGAGACAATTCAACGCACCTTTCCTTTAACCTTGACCTACATTACTCTCTCCGTCTTCTTCGCCTTTATTATTTCAATTCCAATTGGAACAATCATTGGATGGTCCAACAGAGCTTCAACTGTATATATCTTTAGAGGAATCACTTCGATCATCATTGCAACCCCTAACTTCTTCATCGCCATGGTGGCAATCCTCATTTTTAGTGTTCAGCGCAACTGGGCGCCGGTGTTTGGATATGTCAGTGAATTTCCGGAAAATCTAAAGTACTTATGGTTGCCAGTATCGATCAATACCTTAATCTTGGTAGCAATTATCTCCAGAGTTCTCCATACCTCGGTTGTAGATACAAAAGCCGAAGAGTTTGTTGAGACCGGAATTATTCGCGGTGTAAGCCGCCCTCGTTTCTTCTGGTTCTACATTTTAAAGCCTTCTCTTGCTCCAACAGTTGTTCTGCTCTCATACATGATGGGAACAATGCTAGGTGCAACAGTTATTTTAGAAACCATCTTCTCGCTACCAGGTATAGGTCGCGAGCTAGTTGGTGCTGTGCTGGGCAGTGATTACCCAATGGTTCAAGGCATCCTTCTATTCTTTGGAGTTATTACAGTGTTCTTAAGTTTTATTGGTGATCTTTTAGCGTATGCACTAGATCGGAGAGTGAAGCTATGAGCAGCAACAAGGCTTTTGCAGCAGATGCATCTCGTAAAGAGCGCATCAAAGAGTGGGTATCTCGCCCTGGTGGATTCGGCATCATCACCGGTGCAATTATGTTTGGCTTGATCACGGTAATTGGCTTTATTTACCCACTTGTTGGCCCATATGGTGCAGATGAGTTTGTTGGTGAATCACTAGAGAGACCTTCATTGCAACACCCAATGGGCTTAGATCAATTGGGCCGTGATGTGATGACACGTGTATTTGCAGCGGTACCAGCAGATATCGGAATCGCATTCTTAGGTGTAACTATCCCGTTGGTTATTGGAACAGTAGTTGGAATTCTCTTGGCTCTCACTAAGAACAAGTACTTCATAAGTATTGTCAGCTCTCTTATCGATGGAATCAACGCATTCCCATTGCTGATTATCGCTATCGCGATGGTGACATTCTTGGGTCCAGGACTCTTCAATGTAGTGATCATCCTGACCGTAATGAGCTGGGCTCGTTACGCGCGTATTGCACGCACTAAAGCGGTTGTAGTTCTTCAACAAAACTACATTGAAGCGACAAAGTTGATGGGGTATTCACGTCGTCGAGTAATTAGAAAACATATTGCACCCAATGTTTCATCTGAGAGCCTTGCATACGCACTCAGTGACTTCATTCTGGTGATCATTATTGTTTCAGGACTTTCATTCCTTGGTTTGGCTGCACGTCCACCGGCCGCTGAATGGGGTGCGATGATCGCTGACGGCAGAACCTTCTTAGGTGAAGCCTGGTGGTTAACCATCTTCCCTGGCCTTGCTTTGTGTTGGTCAGCAATTTCACTTTCATTTATCGTTGAAGGACTTTCTCGCAGAGATCGGGGAAATGCATGAGCAACGCACTAGTCACAATTGATTCTCTGTGCATCGATGTTAAGGTCACCCGCACACGACGCTTAACAATTGTTAACTCCGCAACCTTTGATATCCAACCAGGCCAGCTCTTGGGCCTTATTGGTGAATCAGGATCGGGAAAAACAATGCTCTGCCGCTCTTTGGTGGGCACTTTGCACCGTCGCGGAGCCTATGTAGCCTCAGGATCAATCGTCTTTGATGGCGTTGATCTTGTTCATGCAACCGCAAAAGAGTGGCGTGATATCCGTGGAAAGCGCATTGGATACATTCCTCAATCTGCATTAGCTGGCCCAAACCCAGTTATGACAATTGGCGCTCAACTTGCTGAAGCGATCAAACAAGGCGAGAAGATGGACAACAACTATGTCCGAGCTCGTGCAATTGAACTGCTTGAGATTGTTCAGATTCGTCGTCCAGAAGTTGTTCTAAAGCAGTATCCATATGAGCTATCAGGTGGAATGAAGCAACGTGTAATGATCGCTTGTGCGATCGCACGTGAACCTCAACTGATTGTTGCCGACGAACCTACAACTGGTTTAGATGTAACCGTTCAGGCGGAAATCATGGAGCTACTTCGCCAGATCCGAAGAGATCTCAGTACCTCAATCATCTTGGTATCCCACGATCTTCCACTGATCAACGAGGTCTGTGATGACATTGTGATCATGCACGCAGGTGCAACTGTCGAAAAGATTCCATCTGCGCAGATTGAAAAGACCCGCCACCCTTACACAGAGGCTCTCTACAACTCTCGCATCGACTTGGTTGAACCTCGAGGCAAGCTAGTAACTATTAAGGGCCAACCGCCAACCGTTGGCGATTGGCCAACAGGATGCCGTTTTGCTGGTCGTTGTGATTACGCAGAAGCAAAGTGCTCAACAAATATCGAGATTCCATTGGCAACTGTCGGTACAAACCATGTGAGCGCATGCATCCGCCAAGCAGAGATTTGGGGAAAGTAAATGAACCTACTTGAAGCATTCGGAGTAAGCGTTACCTTCAAATCCCTTGGATACGAGGTTCAAGCGGTAAAAAATGTTGATTTTGTGCTCCCACAAGGTCAAGTTATTGGAATCGTAGGCGAGTCAGGTAGTGGAAAATCCACCTTTGCTCGAGTTCTTTCTGGAATTCAAGAGCCAACAGCTGGACATGTGACATACATGGGTAAGCCCATTCAAGAAGGTAAAGAGATTTACAAGGGTGAACTTCGCAAAGCTGTACAGATGGTTTTCCAGGATCCATACAGCAGCCTTAATCCACGTATGAGAATCATCAACGCTGTTGCTGAAGCTGTACGAATTCACCAGACCCCAAACAAGGATGAAGCCCAACAAATCGCCTTAGATCTCTTAAAGCGCATGGGTATCAGCGAAATCGATGCATTTAAATATCCAAGCTCTCTATCTGGCGGACAGCGTCAGCGCGCATCAGTTGCACGCGCCTTGTCGGTTCAACCAAAGATCTTGATCGCCGATGAACCAACATCTGCGATTGATCAAAGTGCGCAGTCACAACTGCTAGAACTCTTTAGCGAACTCATCGCGGATGGTTTATCCATTGTTTTGGTCTCGCACGATCTAGGTGTTATCCGCTATCTGACAGATAATGTCTACGTCATGCAAAATGGAGAGTTTGTTGAAACAGGATCATCTGCACAGATCTTCTCAAACCCTGCAAATGAATATACCCAGAAGTTAATCGCTTCAATTCCATCTGCTCGAAAAAAGTAAAATGAAATCTGTTCATATCGCAATGGACAAATTTCGAGATTGCTTTACACAAGATGAAGTTACGCAACTACTGCGGGATATCGTGCAGCCACATTTTCCAACTGTTTACACCTACCCATTGGCAGATGGTGGCGAAGGATCTCTAGATTTTTTCAAAACCTTAGGGTGGCGAGAAATAACTGTCTTAACGGCAGGAGCTGATTGCCAAGAGCGGACATCCTTTTTTATGCAATCTCCCGATAACTCAACGATCGCGATTGAGTTAGCTGAGATTGCAGGCAAAAAACACGGCCCAGCAACACTTTCCGGCTGGGATGCCAGCTCTTTAGGCCTGGGAATCGCCCTGCGCGATGCCGCCACATACAACCCAACCACCATCCTGATCTGTCTTGGCGGTAGCGCCAGCAGTGATGGCGGTCTGGGAATTTTTGAAGGTCTAGGTGTCTCGGTATTAGATCGTCAAGATGCCGATGTTGCCCACGGACTCAATGGAGTTGCGCGTGCAGATTCGATTAATCTCGAAGAGTTAACGCAGATCAGAGAAATCTTCTCTGCTATAGATGTCAAGATCTTGGTAGATACCAAGGCGCAACTAACAGGTAACCCCAACGCAATAAGCATGTATGGCAAACAAAAGGGTTTAACCGCTATTCAACGCAACAGAGCAACCAGCTATATGAAAAAGTGGGCACGGTTGTTGCAGCAGATAAATCCAACTTTTCAACCAACAACCCCCGGAACCGGGGCAGCCGGTGGATGCTCCGCCGCCCTGCAAGCGATCTTTAACGCAACGATTGTTTCAGGCGCCGATTACTTTGCCGAATTAAGCGGCATAACAAACCACATAAATTCACAATCAATCGTGATCACCGGCGAAGGCAAGATGGATGCATCAACCTTGACAGGAAAAGCGATTATGCCGGTGATCAAAGCAGCAGCAGATAATCACGCCCAATTAATCATTATCGGTGGTGTTATCGAAACAGCAACAAAGGCAAGAATCACCCAATTATCGCCAAAGGCCATCTTTTTCAATATTTCCCAATACGCCCCCAATAGACAGTACTCAATTGATCACGCATCTGAAATACTTCAGGAAAATCTTCCAAGGGAAATGGAGCACATACAGTGACGCAAACTGTTTGGTGTCAATGGAGTGACATCGCTGTTCCATCTGGTTGGACAATCACCAATGCAGATTTAGATGCGATGAGCCCAGAACAATTAGCTCAGATTTCAATCTATGTCCCTCGTTATATGGCTGGCGTAAAAGCCCTGTCCTATACGGAGAAAATGCCTAATTTGCAGCTACTTCAGCTGCTTATGGCTGGGTATGACGACGCGATCGCTTTCATGAAAGATGGACAAAAACTCTGCAACGCTCGAGGCGTTCATGATTTTTCAACTTCAGAGTTAGCAATTTCCATGATCCTTGCACACTTTAAAAACCACGCCGAGTTTGCTCGGCATCAAACACAAGGAAGCTGGCACCACAAGACCGCCGGTTCTTTGTATGGAAAACGCATTGCAATTGTTGGTGCCGGTTCCATCGGATCCAAGTTAGCTGCGATGCTGACCATCTTTGAAACCCAGGTCGATCTCTTTGCATCCTACGCCCGCGAAAATATCAAGAGCATGGATGAACTTTCCAGCAACGCTCATCTGTATGACTGCATCGTTCTCGTTGTTCCACTGACAGATAAAACCAGAAACCTCATCGACAAGAAGATTTTGGGTTCAATGAAGGATGGCTCACTCATAGTTAACGTGGCACGCGGCCCCGTCATCAACACCCAGGATTTAATGGATGAACTTTCAAAGGGAAGAATCTCTGCTGCACTTGATGTAACCGATCCAGAGCCATTGCCTGACAATCACCCACTGTGGTCGATGCCAAACTGCCAGATCATTCCTCACGTTGGCGGCGACTCCGATGCCTTTGAACCACAAGCTCGAAAGTATCTTGAACAACAGTTCGCCGAGATCGCCCAAGGTTTGCCCCTACGCAATGAAATCGATTGGAAAAACTCATGAGCTTTGCAGTTATAGCCTCTTTCACAATTGACCCCGCCAACGCTCATCCATTTGAAGCAGCCCTTAAACTGCTCATAGAAGCTACCCGCCGCGAGCCCGGCTGTATTCAATACGATGTACATACAAGCTCTGATACAGAAGGCGCTTACTTCATCGTCGAGTTATACGAGACTGAAAAGGATTACCTGTTTCATCGCGAACAACAACACATCCTAGATTTTCGCCAAATCGCAGCGCCATTATTCAAAGAACCACCAGTTGTCCTGCGCGGAGAGCAAGCCTGGTAGGTAAAACCCACCGAATCTGAGTCGCAACGCAGCACCCTTGCTAACCGTTGAAGCGCTTATGTGCGTCCTCGCCTGCTAGTAAAAACTTTTACTCGTAGAGATACTCCTCAAGCGCCTGTCGAATTAATACCGATGGTGTCACACCTAGCTTCTTTGCTTCGCGGTCTAACTTGTCTTTCATGCCCTGTGGCACACGAGCTTTGACTTCTGGTGAAACTATCTTCGCACCCGTCAGTGAAGGCCGGCCGGCGGCATTTTCGCGAAGTATTTGACGAGCAATCTGCTGTGCACGCGCCTCAGTAATTCTTCGCCCACGCTTATCCAAAACGACTTCTACGTCAAGATCTATATCAGGACCAAGCACGTACTTAGCTTTTGGCTTGACCGCCTTCTTTTTTACAGCACTCTTCGTCTTAGTACTCATCTCGTCCTCTCCTGATGAAAACGGTAGGCATTACATGAATGATAAAAATTTCATATTCATCATCAATACCAATGACCTCAAGCTCCAGCCCTCGATCATCGGTACCGACCCAAGTTAATTTCTTCTCGTTTTTGAATAAACCTGGCCTTTGCATCGGTTCATTGTTTTCAATAACGAACATTGCGCGAGCCTGGCCTATCTTGTGTTTGCGCGCATCGCGCGTAAATCGAACCTTTCTAGTCATAGATTATGCGCCACACAATTATTTGTCAACGAACACACTTTCCCTCCAACCCCTAGTTGATTGGGAGAATCGCAGACCTCTCTGACACCTCCACCACCTTATCCCCAACCCCCAATCCCACGCCCAAAAATGACCGCCAAAAGGCCTTTCCGCTCCGGCCTTTGGTAATCACCACCCCCTTTCATAGGGCAAGATTTCCCCATGCGCTTAGACCATGTCTCATATGTAACTTCCCAAGATCAACTAGCCGACACCGTCCAACGCCTTGGCTCACGCCTTGGCAGCACCTTCGTAGATGGCGGAGTCCACCCACGCTTTGGCACTCGCAACTTCACACTGCCTCTTCAAAACGGCCAGTACATCGAAGTTGTCTGCCCACTAGATCACCCTGCAACAGAGCAAACCCCTTGGGGCAAAGCTGTTAGCAAGAAGGCACAAGAAGGCGGAGGCTGGCTCACTTGGGTTTTTGCAATTGAAGATATTTCAAAGGTTGAAGAGAAGTTCGGACGCAGCGCAATCGAAGGTCACCGCACACGACCAGACGGTAGCGACCTTAAGTGGAAGCAAATCGGAGTTAATGAAATCACCGACTCTCGCGAGCTTCCATTCTTCATTCAATGGCTAACCGCTGATCACCCATCACAAGATGGAAAGGCAGTTGCTGCTATAGAGAAGATTACGATCGCTGATACTGATCACCTATCTGATTCTTGGTTTAAGACTGAAATCCTTGACGGATTAAACGGTGCAGATGTTGAATTCATTGACCCATCAACAAACGATGGAGAGTACGGAATAGTTGCGGTGCACTTAACTACGCCGACGGGGTCTGTGAGATTGGATTAAAGTCAAATTTCTTCCTCATATGGTGAGAGAAATTCAAAGTGCCCTCTTGAACGAATTTCGTTGCTAAAACAAGAATTCAGTAAATATTCTCGGAATTCTTTATCAGAACTTGACTTTTCTTTTTCCAAAATTTCTTGTTCAAATCTTCGACCGCAACACTAATTATGAGTAAAAAAGTTAGTGAGAATATCGCAGATGTCATAAGCGTCCATCCTGCTTTCGAATGAAGCCAGGTTGCTATAAAGAGCCCAACCTGTTGATGTAGTAAGTAGAAAGTATACGTTGCAGATCCTAGAACCGAAGCCAGAAGTAAAAAGAATTTTGGATATTGTCTATGCTTTCCGGAAGTTTGAACTACAAGGAATAGGATTAAAACTATGATCAATGAGTACCAAGTAGCTTCACTGCCTTCATTGATTCTAGAATCAAAATGGATAAAAACAGAAGTGAAAATCATCATCAAAATAAAGGATTTCAGAACAATATCAAGATCTTTTTTCTCTATAAAAATGTAGTAGGAGATCGCTCCAGAAATGAAGAGGATCGCGTACCCACTTAGATGAAGCAAATTGAAAGGTGATGGAAACGAATTTACAGGTACAACCCACCCGATGATTAACCACGTTATCAAAATGCCAAACATACTAACTGTCAAATTTAAAGCTCTCAATAAGCTAATCACAAAAATAAACAGGGACACAATCAGATAGAAGGTAATCTCTATTACCAGAGTCCAAGTTGCAGCAATTACCGGAGTTAGTCCTTTCCACTGTGAAGAAAAGGTAAAATCCAAAATTATGCTTTCGAGAGATATTGGAGTGGGAGAGAAAAAATAGTAAATTAAAGAAGTTGGAATCAAAACGATTATGTAGGGAATAAACAATCTTTTAAACCTCGCAAAGAGGAATTCGGTTGAAGATCGTGTTTTTACAGTTTTCAAAATAACAAATCCACTCAAGAAAAAAAAGATATCAACACCTAAATACCCATGTGTCGTCCAAATCGAGACGAAAGTATTTGTCGTCCAAATTGGCTTGAATTCACCGAACGTAAAGGTTTGCCAAGCATCGTTATTCCTGGATCCAATTTGATAATGGTATAGAACAACACTCAAAGCACAGAAAATCCTTAAAAGGTCAATAAATGGATATCTTGATTCAGGTTCTTGTGAAGAAATGCTGAAGGTGCTTGCTTTTTGGAAGGCCTTAATTGTTTTAGCCATCTATTCTTTGGTCTGAATTTTAGTACGGTCTAAGAGGTCAGCATCGACCATAAGCTCTGCCAGCTCTTTCCAATGTGTTTTTGCCTGCCACTTCAATTCCCTGCTCGCTTTTGAAGGATCGCCAATTAGGGCGTCCACTTCAGTTGGGCGAATATACTTCTGATCAACTTCAACATGGTCTTCCCAATTCAAACCAGCTCGCGCAAATGAAGCTTCTGCGAAGTCTCTAACTGTGGCTCCTACCCCAGTGGCCACAACGTAGTCGGACGATTTATTCTGCTGCAGCATTACCCACATTGACTCCACATATTCTTTTGCATAACCCCAGTCACGCACAGCATCGAGATTTCCCAAGAACAACTTCTTCTTTGAACCGTTCGCAATCTCTGCAACTGCGCGAGTAATTTTTCTTGTTACGAAAGTTTCACCGCGGCGTGGAGATTCATGGTTAAACAAAATTCCATTTGTAGCGTGCATGCCATAACCCTCACGGTAATTCACAGTGCACCAGTAGGCCATTAACTTCGCAGCTGAGTATGGACTGCGCGGCTTAAAAACGCTTTCCTCATTTTGAGGGGGGGGGGTTGAACCAAACAACTCAGATGTACTAGCTTGGTAGAATCGAGTATTAATCTTTGCGGAGCGAATAGCTTCTAGCAAACCCACGGCACCCACGGCATCTACTTGGCCTGTGTACTGGGGCATTGTGAAAGAAACCTGCACATGTGACTGGGCACCAAGGTTATAAACCTCTGTGGGCTGAACCTCGCGGATTAAGTTAGTTAAACCAACACCATCAATGAGATCACCATAATGCAAAAAAAGTTGCGGGTTTGTGTCATGTGGGTCCTGATAAATGTGGTCGATCCGCGAAGTGTTGAAAGTCGAAGACCGGCGAATTAATCCATGAACTTCGTAACCCTTCCCAAGCAAGAATTCCGCAAGATATGAGCCATCCTGGCCGGTAACACCTGTAATTAATGCAACCTTGCGGCTCATTTACGCGCCTCTCCTCGAGTACTTGCATCCCTATACCAGGCTATTGTTGACGCAATTCCTTCATCAAGTGTAATTGTCGGCGCCCAACCTAAAGCTTTGATTCTAGAAACTTCCAAGACTTTTCGTGGTGTTCCGTCCGGCATAGCGGGATTCCAAGAAACATTGCCTTTAAACCCGGTTGCCATCGCCACCTTTAATGCCAATTCTTTGATTGTTAGATCATTACCAGTTCCTACATTAAGGTGCAATGAATCATCGTACTGATCTAAGCAAGCAAATACCGCACTAGCCAAATCATCTACATGTAGAAATTCTCGTCGCGGTGCGCCCGTCCCCCATAAAACTACATCACTTTTCTTGGTGTCCACCGCTTCAATAAAGCGACGAATTAGGGATGGCATCACATGCGAGCTAATCAAATTAAAGTTATCCCCAGGACCATAGAGATTAGTAGGCATTAATGAAATCCAGTTTAAACCGTATTCATTTCGGTAGGACTTTACTAGTTCGATGCCTGCAATCTTTGCTATAGCATAAGCAGAATTGGTCGATTCTAGTGGACCAGACATTAGGTATTCTTCCTTGATTGGCTGTGGACAATCGCGCGGATAAATACAACTGGAACCTAAAAAAACCAATCTTGGAATTCCAACTTTGAAGGCGGCACCTATCAATGATTGCTGAATTCTCAAATTAGCTTCCAGAAATTCCACTGGATAATTGTTATTTGAACCTATGCCACCAACTTTTGCTGCTGCAATTACTATTGTCTCAGGTTGAATAGAATCGATATATTTCAAAGTTAATTTCTCATCAAGAAAATCGACATTCTTGCGCGACATTGAATGGACGTTCAAACCATTTCGAGAAAGATTCCGGACTAGAGCGGAACCAACCATCCCACTAGAGCCTGCCACCAATAAACTCATAGTCTAAGGATAACAGACAAAATTCTGAAAAGTAGTGATCTTCTGAAAGCAACTTCTTGACGAAGTGTTTTAAAAAAGTTTTTGAAGCGCTAGATCGATTCAGAATAAATGCCATTCACTTTTGTTCAGATTGACACACGGTAAGTAAATAACTGGTCAACTCTCCTGATTGTGCTTGGTCTAGTGTACTTTAAAGGATATGGAGAGAAATACGAGCATTCTTGTTCCTTGTCGGAATGAATCAGGGAACCTTATTCCCTTGATTGAAGCCATAATTGGAATCCTAAAAACAGGCGATGAAATAATCATCATCGAAGGGGGTTCGTCAGACTCCACTTATGAAGAGGCTTTGGCTTTAAGCGCTAAGTTTCCCAATCAAGTTAGAACCTTTAAGCAAAATGGCGAAGGTAAGTTTAATGCAGTGCTAGTGGGAGTTAAAGAATCTGATTTGCCGATTGTTATGATTTGGGATGCAGATGCAACTGTAAATTTTGATCAGAATCATGAGATATATCTGCACCAAAATGGTGCTACACATTTAATAACAGGAGATCGACTAAGAGGCAGACGAGATAAAGGCTCGATGCGCTTCGCAAACTTTTTAGGAAATTGGGCATTTGCGATCACATGGTCTGGGATACTTAACCAACGTCCGATGGACCTACTTTGCGGAACAAAGAAGTTTCCACGTCATTTAATCACGGATGCCCCATCTTGGATGCTGGACCTCGACCCATATGGTGATTTTTCTATTCTTGCTATGGCAAAGCACAAAAAAATCAAGATTACCAGTTTACCGGTTCATTATCATTCAAGAAGTTATGGAAAAACTAATATTCATAGGTGGCGCGGTGGAGTTGAGTTACTCAAGATCACGATAGTCATTTTCTTGAAGCTTAAATTGAATAAGGTAAAAAATGAGTGACTATCGCGATGAACTAAGAAAACAACTTGCGAATTCAGATAAGCCAAGCATTAACGAATACTTGGCTTATTTGTATCATTTGGTTTCTGATGAAGTTTCTAATTCTGGACAAATTCTTGAAATCGGTGCTGGAGTAGGTATTTCAAAAAAATTTATGAAAAACCATAGAGTATACCGAACAGACTTTTTTGATTTCCCAGAGAATGATGTGAAAGGTGAGATTGACGCACACGCACTACCGTTCAAGGAAAGAAGTTATAAATCTACTATCGCCATAGACATGCTACATCACCTAAAAAACCCAATTACTTCCTTGAGCGAAATGAAGAGAGTCACAGATTTTGAAAATGGCGGCAGTATTGTATTAATTGAACCGTATGTGAGTTTATTTAGTTACCCAATTTATCGAATTTTTCACACCGAAAGAACTTCAAATCCATGGGTTACCCAGTACTCAGAACCTTTCAGTAGCGATATGCCTGAGGATGGAAATCAGTCACTCTCTAGACTCTTATTCACAAAGCCAAGAGGTCAGAAATTGCTCTCAATAGTTTTCCCACCAGAGTTTTATTCAGTCGAACTTTTTGTATTTTCAGTTTTTTCATTTTTTATAACGGGTGGATTAAGTAGACCCTTACCGATACCTCGTAAAATTGTGAGATTATCTCTTCAATTTGAAGGTATTATTCCACAATTTCTATTTAGATCCCTTGGATCACGATGTCTTATTGTGGTAAAGGAAAAACTTTGAAATCAACATTACTTAGATTTGTACAAGCGATTGCATTCGATATATATTCAAAAGTCGATCGATTAGGAATATTCAAATTTTCACCTATCGATCATACCTTCGTTAAAATGTATTATTTGTACAAATCAAAGCTGGAAAACATCGATTTAGCACTGATTAGCCAGTACATTGTTCCTAATTCCTATATAATTGACATTGGCGCGAACATCGGATGGTTTACTCTCAACGTAGGTAAATTTCTAAAGCCCGGTGTTGCAATTGTGGCCATAGAACCTGATTCGGTTAATCTTCGAAGATTGAATTGGTCGATCACTCGGTCGAAAATAAGAGATAGAGTCCAAGTTTTACCCATAGCTCTTTCTAATGTCCAAGGTGTCGGATCTTTGGTTTTGGATCAAAAAAACCCAGCTAACCACCAAGTTAGTGAAAAAAAATCAGGCAGAAGTGAAATAAGGCTTGAACGATTGGATGATATTTGTAAGGACCTTATCGATGTATGTTTGATAAAAATTGATGTCCAAGGTCATGAACAAAAGGTTCTCGAAGGAGGAAGAGAGACCATATTGAAGTTTAAGCCAGCCATACTAATTGAATTCGACAATAGACAAGGGAATGAAGCTACTCTCAAAATTTTAGACATGCTGAATGCTTTGAGTTACAATATTTTTTTCCCGGAAAATCAAACAATTGCACTGTCCAAAGAAGCTCTAACTCGCAGAGAAGGTTATTTTGATTGCTTGTGTGTATTTCAAGCCACAAATCGGGCCTAACATTAGAAAACAACAAAAATCATGATTTTAAAATGCATTTAATCAAAACTAAGGGGAGACTAAGAAAATAAAGAATGATTCACGCCCTGTATGTTTCTTCAATCGAGCCGTGTTAAGAGTGAATGACGTTTTACCCGACAGAAACAAGTTAATTAATAACTAAAGCCTACACACAAATTTTGTAAAACGAATCTTACATTTTAGGGGTCTTAAACTTCGAAGGTGGTTGTTTTTCTTTGGATCCAACGCAACGGTTCCATTGCCCAACGTTTTGTTCTAAAAAATGCCAGTCGTGAGATAATTTTAAGTTTTACACTCAAGGCACTTTGAATTGTGGATTATTCTGTTTCTAATCGAGTATTTCACAGGACTTTTGTCCATCTAGGATCAATGCTTACTTCACCTTAAAACATATTCACTTAACACTCATCGCAAGGCGTAAGTATATTTGAGTTTAATGAAATTCAAACTAGAGAAAAGTTGAAATTGAGTTGAAATTGATTGGATATAAACTAGTAAAACTTAATTGAAAACTAAATAAATTGATTACATCATGACAATAGTCAGGATTACGTCTTGATGATCCGCCCTATTCTAAACTTCAATAAAGCAATTAACCACGTCATAGGATCCAGAAAGAATCTAACCTTCTTGCCTTCACTGAATGAACGGGATTTGTAGAAGACTGGAATCTCAATCGGCTTACATCCTAATCGGATGGCTTTGCAAACCAACTCCCAATCGAAATCGAATCTATTACTCACAAGTTTAACTCCAGAAAAAACCTCACTTCGAAAAATCTTGTACATAGTGAAAGGATCAGTGAGTTTTACGAAAAATGTCACATTTATTAACCCCGTAAAGAATTTATGAGCTAAATTCATTAGCGCTGGACGTATTCGATGTTCATCCATTACTCGCATTGATCTACCTTTTTCATGGCGAGTTCCAAGAACAAATGAAGTTGCTCCACTTTCGATCGGTTCTAGCAACTTGGGGATATCTGCTGGATCGTATTCCGCATCTGCGTCATAAATGAGAAAGACATCCCCACTCATTTGCCTCATTCCCAAACGAACTGCGGAACCTTTACCTTGAGGATGATCTTGAAACACCAGTTTGAGATTTAATTGATGCTCAATGTTCTGAAGAATCTCTCGAGTTTTATCCGTGGAATTACTTTCAACAACTATGATTTCGGAAGAGCAATTTAAGGTTTCAAGCACGACATGAAGCCTCGCCAGTGTTTGAGCTATCGTATTGGCTTCGTTGTATGCTGCAATGATTACTGACAAGAGCTTTATTGGCCGTTTTACGGCGAAAGAATCAGTAGTTTTCTTGTTCACTGAAAAAGAATACACAGAACTCAATGGATATATAGGCAATGACCATCCAATAGGATTAATCTAGGAACTCAGAATTGATTAGAAAGGTCTGCCGTGTTCAAAAAAGTGGTTGTAACGGGTGCCGCAGGTTTTATTGGTAGCAACCTTGTTGATTCACTTTTAAGCCAAGGGATAGAAGTTTTAGGTATAGATAATTTCAGTACAGGTAGGATGGAATTTCTAAGTGAGGCCTTGAAACATCCTAAATTCACATTATTGAGGGAAGATTTATATTTTGGTGAAGACTTATCCAATGCTTTTGTCGGCATGGATGCAGTATTTCACTTGGCTGCGAACGCAGATGTGCGCTTTGGCCCAGACCATCCGGCCCGAGATTTAGAACAAAACACCATAGCTACCCATAAGGTTCTGGAGGCAGTGCGAATAGCCGGTGTGAAAAACTTCATTTTTTCTTCAACAGGATCAGTTTATGGTGAAGCTGAAGTAATTCCGACTCCGGAAAACGCGCCTTTCCCAATTCAAACATCTTTATATGGCGCATCAAAACTGGCTTGTGAGGGATTGATAGCTGCATATGCAGAATCATTTGGAATTCAGGTTTGGATTTTTCGATTTGTATCGATATTAGGTCCTCGCTATACACATGGGCATGTTTATGACTTTTACCAACAACTTATGAAAGATCCAAAGAGATTAACGGTGTTAGGAAATGGTCACCAGAAGAAGTCGTACTTACATGTCACAGATTGCATTAGAGCCATTAATGTGTCGCTTGAAAAATCTTTAAAACCTGTAAACATTATTAATCTGGGTGTGGATGGATACTGCGAAGTTCGAGATTCAGTGGGCTGGATAACAAGCGAAATGGGAGTTAATCCCGAAATAAGCTATGGAAAGGAATCCAAAGGCTGGATTGGCGATAATCCCCTCATACACCTAGACACGAAAAGAATTTTGAACATGGGATGGAAACCAAAATTCACCATTGAAGAAGGCGTTCGGGACACGGTCCAATATCTGATTTCTAACCCCGATTTATCCAAATGATCAAGTTTATGTCATCAGAAGTTCAATTACGATTTCAAGAGATGAAATAATCAAAACCATGAAAACGTTGAGCTACATTTCTGGAGCAACCGGCTTTGTCGGGTCATTGGTGACGGAACATTTGGCCAGTCAAGGAAAGGATTTATTGCTTAGCGGGCGAGATCAAGACAGACTAGAAGAGTTGGTTCAAATCTTGTTCAAACGTTACCCAGGTCAAAATTTCCGAGCTATCCAATGCGATTTAGCGTTTCCTAACCGATGGAATGCGGTTATCGAAGTACTGAATGAGTTTACTGTCAACGAATACATAAACTGTTCTGGAATTCAAGGTCGATTAGGACCCAGCTCAGACATTAAACATGAGGAAATGAATGCTGTTTTTAATGTGAATCTCTTTTCAAGTGTTTTCTTCACAAATTATTTTGCAAGTAGGTTAAAAGAAGATGACAAACTCTCTATCATTCATTTTTCCGGTGGTGGATCATCAAGTCCCAGGCCTCTATTTATGTCTTACAGTCTTTCCAAGACATCTCTTTTAAGATTTATTGAAAATTTTGCATTAGAGAATTTAACTAGAAATATTAGGATTAATGCCATAGCGCCTGGGGTAATGCCTTCTAAAATGCAAACCGAAGTTGTCGAGAACGAGACTTTGCGTGCGTCAAGAGACTACATCACCGCAATCAAGAGTCTTTCTGATGAAAACTATGATTCGTCAAAACTTCTAGACCTCTGTGATTTTTTGCTAACAGAAAAATCCGATGGCGTCACAGGTAAAATAATAAGCGCAGAATGGGATAACTGGGTGGAATGGCCAAATAATTTAGATCAACTGCAAAATTCAGATCTCTACACACTTCGTCGCATAACTGGCCGAGATCGCGGTCAACATTGGGGTGATCTTTAGATGAAAGCGGTTGTGATCGGGTGTGGACTGATCGGCAAAAAAAGGGCCTTGGCGCTTCCAGGCTATGTTGAATTAATTGGCTGCTTTGACGAAGTGGGTTCAGTTGCAGAGAGTTTTGCAACGGAATTCAAAACATCTAACTTTCAATCTCTTGGCCAACTTCTAGATATTCAGGAGTTGGATTTTGTCATTATTGCTACAAGACATGATTCGCTACATTCCCTGGCTATCGCCGCCTTAAATGCTGGGAAACATGTTTTCATAGAAAAGCCTGGAGCTATTAACTATTTCGAATTTAAAAAAGTTTGCGAACTGGCTCGGAAAAAAAATCTAAGTGTGCATGTTGGATACAACCACCGCCACCACCCTGCACTTAAAAAAGCCTATGAACTTTTGCATGACGGTTCAATCGGAGAAGTTATGTTCCTGCGCGGCCGTTATGGGCATGGAGGTAGATTAGGATACGAAAAGGAGTGGCGAGCAGATAAACTAAAATCTGGCGGTGGAGAACTTATTGATCAAGGCACTCATCTAATTGATCTTTCTATTGGATTCTTAGGAGAACTCCAGCTCGATTACGCGGCAACCCCAAATTACTTTTGGGACATGGCAGTCGAAGATAATGTCTTTATGTCACTCAAGAATAAGTCCGGAAACATTGCATTTCTTCAGGCCTCGTGCACTGAGTGGAAAAACTTGTTCTCAATGGAAATTTACGGCCAAACTGGAAAAATAGAGATCTCGGGTCTTGGGCGAAGTTACGGCTTAGAAACTCTAATCTTCCACAAAATGCTGCCAGAAATGGGTCCACCGATTACCGAAACTTGGAATTTTCCAGAGCCAGATGACTCCTGGGCGGTAGAAATGGGCGAGTTCCTTGATGACCTCCGAACTGGATCAAATAAGTCCGATAATCTAGATTCATCGCTCGAAGTACTTCGAGTGATTGGTGAAATGTATTCGAGGACTAACAGATGATTATTGCCAGAAGCCCACTGCGAATTTCATTAGGCGGTGGTGGAACTGATATTCCTTCCTATTATCAAGAGCACGAAGGATTTCTATTAGCAGCAGCAATCGATCGATATGTTTATGTAACGGTTATGCGACCCTTTACTGAAGGCATCTATCTTAAATATTCTGAAATTGAACATGTAGCACAGGTTGCAAACATCAAGCACCCAATTATTCGGGAAGTACTGGCAGAGTTCGAGTTAAAAACCCCGCAAGTGGAGATTACGACACTTGCAGATATTCCATCAGGCACAGGTTTAGGTTCTAGCGGCAGTTTTACAACGGCATTAGTGAAGGCTCTGTACGCTCACTACAGAAAGAACATTCACCCCGAGCAATTGGCGGAATTGGCCTGTAAAATCGAAATTGAGAAATTAGGCGAGCCCATCGGAAAGCAAGACCAATATATTGCCGCATACGGCGGAATAACTGAGTTCAACTTTCATAAAGATGGTTCTGTCTCTTCAGCACCACTCAATCTAAGCGTTCAAACAGTTCACGATCTTGAGGACAATTTACTCCTATTCTTCACTGGCATTTCACGTTCTGCAGGCTCTATCCTCAAGGATCAGGTTGATAAATCAAAAGCAAAAGATTCGAAAATGGTAGATAATCTGCACTTTACAAAAGATCTAGGTCTAAGAAGTAAAGCTGCTCTTGTTCAGGGCGATACAAAGAAATTTGGTGAATTAATGCATGAACATTGGGAACATAAGAAGTCTCGATCAAGCGGCATGACCAGTGACTTCATCGATAACGCCTATACCCAGGCAATGCAAGCTGGTGCAGTGGGTGGAAAACTAGTTGGCGCTGGCGGCGGTGGATTCTTGATGTTCTACGCAGACGACAAAGAAAAACTCCGGAATAAAATGGGAGAACTTGGTTTGGAAGAAGTCCGATTCCATTTTGATTTTGAAGGAACGAAGGTAATTCTTTCATAATGTTACCAATAGCCATCCTTGCAGGAGGTTACGCGACCAGATTAGGGTCTTTAACTAAAGATTTACCGAAATGTTTGATTGAAATCAATGGTCGTCCTTTCGTAGATTGGCAATTAGAACTATTACTAAATCACGGATATTCAGAGTTTGTCTTCTGCGTTTCATATAAATCGAATTTAATTCAGGAATATCTAGGTGATGGAAGTGATAGAGGTATTAACATTCAATATTCTCTTGATGGGGAGACTCAACTAGGGACCGGAGGTGCCATTCTTAATGCACTTCCTAAACTAGGGAAAGCATTTGGAGTCATCTATGGCGATTCTTATTTACCAATTAATTATCGACTCATTGAGCAAGAATTTCTGAAAATCAAATCTAATGGATTAATGACTGTCTATAGAAATGAAAACCAATTTGACGTGAGCAACGTAGAATTTCTGGACGGGAAACTTATTGATTATCAAAAGGGAGTTACCCGTGAGAATATGAACCATATCGACTACGGGATGACTTTTTTTAGGGAAGAGGTGTTCCGCCCATGGACAGGCCAGTCAACTTTTGACCTATCCATAGTTTGTCATCAGTTAGCTAAACAAGGGCAACTCGATGGATTTGAGGTTTTTGAGAGGTTTTATGAAATAGGCTCTGTTCAGGGAATCGAAGAACTTTCACAACATCTTAGGAAGGTAACAAATGAGTTATAGCAAACAACATCTTGATGAATCGGTTGCGATCACGAAAGCGATGAATCCTGAGACCATTGAAAAAATTGTTGATTTGCTTGTCGACGTTAAATCGACTGGGGGACGGCTGTTTGTGTTAGGTGTCGGTGGTAGTGCAGCAAATGCAGGGCACGCAGTTAACGACTTTAGAAAATTAGCTGGAATCGAAACATATGCCCCTACGGACAATGTTGCTGAATTGACTGCAAGAACCAATGATGAAGGTTGGCAGACTGTTTTTTCCGGTTGGCTCAAGGTTAGTAAGTTGAATTCAAAAGACTGTCTATTCATACTCTCTGTTGGTGGCGGAGATAAACAAAAGAATGTAAGTCCTAATTTGATTGAAGCGATTGACTTAGCTAAAGAAGTAGGTGCACGAGTCACAGGAATAGTTGGCCGAGACGGTGGCTATACGGCCAAAAATGCGGATGTTTGTTTGGTAGTTCCAACAGTTAACCCCAGTACCGTCACCCCTCACTCAGAATCTTTTCAAACAGTTGTTTGGCATTTATTGGTTTCTCACCCAAAACTAAAAGCAAATCCAACCAAATGGTAAAGACTGTATTCAATGAATAAAGCAGTCTTCTTAGATCGCGACGGAGTTTTGAATGCATCAATCTCATCAAATGGGGTCCCAAAGCCACCCATGAGGATCGAAGAGGTGGTTATTTTGGACGGAGTTATAGACGCTATTAACACTTTAAAAACACTCGGGTTTCTAACACTTGTGTTGACTAATCAACCAGACGTGGCAAGGGGAACAATCACTGAGATAGAAGTGAATGAAATCAATGCCTATATCAGTTCTAAAGTTCAAATTGACAAATTTTATGTATGTTTCCACGACGATGGCGATAAATGTAGTTGTAGAAAACCCCTGCCAGGTTTGATTAATTTAGCTATAAAGGAATTTGACGTGGACGTGAATCGTAGTTTTCTTGTGGGTGATAGGTGGAAAGACATAGAAACAGGCCAATCAGTCGGATGTCGGAGTTACTTCATTGATTATGAATATAATGAACCTAAACCTAACCCACCATATGAGCCTTGCAAGTCTTTGTTTGAGGCAGTGAATAAATTGAAGAGTATACGTTGATGCATAAGAAAATTGTTGACTTAAGGGACTCACTATGTTGATCTTCTCAATGAAGCACCTTTGTGAGGTGTCGTTGAATTTAAACTATCCAAGGACAAAATAGAATGAGAGTCAGCAAGCACGGATTTTTTGGAGCAGCGGGTTTCAAATTCCCGCAAAGTAAAATTGAAAAAAAGAGACATTTCAAACTTCCACTAGCACTAGGAATCTTGGGTTTATGTTCCTTATCTTTTAGATTTGATATGAACTCTAAAATAGGTTTCAATGCATATGTTTTAAACTTGTTTTTTTATTTTGTAATTACGTCGATACTTTTGATTTTTTTTAACAAAGCCTTGACAACGAAGTTCACCGTAGGATTTTATCTCATCTATGTAATAATTTTTAGTCTTCCTTGGAAAATTCTTGACTTTTTAAAATTAAACTACTATCAAGACCAACCTCGCCAACACGTTATACCAGAAGACGTCAAAAAGAATTTGACTGAAAATTTAGCAAACAGCATCAAAGTTAGCAACTTTGATCATAAGTTCTTTCTGTACTTTCTGATCACGATTGCAGTTCTATTCTTGGTAATACATCAACGCAAGGTTGTTACGGGGTATGTTGCTGCAGCCCTCCTAGTGAGTTGGAACTTCACTTCGTATGCTAGCCCGTATTCATGGGTACCATCATTTGAGCGCCCAATCAATTTGGGTTATTTATATGGCGTTTCACATTTTGCGAGTGGTTCGGGAGTAGTGAATGCAGACGAACCTGCCCACAGTGGAACCACCTTCATTCTCCAAGGGTACGATGGAAGTGCAGCACTCATACGACGCCCACTTTCAAATTATTTTGTCTCTCAATTTTCATATTTTACAAATCAATATTATGTTTGGATTTCTTTGAATTTTGCCGTGTGGGTTGCGGTTATCTACGCCGTGAATTATTTCTGTCAAAAAGCGAACTTGCTGCCGATTTCACGTAGTTTTACACTATTGCTCTTCGCCACATCACCGCTCCTTCTTTCCTACTTCGGTCAATCGTCAGCGTATTTCTTCGGAATTTCAGCAACCATTATCGTTACAGCATTGATTTATAAAATCCAAGAAATGAATTTCTCGAAAAATTCAACTATTGCGCTTTCGGGGCTCATACTTGGGTGTTACCTGCTTGTTTACGATGGTCTACCATGGATCGTTGCTATTTTGATTGGACTTTCCTTGAACCATAGGAAGACAAGTTCCACAATTTCCATGAAAATAGCTTCTATAGCCGTATCACTCTATTTTCTCTACCGCTACTTCATCATATTTACTCTTGATATCGCTGTAGATCAAGGTAACGAAGGGATACTAAGCCAAGTTATTGGATCTGTTATTAGGCTAGTAGCCGACGGGAACTACGGAGAGATATACCAAAGCATCACAAGTTCTGGCCCAAACTATCTTTGGATGATAATTCAAGGCATCACTCTCTTGCCTTTCGCGACTATATTCCTAGGCTTATTTTCTGCAAGATTTTCCCCTCAAAGTGCCATAGTCGTTAGAGGCAAAAGAGATACGAAAAGAGAAACAGAGCAGTTGTATTCAGTGAATAAATTGGTTCTACCGTTTTTTCTTATTGGATTGTTAATTCAATTCTCTTGGCACTTATCAAAAATGGAGAACATAGGACTTATACCTAGAGTAAATGGTGGAGTTCTACTTGCAATCCTTCTTTATGCCGGTTATTGCTTTGATCTTATAATCAGAAAATATCCGCATCTTGGATATTTCTTATTCATTCTCACGTCGATTCAAATCGTATTCTTTAACTTAGGGCTAACAGAAGACTCGATTAAATTTTATTATTACATCGTCCAGGGTAAATGGATCGCTTGGGGTAACTAACTAAATAACACATCAAGCCTCTTAACTTTCAGTGTATTTTCAAAATCCAACAGAATTATTCGAATTTCCCTAAGAAAATGAAAACGTTCAGTATACTCGGCAGGGAAATCACTCAAAAGTTTTATGTAGCTTGAGAAAGCGAGATCAGAATGACTACGGATTTGAGAATTAAACTTTTCGCTGACGGCGCAGATTTGTCAGAGATGAAATCTATGGCATCCAAAGAATTCATATCGGGATTAACCACCAATCCAACTCTAATGAGAAAAGCTGGTGTCACTGACTATAGAGAATTTGCGACCGAGGTTCTCAGTTGTATCAAAGATAAGCCGATATCCTTTGAAGTCTTTAGTGAAGATGTAGCAGAAATGAAAGTGCAAGCGATTGAAATAGCTAGCTGGGGAAGCAATGTTAATGTGAAGATACCAGTCACAAATTCACGTGGAGAATCAAATTTTGATTTGATTAGAGAATTAACTTTGGAGGGGATAAAGATCAATGTCACTGCAGTTATGTCTTATCCACAAATAGAAAACTCAATTCTGGCACTTTCGGATGCCTCAGAGTCTTACATCTCTATATTTGCTGGACGGATAGCAGATACGGGTAGAGATCCAAGCGTATATGTTGAGCATTGTTTGAAAAGCCTCAAGGGAAGTCAGTCTATCCAGGTGATATGGGCCAGTCCACGGGAGCTTCTAAACATATTTCAAGCCGAAGAGGTCGGCTGTAATATTATAACTGCTACCAAAGAAATTCTAAACAAACTTGAACTTTACGGTAAGGATTTGGATGAATATTCTCTAGAAACAGTTCAAATGTTTAACAGGGATGCCAAAGAGTCACAGTACCGAATCTCATGATTTCTGTTGGCTTAACGTCACGTTCTATAAACAATGTTCTTACTTCGATGTTTGTAGTAATTTCATTGTTGGTTAATTTTCCAGGAACCTTTTCACCCGATAGCTTAGTTATGTATTGGCAAGCAGATAGGAGAGTGCCCCTCTCGGATTGGCACTCGCCGATTTTACGTGAATATTGGAGGATTATTTCATTAGGTGGTCGAGAACCGTGGCTGCTTTTCATTTTTCAACTTTTTATCTTTTCGCTGCTTCTATACTCAATACTCAAATATTGCAGTAACACAAAACACAAGATTTTCGTAGTTTTCCTTTTCTTGTTACCCACGACACAAAATATTCTGCAATATATTGGCAAAGACCCCTTTTTGGTCCAAGGAATCATGGCAACCTTCCTCCTCGAAATATCTCGTAGTCGCCATAGAATAAAGATATTGGTCGCCCTTGCGATACTTATTGCTTCAGTGCGCGGCAACGCAGCGCTATTACTCATACCTGTCTCTTATGAAATCGCAAGGTTCATTTATCTAAAATACAATATAAGTCAGCCAAGAATAGGAAATTTCTTTAACTCCAAGTTTTCGTTGATACCTATAGTGATCATTCTGTTCTTGAGCTCAATAGTTATTAATCAAGCACTTGCTGGCCGCAACCTCAACCCTCAGAATACTTTATTGGGTTGGGACTTGGCAGCCATTTCGGTTCAAAAAGACAAAATGCTTGTACCAACTGAATTTCTGGATGAGGGTTGTGACCTAACTAAACTTCATGAACAGTACTCTCCAGTGCGCTCGGACGCATTGTTTTTTCAAGATGGTTCATGTATAGAAATTATGTTACCTGAAGATTATGTCAATCAGGACTTATATTTTGATAAGTATGGAGCATATAGCAAGGGTATTTCTTTAGGCACTTACCTTGAGGCTATCGTAACAAATTTAAAGTTTTTTTTGATCCATAAAATGAATGCGGCAAAATCCCTTTTAGGTAATGCCAACGTGCCTCAATTAATGAATGAATCTTCGCCGCTGGCAATCAAGATTGGAATCAGCGCTGATTCTTACTCAAATATGCACAGAGGATATTACCAGGCAATTAAGGATAATCGCATTACTTGGATTTTCTTTCATCCAATCTTCTTGATTTTAGCGTTTTGTGTAGCGACCCTTGGCTATGGTGAACGAAAGAAACATCGTAGAAGGTATTTTTACTCTGGCTTGGTTTATCTCTTGTCCTTACTTGTCTTACTTCCAGGGAGTGATTTGAGATATTTATACCCATTATGGGGTTTTGTTTTAATCAGCTCTCCTAGTTTACGAGTACCAAGAACTTTATCTAGAGAATCAGCTTTGCTGTTCAGAATTTTCAAACGACTTCAAGTTAAGCAGAACTGAGTTTAATGATTCACTAAAATCGACCGAAGGTGACCAATCAATCAATGACTCAGCCATACGGATATCTGCAACTGATCTAGAAGATTCTTCCCTGCTAGACATAATTTTGAATTGGCCCCTCAAGCCTAATAAAGATTCAAGTTCTCTGACTATTTGAAGGGTGCTCTTTTCACATCCACTTCCAATGTTTAAAACTTCGCATATTGAGTCCTTCGAATTTCTCAAAAAAAATATTGACTTAACTATCGACAAACTCACATCTTGGACATCAACATAATCACGTAAACAAGTGCCATCAAGTGTTAAATCTTTCGCCTTGAAAATCTCGAAATCCTCTCCTTCAAGGATTTTTTCTGCGCATGTCACAGGGAAGCCCCCTTTTAATCTTCCAAGAAATATCGTGTTATTCACTCCAACTACATTGAAAAAACGTAGCGATATTGAACTGATCCCCAAACTTTTTGAATTCTTCAAAATCTCTTCTGATGCTAATTTTGTGAATCCATAAAAGTTATCAGGCTGCACTTTCTGTGACTCCTGTAACGGATAGCTAGCAACCGTACTCTCACCATAAACTGCGGCAGATGAAGCCAAAACAAAATTCGAAACTCCATACTTGATGCTAAGTTGAACCAATAAATCCGTAGAAGTGACATTAAATTTCCAATATCGATTAATTTGTGTATTCGATAAAGTCGCATCCTTTAGGGATGAGAGATGAATGACTCCTTCGAATTCATTCCGCTCAAATAAATCTTCTAAAAAGGCTAAATCCAAAACATCTCCAACTATGTATTTCTGCTCACCCAATTCCAGGTCTTTAGCAAATAAGTCGACCCCCACGAAATCTATGCCTTTTTCGGTGAGATCACTTGCCAAGTGAGTGCCAATGTAACCTGATACACCTGTGACCAACCATGTCATGCATCCAATCTACATTACCGATCATCTTTCGTAGGGGATCCAGATGTAACTTTAGGAGAGTATTCAAAATAACTGGTCAATTTTCAGATGAGGCTGTCGATCGAAGGTTGATTCTTGGTATTTGTCTTTTTATTCGATTTATCAGAGAAATACCCAGTTCCGGATCAATTTTGACACATTGCTAGGTAGACTCTGCCTGCTTACGTTCGGGGTGAGAGTTCGGAGAGTCTGAGTGGACAAATCTAACAGAGTCATTAGGTTTTTTAAAAAAAATTCTCTAGCGCGCTCAATTTATTTTAGCTTACCAATTTCGGCACGCAGACACATTCGAAGGAATTTAGGAAATAGATACGTTGACCTTGGAGTCAAATCAGGATCACAACGATTTGATTTTAAAGCAATATCCACTCGGAGTTTTACTCAAGCTGATCTGGATAAACTAGTTAATTCTAGAAATTCAGCCTGGAATGCACCGCGAATTAATCGAAAGACTGCTTCGTACTCTTTCCAAGAAGAGATTAATCTCGATTGCGCATACATCACCTTTGATATTTGGGACACCTTGATAGGTAGATTTCGTCCAGCGGAGAGCGTAAAGAGAGCTACTGCACTTTACATTTCGCTTCTAGATTGGAAAAATCGCGGCTTTTTAGGTCAAAGAATTGAACCGCTTGAAATTCACCAGCAAAGAAACTTCATCGAAGCAGAGCATGTTGCGCGCAAGGGAGAAGCAACTTTTTTAGAAACATTGAATGAGTTATTCGGGGTTTTCAAGTTAAAAATTGAAGCTTCAACAGTTTCTCAATATGAAATTCAGAGTGAAATCGAAAATACATATCCCATATTTGAGACTACTCAATTTCTGCGCACTACGCGATCTCCCATAACTTTTATTTCAGATTTTCATTTGCCTTCAAAAGAGTTATCAAAAATCCTTGTGTCTAAAGGAATAGATATGAACCGTAGACAAGTGTACTCATCATCGGATTTAGGTTTAACCAAACGAAAAAACGGTGAGTTATTTGTTGCTTTGAAGTACAACAAGCTCGCAGACTGGATTCATGTAGGTGACAATGATGTTTCGGATATAGAGAATTCAACCTTGCATGGAGCGAGAGCCCTGAAAGTCATTAAAGAGAGTGTGAATTCGTGGCATGGGCACGACATGTTAGAAAATCAGCTTTCATGGGATCTATATAGTTTCTTGAGTGACGAACCAAATGATAGTTACTTGATTGATATGTCAGTAATTGCATACTCCTTATGTACATCTGCGATAGAACGGGCATGGGAAATCGGTGCGAATAAAGTTGTTTATTTATCTAGAGAAGGGGAAACTTTTAAACTGGCCCATGAAGAAATAATCATGAATCCAATATTTCGTGACTTCCCAAGCGTTACGGCCTTGCACTTCCCGGTTAGCAGGACTTCTATCGTTATGGCATCTTGGTCAGGACGAGAGGAAGAAGGTTTGAAGGAGATTTCTGCCCAATACCCGACGATGACCCCAGATGCCTTTGTTAAAACTTTAGGTATACCCGACGAAATACAGAAGTTAATTTTTAAAAACTTCGGTCGATTGGAAGTAATTCGGACTAATAAGATTTGGAGTCGGCTAGATTCAAAAACGAAGAAAGAGATAACAGATTACCTTTCCGAACAAAAGGGATTTATTCAAAGATTTATTCAAGAAAATGGATTCGATCCCTTCAAATCTATCGTCTGTGACTTAGGCTGGCGAGGATCCATCCAGGACGCGATGAGCAGAATAGTTGGTGTTCAATACACAGGGGAGTATCTAGGACTTTACAGCCCCTTTTTAGCAAAGAACCAAAATATTAAATATGGAGTTTTATTCGATGAAGCCAGAGGTAGTCGTGCCCCCGAATTTTTTAGTTTTCACGGCCCGATAGAACGGGCATTTACGGTATCAGATTTACAGGTTCTGAGGTACGAAGAAAAAGATGGGCGTATCCATCCCGTTACTAGCAAAAACATGGGTCAGCAGAAAATGGCAAGATCAAGATTTACAAAACTTTATCTGCCTAAAACGATAAATGAAATTAGCAAGATTCTTATATCTATTGGAATTTTTGGACACGACTCTCGTGAATTCTGCATGAACTCACTTCGAAATTGGATGCTAAATCCATCCTTGTATCATGCTTCTTCTTGGTTCGATGAGAATCATGAAGAAGGTTTTGGAGCTGGCGATCAAGTGCATTACTTGAAAGATCTTCCTTCGACTACGGATATTGGAAAGTCAATTCAATATTTGATTGAAAAAAAGGGTATCGATTCTCTATGGATCGAAGGTTATTTGGCATGGGAACCAATTCATTCTTTGGTACATCAAGGGGAAGAAAATCATGTCTGACTATTGGGGAAATTCAAGGCTTCAGGAGTTTAGCTTTTCATCAGAGCATCGCTTAGCAGGAATCAAAGTTCTTTTTTTAGTAGGTTCCCTGGATATTAGTGGCGGGACAAATTTAATCTTAAATTATGCTAAAGGCCTAAAGGATGCAGGGGCAGAAGTTACTATTGGGTTTACTATTGGGGAAAGAGATAACATAGCTTGGCATCCACATTCGACAGACTTCCAAGTTTTCCATGTTTCAAAAATCAAAAGTCAGTATTTTGATTTAGGTATTGCTACTTGGTGGCCAACTGTTTCGCAGGTAATTGAGATTGAATGTGGTCGTTATATTTATTTCGTTCAGTCACTAGAAAGTAGATTTGCACTGAATTATATAGACCGCAGTGAGGCCGTTTCTGCAGCGGCGACTTACATGCTTGGATTGCCAGTGATTACAATTGCAACTTGGCTTCAGAATCTATTGATGTCACAGACTCCGAGTAAAGTTTGGCTAGTCCATAATGGAATTGATAAGGAATTATTTCCAGTTTCAAATCACTTAAACTCTAATGAGTCAAGAAAACTAAGAATTTTAGTTGAAGGTGCGATAGATGTTCCCATGAAAGGTGTTTCAGAGACTTTATCAAGTCTTGCTGAAATTAGCGATATAGAAATTTGGCATGTAAATCCAATCTCCGGTTCATCAGCCTACGCCGATAAGACCTTTAATCAACTGCGAATTAATGAAATGCATTCCATCTACAAAAATGTAGATGTGTTAGTCAAAATGAGCCGAGTTGAAGGGATGTTTGGTCCCCCTTTGGAAGCTTTTCATTCCGGAGCAACCGCTGTGGTTTCAAAGGTCACTGGTTACGATGAATACATCAAGCATCGGGTGAACTCATTGGTAGTTGATGTAGATGATTTTGAGGGCATGAAGTCATCAGTTTTAGAACTAAAAAATGATCGAAACTTGCTTGCGAGTTTGAAGAGAGGCGCAATCGGAACTGCAAGCGACTGGAAATCTATAGAAGACTCGAAAAATGAGTTTATTTCGATTTGCAAAATTGTCATGCGTTCAGCGACAGTCGGAAACATAAATCGGGACGAAATGAGGTCAAACTTACAGAAGTACATTCTGAAGGAGTTTATTCCTTTTGATCTTTTGGGTGAGTAATCGATTATGTGATTGATGTATCCGTAATCACTTAATCGATGCTTGGACGACCTTAGTAAAGAGCCACGTTACCCCCTGATTATATTTTAAGTTAAACAGAATCTGAAAACTTGATTAGACCTTAAACAAAAATTCAGTGAGTTGCGTGAGGTTGTGGCCGAACTTGATTAATTGATGGATAATTTCCAGATAGGCATTAATAATCGCTTGAAATCTATTGTTTCTTTGAATGCTAGGCTCTAAAAAAATCCGGTTGTGATTTCCGTTCAAGAAGGTGAAAGCTGAGCGCAATCTCTAACGTGGCTTGGGCCGGGATCGAACCGGCGACCTAACGATTTTCAGTCGTTCGCTCGTACCAACTGAGCTACCAAGCCAAACAAGGTTCTGATATCGGCCTTAAATAAGTACGACACCAAAACCTTTGCGACCCGGACGGGACTTGAACCCGCGACCTCCGCCGTGACAGGGCGGCGCGCTAACCAACTGCGCTACCGGGCCTTAAGTGATTGATAAACATAAGTGGCTCTTATGTCACCGCTAAGACCTTTTAAGACTTACCTTCCCCTGGACTGATTTGGGGATAAGCCATGGGTTTGTCGGTGGGCGATGGGAGGTTCTGGGCATGTACGATAAAAACCGAGAAGGTATTAGGCGGAAAGCTCCTGAAAGGACACTTTCAGATCAATTGTTCACTACCCGCATTGAGTTGGTTCCGACAATTTTTCCATCAATTTCGATTACCCAACGAAACATGGAAGCTTTATTCAAAATCAAGCCATCAAAGTTGATTGCAAGGGGCATCAGTTGTGGATCGCCCGCAGGTAGGGCCGGTGGTCGCCCGAGTCTAAATTGTGCGGAGAATTTGAAATCGGGCGTCTGGGATCCATCTTCCTTTGGGATAAAACGAAGCGGTATTGGATTGCCGTCTTCATCCTGCAGAGTAATTTCGAGGTTGTGGTCTGCGTTCGTGAATGTATAGGGAACGTTAACGAGTACACCGAGGCCAACGCGAGGATGTTGAATCGGGAAACCTGGGGTGAAGATTGTGTTCCATCCGATGCCCAGCGCGTAGATCTTTCCGTTCACGAGATCAACGGAATCGGCCAAGAAAGAGGTCACCTCGAAGTTGTTCATAACCAGATCCTTTCAGGAAAATGTAATACAATTTTACCATTGAACCTTGATTTTGTAATACAAAGGATGTTATGGTCCACCCAAGACAGATATGCGGCTTCGATTGGAGCGAAAGTATCGAGGAGCACTTGGCTCCTCATCGAATCACATTTTGGGAGATTGAAGAGGTCTTTTGGAACGAGCCGGCATGGGCACGGGATCGCGACGATGAGCCAGGTGACTACTTCATGATTGGCAAAACAGGTTCAGGCAGGAAACTGACGATCGTGGTGACCATCGACGCAGTAAAGGATTTATTGAGAGTAATCACGGGTTGGGACTCAGATTCAGAAGAAAGGGCAAAGTACTTCGATGAATGATGAAGAAAAGCGAGCTAAATACCAGGCAAAGCGAAGCAAGAACGCGGAACGTGTCGAGGCGCCCATCGTCATGCCCAAAGGGCGAGGGAACTTGGATGCGGTGGTCTCCTTACGCTTTTCAACCTACGAACTTTCCTTACTTCGCAAGGAGTGTGAGAATCGCGAGATTGGGCTCTCGGCTCTCATCCGGGAACTTGTTGTTGATGGCTTAGAGCGCCAATCGCGAGAGTTAACTGCCGCGGTGCATACATTCGAAGCAATACGACGGAATTTTATTCCGGCCCGACACTTTTTATCTTCTGCACAAGTAACTCACACCGTTGCAGCTGAATCGAATGTTCAAGAATTATCTTCACACTAATTGCCTCTCTCTTGACAGAGTATGTGTAAATACACATAATTGGATTAGGGGGCAATCATGGCAAAAACAAATTTTGATCAATATGTAGAGAAGCGAGGAAAATCTGCTTCTACAGAGTCTCGCGCTGCGCGCGAAGTTTTTACACAAGCGTATGTATTTGCGAGTGCGCTGATGCAGGCTCGCAAGGCTTCTGGAATGACTCAGAGTGCACTGGCGGAGAAGTCTGGCGTACAGCAAGCCGATATTTCGCGCATGGAAAATGGTTCGATGATTCCAACATTGAATACATTCATGAATCTAATGGATGCGCTCGGTGTCACAGTGACCTTAAAGATTGGTGAAAAGCCAAAACGTAAAAATTCTGGACGATTAATGGTTGAGGTTGCTGCTTAAGAGTTTAAAAACTGATCTAAAGCGAATGTGGCTTGGGCCGGGATCGAACCGGCGACCTAACGATTTTCAGTCGTTCGCTCGTACCAACTGAGCTACCAAGCCAACAAAGATCTTGCTAGCAGTTGCCTGCCAGTACGCATGGCACACAAATAAATTTGCATACAACACCAAAAC
>Ga0247834_1001463_pt1 | contig 40324 bp, 23 predicted proteins | sample LaCruzMarch2015__8_FD_187118 | JGI IMG/M metagenome (GOLD analysis project Ga0247834, IMG submission 187118) | Freshwater microbial communities from meromictic Lake La Cruz, Castile-La Mancha, Spain - LaCruzMarch2015_12m | ecosystem: Environmental > Aquatic > Freshwater > Lake | place: Spain... | reverse complement strand
TTATGCTCGAATTCAAGGTTTCATAAGTACCTGTCGTAAGCATCAACTCAATGTTTTCAATGAACTTCGTGCTGCTTGCAGCACCGAAATATATGTCGCGCCCTTCGGGCGCTAAATAGTTACAAAACCCTTTTATAAATTTGCGCCATTTTTATGGTACATCCAATAGATTTCAGCTCCACGGTACCGTTTGGATCAGTGATTACGGTATCTCTCCACAAATTTTGTTCTTCTCTGAAGCTGAGTTCTACCTGGTATTTGTCTTGTTCAATGAGCATGTACTCTTTGAAAGAAGTCAAGGTTTTGTATTCTCTCAGCTTATTTCCACGGTCATAAGAACGGGTACTTTTGGAAAGCACTTCTACAATAAGTAATGGATTTATTAGCAACAATTCATTTTCGTCCCAATATTCAGGTTCTTCGCAAACCACTAAAACATCAGGATATAGACCGTAATTCAACGTAGGGAGGTAAACTTTCTGATTGCTTCCCAATACCGTATACGATTTATTGCCTTCATCAATTGCGTTATTCAACGCAGTTCCCGTATTCATCACAATGATGTTGTGGGGTCCTTTTAGCATAGGTTTAGCAATGATTGTACCATTGAAATATTCGTGTTGCTCCAGTGCACGTTCTTCCCGTTTCAGGTATTCCTCCAACGAATAAAAACGTAGCTTCTTCTTTGGCTTTAAGAGCGCCAAAGGATTGTCACTTTTATTGGCTATTGCAGAATCCATAGTATCAAGTCAATTTGATTTAAAAATACGATAATTTATTTACAGTACTGAACACTTTATTGTCAACAGATCAGCTGTGAATTTTTCTGCCTGAAATAAAATGTCCAGTACTGCTACGTCACTTCAAAGTAATCACTTCACATCAATCACCCGAGCCACTTTCTCCTCTTCCAGTACTTTATTGAATTTTTCCAGGGTATTCTTCACTGCCACATCGTAGCGTTCTTTGATGCCAGCGTACACCTTCTGCATGTCGGCGTAGGCTTCGATGACGCCACCCGTTGGGCGGTCGTTGTCCCAGATGAGTACGCTGTACACCCGTGCTATGCGGTTGATGAAGCGGCGGGGGTAGTTGAAGTTGTCTTGGCCTGCTTCAGCTTGGTTTTGTACAATTTCGTCTTCTACCGCCGTTAGCCCTTTGCCCAATTCGGTAGCGAGATCCTGAATGCGGGTGGTGTGTCCTGCCTTTACGGCCAAACCGGCAGCATCTTCAATTTGCTCCCGCAAACTCCGCAAGTTTTTCACTTTTTTCTGCGAATCGCTGATCAGGTCGCGCATTTCCAGGCCCAGTTTTTCCTGGGCTACGTAGGCATCCTGGGCTACGTCTTTCCAGCGTGGATCGGGCAATATTTTGAAAGCTTGGGTTTTGCTTTCCTTGCCTACACTTACCCGCACCTGATAATCACCGGGAGCGGCCGGGGGGCCAATGATCGGCACACCCATTTCCATCAACACCAGTTTTTCGGCATTGATGGCACCCTCGTGCTGTAGGTTCCAGGAGAAAGTATTCCAGCCTTTTTTCAATTCGATGCGGCTGCGTTGGCCTTCGGCTTTTGAGCTGTAGGTACGAATAACCTGACCACTTGCATTCAAAATTTCCACTTTGCGCTCGGCATCTTTGGCAGGAGCTTCGGCAAGATAAGCGTGGAATACAGCGCGGTAACCGCTCACATTGGTGCGGTAAGTATCGCGGGGTTTGAACAAATGCAAGGCAGCCTTGGCTTGTTCATTTTGCAATTGTTCGAGCACATTGACATCTTCCAAAAGCCAGAATCCGCGCCCTTGGGTACTCATTGCCAGATCGCCATGGTGGCTTTCCAGGTCAGTGATAGGGGTGTAAGGCAGGTTGAGTTGCAAAGATTGCCAGTGAGCCCCGTCGTCAAAAGAAGCATACATGCCGTATTCTGTTCCTACAAACAACAAGCCTTTTTTGTTGGAATCTTCCGCGATGGCGCGGGTAAAATGACCAGCAGGGATGCCATTTTTGCCATCGGTGAGCAACTGCCAGGTTTTGCCGAAATCGTTGGTGCGGAGGATATAAGGTTTGAAATCGTTGTTGCGGTAATTTTGTACCGCAACAAAAGCCCGTCCAGGAGCATGCACCGACAATTCGATTTTGTTGATGGTACACTCAAATGGGATGATGCCTTTGGGGGTGATTTCTGTCCAGGTTTTGCCGCCATCGCGGGTCAGGTGAATACGGCCATCGTCGCTGCCAACCCAGAGTTCTCCCGCAGTTTGGGGTGCTTCTTCAATCACAAAAGCAGTACTGTACACCTCAACTCCCGTGGCATCGTGCTGAATCGGCCCACCCGGCATGATCAGGTATTGATCCATTTTGCGGGTGAGATCCGGGCTGATGATTTGCCAGGTTTGGCCATTGTCAGATGAGCGGTGTACATAGTTGGAGCAGTAATATACGGTATTGGCCGTGTGCTTGGAAGCCAACACGGGTGCATTCCACTGAAAACGGTACTTGAGGTCGCGCATTTCGGTGCCTTCAGTAAAGTGTGGGTAAGCGGTAACCTGGCGCACCGAACCCGTAGCGCGGTTCATGATGGTGATTTCGCCGCTATACGCTGTAGCCCATACAATATTGGGATCGGTTGGACTAACCGCCACATCAGCACATTCGCTACCGCCTACTTCATGCCAATGTTCCGTGTTGCTGATGCCGCCTGGATCGCGCGAGGGAACGCTGATCGTACTGTTGTCTTGCTGGCCTGCATACATCAAGTAAGGAAATTGCTCATCGACGGTGACGCGGTAAAACTCGGAAGTAGGTTGATTGTGCTGATCAGTCCAGGTTTTGCCCCCGTTGAGGGAAACCGTGGCTCCGCCGTCGTTGCAATCGATCATGATATTGGGATTGTCGGGGTTGAGCCAGATCCCGTGGCAATCGCCGTGGGGCACCCTTATCTCGTCAAAAGTTTTGCCCCCGTCAATGGATTTCATCAGGTCCACATTGTTGATGTATACCGCGTTCTCATTCTTGGGATCGGCGGTGACATGGCTGTAATACCAGCCTCTTTGTTGCAAGTTGTGATCGCGAGAAACGCGCGACCAATTTTCACCAGCATCTTCGCTGCGGTAAAGCCCTGAAGTGGCATCATCCGGGGTGATGATGATCGTCCACAATCGATTCGGATTGACGGGAGAAACCGTTACACCAATGCGGCCAAGCAATCCAGTGGGCAGGCCTCCTTCCAGTTTTTTCCAGCTGGTACCGCCATCGGTCGATTTCCATAGTCCGCCTTTGGCATTGCCGTCGTGGATCGTCCAGGGTTTGCGCTCGGCGCGCCACATGGCGGCGTAAAGGATACGCGGGTTGCTGGGATCGAGCGCAAGGTCAACGCAGCCCGTAGAGTCCCCGGCGCTGTGTACCAAGTCCCAGTTTTTGCCCCCATCGGTGGTGCGGTACACGCCCCGCTCGGGATTGGGGCCAAAAGGGTTGCCCAGCGCAGCCACAAAGGCCACATCGGGATTGAGTGGATGCACTTCAATTTTGCCGATCATGCCGGACTTGGGCAGGCCAACGAACTGCCAGGTTTTGCCTTTGTCGGTACTTTTGTACATCCCGATTCCGGCAGAAGTATTGCCTCTGGGGCAAGCCGAACCCGTACCCACATAAATGACTGAAGGATCTGAAGGCGCAACGGTGATGGCGCCAATGGAACCGCATTTTATTTGACCGTCAGAGAGGTTGTCCCAGGTATTGCCGGCATCGGTACTGCGCCATACGCCGCCACCGGTAGATCCGAAATAAAAAGTAAAAGGTTCTTGTCTAACCCCTGAAATGGCCGTAGCACGGCCTCCACGACTGGGGCCTATGTGACGGTATTTCAGTTCAGTCAACAACTCCGGTTGGATGACAACATTGGGGTCTTTGGTGGTTTGGGCGATGCTGAGCCATGCCTGACTCAGGAGAATCATGCCTACAATCAATTTACGCATGTTTTTTTGCCGGGGAAGATAGCTATTTCCGCATTTTTAGTGCTAAATCGCCTGTTTGAATTTTTTGAAAAAAAATCCTGATAATATTTTGTCATCAACTCCTTTTAAAAAATAAAATTCATTGTGTACCTTAGTGTGGCAAATACATTATCTGATCCTATTTCCCCTATAACCCCGACCAATGATTTTTTTCAGTCCACCATTCATAAAGTTATAACGATATGTTAAACAGATTTTTATCCTTGTGCTTCCTGGCTGTAGCTTTCGCCGTTGGCACTTCTTTTGTGGTAACCAAAAATTCCAGTGCGCCTAAAAGTGCGCCTAATACCCTTACTGCTGCTGAAAAAGCGGCGGGTTGGAAATTGCTATTTGATGGCAAAACCACCAAAGGCTGGCGCAATTACAACAAACAAACCATTGGCGAGCGCTGGAAGGTGGCCGATGGTGTACTTTACCTGGATGTTTCCAACAAAAATGCCGAAGGCTATCAGACAAGCGGTGGTGACATCATTACAATGGAAGAATACGAAAACTACGAATTGCGCCTGGAGTGGAAAATCGCCAAGTGTGGCAACAGTGGTTTGATTTACCACATCCACGAAGATCCTTCCCTTCGTTCCCCCTGGCAAACCGGGCCTGAGTTTCAGTTATTGGACAACGATTGCCACCCCGACGCCAAAATCAAAAAGCACCGGTCTGGCGATTTTTATGATGTCATTGAATCTTCAATTGAAACAGTTAAGCCCGCTGAACAGTGGAACAAGATTCGCTTAATTTGTAAGGGGACTAAAGTGGAGCATTGGATGAATGGAAAAATGGTCATTTCCACGGATATTGGCACCGCTGAATTTAAAAGTTTACTGCCCAATACCAAGTGGAAAAGCCACCCCCAATATGCCACGTTCAGCAAAGGGCGGATCGGTCTGCAAGACCACGGTGATGGAATTTCCTTCCGCAACATCAAATTGCGGAAACTATAAACAGGTTTGAAACAAGCCTAAAACAAACAACATTCAACAGACACTTTTAACTCGGTCTTGCTATGAACAACAAATCACGACTTTTTTACGGCAGTTGTTTTGCCCTTATCACGACCGCCTTGTCTTTTAGCATCAGGGCGGGTATTTTACCCCAGCTCGGTACAGAGCTTGGTTTGTCAGCTGAACAATTGGGATATATCAACTCCATGTGGTTTCTCGGATTTCCGATTTCCATGGTAATCGGTGGATTAGTTTATCACACAGTTGGAGGCAAGCGCATTATGCAGTTTGCTTTTTTGGCGCATGCCATCGGTATTCTTATGACTATTTATTCAGGCAGCTACATTGGATTGCTTATCTCCACGTTGCTCATTGGAATAGGAAATGGATGTACGGAAGCGGCTTGTAATCCGATGATTGCAGACGCTTTTGAAGGCAACACCATGAGCAAAATGTTGAATCGTTTTCACATGTGGTTTCCTGGAGGTATAGTCATCGGTAGCCTGGTTTCAAAATTTATGACTGATGCCGGTTTTGGTTGGGAAGCGCAGATTTGGGTTATTTTACTTCCTACCCTGGTATATGCTTACTTGTTCTATGGCCAGGATTGGCCGGCAGCTAAAACCAAGGAAGAGGCCAGTTTGTCCATGAATCTTAGAGCGATGATTTCGCCATTGTTCATTTTTATGATGGTTTGTATGGCCTTAACCGCAATATCAGAGTTTGGCCCGCAACAGTGGTCGAGTTTGATATTGGCAAAGAGTGGCGCTCAACCCATGTTGATTCTGGCCCTGGTTACCGGTTTGATGGCGGTATGTAGGTATTTTGGTGGAGAAGTGGTTCACAAATTTGATCAGACCGGGGTACTTCTTGGGTCTGCCGTTCTTGCTACCATTGGCGTATTTCTTTTCAGTACACAAACCGGAGCAATGGCCTATGTGGCTGCAATTTTCTTCGCATTTGGGGTAGCTTATTTCTGGCCCAATATGATTGGTTTTATTGCAGACAAAATACCCGCCAGTGGTGCCCTGGGGATGTCGATTATCGGTGCAGTCGGAATGTTCTCCACTTCAATTTTTCAGCCCATTATTGGGCGCTGGATTGATTCCGATAAGGCAGCTGCGGCTGCAACCGGGCTTACTGGTGATGAACTGGAATTGGTAGCCGGTCAGGCTACTTTGGGAACCATGGTCTTATTCCCGGGTATATTGATTGTACTGTTCACCATTCTGTTTTTTTGGGTGAAAAACCTGAATAGACTTAAATGAACATTTGTTTTTTAGGCTTAGTCTGACGCAAAAAATCGGGAAGTTTATTTTTCTGAGTTACTTAACATCAGTCTTTTTTCAGCTTCTATAGCTTACAACATCGCAAGTCCCACAAAAAAATCGTGGGTTAATTAAGCCTGAGGATGCGGCAAAAATCGTTCCTCAGGCTTATCTTTATCCAAAATTTTAATACCTACGGATCATGAAACGCAAAATTAGAATGGGAATGGTCGGCGGTGGCCGCGGCGCCTTTATCGGAGGCGTACACCGCATCGCTGCTGCCATTGATGGCCATATTGAACTGGTTTGTGGCGCTTTCAGCAGCGACCCCGAGCGTTCTCGCCTTTCAGGGGAAGACCTGTACCTGCCGGCCAATCGCGTGTACGGAACTTACCAGGAGATGATTGAGAAAGAGCTGCTTTTGCCAGAAGGCGAGCGGATGGATTTTGTATCAATCGTGACACCCAACCACGTGCACTTCGGCCCAGCCAAAATGGCGCTGGAAAACGGCTTTCACGTGGTATGCGACAAGCCCATCAGCTTCACCATGGCTGAAGCGCTGGAATTGGAAGCCCTAGTAGCAAAAACCGGCTTGATCTTTGCCCTTACCCACAACTATACCGGCTACCCAATGGTCAAACAAGCCCGCGCCATGATCCGCAACGGCGAATTGGGCAAAATCCGCAAAGTGGTGGTGGAATACCCACAAGGCTGGCTTTCCAAAAAAGAAGAAGACAACAACTACAAACAAGCCATCTGGCGCACCGACCCAAACCAATCGGGTATCGCGGGCGCGATGGGCGATATTGGCACCCATGCCGAAAACCTGGCAGAATACATCACCGGCCTGCAAATCACCGAAATGTGTGCCGACATCAGCACCTTCGTGGAAGGCCGCTTGCTGGACGACGATGGCAACGTGCTACTGCACTTTGACAACGGCGCAAAGGGGATTCTGCATGCCAGCCAAATCTCGGCAGGCGAAGAAAACGGCCTCAACATCCGGGTGTACGGAGAAACAGGGGGCTTGTACTGGCGCCAGGAAGAACCAAACACTCTGCTGGTATCCCGTTTGGACAAACCGAAAGAAATTTACCGCCCCAAAATCAGTCCACTGAGCCCTGAGGCCAATGCCCATATCCGGGTTCCGGCTGGTCATCCAGAGGGGTATTTGGAGGCATTTGCCAATATTTACCGCAACTTCGCGCTGGCCGTGCAAGCCCGCATGGCCGGAGAAGCCCCCGATCCCCTGCTCGATTTCCCATCAGCCAAGGATGGGGTACGCGGCATGCGCTTTATTGAAAAAGTAATTGAATCTGGAAAGTCCACTGCAAAGTGGGTGAAATTTTAGTTTATAGTTGAAGGGGTTAACAAACGGTCGCCGAGCGGAGCCGAGGTGCCGTTTGTTAACCCCTTCAACTACAATTTTTTATATGCGCGCCATGATCTTCGCAGCCGGCCTCGGCACTCGACTTCGCCCCATCACGGATAACATCCCCAAGGCGCTAGTCCCCATCAAAGGGCATCCTTTGCTGGAAATTGCCATTCTGCGCCTCAAAGCAGCGGGCTGTCGGGACATCATTGTCAACATCCACCATTTTGGCGATCAGATTATTGATTTTTTGGCCCGCAATGACCATTTCGGGATCAACATTCAAATCTCGGATGAGCGGGATGTATTGCTGGATACGGGTGGTGGGCTCAAACATGCTGCTTGGTTTTTGAAAGACGAGCCTTTTGTGCTCCTGAATGCGGATGTAGTGACCAATCTGGATATTCAAAAGTTGTATCAAACGCATGTACAAAGCGGTGCACTGTCTACTCTGGCGGTGCGACAAAGGGAGAGTTCGCGGTATTTTCTCTTCAACGCCGAAGGGCAACTTTGTGGTTGGGGCAATGAAAAAACCGGTGAGAAACGTTTGTCGCGTGCTGAAAACAACCTCAGCCCCTGGTGTTTCAGCGGCATTCACGCCATCAGTCCGCGCATTTTTGATTTTTTCCCAGAAGAAGAACGCGTTTTTTCGATCATCGATACTTACCTAAATACCTCGGCCACCGAGCGGGTACTGGCCTATTCGCACAACGATGACATTTGGCTGGATGTGGGAAAAATCCCGCAGTTGGAGAAGGCGGAGGAGGTTTTGGAGGCGGTGCTGCCCGCGGGGCAATAAAAAACAAGTGCTCATTTTGCCAGAGGATTAGATAAATAAACGGTTCATTTTAAGTTTCTTATCTAATCTTCTGGCTCAGAAAAATGAGCACTTGTTTTTGCCCCACTACTAAGGTCTAAGGCTGGATTTTTTGGTTATTGTTTTGTAAATTTGTAAAAAAGCAAAAAATGTCCACTTTAAGTACAGTAGAGGAAATTAAAAACAAAAAGACTTCGGTGAAACCTCGCCGGGTTTCGAAAGAACGATTTTTACGGGAATACACCAACCGTGAAGACGGCTATAAGTATGAGTGGAATGATGGAGTAATTGAAAAATATGCAGGAATGAATCAAGAGCAATCTAAATTTTATTACTTATTGCTTGGTCTTTTTTTGAATACGGCAGCGGCTAAAATTGGAGGAATGTTGATTGCGGAGACAGATATGGGCACTTCAACCGAACAAATTCGCAGGCCGGATATTGCTTATTACACCAAAGAACAACTTCCCATGATGTGGAGTGGCCAAAATCAGGTTGCTCCCTGGGTTATTGAAGTGATTTCAACCAATGATTACGCCAATAAAATCAACAAAAAACTGGACGAATATTTCCTCGCTGGCGTACAAGTCGTTTGGCACATTTATCCAGAATCCCAACAAGTTCATGTGTTTACGTCTCCTGAACAAGTGAGCATTTGCCGGGGAAATGCGGTGTGTAGCGCGGCCCCGGCGCTGGGGGATTTGGAGGTTAGTGCGGAGGAGTTGTTTGTGTGAGGGAATATTTCTCAGTTACAACCGAAAAGAAAAATCAGCCCACTTCTTATACCCCTCATACCGAACCAAAAATGAATAAATTGCAAAAAAACGGCAAAATGGTTAAGCTGCAACGCAAATCTACCCATTGGGGGGTGGACCTTCCCGACGATCTGGTGCTGACCACTACGGCAGAGCTATCGGAAGAGGCTTTTGAGCAACTTTGCGCCAAAAATCGCGATCTGCGCATCGAGCACGAAGCGGATGGAAAAGTAACAATTATGGCTCCAGTACATTTTGACTCTGGTTTTTTCGAAGGTGAGGCATTTGGCGAATTGCGCCTTTTTGTAAAAGAAAGCAGAATCGGTGGTCGCGCTTTGGGCTCATCCACTGGTTTTAAACTACCCGATGGCTCCACCAAATCTCCCGATGCCGCCTGGATCAGCGCCGAAAAACTGGCCAATCTGCCAGCGGAGGAACGCAAAAAATTCGCTGCCGTCGTGCCAGACTTTGTGATCGAAATCCGCTCGGATAGCGACAAGCTCAAGCCTTTGAAGCAAAAAATGGAAGAAACCTGGATCGCCAATGGTGTACGCCTCGCCTGGCTGATCGACCCCGTGAAGCAAAAAGCCTACATTTATCGGCAAGATGGTAGTATAGAACTAGTGCCGAATTTTGATGGAAAATTAAGTGGCGAAGATGTGTTGGTGGGTTTTGAATTGGATTTGGGGCTGTTGAAGGGGTAGGAAAGGAGATAACATAAAAACTTAAATTGACGTATTGCGCTCAATCATTAGATGCTCCATGTTTTTAATTTTACTGCAATTTAAAACGTTTATCTTTTCAATACTACCATAAATTCCCGACAAAGATAATGAACCATCAGAAGCCCCACTCCGTTTCCCGAATTCACTATCTTTGCACTTGTGAAAAACTTACAGACACTACTCGACGCATACCAGCAAGACCGCCGCACGACGTCCATCGTACAACAACTCAAAGATGAAGCCCCAGCCAGGTTGAAGTTACTGGAATTGGTGGGTGCCCAACTCTCCTTTGTCATCCATGGGGTATACCAGCAACACCCCGCGAATCATCTCATTGTAGCCGACAACAAAGAAGAAGCCGCCTATTGGCAAAACGACCTTGCGGCACTTTTCGGCCAAAAGCCGGTGCATTTTTTTCCGGATTCCTTCAAGCAGCCGCTGCGTTTTGAGGAGTTGAACCAAACCAACGTCCTGGAGCGCACCGAAACCATCAACGCCGTCAGCAATGCTTCAAGGGGGCAAATCATTGTGACCTACCCGGAGGCACTATTTGAGCGCGTGGTATCGCCCGAAGTATTGAGCAAATCCCGCATTGAAATCGCCAAAGGCGAAAAACTCGACCCAGAATTTTTGATGCAGGTGCTGATCGAATATAAATTTACCCGCGAAGAGTTTGTGTTTGAACCCGGGCAGTTTTCCTTGCGCGGGGGCATCATCGACATCTTTTCGTTTGGCAATGACCTGCCCTACCGTGTAGAACTGTTTGACGATGAGGTGGAAAGCATCCGTTCTTTCAACCCGCTCACGCAGCTTTCGGCGCAAAACATCAGCAAGGTGTCGATTGTGCCCAACATCAACACCCGTTTTTCGCAAGCCGATAAGGTCTCACTATTCAGAGTCCTGAAAGAGGATACCGTCGTTTGGATCCGTGATTTTCAGGTGTTGATCGATCGCTTGCAGCGTTGCTTTGAGGACGCGGAAAAGTTTGCCAAAACCATTTCCATTCTGGATGAAGGCGAACTGGCCGAGGTGTTTCGCGACCGCGCTTTTTTGTACCCCGGAGACGTAGTCGAAGACGTACGCAGACACGACATCCTCCTGCTATCCAATGCGCCGCAACCACTGGAAAGCACTGCGCAAATCCAATACGGTGGCAAGCCCCAACCGAGTTTCAACCGCAACTTCGATTTACTCATCGAAAACCTGCACGCCAACACCGCTGCGGGATTGACCAACTACCTCTTTACTGAAAACCCTAAGCAAGTCGAGCGCTTTTATACCATTTTTGAAGACTTGCGCGCCAAGGTGGAATTCTTCCCCATCGTGCAAGGCCTCCACGAAGGTTTTGTGGATGCAGCCTTAAAGGTCGCTTGCTTCACCGACCACCAGGTTTTTGAACGGTTTCACCGCTACAAACTCCGGCAGGGCTACTCCAAAGAGCAAGCCCTTAATCTGCGCTTGTTGAAAGACCTGCAACCCGGCGATTTTGTGACCCACATCGACCATGGCATCGGCCAATTCAAAGGCTTGCAAACCATCAACGTCAACGGCCACGTACAGGAATGTGTGCGGCTGGTGTACAAAAACAACGACCTGCTGTACGTCAGCATCAACTCCCTGCACAAGATTGCCAAATACGTGGGCAAAGAAGGCACGCCCCCGCAACTGAACAAACTCGGCTCGGACGCCTGGCGCAACCTCAAGGCCAAAACCAAGAAAAAAGTCAAGGACATTGCGGGCGAACTGATCAAACTGTATGCCCAGCGCAAAGCCTCACCGGGTTTTGCTTTTTCGCCCGACAATTACATGCAGATCGAGCTGGAATCCTCGTTCATTTACGAAGACACCCCCGATCAGCTTCAGGCTACCATTGATACCAAAGCGGACATGGTCAAGCCCTACCCCATGGATCGCCTGATTTGTGGTGACGTGGGTTTTGGCAAAACCGAAGTGGCCATTCGGGCAGCGTTCAAGGCGATTTTGGATGGCAAGCAGGTGGCCGTTTTAGTGCCCACAACCATCCTTGCACTACAACACGCCAAAACCTTTGGGGATCGCCTCAAGGAGTTTTCCGCTACGGTGGATTATGTGAACCGTTTTCGCACCACCGCGGAGAAAAAACAGATTTTCCAAAAGCTCAGTGAAGGCAAAATTGACCTGATTATCGGTACACAGGCGTTGCTCAATCAGGAAGTAAAATTCAAAGACCTGGGCTTGTTGATCATTGACGAGGAACAAAAATTTGGGGTAGCCTCCAAAGAAAAACTCCGCAATTTCAAGGTCAATGTCGATACGCTGACCTTGACTGCTACGCCGATTCCAAGGACTTTGCAGTTTTCGCTGATGGCGGCGCGCGACCTTTCCATCATCCGCACGCCACCGCCCAACCGCCAACCCATCCATACCGAAGTGCGCATTTTCAGTGAAGAGATCATCAAGGAGGCGATTTATTACGAGGTAAACCGGGGTGGACAGGTGTTTTTCGTACACAATCGGGTCAAAAACCTGGCGGAGGTAGAAATGATGATTCGCCGCCTTTGCCCGGATGTGGAGGTAGCCTCTGCGCACGGCCAAATGGAATCCGACAAACTGGAAAAAACCCTGGTTGACTTCATCGACAAGCAATACGATGTGCTGGTGTGCACCAACATCATCGAAACAGGTCTCGACATTTCCAACGCCAATACCATGCTGATCAACAATGCCCACCAGTTTGGCATGAGTGACCTGCACCAGTTGCGGGGTCGGGTAGGCCGCAGCAACAAGAAGGCGTATTGCTACCTGTTTAGCCCTCCCATGTCGGCCCTCACCAGCGATGCCCGCAAACGCCTGAAAACACTGGAGGAATTCTCTGACCTGGGCAGCGGTTTCCACATCGCCATGCGCGACCTCGACATCCGGGGAGCGGGCAACCTGCTGGGCGCCGAGCAAAGTGGCTTTATTGTAGACATTGGCTACGAAACCTACCAGAAAATCCTGGAAGAAGCCATCATTGAACTCAAGGAAACGGATTTCAAGGACGTATTTGCAGAAGAGCTGGAAAAAACGCCCCGTCTATACGTACGCGATGTCACCATCGAAACCGACGTGGAAATGCTCATCCCCGAACGGTACGTGAACAGCATCCAGGAGCGCCTCAACCTCTACACCGAACTGGATCGACTGGAAACCGAAGACCAGGTAGATGCCTTCAGCAGCAACCTGCGCGACCGTTTTGGCCGTATGCCCGCAGAGGTAAAAGAACTATTCGAAGGCCTGCGCCTGCGCTGGATTTGCAAACGCCTGGGTTTTGATCGGGTCATCCTAAAAAACGAAAAGCTGCGCTGTTATTTTGTAGAAAACCCACAGTCTCCGTTTTATGAAAGCCCGATGTTCCACAAAGTATTGGACTTTGTAGGTTCAAAAGGAAAGGAACACGGGCTGAGTTTCAAACAATCCCACCAGCATTTTATTTTGGTGAAGGATGGGGTCGGGAGTTTGAAAGTGGCCAGAACGGTGTTGGGCGTGATTGGGGGGAATGTGGGGTAAGGGGATTTAAGCTTTATGTATCCTCCTGAAATTACTTTGGTAACCGCGACGGTACGACGATTACTGCTGAGCACTGGAGATGCTGCGCATCTTGGTGCAAAAGCGACATCAAGGGGAGAACGGATGACGCGGATTTGGGCGGATTGGGCGCCAACCACTCGTATTTCCCCCTAATTCTTCCCCCCCGCCAACTCCAACAATTTCGCGCGGCGCTTCATCAAAAACTGGAAGGATTCATTCATTTGTTTTTCGAGGCGAGGGAGGTCGGTTTTGAGCTGCCGGTCGTAGGCACTCATTTCCAGGATGGGTTGCCTTTTGAAGTAAGGGTACAGTTCGGCGTAGATTTCAGCGTACATTTTGCGCATTTGCGCTTCCGGAAAAAGCTGAAGCAAGGCCTTCATTTTTTCCAGGTAAAAAGCGTACAACTGAGGGTTGTTGGCGATGGCGCGATCGAGGCCCACTTCGGAAGAGAAGAGCAGTTTTTCGCCAAGTGCGGCATTGCGGCGGGGCCAATCCTCATGGGGCATGGTAGAGAAAACATCGTCAAAATCCCAGGGGATGATGCCAAAACGGACTTTCTCCTGGTTGGGTTGTACATAAAACAACAACTCATCAGTATAGTCGCCGTTTTGAAACCAGGTATTCAGGGCCAGCCAGGTACAATACGCATCCAGGTCAAGGCGGGTCTTGAAAAATTCAAACTGGGCGCTGCCTTCCAGGTTCTGAGCCGACCGGATCAGTTCCTGATACGCTTCGTCGTAGCTGCGTTTGGCTTCTGGCGCCTGCCCTTTGGCCAATTTGTAGTCAGCCAGCACGAAATCCACCGCAGAGCGGCGCAGTACATATGGAGAATGCAGGTCATCAATGGCATAGTCCTCTGGTCGTTGGATCAAGCCGTACAAGCCCTCAGACTGGCCGTTGATTTTGAGTTCTGTAAACGAACGGTACAAATTGCTGATGCCCGCCTGCTGCAAACAAGCAAAAGCCAATCGATTGCCATAATAGCCCCGATCCATGGTGAGGCTCAGCAAAAGGAAATAATCCATGGCTTTGGTGCCTTGCTGGGTACGGAATTCAAAAGCAGAATCCAATTCCACGCGGTAACTTTTTCGGCGGAATTTGAGGGAGGTTTTGCCCCGCAGCTTCATGTTTACTGCCGACATTGGGGCATTGTTGAAGCTCATTTTTTTGGGAATCGCCTCCAGTTTCAGCCCTCGAGAGGTTCGAAACGCCTGCAAGTCTTTGGCATTGATACTAGCTTCCACCTGGTAATAGGTTTCCTGATCAGGAGGAAGGAGTCTCAAACTCGCGGGGGTGGTAAATTGCGCAGCAAGTTGAGTCCAGAGCAAGAAAGCGGTTGCGCTCAATAGGGTTTGAATGAGGTGTTTCATACTGTATGGTTTATTTAAAATCCATTTTTTCGACGCCAGTCCAGTCATCGGATACGCCAGTTTGCGCCAGATTTTGGGCTTTGGCCAGAATAATTTTGGCCGCCACATCGCGCGGGTTGCGGCGCAGTACTTTTTCTTTGAACACTTCGGTTGCGGCGGCAAATTCTTTGGCAAAAAACAGGTCTATCCCTTTTGAAAAATCTTCCAAAGTCGCTTGTTTGTACCAAAGCATTTCGGGTTCGTCGCCATCGATGCATTCGTAAATGCCCAATTCATGCTGTTTTCCCTTGACCAAAACCTTGCCCAAAAAGCGCAGGTTGAATGGGCTTTTATCGGCTATTCCCTTCAGCGAATCTTCACTGATTAGAATATTTGCGCCATAAAACTTGGTCAGACTCTCGATGCGCGAAGCCGTATTGACCGTATCCGAAATGGTAGCGGCATCCATCCGTTTTTCATCGCCGATGATGCCCATAATCAGCGGCCCGGTGTGCATGCCCATGCCGGTGCGGATTTGCGAACGCCCCTTGGTCAATCGGGTCAGGTTGTAGGCCCGAATGTTTTTTTGCATCAAAATACAAGCCTTGAGCGCATCTTCAGGTTTTTGATTAAAAATCGCCATGATGCCGTCGCCCAGGTACTGGTTGATGAAGCCGTGATTGGCTTGCACAATCGGCCCCAGTCTGCCGTGAAAAGCGTTGACAAAGCGGAAGTTTTCCTCTGGGGTCATTTTTTCAGAAAGCCCCGTAAAATCCCGAATGTCGGAAAACAGCACCGTTACTTCTTTCTCGATGTGGTCGCCCAATTGCACCTCAGTGATGCTCTCCCGTCCCAGCGAACGGATGAATTCAACTGGAACAAAGCGCCCTGTAGCCGAATGAATGTGGTGCAGGTTCAGGTGGGTTTTTACCCGCGCCAGGAATTCATCTTTGGTAAAGGGTTTGGTGATGTAATCGTTGGCACCGGTATTGAGGCCATGCACCAGGTCTTGTACCTGGTTTTTGGCCGTAATCATGATCACCGGCAATTCTGAAGGCAAAAAACGCTTGCGAATTTGTTCGCATACTTCGTAGCCACTCATGCGGGGCATCATCACATCCAGTAAGACCAGGTCAAACTGCTTGCCATTTTCCAGGGCTTTGAGGGCATCTTCGCCGTTGAGTGCCGAGGTGATGTCGTATTTTAGAGCACTCAGGTGGCTTTTGAGCACCTGCTGGTTGATCGGTTCATCGTCGACCACCAAAATATGCACGGTGGAATCCTGAGGATCGATTACCAAGGCAGAGGCACCGTTTTTCAAGACAGCTGCTTTGGCTGTACTGGTTTCTTTTTTGCCCATCAAGGCGGAAACGGTTTCTTCCTGGGCATTTTGCACTTCGCTCAGCAGGCTACGCAAGGTGCTTTTGCCTTCATCACTCCTGGGCGACTCCACTTTTTGTACCGGAAGCTCTCCTTCGTTGATGGATTTGGGCAGGCTGAATAAAAATTTGGAACCTTGCCCTACTTCTGATTCTAACCAGATGGTACCACCATGAAGTTCCACCAATCTTTTGGAAATGCTCAATCCAAGGCCAGTGCCCGAAAACGCACGGGTGGTAGAAGCGTCGCCCTGGGTGAATTCCTGAAAAATAGCAGCTCGCTTATCTGCAGGAATGCCTGATCCGGTATCTTCTACACAAACCACCAGGAGGTTGTCCTGCTCAGTGGCATCGATTTTGATGTAGCCTTTTTCGGTGAATTTGACCGCGTTGCCCAATAAGTTGTACAGGATTTGCTGCAAGCGGTTTTCATCAGCGGCGGCAGCGGATAAGTCTACAGAAACGCTGTTGAGCAGCTCGATGGGTTTTCCAGCTACGAGCGGTGAGATGTTTTTGAGTACCACATCGGCCATGCTGTGCAAACTAATGGGGCGCAAGTCCAGTTCAATGTCGGCATTCTTGAGTTTGGAAAAATCCAAAATATCGTTGACCAGGCTATTCAATCGTTTGCCTGAAGAGACCACCATCAGGAGGTTGGCTTTCCTTTCCGGGTCATTTTCCTCTTCGAGCAGCGCCTCGGAAAGGCCGATGATGCCCTGCAAAGGCGTACGCAATTCGTGGGAGGTGTTGGCCAAAAACTGGTCCTTGAGTTTGTCTACTTGCTGCAAACGCTCGTTCATGCGGCGCTCGCTTTCCAATTGTTCCCGTTCTTGTTGCAGCTCTCGCTCCCTTTGCTCCAGGGTTTGTTTTTGCACGTTCATCCTCCAACGGTACAAAAGCCAGGTGGCAACTCCCAAAATAATTGCAAACACCCCCATCGCCCAACCCGTGCGCCACCAGGGCGGGGTGATGGTTACGGGAATAGTGGCCGGCTTGCTATTCCAAATGCCCTGTGAATTCGAAGCACGGATTTTGAAGGTATATTTTCCAGAGGGGACATTGACGTACTGCGCGGCTTGTTCGCCTTTTACTTCACGCCAATCGGGGTCATAGTTTTCCAGCATGTACTGTATCCGATTGTGGAGCGGATCATCGTAATGAAAAGCTGAAAACCCAATGCTGAACACGCTAGATCGGTAATTGAGTTTCAGGCGATTCATTTGGCCCAATGGCTGAGGTAAAATGCCCTCCGTACCCGGCACGATGATTTTGCCGCCTACACTTAAATCGGTAAACGCAAGTTCTGGTGGATAGCCATTTTTGCGCATTTGAACGGGGTCAAAAATGAAAAACCCATTGTTGGTACCCAACCCCAATCGGCCATTGTCCAGCGCGGTAAAGCCATAGAGGGTACTGGCAGCCAGGCCATTGTTGCGACTGAAGAAGGAAAAAGCCCGCAAACGGGGATTGTACTCGATCAATTCACTGGAGGTCGCCATCCAGATGTAGCCTTCTTTGTCTTCCAAGAGATGATTGACCCGCCCTAAGGTCGAACTAGAAGTTCCTACGGGGCTAACTTCTTCAAATTCTGAGGTTTTGGGGTCAAATTTAAAAATACCCGCTTCGCGAATGGCGAGCCAAAATATACCTTGTCGATCGAGTAGGATGTCGCTCAACATGTGGCGGGGCAGGTTTTCGGGCCAAAAAGAGGTGACCTTTTGGGTAAGGGGGTCAAAGCGGAAGAATGCGCCGCCTTCGTTGATTTGCATGGCGCGTTGGGTAAAATTGAATCCAGCGGCCAGCCAGATTTTTCCGGATTTGTCTTCAATGGGGTTGTTGGTAAAAATTCCGCGACTCAGTTTGAGGGTATCAAAACGCGCCAACATGCGTTGTACCGATTTGGACAAGGGATAAGTGGGCAGGTCGATGAATGCCAAAGAATCGTTCTTCGGAAAATACTGCGCCAGCCCCTGAAAACCGGTGGTGATCCAAATGGATCCGTTTTTGGCTTGCAGCATATCGCTGGGAAAGCGGATTTTGATTTTGGCTTTGCCAGCCAATTCCCTGCGATTGGATCCATCCACTGCATACTTCAGGAGGGCATTTTTTGCCAGCACCCATACGTCCCCTGAGCGGTCTTTGTACAATGACCGGACATCCATTTTGCGCAAGCGGGAGGCTTCGGCGCCAGATGGCCAGCTTTGGTGTTTTTTTGCATTGAGTTGATAAACATGAAGGCCCTCGCCTGAACTACTCAGGATTTGCCCGGGTTGATTTTCGAGCAACTGAAAAACATAATTGATCTTGGCGTCTGGTACCGAACTCAGTGTGTAGCCTTGCAATTTTTCAGTATTGGCGCGAATTTTATACACCATTTTACCCAAGCCTCCGGTGGAGACAAAGATGGTGCCATCGCGGGTTTCGCAGATGCGAAAACTGAATTTGTTGGGGAGCTTTTGATTGCCGTCCTGAGATTGCTGAAAGGCAAAAATTTTACCTGTTGCAGGGTCGTATACATTCAATCCGCCGCCAAAAGAGCCTATCCAGAGTTTTTTGTGTTGGTCTTCGTGGATAAAAGTAACTTGAGCAAAAATGCGCTCTTCGGCATCTCCCGCTTTTTTTCCGCTCCAGTTGGCTGGATCAATTGTACGGCGGGTGAACTGTTTTGTATTGCGATCGAAAGAGAACAAACCATTACCAGTGGTGCCTACCCACAAAGTCCCTTTGGAGTCCTCTTCCAGCGCCCAAATGCTGTTTTTTGGACTGGATTCAGCGTCAATGGAAAAACGATTAAACGTACCGTTGCCTGGATTGTAGCGATTGAGTCCTGACCGAGACGCAACTGGGTTGGACTCATTGGGGTTGCCAGTGCCGACCCACAAAATGCCATTGTGGTCAATCAATAGGGATTTTATGCTATTGGAACTGAGGCTTTTGGGATCTTTAGGATCGTGTCGGTAGCGGGTAAAACGCCGGGTAAAAGGATCCAGTTTGTTGAGGCCATCTTCGGTGCCCACCCAAATGTTGCCCACATTGTCTTCCACCATACAAGTGACCTGGTTGTTGCTGAGGCTGGTGGTGCGGTTCGACTCGTATACAAAGTGGGTGAAGGTTTCGGTTTTGCGGTCAAAAAGGTTCAAGCCAGTTTCGTAGGAACCCACCCAAAGGTTGTTGTTTTTGTCTATCAAACACCATTCGATGTAGGAACTGGAAAGCGATTTAGGGTTCTGGGGATCGTGGTGCCAGCTTTTGAATTGGAAACCATCAAAACGGTGCAAGCCATCCTGTGAAGAAAACCAGAGGTAGCCCTCCTTGTCTTGCACCATATTGTTGACGCTGTTGCCCGCAATGTCGCCCGGAAGTTCGACTGGATCAACCTGGTAAGTTGGCAGCGTTTGACCATGTACATCCACTACACCGCTACTCAGCAGGCTGAATAGGAAGCAATACAAAGCAATACAATAACCTTTCTGCATATTCCTGACTTAATGACTCACTAACAAAACAAATATACCTAATTTAGGAATGAGCGTGGAATAATGTTATTTTTGAGCCGTACCCAAAGTAAACCATTCCATGCGTTGTTACTCTCTGGCTTCTGCTCGCCAAAACCCCTTACAGGTAACCGTATTGGTGCTGGAAGGTTTGGGTCTGGAGCAGATTCCATCCGAAGTATGGGAAATGCCCCTTCTGGAAACGCTGGTTTTGAATAGAAATGCACTTCGGGTTTTGCCTTTGGAACTTCGGGAATTGACCGCGCTAAAAACCTTGCAACTCGCTTCCAATCAACTGAAAGAAATTCCTGCCCTGCCCCCCAATTTAACCCAACTGGATGTACAAAGAAATCAACTGACTCAGTTTCCGGCATCCGTAGCTGAGCTGAAGCACCTGCAAAGGCTCAATTTAAGTTCAAATCGTTTGCGCAGTGTTTTTTATCCAAAGCTACCTCTGCTCAAAGAGCTTTCGCTGGACAATAATCAGCTAATTTCTTTTTCCTTGCAAGTCGCATCTTTGCCAAAAATAGAGAAAATCCATTTGTCCAAAAATCGACTTTCAAACATTGAGTTGCAAGGTGAATTTCCTCATTTGGATGCGCTACACCTATCCAACAACAAACTCAATCAGCTCCCGGATCAATTGGTTGGGTTACCTTTTTTGCGGGTACTTCAATTGAGCAAAAACCAACTTACTGGCTTGCCCGGTAGCTTGTCAACCTGTGTCTGGTTGAAAGAGCTGGACTTGTCGTTCAATGCATTCCGGGAATTGCCAAACTGTGTTTTTGAACACGAACGTTTGGAAGAACTCGATCTTGCCGGGAATAAGCTGGCCAGTTTGCCCAATCTACCTCAAAATTTGCGCAAGCTCAATCTTGCCCGCAACCAACTAACGGCGATTCCAAAGACCGTTTTGCTCACGCACAAGTTGCGCAGTCTGAATTTGGCCCACAACCCCCTGGTAAACGTAGCTGGTCTGGCAAAATGTTCGAGCCTTGATCAACTAACTGTAACGGGAATTCGTACCGAAGATCTGGCAGCCGAACTGTTAAAACTCCCCAAACCTTCAATTTTGAGTGGATTGCCCAGTAGTCCGCCCTGGAAAGAATTGCTGCCTTTTGCCCGGGCTTGTGCGCGGAAAAACTGGCCAGAGTCCGAGCGACAGCTGCTTTGGGAAGCTTTTATAGACAAAATGCCACTGACCCAGTTGCCGATAGATTTACGGTTAAAAGGGATCGCAATGGGCATCCCGGCATTTCAAACGCGTTTGCGTACCCATTTACTCCAGCAGCGCGTTGTAAATTTTGACCTGAGTACCATCAAAGAAGGAACAAAACTGGCAATCGTGGGGCGGAGTACCTTGTCCAAACAGGAATTGGAGTGGCGGCTCTCCCAAAAACAATTGCAGCTGACCCCACTTGATCAGGCCAGGATTTGGGTTTTGGCGCGGCCTCCTTTTCCCGAAAAACTGCCCTCCATCGAGGGCATCTCCTGGCTGGACGAAACCGAGCTGGAGCAATTGATTAGCCCTGATGCGCCCATTTTTGATGCCCTGGATCAAGAGCACCTGCTGCAATTGTTGTTGCATGAGGATCCCATCAATATCCGTCTGGCGGCACAATTGTTAAGCCACAATGGTGTAGCACCACAAATGCTGCCCTACCTTTACCTAGCCTGGCACTGGACCAAAGAAGCCAAATTGCGTCGGGAATTGCGGGACTTACTGGAGCGCAATTGGCCACCCGAGCAGAAACATTTGTTGCGTTCTCGTGTTTCCATTCCGCGTGAGCTCCCCTGGGAACAGGTAAAACAACGCCTGAAAGTGGTTTTGGGAAGCAACTTCGATAATGCCTTAAATTTTGAAAAATAGCCATGGAAAAGCCCATCAGCATAAACGTCACCAAAAGCGACAAAAGCCCGCAAGCCAAACGCTACAAGCAGTTCAATGCTTTGTTGGACGAAATCAACAAGCTTAAATTGGAATTGGAGGTATTGCAAGAGCAGATGAGCTCTGGTCAGGTATTTTTCAATGCAAAGATCAAGCCGCTGCAAGACAAACGACTTGCATTGCTTGCGGAAGATGTCCGAGCTTTACACAGCCTTTATCCCCACAAAGTTTTTAACAACCGCGATCGTGAAAAGATCGCATTCCTGATTGTGTCTCATTGTGAAAATCTTTTCCGCGCTCAGTACGACTTTGAGGGCTTGACACAAATTTACAACCAATACGCAGAATATACCCTCGAAGAACAGGAAGCACAAAAGCGCCAGGCCAAAATGGATTTGGCAGAGGAGCTGCAAGACAATTTTGGCCTGGACCTGGAGTTTGAGGAAGATGATGACTTTGAGCAAATCTTCGAAAAGGCCCAAGCCGATGCCGAGCGCAAACGGCAAGCCGAGAAAGAAACCAAACAGCCCAAAACCGAGAAACAACAAGTAAAGGAAGAACGCGAACGCAGAAGACAAAGAGACATCCATAAGGTTCGAAAGAACATTTACAACGAATTGGTCAAACTACTGCACCCTGACCTGGAAATGGACGAGGCCAAGAAGGTTGAAAAAACCGAACGCATCAAAAGCGTCAATGAAGCCTATGAACGCAAAGACCTGTTTGCGCTGCTCAACCTGCAAGCCGAATACCTCAACAAGCAAGGCGACGATTTGACTTTGATGCCCGATAAGGAATTTAAAAACTACCTGCAAGTACTCAAAACGCAGGAACAAGAATTGTTGCACCAATTGAATTCGGTTGGCATCCACCAGGGTTTTGATGCTTACATCCGCCAACATTTGTGCCATCCCAACCCAATTACCCTGAAAATGCTCCGCAAAAAAGCAGTACTTGAGGAAAAAGAAGCCCTGAAAGCCTATCAGCACAACCTCAACTTGAGCAAAAGTGCGACCACGCTGAAAGAGGCGTTGCAGTATTTTGAAGTAGAGGAGGATTAGGCGCTATTTTTTGGGGGGGGCTTTAATGGCGAATGGATTGCGTTATTTTTTTGAGCTGTAGCAGAGAAATAAGAAGAAATAAAATTTTGATTTTTTATGAGTATAATCATTTCTAAAAGCTTATATTTGTGTAATAACTATGACTCAACTTTTCAGATTGCAAACACGCTTACTAAACTAGCAATTTACTGATAAGATAGAGCCATTTCAATTGTTGAATTCTGATTATATTGAGATACAATAAAACAAAAAGATGAATATTCAATCATTTACCGAAAAAGTAGTAGAATTAATAGGGAAAGATGACTTGAAAAGTGCAATTTCCCTATTACATCAACTATTAAAAAACAGCCCCAAACTTGATGATGTAATAATGCAATCTTCCCAACTCAACGATATAATGAGACAGATTAGAAATGGTGTGGTTAGTTTTGAAGATGCTTCAATCACCAAAAACAAGATCAGAATGGCGATTTTATCTTTAGTCAGTGAAATCGAAGAAAATGTTTCAACTCGAAATGAACTGCAAGATGAAATAAATGCCAAAAATGAAACTGATTACAAATCAACAAATCAACTATTCCATTTTGGAACAGGAGACAATATAGGTGGGAATAAAATTATCATTTCATAGTTAAACAAAATTCTTATAAGATGGAACCAATAACCACAAGCGCCATGGTTGGCACAGTAGTAGGTTACCTAGCCAAAACACTAAAAGAAGACAAATCTATAAAGTCCTTCTTTAAAGACTTTACGGATTCCGCTGTTAACTGGATACGTCCTCTGTTTCTGAAGGAAGATGGAAATCCCAAAGAAGTTTTATTGAAATTACTTGAAAATCCGGATAGCATAGCGCGCCAAAACGGAATAAAAAGCACACTAGAAATCGCTTTGGAAGAAGATTCAAAAGCAATGATTCATTTAAAGGCCATCTATGATGTTCTGCAATCCAAAGTTGCTCAAGGACAAAGTATCGATATAGATAATGGGAAGAATATAAATGCGGGTACTATAACTGCTGGAGGAAATGTGACGTTGGGAGATACTTTAATCCATCAAAACCATTCCGGAAACGGGGACAATATTGGTGGAGATAAGATTTTGTTCACCTCTTAAGGAAACCCTAGTTCTTCTATTTTGTCCACTTAGAATAAGGACTGAGAAATGACCGTTGTTATTTTTCAAGGGCATTTACTGATATTAAGATTGATTAACATTCACTTTTGCACGAGTCTTTTTCAAGGATAAAGGTTTGAATTTCAGATAAACAATAAAAACAAACAAGTTGATATGATTCCAATTAAGAATAACTGGACGCAACATATAGATCAAATGACAGAGGCTTCTGACCATCTGAGATTTGTGGAACAAGCTAGTCAGCGTTTTGATTTTGAAACCGATTTTAACAAAAAAATACAAGTCACCCTATCGGCCATACAACGTAGACTAAATGATGAAAATCTCTACGTTACTATCGTTGGTCGCGCTTCTACCGGTAAATCTACATTTGTCAATGCTTTACTTGGAGATGAGCTTTTAGAGGCTCATGTTCTCCAGATGACAACTACCATATCAACCAATGTAGTATATGGTGATGAGTTGGCCATATTTATTCAATTTAAAGAGGAGTCTGTTGAGGCTGCATTCTCTTGGTGGGGACTTGGAATTTTAGGTGGAAAAAGAGAGGGGAATAATGGATGGTCGGTGAGATTATCTGATGGTGCAATCACATTTAAGGGCGAAGAAACTAAAATTCGAGGGCTAATCACAAAACTCACTACATCCGATATTGTGGCTGAATATATTGATTCTCTAACCATTGCATATCCTTCTGACTTCTTAAAGCCTGGTATAGTTCTGATTGATACGCCTGGCGCAGATGCAACGAATCCCAAACACAAGGAGAATACTCGTGAGGCTGTAGCAAATGCTGACACGGCAATCATCATTACACCTGGTGAACAAGCCATATCTGGTTGGCTTTCTGATGCATTAGCAGATCCAGAATTCTTGCGCCCATTCTTGCACCGCTGTGTTTTTGTAATGACCCGGATGGACATTGCTTTGGAACGAATGCGAAAAACTAAGAGGGATGAGGCTATTGATTTGCTCTACAAGGATGCGTCAACCCGCCTGGCCAGCAATTTGACCAAAATAGGCATTACAACACAACCTAATTTTTATTTCTGTGCAGCTCAAAGTGTGCTAGAGGCTTACACCGGAGATGAGCAGGAGGACGAAAATATTCGATACTGGCGTGAAGAGTTTGGTAAACTAAAAATTGAGCTTTTTAATATGATGCTCAACCAGCGGGCAGAATCTATATCCGAAAGTGTCCTCCGATTGTTAGAGGATCTTCTCCAGCACATGGATGTATATTTATCTGAAATTTGGAAGGCTTACAACCAAAGGAAGGGGCAACTTGAAACTACCGTGCGTGACTTGGATACCTTCTGCAATGAACAGAAAAAGGCATGGAAAAAAAAGGTGAAAAAATTAGGAAATGTTGCATCTGAAACAATTGAAATTACGATAATAGACGATCAAAATTATGTTATTGAATTAATTGAAAATCAAATATTTGAGTCAGAAAACCTCAGCGAATTAAACTCTGTAGCTAATCATGCGAATCAGGACATTAAAGCTGCAGTAAAACGAATAGAAGATAATCTTAAAATTCAAATTGGTCAGATTTCTAAAGAAGCCCAACAATTTTCCAAGGAATTTGACAAGCAATTTTCATCACTTTATAAACTGCTAAGGCTGATTTCTGATAATAGTGTATCCAGAAGTTCTGCGGAGTATGGATTGGAATCCGCAGATACCAAATCTTTAAATATCCAAAATATTAATTCAGATGATGAGGCAGGTGCAAGATTTTGGGGAGGGGCTATTGTGGGAGGACTTACTGCTCTTGTAGTTGGAACTGGAGGTCTTGCTCTTCCAATCGCAATCGTGGTTGGTTTCATTTCCTTATTCAATAAACCTTCCTTAGGTGATAGCAAGAGAAAAGTATGGAGTGAAATAGAACCCAAGCTTCGAGCTTTTTTTAGTGATCTAAAAAACAGTACAATCGAGATTATCGAGGATCATCAAGCTGAAATAGAGACTCAAGTCAACCAGTATATAAAAAAGTATGAGAAAAAGTACAGTGAAGCGGTAAAAAAAATGAAAAAAGACCAAGATGAAGAACGCCAGAACCTTATCAGAGAACAGGCCAATATCGAATCTACACTTCAAGAATTAAAAGAAAGAAGGCTACGAATCCAGGAACTGAAGGACAATCTTAAGCTCAACTAAAAATCGAGCGATAGGACTAATATCATTTATTCACGAAGAATACCATATTTATGACTAAATCAGATTTCAAAGGCAATATAGCAGAAATCTATGCCCAAGATCAAGAACGCCGCAAGAGGCTAAAAACCCTCTTGTCACCAGTATTGGAAGGTCAAAAACGTTTAGGAATGGCATCTGATGCAGGAGATACTGAAAAACTGGAATTCCTGATTACAAATGAGACCTTTAAAATTCTGGTAATCGGCGAATTCAATGTAGGTAAAAGTACGTTTATCAATGCCTTAATTGGGGAGGAAGCCTTGCCTGCTAAAGCAATTCCTGCTACGGCTATCATCAATATATTGAAGTATGGGGAAACTAAAAAAGCCTGGTTGCATTTCAAAGACAAAGAAAAAAGACCTTTAAATATACCTGTTGAAAAATTATCAGATTACGTTTTGATTAAAAACAAAAGCGGAGAAGATGGAGCACAAGCTGAAATCAGAGATACTCCTTTTAGCCATGCCGAAATATGGTGGCCGCTCGATCTACTCAAAGAAAATAAGGTTGAAATCATAGATTCTCCAGGGTTGAACGAAAACAAAGTACGTGAAGACATTACTATGGGCTATCTTAATAAAGTAGACGCGGTACTGTTCTTAATGACTGCGGTTCGCTTTGGTCCAGCGCAAACAGAAATTGATGGCATAAACACATTGAAATCTGCTGAACACTATGATTTGTTCTTTGTAGTCAATCAATGGGATATGCTCCGTCCTCGTCAGCAAGAGGAAGTAAAAAGCAAAGCGATTAGTGTTTTACCTGGACTAACCGAGCGCAAAAATGGGATTTATTTTGTCAGTGCGCTCGACGCCTTAGAAGGTCGTACCGAGAACAATTCCGAGTTGGAGCAAAAATCTGGATTTAAAGATTTCGAAACCGACCTACACCAGTTCCTCGCCCAAGAGAAAGGGACGGTTAAAATGCTTCGAAGCGCAAGAGAGCTGAAAAGGATTATCATAAATGCTTTGACCAAAACCATACCTGGGAAAATTGCCCTAATGAAGATGCCCCTTGGTGAATTGGAAGGAAGATATAAAAAGACAAGTTTAAAACTGAAAAAATTAACCGATGACAAAAAAGAGATGTTGGATTTTGTGAAAAGACAGCGAACACAAATAGTGAGTCTAGCCGAAAGCCGAGTTAAAGAGTTCTTTTACGAAATGGAAGGAAGCTTAGAAGGTTGGGCAAATGAATATGAACTAAAAACGAAATTCAGTTTTGACATAAGATCACAAGTAGAGGCGGCAATAAATGCCTTAGGAGAGTATCTCAAAAGGAAGTTAGAATTGGCGTTTGAAGAATGGGCAGATAAAAATCTCAAGCGTTTTTTAAATGATAGAGTTAAATCTCTTGAATCGGATCTAAATAGACATGCAGCAAGATTCGAAAATGAGCTAAAAGATGCTCATTTTACACTTAGTGGAATTGAATTTGACTCAGGAAATGTTGTTAATGACATTGGGGGAGGTACTCCATTGCAACGTCTGTTGGCTGCCGCAGGAGGATGGTTTATTGGCGGTATTGGAGCAGGTGCCATAGGTGCAGTTTTTGGTTGGAAAGAGATGTTGAAGGGATTGATACCTAATGTAGGTGCTATTATAGCAGCAATATTAATTGGTATCCCTGTTTTACCAGCGATGCTAATTGCAAGTGTAATATACGGAGCCTATGCTTTCAACCAAATAGGAACACAAATAAAAGTTAAGGCTGTTGAAAAATTCCGAGAAGGGCTAAAGGCTTCTAGTAGTGAGCATGCTAAAAAAATAGCCGATAACATAGATACCCAACTCTACCAGCTTCAAGAAGCGCTACGTGCAGGTATGGAGATTCAAATCGCTAATATTAAAGAATTGGCCGACACCGCTCAATCTGATCGTCAAAAAAAGCAAAGTGAATTGGATGCAAAACTTGATGAGATTGAACTCTTCAAGACAACTTTGGAACAAACAGTGAAGGATCTCGAAGAATTTATTAAAAAAATTCAACAAATTTGACCCACTCAAGCTATATTTTGACAATATTTAAGCCTTAAATAAAATATGACTACAGCCCTTGATCCATCAAAGACGGTTGCCATCCTAATAGGAATGACAGAATTTGTTGGCTTTGATCCTATCAAGTCAGCATCACGTAATGTAGAAGGCTTGACTAAACTATTAGCTGATAAAACAATATTTGGACTCCCTAATGAGCGTATACACAAAATAATAGATAAAACCAGTGCTGACGTAAAGCGTCTGATCACTCAATACCTACTAGATGCCCAAAAAGTAAAAGCCAAAACTCTTTTACTTTATTATGCTGGGCATGGTTACAAAAGAACAGATGGACAATATTTCCTTACTGCTTGTGATTCTGACCCTGAGTTAATCAACCTTGATGGCTCGGCTTCAATTCCTTACGAAGATGCTTTGAAGAAAATATTGAAGAATGCCCGTATCCCGCAAATTATTGTCGTACTTGATGCGTGTTATTCCGGAGTTGTAGCTCAAAGCGGCGACAATTTGGTTCCAGATTTAGACCTAAAGGCCAGTTATACTCTTACCTCTTCTTCAGCAACGGAGACTTCTTTATTCGATGTTAATCAAGATTTTACCTATTTTACGGCTACGCTGATTGGTCTGCTATATGATGGAGTATCTAATAGTAAAGAAATGCTCACTCTTGCAGATCTATATGAAGCCTTACGCAGTAATATGCGTAAAAAGAACTTAAAAATGTCGCCACAGCAGAGCCTCGGTAAAGAATTGCAACCACATCTGTATACTTTCTGTAAAAATAAAGCCTTTGATCCCATTCTTGAACGGATTCAAGAAATTGAGATAGAAATAGAAAAAACTGCTGAGGAGATAAAAAGAGGAGCAGTAAAAAATTCCGAAGTTTATTTGCATAAGTTGAAGGAAGATGTTGAGAAAGGGATTCTATCAACCTCAGAAATTGGCCATGGATTGCTTAGTCAGATAGAAAATCTCCTTGCATTTTGTGGATGGTATCTAAAACACGAAAAGACGTTTTTAAATGAAATATTTCAATGTCTAATAAAATCTAGTCTTGAGGCTAAAGATACAGAGTTAGCAAATCTTAGACAAATTTTTAAACAAAAAGAGAAAGAACTTTTGGGACAAAATCAAAATGCGCTGAATAATACAAAAGATCTTAAAATTTCCCAAGAAAAGGAAATTTCCCAACTCAATAAAAAATTGGAAGATTCAATTCAAAAACAATCTGAACTAGAGGCCTTGCTATATGTTAAACAAGAAGAAATTGATAGCCAACTAAAAGAAAAAGCTAAACAATCTTTCTTAGTTTCTAAATCTTTTATTGATAACAATATAAAACACCTATCCTTACTAGTTTCAAGAGTATTAAAAGGGCAAAAACGTTTAGATTTAATTCTTGATGAGGGGGACATCGAAAAATTGGAGCAACTGATGACTTTTAAAATTCTGGTAATCGGTGAACTAAGTGTAGGTAAAAGTACTTTTATTAATGCATTTATTGGTGAAGAAATTCTGCCTACTAATGCATCCCCAACTACTGCTATCATCTGTAAAATTAAATACGGTGAGACTAAGAAAGCGCGATTACATTTTTCAGATCATTCAAAAGAACCAATAAATATAAAAATTGATAAATTGTCAGATTATATTTCAATAAAAAATGATATCGAGATGAAAGAAGGGTTCAAACCCCCTCATTTCAGCCATGTTGAAATATGGTCACCAATCAATTTTCTTAAAGAAAATAGATTAGAGATTATAGACTCTCCTCCTTTAAATGAAAATTTAGAAAGAGAAAAGATAACAAGAGAATTCATTAACGAGCAAAAAGCGGATTTAATACTTTTCATAATGTCAGCTATTCGTTTTGGGCCAGCTCATTCGGAAATCGAAATTATAAATATGATAAAATCCTTGGGGCAAAATGATTTATTCTTCTTAGTGAACCAATTTGATATGCTCCGTTCTCGTCAACAGGATGAAGTAAAGAGTAAGGCAATCAATGTTTTACCTAAACTTAATGAACGAGAAAATGGGATTTATTTTGTTAATGCGCTTGATGCATTGGAAGGTCATATTATGAATAATCCCGAGTTGAAACAAAAATCTGGATTCAGCGATTTCGAAACCGGATTACGTCAGTTCCTGTACCAGGAAAAAGGTATAATCAAAATACTTCGTAGTGCAAGAGAACTAAGAAGAATAATCAATAAGACGATAAATAGAGCCATACCTGAAAAAATTGAAGTTATGAAGGTACTGCTACAAGAATTTGAAGAACGATACTCAAAACTAATGCAACAAAGTGGGGATAATCATGAAACATTAAGTCAGGTGGAGGCTTCCATTCAAATTGCAAATATTAACTTCAAAATAGCTGAAATAGAAGACTTTAGTGAAATATTGCAACAGACAGAGGAAGAGTTAGAAGAATTTATCGAGGCTATATTTATCAATAAACCCTAATGATCAATTTTGACTTTTTTTAAATCACTTTACCCTTCGAAATGGGTTAAAAAATAGTAAAATGGAAAATAAACAACAATCCTTGGTCGAACTCAGCAATTTATTGTTGAAACATGGATTCAATCGAGAAGAGCTATGGCTGAAAAATGCCCTAGCTCGTAAAAAAGAAACAGGATTCAACATCTTGTTCTTAGGTGAATATGGCAGAGGAAAAACAACCTTGCTGAATGCTTTAATTGGTCAAGAAGTTTTAGCCTCATCGTTATTGCGCCTTCCGACTATCAATGTTATAAAAAACGGCGAAGTACGCACTGCAAAAATTACCCGTTCGGGTGAAATCTCTGAGATAGAGCCAAATGAACTTGCCAACATTTCAGATGCCTCTACAGTGGAACTTACATGGGATAGTAACTTACTCAAGGCAGGCGTACAATTGATGGAGTACCCTAGTTTGAGTGAACCCCCTAATCTTGAAGACTTAGAAAATAATGTATCAACTGCCGATCTTGTTGTCTTTGTGGTTGCAGCAGACTCCCTCTATTCCAATGTAGAAGCACGGGCTTTTGAAAATATTATCAAAGCGAATGGACACAGTAAACCCTTTTTTATCGTCAATTTTTGGGATAGGATTGCAGCAAAAGACGAAGACGAGGTAAAGCAAGCAGCGTTGGTAAGGCTTCCTGTTAATGAAGATCAGATATTTTTCACCAGTTCGCTTGATGCTTTAGAAGGTAATGAGCAAGCTCAAAATAGTATTGCTGCTCTAGGAGAGATTCTACAAAAAGCAGCTGATAATCGTGAAGCACTCAAATCAAACAGATTTGATCAATTGGCTCAGATTTGCATTAGGAAACTCTCGATTGAACTTGAGAAAACATCAGAACAGGCCAGACATAAACATCAAGAAGTTGAGCAGAATAAAATGGATGTTCTGAAAAATTTTGATGAATTGAAAGAAACAAGAAATGAAATTCAAGACAACCTGAGTGAACTTAGAAACGGTACTAGAGATGTGGTACAAGCAAAAATCGGTAATTTTATCAAGGAATTGAGATTTAAGACTCGTGACTGGGTTGGGAACTATACAGGCAATGACTTGACAGAACATTTAAATAAGGAATTAAAATCTGCTATTGATGACTTTATGGAAAATGATTTCGGGATTTATTTGCGCAACCGTTCTGAAGAACAAGTTGAAATTCTGAAAAATGGAGCATTGCGTTTTGAAAACTGCCTTAAAGATCTTTACAGGCTGCTTCCCTCTCAGCACACTGAGCTACAAATCAATGAAAACGTTGAGATCAATACTTCTTCAATTGACATTGTACTTTCTGCTCAAGATTCCTCTAATAAGAAACCAAAACCAATTATTGACATTACAAAAATGCTCGAAGTAAAAGAATCTCAAATCGTGTTGGCCGTAACAGTTGTAGGTAGCCTTTTATTCAAACCACTTGCTATTTTCATTGCACCTACTGGTTTAATTCTATCTGGCCTCCTCACACGGTTTAAATCAAGTTCAAATAACTATTCAGCGGAAGATGCTACAGCGTATGAACTTCAAATAAGCCAGCAGGCTGGTCGCTTAGAGTCTGAATTAGTAACACAGGTTCTAACGAAGATAGATATTTTACACGATAAATTGAATGAGGATCTCAATATGATTACAATGTCTGCTGAACAAGATGTTAAAGAGCATATTAAGCAAATGGAAAGTGGGCAGCAATTCATCGATGTGAACTTAACTGAACTTTCAAAAATACGAAATGAGTTAGGGCTTTGAAACAAGAATTATTGCATTATGCCTCTGGTTATATTTTGACATTAGCGTTTTATAACCTAAAATTAAATCAAAATTCTATATTAGTCAATTATGAAAAATGAAAGGACATTAAATAATGCATTGTCTTTAGCACTGGAAATAGTTGCTCTTTTCAATGATCAACAGACAAATGAGATTGTTACTTTGGTGATGCCGAACGAAGCCGCCTGGCTTTCTAATAAAATTGAAAGTCAAAAAAGTCGGTCTTTCAGTATTATTGTAACAGGTGGTTTCAACAGTGGTAAGTCTACATTAATCAACGCTATTGTTGAGAATAAAGTGTTGCATGATGGAGCAATACCAACTACTACAGTGATTACTCGACTCATTAGAGGGACATCCTTCCAAGCGAAATTGATCTATAAATCTGGTGAAGAAGAATTATTGGATTGGAACGATTACATCAACCAAAAAAACACTTCTTTTGATTCCAAAAGTATTCTAACTCTGGACATTTACATTCCACATGAAACACTGGCAGCAGGAGTAGAAATTATTGACACCCCAGGATTGAATGAACACGAACAAAGAACTAGGCTTGTATTGGACTACTTACCAAATGTGGATGCAATCATTTTAGTTATAGATGCAATGCAGCCAATTCGTAGAGATGACCTTGACTTCATTCACTTAATTGGGAGACCCCCATTTGAAAATGTATTTTTCGTTGTCAATAGGATGGGAAAAATCAAAAAAGCTGTTGATCGAGACGACGTATCCGAGCACATAAAAACCAAACTTTCTTCTTGGTTGACAAAAGATAAAGATTCTATAAATGGACAGTATAATTATTCTAACTTATTTTTTGTAGACGCCAAAGCAGTGGTCGATTCTATTGGAAAAGATAAAATCAATGTAAAATCAGATGAGTTTTTTGATTTCTATCCCTTCAAGCAAAAACTAATAACCTTCCTGGATATTGAAAAAAGGGAACATGTAAGCATGATAAGTTTGGCCCAAGAACTAACTGGAGTATGCTACAAGATTGAACAAAGACTTAAGTTAGCAGAAGTTGCTTTTTCCCAACCATTAACCGAATTACAAAAAAAATATGCAAATTCACAAGAGAATATAATTGCCATACAAAAAGCATACGATAAAATAGCTTTTCAGCTAACTAAGTTTGGCGAGGAGCTTGGCGAACAAATTCACACAAATTTATTTTTGCATATTGGAGACATGCAAAAAAATTGGCTTGATGACGTTAAGAAATTCGATCTATCAAGTGTGGAAAAACTAAATATAACATCGGTTAAAATAAGCCAAAGGGAAAAGAATAGATTGGCTGAAATCCTATCTAAAACCTTAAAACATTATTTAGACTTGAAGCTTCTTGAATGGATGCGGTTACTTCCTAATGTCATAACTCCGGTATTGGAAAATTTTTCCTATAGAATTCGGACTGATATGACAACAATTGGACTTCAATTAAAGGAGTTGGAAGCAAGCTTTTCGGATTCAAGAAACAGCCTAACTCAACGTCAATCAAGCGCTGAACAACCAGATATGGTTCTTGCACCTATCAGAAACCTGGTAGATAATATAATAAAAGATATTGTCAAGTGGCCTTTTCTAGAAGATATAGAGTCAACTTTCAAGCATCCTGATACTTTGAAAATAGTTGGGTTTAGTGCGATTGGTGCATTACTTGCTGCTGGTGCTGCATTAATGGGTACCAATCCTATAGGCATATTTGTTGCTACATTGGGTGCAGGCTTGATTCAAACTCTAAAAACACGTCACGAACAGCGTGAGTATAATAAAATAATGCGTGAAGAGTCTTCTTCAGACAAAGCATTCCAAAGTCTAGGAACTGATAATATTAGCCAATTTCAACGAGCTGTTAGATCTGCATTAAACGAGGAAATTGGAAAGTATTTCTTTATTGAAATCGAAAAGCAGATAAATGATCAAAAAACAAAAATCATAACCAGTGTCACTGTCGAATTACAAGTAATAGCAGACAGAATGAAACATACTCTGGACAATCAATTGACTCAGATTATGGATCGTCATAAACAGCTATTAGCGCGAAAAGAAGCTGGCGAGAAAGCGGTTGAAAATGAATTAATACGATTGAATCAATTCAATTCAATTTTTAGAAAGCTTTTTAATGACTTTTGTCAACAGGTTTTTGGCAATCCTCTGAGTGAGAAAGATATACAAGAAATTGGTCAAGCAAAAGCAAATTATTTACTTGACTATGCAGGGTTCAAAGAAAAAAAAATTGAAATCAATGTAAATCAAGTTATTGCTCCTTATGGATTTTCCGAAGTAAATTCAGTTTCAAAGCACGATAGCCAAGGATTATCCGCGAATGCTTTACATAAACGTACCCAAACAATACTATCTAATGTTTTGGGAGTTACTTTATCTCCTGATCAACTTTCACCGTCAATAGAATCTGCTTGGACTAGGTTGAATAAACTGGTTGGTATTAAAAACGTAAAAGAGAGCGTTAAAGAACTGATGGACTTTCAAGCTACCCAAAGACGACGAAAACTTGAAGGCGGACTAGTTACTAATTTACATTTGCATTTGGTATTTTCAGGAAATCCTGGTACAGGAAAAACAACAGTAGCAAAAATTATTGGGGAATTGTATCGCGATCTCGGCTTATTGAAACGGGGTCACACTGTAGAAGTCAAGGCCAAAGAATTGATAGCAGGCTACGTTGGCCAAACTAGTGGTAAAACATACGAAAAAATAAAAGAGGCGCTGGATGGTGTACTTTTCATAGATGAAGCCTATTCTTTAGTTCCTAAAAATGAAATCGAAACTAATTTTGGTAAGGACGTAATTGCAGAATTACTTGGGGCAATGGAGGAGTACTCTGATAGGTTGGTTGTAATTGTAGCTGGCTACAATGATGAAATTCAACACTTTCTTGATTTCAATCCAGGGCTACGAGAGCGTTTTCCATTGGATAACCATTTAATTTTTCAAAATTATTCTCCTGAAGAATTATACGAAATTTTAATAATTTTCCTTTCTGAGAGAGAATTGCACTTAAGCGAAACTTCTGACATTGCTACAAAAGAAATATTAAAAGGCTACTTTGAACAGAAGTCTCACGAAAAAACATTTGCAAATGCCCGATTTGTCCGAGGCTTTGCGGAATCATTAATTATAAAGGTTGGCGCAAGAATTAACAGAGATTCTCTTCCTACAAACACGCCAATAGAACTTGAAGATATTTCAGATGTTTACAACCACTACCGCTTGAAAAGAGGATCTCAAGTTGAAGCATTATTGGAATTGAAAGAGATTCCTTCAAAAGAAAGACTCTCTACCTTATCTTCTGAAGGGGTACGACAAAAAATTAGTGACCAGGACAAAGTTCTAAAAGATGCGATAATTAATCAAATTCACCGAGGAACAGGTGATAACGTATATGGAGATAAAATCGTTTTCGAACAACCTGGAAAAATTATCAATAGAGAGCTTACACTGATACCATCTTTTGGGGGTAAAACATTTTTTGGGCATACAAAAGTTATGGAAAATATCATCTCAAGGCTGTCTTTAAAAAATAGGGTATTGCTACAAAGTATAGGTGGTAGTGGCAAAACAAGCTTAGCAATAAGTTTAATAAATAAGTACGCACAAGATTTTCAACATATTGCGTGGTTGGACTGTAAAACAACTGTAACTCAAGCTTTCCTGGAAAGTGAAGAATTACTTAAGCACATAGGAATTAGTTTCAATGATAACGCTAATGAAAACACCCGGTTTCGACTACTTCAAAGTAAGCTTGTAGATAAAATTAAACAGACGACCCTAATTGTTATTGACAATGTAAATAAAACGCATGAAGCAGAACTTTCTAAGATGTCTCTATCATCTAACTTTAAAATATTACTCACTTCACGTGAGCGACTAGAAGGGTTTGAATTAATTGAATTACCGATATTGCCTCTTGATGATGCTTACTCCTTATTTTGTAGAGAATCCGGGTATAAAGAAGAAGATTTAGATCAAAAAGTATTGCAAGATCTTTTCCATTTGGTAGACTATCATGCAATGGCAATCGAAACTTTGGCTAAGCAATTTTCAAATTCTTATGGCCAATCGATTGATGATTTCATGGCCGAAATCAAACTTAAAAATATCGGTATCAATTTAACAGAATTGCTACAAAATATTATTGATACTACTTCTTTAAATGTAAGAGAGCAGGACTTGATAAGATGCTTTTCAGTTCTTCCTTCTGCTTATATTCCTCATGATGTGACACAAAGTCTGGGCTTCACAGAAGAAGATTTTAATTTATCTGCGTCCATACTTATCAAAAAAGGAATGCTAGATGAAGACAAAGTACTTGGTTTCAAATGTCAACAAATCATTCAAGATGCTATACGGACGCAACTCAAACCAGGTATTGATAATTGTAAAGGCATGCTGGAGTCTATGGGGGACAAACTGACCAATAGAATAGAAGGTCTTAATTACCGTCAACAACACATATTGGCGTCTCGTTTTTTGCCCATGTTGCAAAGTGTAGTCAATCATATTGGAAATGAAGAAGCTTACTTCATACCAATATTTAAGAACCTTGGTCTATTTGCAAGAATTTTAGGAGACTTTGAACAAGCTAAAACCTGGATTAAAAGGAGTATAGAAGCAATTAAGCTTTTGGGAAATGCATCACCTCCTAAACTATACATGGAGGCACTTCAAGTATATGCGGATATCTGTCAAGCCAGAGGAGACTATGATGAAGCTGAAGATATTTTGAGCAACCACCTTCAATACCTACAAAAAGAAACACCCCAAGCCTTAGTTGAAATAGGTCTAGGCTATGAAAAACTAGGAATGTTGTACTTGCGAAAAGGTAATTTAGCGGAAGCGATAGATAGTTTGCGAGAGGCAGTAGAGGTTTATGGAAAGCTAGGAGAAGACAATATGACTTTGGAGCATACCGCGCAGACTAATACTAATCTGGGACTGGCGATGATAAACTTTGGAATGCCCTATGAAGCTAAAGAAATACTTGTAGAAGCGAGTAATCATTACGAAAAAATAAACAATGCAATTGGCCTTGGTTTCGTCTACCATTACCTGTCTGTAGCCCACATTGCATTAGGAGAATTTCAAAAAGCCCATTCGCTATTATTAAGAGCTAGAGAGTATCTCGTTAAGGAATTGCCAGAAGATGAACTCATTTTTGCAGAATTCAATAACAATTCCACTATCATCACGATTAACAGTTTTTTGAAAGAAGAAAGCAGTTTTGACGAAAAAGATATTCACGGGATGGTACGTAATCAAATTAGCGCAATTCAAATTTTGGAACATCATCGACCTGAGGGGCATTCTGACTTTGCACTTTACTACTACAATTTGGCAATGTTATTCAATCAGTTAAATGATGAGGGCAAAACTAGACAATGGGCCTCAAAAAGTATTGGTATTCTTGAACATAATAATGAAGGTGAGAAAAACCTTATTTTAGCCAATTTCCATTTCATGATGGCAATACAATTGAGTAATCTATTAAATTACGATGAAATAGAAACTCATCTGAAAAGAGCCTTAGAGGTATTACCTGATAAAGAAGAATACTCAGGGCAACGAGCGACTTTTTATTTGATTTTGGGCGCGACCTATCTAGATTGCAAGAAATATGAATACGCAGAAGAACATTTCAAAAAATCTTATGAGATTTATCGTCAAGCATTTTCTGAAGATCACCCAACACATGCTTTTTCATTGCATTGCTTGGTAACCTGCTTAAGAATGGAAGGGAAATATCAAGAAGCTCTCATTAAGCAAGAAGAAGTTCTTGAAATATGTAGTCATTTAATGCCAGATAATGATCCTGATATGGCATTTCCTTATTCACAAATGGCATTAATTCATTCAGAAATGAAAAATTACAGAGAGGCATTGTATTTTCGACAAAAAGCGGTAAATGCAAATGATGGCTCCACAGATCTTTCAGATTTGAATGATTTAGGACATGTAGGATTATTCAAATACACAAATAATCAACTTTTCTATTTCGCTTATACAGTAATACTCCCTGAGAATCAGAATAAAAAAATAATATCGAAAGATGAAAATTTAATTATTTCTCAATACGACAGTTTAGAAAAAGCCATAAACGCACAGACTTCTATCGAATCTAAATTTGGTTCAATCAAAGAGTTCCACATTAATTGATTTTTTGAATGGTAAAATTCTTGAGTAAAAAAGTAGCTTACAATTTTTACCTGAATGAAAATTGAATTTATTTCTTAATTTTGAACATCACAATCTTCTAAATTGAATATTATGGAATTTACTTTAATTTTAGAGATGCCTGAAGCCGAACAAGAAGCAGTCTGGTTAAGAAATCGGATACACGAAGATGATTTTCCTAACATCACTGCAGAAGTTCTTAAAACACCCATGAAAGAGGGTGAAATGTCGGGTGAAATGCTGACAAATATACTTTTAATTGCTGCAACGACTTCTGTTGTAGAGGGAATAAAAGCTTTGATTAGCTATTTATTTGAGCATTTTAAAGGCAAACGTGCAAAGTTAGAGTTATCTGGTACCTGTCCTGATAATGGACGCCAACTTAATCTTAGTTTTGACACATCATCTAGCAAAGCGCGCGATTTAGCTCTAGCCGAATTTGAACGAGCCTTTAGTGTACTATGTAGTTCTGAGACTTCATCAACACCCATTGCTAAATGAACTTCACTGCTCTTGACCCCGTCGAAAACATTTGCAATCCTGATCGGCATGTCTAAATTTGAGGGTTTCTCTTCTATTGTACCTGCCTTTAGCCAAATTGTTGGCAGATAGTTCGGTCTTGACGAGCCGTGTTACTCGTGGAAATAGTTGGCTTACTCCAAATGGTTGCAGTGTTAAATTCAGAAATAGCTGGTATCCTATTCTTCTCTATAATTTTGTTGGATTTCGTCTTGGAATAACATTTTCCCCATCACTTCACAAACGGCCAGGCCTCCAGCTTCCCATCATCCAGGCGCACCTGCACAACGTAATAGCCTTTTGGCAATCCATTGGTGCTGATCTTAGCGCCATAAGACTGCGAATCAAAAGCTTGTGTACCAATCAAGCGCCCGGCTGCATCAATGAGTACCAAGCGTCCGGCCGCACTTGGTGAACGAAACTGTACTTGAATGCCATTTACATCAGGAAAAAATCCTAACGTATTCACACTGGCATTGTTAAAATCCTGAGCAATGACTTTGTGGTAAGTAACGGTACCATCAAAGTCCACCTGCCGCAAGCGGTAATAATTGACTCCCTGATATGGAAAGCGGTCTACAAAGCTGTAATCGTGGCGTTCTACGCTGTAGCCCACGCCATTTACCCTGCCGATTTCGCTAAAATTTTCTCCGTCTACGCTGCGTTCGATGGCCATGTAGTCGTTGTTTTTTTCGGTGGAGGTAGACCAGGAAAGAGCAATGCTTTCATTGATCACCTTGGCATGAATCGAAAGCAATTCAATCGGCAAATTGGTACACCCTCCAGGATTAGAGGTACTGATGGTATACGAAACCGTAACCGTTTCGTCCCTGCGATTGACAATGATGGAAATGGGGAGGTCAAAACTGCTCGCTGTATTGTTGTAGATGCAGAGGGAATAACTCACTGTTGAATTGCCGAAACCGGTAAAAACGGTGACGCCATTGACGACCAATTTGTCAGCAGAATCGAAGCCAGAAGCTGTACAATTGCTATTGGAGTTGATGGAAACGGAACCATACCTGCCAGCAGGAATCGTGACATTTCCAGAAGCGGTTGTGGTCGAATGGTCACCTAATAATCCATTGTCGGTACAATTGCCCGCATTTGCACATCCTGTTTCACAGCCCCCGGTTGTGATACCGTTGGTAATTTCAGACCCAAGCTTGAAAGATTGTGCTGCTAGAAAAATGGGAAAGAACCAGAGGCAAATGGCAAGTGGAATAGGAAGTGCCTTCATTTTTTTTGCAAATGTATATTCCGGAGTATCTGACCCCCCCATTCCGATTTGATCTGACCCCCCTATTCCGGAGGTCTGACCCCTGTGAATGTTAATAACATTCCGGAGGTTTGACCCCCTGGAAAAAAAGTGGATTCA
>Ga0247834_1001449_pt1 | contig 40550 bp, 41 predicted proteins | sample LaCruzMarch2015__8_FD_187118 | JGI IMG/M metagenome (GOLD analysis project Ga0247834, IMG submission 187118) | Freshwater microbial communities from meromictic Lake La Cruz, Castile-La Mancha, Spain - LaCruzMarch2015_12m | ecosystem: Environmental > Aquatic > Freshwater > Lake | place: Spain... | reverse complement strand
GAAGGCGAAGGCGAACCCGTCGGCCCCATCACCCTGAACTGCAATGGCACCACCCTTGTCGGGTTCACGGGCAGCGGGGTGGTCACCTTCTGTGGCGCCCGGGCGACGGTGACCGTCGGCAGCGACGTGCGGGTGGAGCTCGGCACCGGGTTCCCGGTGACCCTGCCCGCCACCGAGACCCTTGGCTTCACCACCGGCGGGCTGCCTCTGCGCCTCGACATCGACGGTGCGTTCATCATCAACGGCGACCTCGCGGTGGTGGCGTCCAACACCACACCCTGCATCGTGCAGCTGTCGACGCCGGGCAGTGGCGGTGGCGGTGGTGGCGGCACTTCAGGTGCGGGCGGGGCTGGTGGCAGCGTGGGGATGGGCCCCGGCGGTCCCGGCGGCCCGGCGGGGACGACGTGCCCGGGGGCTGATGGACAAGCGGGTTTTGGCGCAGGTGGGGCGGGCGGGGCGGCGGCGGTGCCCTTCTCGCTGACCTCGACGGTGGGAATCCAGATCGGGTTCGTCGGTGAAATCAACGCGTCCGGTGGCGCAGGCAACGCCGGCGGACCCGGCGGCAGCACCACCGGTGGCGGCGGTGGCGGTGGCGGTGGCGGCGCCCCTGTGCGGCTCGTGGCCCCCGCCATCGATGTGCAGGGCTTCATCTTCGCCACCGGCGGGCAAGGCGGCCCGGGCGGGGTCTGCGGCGCCACCCAATCGGCCGGTGGTGGCGGCGGCGGCGTGTTCCCCGCCCCCTTCGGCAGCAACGGCAGCCCGGGCGGCACCCTCGGCGATTGCAGCGCCGGTGGCAGCCATGCGGGCGGCGGCGGCGGCGGCGGCGCCGGCAGCGTGCGCCTTGTCGCGAGCGTCTGCGCCATCCCCAACGGCAAACTCAACGTCCGACCGCCGACCGTCTGCGGGGCCCCGTGAGGTCGTCCTGTCCTGGACCTCGACACTTCTTCGACGTCGTCGAGGGTCTTCAAGGTCATCGAGCTCATCGAGGTCGTCGAGGTCGTCGAGGCCGTCGAAGTCGTCGAGGTCGTCGGGTGTCGGCTGAACGTGAACTGTCGCCAGACGGCGGACGACGCTAGCTTCGGCAATGGTGTCTGTTCGCTGTGACCAATGCGGGAACCCCGTCCCCCGGGGGGGCGTGCGCTGCCCCGTGTGTGCCGCCGTCGTCGTCGACCACGCCAACACCGCCGCCCTCGACGGCCCCACCAGCGACGACCTGCACCTGCCGGCCCGGCCGAGCGACGACAACGGCGACAACGACGTCGGGGGCATCAACGACGACGAGCTCGAGTTGGTGGAGGCCGAGCCCCTCGACGACAACGACTTCAACGACCCCACCGTGGCCACGGCCATGGCGCTGCCGCCGATGGCGGCGTCGGCGGCGGCTGACAGGAACTACGACGCTCTCGACGCCCCCACCGAACGCATCAAGACTGGTCACCATGGGGCCCTGGCCTCCGAAGCGCCCACCATCGCGGTGGCGGCGACAGGCCGCGGCCCCCTGCCCGTCGAATTCAGCGACCAGCCGCCGACGGGACCCGAGGTCAGTGGCTTCGGCGGATCGCTGCCGACCTTCGGTGATGCTGCCCACCAGGACGACCCCTTCGCCCCCCGCCTGACCGCCCCCATTCACCACAACGGCATCTTTCGCTCCGCCACCGACGCCGTCATCCTCGGCGACGCCGGCGACATCGCTGGCTCGCTGCTGGCCGAACAACCGGCGGCGGACGTCGACGACAGTCACGGCGAAACCGGCCAGAGCGGCGACGACGCCGAAGGCTTTTTGACCGAAAGGACCGATGCGAAGCGGCGGGTCCTTGTGCCGGTGCAGGTCTATATCGGCCGCGACATCGCCGAGGCCCTGACGCCGGAGATTGTGCTGCGGGTCAAAGACGGCGTCGACGTCAACTGGATCCCCCTGTCGCCCTTTGAACGCTTCGTCGTCAAGGAATTCGACGGCGTGCGGCCCCTGGCCCGGGTGCAGGCGCGCTTGCAGCTCGGCACCGAGATCAAGCTCGCGGTGGCCCTCCTCCTCGACAAACAGGTCATCGCCCCCATCGGGGTCGCCCTCAAGACCGCCTCGGCGCCAGGTGCCGTGGCTGCCATGACCGCGGTGGGGAATACCTCGCCGCGCGACAATGCCGGGGACCAGACAGCGTCGGTGGCTGCTGCCCGCAAACCCCATTCGTTGTTGGCGTCGATGCTCGACGAGGCTCCCGTCGACGTCGGCCCCCGGCCCACCCCCGTCCCCGGCGACGACGCTGGCCACGCTGCCCACGCCGTCCACGACCCCGTTCACGAGCAGGCGACCATGCTGCTGGACGGCGGCGCCATCCCCCGTGATCCCCGCAAGGGTGCCTGGCTCCATGCCCAGGCCCTGCAGTGCATCACGGCGGGCGACGTGGCCCGGGCCTGGCAACTGGCCTGCCTGGCCTGCCAAGCCGACCCCGACAACACGCGCTTCCGCGCCACCGTCGACCGCTGGGCCGAGGTCGTCGCCACCGCCGGCAGCGAGGACGCCCGCCTCTATGCCCTGGCCATCCGCCGGGAATCCCTCGGCGACAAGGTCGGCGCCATGGCCGCCCTGCGTCAGGCCATCGCCGTCAACGACAAGAACGCGGGCGCCTGGAATCGCCTCGGCTTGCTGCTCATCACGCTGGACAAAGACCTCGACGCCGCCAGCGCCGCCTTCGAGCGGGCCACCCTGCTGGCCCCCGACGACGCCACCTTCCGCAACAACCACGACAAGGCCGTCGATGCCGCCGAACGACGACGGCCAGGCGGCGGCCCACGGGTCAACAAGCCCGGCAACAAGCCCGGCAACAAGCGCTGAACGACGTCACGCCAGGACACGTCACGTCACGTCACATCACGGAGCGGCGCGCCCAGAACACGAACAGCACCACCTGGCCGAGCAGCAGCGTGGCATTCAACTGGTGGAGGCTGGCGAGTGAAATCGGCACGAAATACAGCACCGTCAGGGCCCCCAGGGTGACCTGCACCAGGGTGTGTCCCACCATCGCCGCCGCCGCCAGCTTGCACCAGCGCGGCACATCGCTGGCGCGGGCCCGCCAGGCCAACGCCAGCACAATCCCCGTCGTCACATAGGCCAACAGCCGGTGCAGAAACTGGATGGCCAACGGCCCTTCAAAGAAGCTCCACACCGGACCCAGGCCAGCGTCGACGAGGCCCGCGGGCACCACCGCGCCGTTCATCAACGGAAACGTCGGCGCCACCAGCCCGGCATGGGTGCCAGCCACCAACCCACCCCACATGATGGTGAGAGCCACCGCCACCAGGGCCACCACCCCGTGGCGCAGCAGGGCCCGCTGACTCGACGACGACGACGACGACGACGCTGTTGGCCACAATTGTCCGAACGCCACCCACAACGTCAAACAGAGGAGCGTCAGCGCGAGGGACAAATGAATCGTCAGCCGGAAGTGGGAGACATGGGGCCGGTCGGTCAGCCCACTCTTCACCATCAACCAGCCCGCGAGCCCCTGCAGGCCACCGAGGACAAACAGCCCCAGGATGCTCAAGGCCAGCCGCCGCGACAGACGCCGCCGAACCAGCAGCCACACAAAGGGCACAAGGACCACCAGGCCCACGATGCGCCCCAACAAGCGATGGGCCCACTCGACGTAAAAGATGCTCTGGAAGGCCTCCATCGCCATGCCGTGGTTCACCAGCCGGCCCTCGGGAGAGGCCTGGTACTTGGCGTATTCAGCGGCCCATTGAACGTCGCCGATGGGAGGCAGCACGCCCGTCAGGGGTTTCCAGTCGACAATCGACAAACCCGAGCGGCTCAGGCGCGTGAGCCCGCCGACGACCACCATGGCCACGATGAAGGCCGCGACGACGAGGAGCCAACGGCCGATGCCACGGGATGAGGCGGTCATGCTCGCCAAGCTAGCGACCCACCTCCGAGGCACAAGTGGCGACGACGAGGCGTAATGGCAGCCTGCCGCGCCCGACCCCACGGCAAACGGCCCCGTCCGACCACAACGGTGTCGTCGGCCCGAAATCAGGGCCGCGGTTTTTTCGATTGGGCGCCGGTCGCCCCAATCCCTGGCCCAAACCGCCTCATTCTCCTGTCCAGGTTCTGTCGCCCAATGGTGGAACCCAAAATGGATCCCCATCACCGTGGTCAATGGCCTCGCCTGGCACCATTGCATCGACCTCGATCCACCACCGGGGGGCGATGTGCGACGCATTGTTGTCGCCGACTCGTTCACCGATCTGCTGACCCGCCTGGCGGAAGACGTCGCCGCCGGCGTCTACCGGTTTGACGGCGAGTTCCTGCGCTTGTCGGACGACACCGTGGACGACAGAACGCCGGAGGGCTGCCATCTCGTGCCATCGATGCAGTCGACGTCGTGATGGGTGACACAGCATCGAGCCATTCGCTGGATGGCGTGCCTTGCGCTCCCGGCTCATGTGTCAGGATATCGGAATGACCGCTCGAGTCTTTCCGGCCCCGGGGCTGTTGGTTGCCATTGTTGACGGGATCGTCACCGAAGCCGACATCGACGACATCACCAACGCCGTCGAGGCCCACGCCAAGAACAGCGGCGGTCCCATCGCCTATGTGCTGGTCGTTCCCGAAGCGACGTCAACGCCAACTGAAGCAGTGCGGCAGCGAGCGACGGCAGCGACCCGACGGCTGTTGCAGGGCGCCGCGTCGCGTTTCGACATCGTCGTTGCCGCAGGAGGCGTCATCGCGTCGATGCAGCGAGTCGTCATGCGAGGATTGATCCTCGCGCTCCCCGAGCGACGCCTGATCACCATCCACGGTGACATCGGCAGCGCGCTGCGCATGGTGTGCCGAAGTGATGCGGTCGTCGCCGACGTTTCTCGCGGGCTCGGTCTCGACAGCGCCTCAGCGTAGCGACGGGCCCCAGTTCCCCGACCGCCGGGGACCCTGGTAGCGTCGCGCCATGCCGCGCCTGACTGGCTTTTCTCCCGTCGCCGTCCCGGGACCACGCGCTGTCCCGGTCCTCGGCGCCACCGCCAACATGATCGGCTTCTTCGCCGACCCGGTCGGGCGAATGCTCTCGCTCCACAAGACCTGGGGGAGCGAGGCCAACGGCATCGTCGGCGTCGCCCGTGACAACCCCGGCATGGTCTGCGCATTCGGCGCCGCCTGGAATCAGCACGTCATCACGCGACCAGAGGTCTTCGCCCACAGCAGCGAGGTGCCCATCAAAGCCCCGACCGGGAGCGCCCTCGCCCGCTTCAACCAGGTGCTGCCGTTCAAGAACGGTGAAGAGCACAAACGTCGTCGACGCTTGATGATGCCGGCCTTCGCCAGGGACGCCCTCGCCGGCTACGCCCCCGGCATCGTCGACGTCGCCACCACGGTCGTCTCGCGCTGGCCCCTGGGGCCGGTGGTCGACGTGTCGGCCCTCTGCCGTGAGCTGACGGCGGCCGTCACGCTTCGCTCACTCTTCGGCCTGAACACCCTCGACGGCAGCGACACCTTCGGCCACCTCGTCGCCGGCCTCCTCGACGCCCTCACCTCACCGCTCTCGATCATGCTGCCGCTGCAGATCCCGGGGCTCCCCTTTCACGCCGCCGTCAGCCGCGCCGAGCTTGTGCAGCAGCGGCTCCAGCAGATCCTCGACGACAAACGCCGCGACGGCTGCCAGGGCAACGACGTCCTCTCGATTCTGTTGCGCGCCCAGGGCGCCGATGGCCTCAGCGACGACGAATTGCTGGGCGAGGCCAACGGGCTCTTCGTCGCCGGCTACGACACCAGCGCGCAGACCCTGATGTGGACGCTGTTCCTGCTCGCTCAGCACCCAGACATCCTCGACGCCGTCTACGACGAGCTCGACGCTGTCCTCGGACCGCCTGGCCAATCGCGGGCGCCGGTGCCCGACGACGCCGATCGGCTGGTCCTGCTCAACCGGGTCATCTTGGAGAGCATGCGGCTGCTGCCCGCCGGGCCAATGCTCTTCATGCGGGAATGCACCATGGACACCCGGCTCGGCGACGTCGCCCTCCCCGCCGGCGCCACCGTCGTGCTGAGCACCCTCGTCACCCACCGCGACCCCGTGCTCTACCCCGAGCCCGCGTGCTTCCGGCCAGCTCGTTGGGAAACCCTCGAGCCGGCACCCTGGGAGTACCTGCCCTTCGGCGCCGGCGCCCGCATGTGCCTCGGCGCCGCGTTCGCCAAGCAATCGCTCCGCCTGCTGCTGCCCGTGGTGCTGCAGCGGCTGCGGCCCTCCGTCGTCGACGGGACGGTCATCTCCCGCAAGGTGCGCGGCATCGCCCTTGGCGCAAAAGCCGGGCTCTCGATGCGGCTGTTGCCGCGCGAAGCCCGGGTTCCCCCTCGGGCCACTGTGCGGGGCGACATCCACGAATTGGTGACGCTGTGATGTCCATTTCAAGAGCGAATGGTTCCAGCGGATGCCACTCGACGTCGATTTGTCACTCCTGCGTTCGATAGAGGACTGCGTCGACCCGCAACTCGGTGTGAACCCCTGGCGCGGCACAATCGGCGCATTGGGTCTCGGTCTGCACAAACGACGACCGACTCGCCGAGCCGACCACCACCCGCCAGGGATGGCCATCAATGACCACGTCGCCATGATCGCCAGGAACGAAGGCGACATCACCGTCGTCGCCAGCCACGATGGCCCTGACTGCCAAAGCCTCGTCGCCGCACACATCACCGGCCACCGCAGGCCCGAGGCGCAGATGGCCGTCTCCCCGAGGTGCCTCGGCTCCGTCGAGGCTGTTGAGGCTGCCCACCTCGAAATACCCCACGCCGTCCACGTCCTGCAGCACCCAGAAGGCATCGTCACACCCCTCGCCGAAGCAATTCTCCTGGTGGGCCGAGTATTGAGCGGGGCCAGGGATTGGCAGCAGCGGCGATCCATCGGCATCGATGGCAAAACGCACGGTCGCTTCATCGCCCCGCTCACTGCGAACCCCCACGGTGGCCTCGGTGCCGTTCGCGCTCGCCCCCGTCACCTCGGCGGGGTCGAACACAGAGCCCTCGGCGCTGGCGAGGGGCGTCGACGACCCGCAGAAGAGGTCCGGCGGAGCCTGTTCACACCCGATCACCGCCAGCAGCGCCATTGTCCATGCCAATCGAATCGGTCGGCGCATCAATCCTCCCAATGAAACACGGCATCGAACGTGCGGAAATCCGCGAGTCACTCGTCGCGCAACAGGAAGGCGCAGGTCACCGCATCACGGGTCGCCAACGCCATTCCTCAAGAACCACAGGCCGTGTTGACGACGACCAGGGAGACGCCGTCCTGGTCGACGTCCTTGCAGCCCTCTTCGGCCCCGCAGCCCTCACCGCAATAGCAGGCGCAGCTTGGATCGGCGACGCACTCCTCGGGCAACGGGAAGCATTGCTCGCGGATCGGTTCGCTGAAGGGATTCAGGTTGCCAGCCTGCAGGAAGGCACAGCCTCCCGATATACCGCAGGCCTCGGTGGCCGGGTCGCAGGCGCCACCACAGGGCGGTCCCTCCACGCAGGAAATCCCCGACGTGAGGGCCATGGCCAGGAGGAATGGGGCTCGAAGCATGTCGCGGCTCACTTCTTGTTGGCATCGTCCCAGACCTTGGGCTCCCACAACTCGACGCGGTTGCCGTCGGGGTCGTGGATCCAGAGGAACACGCCGTTTTCAGCGTATTCCGGGCCCTTGTGGATGGCGACGTTGTGCGCCGTAAGCTGGGCGATGATGCCGGCCATGTCGTCGACGCGGTAGTTGATCATGAACGCTCCCGGGAACCATTCGGAGCCGCTGTTGGCGGGGTTCCACACCGTGGCCCCCTTGTCCTCGGCGGTGTCCTGGGGCCAGCGGAGCACGGCGCCACCCCAGGATTCAAGGGCCAGGCCGAGGACGTCGGCGTACCACCGGGTGAGCTCGGCGCCGGTGCCTTTGGAGCGAATGAAAACGCCGCCGATGCCCGTGATGCGTGCCATGGATTCTCCGATTGTTTCGGCGAGGGTGGCACCAATGCTGCCACAGAAATACGCGGCGATGGACTATTCGCCGTCGCCCGTGTCCGGGCGGCAGGTCACTTCCCCACCGCAGAGCCCGCCGTCGAGGACGTGGCACTCGGCCTCGGGCTCACCGTCGGCGCAAGGCACATCGCTCGCCGACTCGTTTCCGGGGCATTCCGGCAAGACGCATGGCCCAGAAAGCGAATCCTCGCATCCAGACACACACATGAACGCGAGAACAGCACCTGCAATTCGGATACGCATGCAACGTGGTGCCATGGCCGCCCTCGATCGGCAAACGTCGGCCTGATCCACCAAGCCGACGAATGCGGATGGACGTGGACGATTCAGGCCTTTGCCGCTCCAGACCGGTGGGCGAGGTCGGCGGCGGCTTCTCGCCATGACGGGTGCGCAAACGTGAAGCCAGCATCGAGGAGCCGCCCGGGGACGACCCGGCGACTCTTCAGCAGCAGTTCGGGATCGCTGTTCATCACGGCGGCGCCGATGGACAGCATCCAGGCCGTCGCCGGCAACCCAAGGCGCACGTGGAGGGCTTCGCGCAGCGCGGCCATGAACTCTCGCTGCGGCAATGGGTTTGGCGCAGCGACGTTGACGGCCCCCTCGATCTCCGCGTGGTCGAGAATGAAGTCGACAGCGGCGCAGAAGTCGTCGCCGTGAATCCAGGAGACATACTGGCGTCCACCAGCCACGGCGCCACCGAGGCCAAGACGGGTCAACGTCGAGAGCACCGAGAAGATGTTGTCGGTCGTGGCGACGTCGCCCCGGGGCGCCATCACCATCGCGGTGCGCAGGGCGACCTTGCGCGTGTGCGGCGTGGGGGCCTCGGCGAGGGTGCCCTCCCAGGCCGTGGCGATGTCGATGGAGCGCTTCCAATAGGCGGGTACCCCGGGCTCGTCGCCACCGAGGAGGCCGGTCTTCTCGTCGTTCGGCGCGTCGAAGGGCATTGTCCCGTTCGTTGTTGAAACTCGACGCGGCGACCCGGTGAAATCCTACGCGTTTACGGCCTTGGCAGCAATGCTGGTCGAGGCGTCTCTGGCTCGAAGCGCCTGCAGCAGTTTCGGCATCCCTGCGTGACCCCGCATTCGCCGGAATCCTCGGCTGTGCTCAGCGAGAGCGGCGCCGACCCAACGCAGCACCATCTTCCCGCCTCGCCAACGCGTGACACGGTGGCACACGCGACGGATGCCACTCTGGATGTTTTCGATGGGGTTCGTCGTCGACAGGCTTCGTTTCAGGCCCGCCGGCAGCTTGAAGGCCTTCACCGTCAGCGTCTCCTCGAGCCCTTCGCGGAGCGACGCGGCGGCCGAGGGATGCTCGGCCTCGAGGGTGCGGGCGAGGTTCAGCAACAGCTTGCGCGCCGTCGCTGCGGACGACGAGCGATAGGCCTGACTCATTGCGGTGCCGATGCGCTCCTTTTTCGATTCAGGCAGGTGGTCCACGACGTTGCGCCGCTTGTGGACCTGACAGCGCTGGACGACAGCGCGGTCACCGAAGACGTCGCCGACGGCTTTGCGCAGGGCCTTGCTGCCATCGATGACGACGAGGGTAGAACGGTCCATGGGGAGCCCACGCTCCTGCAGTTGCCCGAGGAGGTCTTTGCAGGCGCGGGCGTTCTCGGTGGCCCCCTCGTGGAAGCCAAGGATTTTCTTGTGCCCCTGGCCGTCGATACCGAGCGCGACGAGAACGACGTGCTTGTCGATGTGGATCCCGTCAATCATCAGCACGGCGAGGTCGAAGCCCGCCAGGTCGGCCCGGCGAACCTCATCGAGGCGGGTTTCGGTCAGCGCGACGAACCGGCGGCTGACAGCGCTCTTGCTCGTGCCGCGGTGCTCGACGTCGATGCGCTCAAGCGAGCGGTTATACTTCCTCGTCGACACCCCAACGACCATCTGCTCGACAGCCCGCCGCTGGAGTGGGTCGCCCTTCGAGAGCTGGGCCCAAGTGCTCAGCTTGACCTCACGCCCATCAACGCTGCGCACACGCGGCCGGGCGACCGTGACCCGGCGCCCTCCCAGCGCCAACTCGCCCCGTGCCGTGCCAGCCCTGCTCGCCGCCCTCGTCGAAGAATGCCGGTACCTCGGCCCACAGACCTCGCTGCGCTCCTCTTCAAGCATCGCTGCGATGGCCTCAAGGCCAGCGCTGATGACCATCTCGTGCAGTTCCCGCCCCACGGCGTCCGGCATAGACATGACCAGCCGCAAGACCCGCTGGTCTTCGGCCCTCTCCTGAGCGATCGTCTTCATCGGCGGCTCCTCTCTCAAAGCAACCCGATCTTCCGATCGGGCGAGTGGGGCCGCCACCTCAACTTTCAACAATCAGCGGGACACTGCCCGTCGAAGCGGTGGGCGTAGATAGTGGCGGTCGACATCTGCAACCACACCTTCGGCGGCTTCGTCGCCGCCGCGATGGCCTCGCCCACCACGCGCGTGGAATCGACGCGGGAGTCCATCATCTGGCGCAGGTTCTCGGGCGTGTAGCGGCAGCTGACCGAGCGGCCAGCGAGGTTGACGACCACATCGGCGCCCTCGATTTCAGCACACCAAGCCCCACGGGTCTTGCCGTCCCACGTCACCGTGCGACCCGACGACCGCCCGCCTCTCGTCAGCACAACGACGTCGTGGCCGGCCTTCAGCCAGTGCACCGCGAGGAGCTCGCCGACCTGGCCGGTGCCGCCGGGGATGACGATGCGGAGGGGCCTGTTCATGGCACCGCTTTTCCACGCTTTCGGCGTCATGGCCAGCGCGAACCAGGCAGTTTCAGGTGCCGGCCACAGACTCGAGGGATATGCGGAGGGGATACCCGGCCTCGACCGCCGCCGAGCGAATTGTGTTGGCCATGCGCAGCGCTGTTTCACGTTCACCCGTAAAGACCACACGACTCCCCAGGAGATGAATGGCCATCGTCTCCGTGTGGGCCGTCTCGGCATCCATGCCAATCACCTGATGAAGCGCGGCAGTCACGAACTCTTGGGTGGTTCGGTCATCATTGTGGATTCGAATGGCGAGGTCAACGCCGGGCGGCTCGATGATCACCGGGGCATGGCCTTCTGCCGACTGCGCATATCCGATGACCTGCAGCATGCGGCCACGATTGATGCCCGCAGCGGCGACGGCCTCGCTCAGGATGTGGTCGCGCTGAAGAAGCACACCAAGGAGATCCTTCGACCCGATGGGACTCACGGCAAGGTCCTTGAAGGTTGTCGCCAGGCCGGCGAAGAGCCTGAGAAGCTCGGGTGAGGCGACCGGAGGTTGTCGGCGTCCGCCCGACGGCGGGAGTTCTTTCTCCAATTGCCTGAGGATGGCCCTGATATCGAGATCGTCAGCGACAACGGCTGGATCCCCAGCCACCTCTGTCAAGAGCGCCAGGAGAAAGTGGCTTCGGTAGACCCATTGGTGCGCGCGGCTCTCTGCCACCAGAAATGAGGCGCGAATTGCGCGCAGGGCACTTTCATCCCAGACCGCGAGGCGTTCGATCTCGAGCGATGAATCCCCAGTCCCAGGAGACGACGAGCCGCCGAACCCAAGGGAGCGCTTCGCACGCGTCAAAAGCGAGTCACGGGGACGAGAGGGAGCAGGGCTCGCGCTGGAGGATGGGATGGGCTTCACGGTCTCTCCGGATTCTGTTCTTGCCATGACAGCTTGCTGCCATCAGGCGGGCCGGCAGCCTTCTCCCAGCCAAGACTTGGGCAACCTCCACTGCATCGGCCCGCTGGTATTTCCTGTCAACAGTTCAGGAAGCCAGTGCGCGAGAAGGAAGACGTGCAGACGAAGGCCGGTGCTCCACGATCAGGGTGCGAACGACGATTGGGAGGCTGGGGTCGTGCCCTCAGCGCGCACGGCTTTCGGCGGTTGCATGGGGCGCCCAGATGCTGTATTATCACCTTCCGGTAAGGTGGTATGATCTGCTCGTTTGCTGATGCGGACACTGAGGCGGTGTACCACGGGCGGCCAGTTCGGCGGGTTCCGCCGGATGTCCGTGTTCGTGCGCGGCGCAAGCTGGACATGATCAATGCCGCGGTGGTTGTCGAGGACCTTCGGGTTCCGCCCGGCAATATGTTGGAGGTGCTTCGTGGCGATCGCAAAGGGCAGCACAGCATCAGGATCAACGACCAGTGGCGCATCTGCTTCCGCTTCGAAGCGGGCAACGCGTTCGAAGTCGAGATCGTCGACTACCACTAGCCTCCTTCCGAGCGCTCGTCCGCCAACCCATCCCGGTGAGATGCTGCTTGAGGAGTTCCTTGCACCAGGTGGCATGTCGCAGGCTGAGCTTGCCAGGCGAACTGGCAAGACGCCGGCAGCCATCAATGAGTTGGTGAAGGGCAAGCGAGGGGTTTCCGCGGAGATGGCCATCCTGCTGGCAACCATCTTTGGAACCACCGCTGAGTTCTGGATGAACCTCCAGATGTCCTGGGAACTCTGGCATGCTCGGAAGCGTTTGAAACTGGCGGCCTGATTCCGGTCCCGATTGATGCTTTGTTTGCGTTTCCAGCCGAACCTGTTCCCGTCAATCGTGAGGCCAAGCCCGGTCCGTTTTTGGCGGCGCAATTCGTCGACGACGTCTTTGGCAACGAATCATCGTCTCCTCCGAACGACGATGATCGATGCATAGCGACGGGCGCGGTTCTCGGGCGGCTCAATGGTTCCGTCACGCAGGACCGATGAGATGACTCCGTCGAGGTAGAGCGCGTCGGTGCAGGCCATGTCGATGGCCGCTCGCGCCACGTCGTGGAAGGTGCCGTCGCCGCGGGTCATGAGGAGATGGAGGTGGCCCTCGGCGTCGACGCAGGCGGCGTTTCGCAGGAGCTTGTTCGGCGATGACGGCTGGATCGCTGGATGGATGACTCCCTGGCGGAGGATCATGGGGCCCGATTGGGTGGCATCGGTCACGGTGCCGACCAGTTTCGATCGGAGGGCTTCGAATTCGCCGGATTCAACGATTCGCCACCGTCCGTCATCCGTGCGGAACAGGATGCCGTTGGGTTTGAGGAAGAAGTTGCCCGCTCCATTGGCCAGATTGATCGGGTGCACCTCTGTGCCACCGCTGATGAGGAGACCCGTTGCTGCTTCTGGCCGCTCGAAAATGCCACCGTTGGTCGCGAACACCACATGGGGGTCGGCGACGAGGTCGGCCATGCCTGCGCCGCCGGGGCCTGTTTCGATCCTGACGTCGTCCCCTGGCAGGACGTGGAAGACCACTGGCACGGGCCGGGCGTTGGCGCTGCAGGCCGCCTGCAGGAGCCCTGACAGCAGCACGACGAGGAGCCGCCTGCCAACCAGCACCGTCTTGCGAGAGCCACTCATTGCCTGAACTCCCGTTGGTCTCGCTTCAAGCGGTGAAGCGCCGGTCATCATTCCCGCCAGCGGCGGACGAGGTCTCGGGCGCCATGCACGCCAACAGGAACCAGCGCTAGTCCAGGAGCGCGACGGCTTCGATCTCGACGAGGTAATCGGGGTTCGCGAGCCCGTGGACGCGGATGCCCGACACCGTCGGCGGGTTGGTCCGCTTGCCCCAGACCGCCATCCACGCCGCGAACCCCGGACGCAGGTCGACGTCGCCGGCGAGATAGATCTTGACCTGCACGAGCTGCTCGAGGGTCGCGCCGGCGGCCTTGAGGCAATGCTGGAGGTTCTCGAGGGCCTTCGGGGTCTGCGCGCCGAGGTCGCCCTTGCCCACCACCTGCCCGTGGACATCGACGGCGTTCTGGCCACCGATGATGAGGGTTCGGGCGCCAGCAGGCAGCAGGATGGCCTGGCTGAAGGCGGGGTTTTTGTGCATCGCATCAGGGTTGATGTGCTGGACTGGCATGGTGCTCCTCCTTGTGGTGACCGGGCGGAATCGTGGGTGCGGCCCGAGCTCAGCCCGAGCCGCTGACCTCTTCGTCGACGACACACTGGGCAAGAGCGTCCCCGCCCGGCTGGTCGCAGACCTCGCCGTCGCCGCAGTCCGTATCATCGACACAGGCATACGTCTTGTTGTGGACGAGGATGTTCTCCGCGAAATAGTTGTGCTCGGGCCCGTCCACGCTCAGGTTGTGGACGGTGACCATGCGGGCGGACCCTCGACGCAGTTCGCTGACGGCGACGATGCTGACGTCGTTGCGAACCAGGGTCATGAGCCTGCTGGTGAGGGTGAGGGACCGAAGGGGGCGCCAGGCCTGGGTGCTCTCGTCCCAAAACGGATGCTCCGTGGTGACGCCGGCGATGGCATGGTCCCCGGCCCGGATGCTGAAGGTCTCTTCCGCTGTGCGCTCCTGACGGGCCAGGATTCGGCGGGTGACCACCTGGGCGCCGTCGAACGACAGCACCTCGTCCCCCACGTCGAGGTCCTCGATGGGGCGCTCGCCCCTGGGCGTCCGGATTCGGGTGCCGGCAATGAAACAGGCGTCGTCACACGCGGCGAGGGTCGCGCTGGCGGCGAGAAAGGCGGCGCTGGACAGTCGAATCATGAACACCCGAGACCTTGCTGGAGGACTGGATTGCCGCGGACCTCGCACCTGCCGGCCTGACAGGCGGCTGTCTCTGCGCAGCATGTTGCACTGTTGCTGATGGCGGCCGCGCACGGTGCCGCCGCACAGACATCCCCTCGCCTTGCCTCGACGCGCTCGGCGGCTCCAACGGCAATGGCGGTCTTTCCGCCGTCGAAATTGCTGTTGCATGAACAGCAGCTTTCATCGACGAGGATGCAGTCTTCGTCGATGTCGCAGGCTCGCTCGTCATCGGTGATGAGTCGTTCATCTGGGTCAGACGGGAGGATCGCCAGGTCGCATCCCGTAGCCATGGCAATGGAGAAGATGAGCAGGCTGAACACAGGAGTTGTCGATGTCGACGGTGCTGCATGGCGGCTCTTCATCGGTTCAGTTCCTTGTCATCGAGCGAGCGGTTCCTGTCACGGAGACGGCGCTTGAATGCCTTCATTGACCTGAAACTCCCCACGATCCGACGACGACGACCGCCGTTATTCGAGGCACGTCGCTCGGAGCCCCCGGAACACCGCTTCGTCCTCTGGCGAGGCCGGTGGCGGAGTGGTGCCCGGTGGCAGGCTCCTGAGAAACGACGACCAATCATCAAGGGAAGCGCCGACCTGACCCCGAATTGCCCCGGAAACACACGTGTTGCCGACCTGGAACTCAAGGCCATCATTGATTGCAAACAGGCCAGCACCAAACCAGAGGCCCTGGCCAATGGCCATGTGGGCGCTCGCCCCGATCATTTGGCCCGGCCGCAGCGCCTCCCCGGTCATCCAGTCGTTGTATTCCCATCGGAGTCCACCCTGGTCGTCGACGCGCGGCATGGGGTTCGCGAGAACCAGTCCATTGGGAATGAACCGAACTGTCAGCCGTGAGCCAACGGCATCAGGCTCCCGGTCGAGGAGCTCCGCCTCCACCGCGATTTCGACATCGACGGCAGGAAAGGTTGCCGATGGTGCGCAGGCAAGATCGGGGTCGGTGACTTCCGTGACGGACAGGACTTCGCCATAGAACACGGCCGCCAGAGAAGCCCAGCCGGCTGCACTGGTTTCGTCGTCGCAGCGAAGGTCATATTGCGTGTCGGTCGCAGCAGGCAGCGGGTTGTCCATGGCGCAACCCACATCGACCCATATGGTCAGCGCAAGGAGACTGGCAGGAACGACGACGCGCATGGGGCCATGCTACGCGCTTTCGGCGAAGTTGCGAGATCACCCGCCCCCTCGATGGCGTGGAGTCGCGAATGGGCTTCACGCACCACGCGGCTCCCGTTTCGTGGCGGGCAGCGCCGCAAGTCACTCGGCCAAGGTGTCGAAATGATGGGGCGGGTCGTCGGTCGTTCCCTGCGGCTGCCGCTCGATGGCCTCGGCGCGCGCAAAGGACGCCACGTAGTCGTCAGGCCACTCGTCGACGGGTTCAAGGATGATCGAATTCCCGGCGCGCCGAATGGACACCGTGTGCCCGGGGAGGCGGAATTCCCTTGGCAGTCGGACGACTTGGCTCCGCCCCATCCGAAAGATCCTGCCGCGTGCTTCGGTCATCCAGCACCTCTGAGAGCTCCTGTGATCGATACCTTACAAAACTGCGGGCGTCGCCCATCCCACGGCCCCAAAACCTTTCGCGCTTCTGGCCAGGCCTGTGGGCCAGCCGCTACCCTGGCTCCGTTGGTGGGCTCAGGCGGCGTTCGTATTGCACCACGGTGACGGACCCCGCCTCACCAAGTCGATACGGCTTCTTGAATTGCCGGACCCGTGACCACCCAAGCGCCTCATAAAATCGATGGGCGCGGACGTTGCCTTCGAGGACGCGGACGACGAGGTCGGTGGCGCCGACCTGCGCCATGCGGTCAACCGCGTTGTTCATCAGGGCCCGGCCAACGCCGGCCCGAATGACGTCGGGGCGGACGTAGATCTCGGTCAGCTCGGCGAGCACAATCGGATCGCGCAGCACCTGGTGGGTGGTGAAGCCCACGATGCGACCACCATGCACAGCCACCCAGGCCTCCTTCGTGATGCTTGGCGACGACGGCTGCGAGAACCACTCCAGCCAGGCGAGCCGCTCGCGAAGGGGGGAGAGCTCGGCGAGGTGCTGTTCTGACACCTGCCCGCGGTAGGCCCACAGCCAGGCGGCATGGCGGACGTGGCCGAGTTCCTCAGCGTCGTCGGGGTCCGCTGGGCGAAGCGTTGGCATCAGGCTCCGATTCTAGCGATGCGGGCCACCTCCCGCATCGTGGCACAGCACCCATTCCCTGCCCGGACCTCGCTCTGCCATCGCCGTTCAGGCTGCTGGCCAGTGCTCGGCGAGCATTGCGGCGAAGCGCTCGGGAGCCCAGCCGACGAGGTCCGAGACCTGGCCGTCGCCGATCTCGACGACGCGTGCTCGGCCCTCCACGGTCTGAACCACGTCGACGGAGAAGAAGCGACTTGCCGTGAACCGCTTGGCGACTTCCACGACGATGGGCGGGATGCTCTCGCCGACGATGGGCGAATGGGGCCGGCCGTCGAGCACGAAATAGCGACGCTCCGTCTCGGGAACGAAGGCCTCCACCTGCCTGATGGCGAAGCCGCCCTCGATTTCGCCGCGGTAGCTGAGCATCTCCTCCACCAAGGCGACGGCGTCGTCGGGGGAGTGCGCAATCGATCCTCGCGATGTCTTGAGGGACTTCACGAAATCCTTGATGAAGAACTGGCTCCACCCGAGGGTCCCGAGCTCTGTGCGGAGGTCGGCACCCGCTGGCAGCAGCACCGTCTGGGGCGTCAGGTCCGAAATGGTGTTGAGCCACCCAGAGATGTGGTGGGCCGCCGCGTACGCCTGTGCATTGACGACGAGGGCCGCGCCCGCCGCGGTGCACATGGCTTCGAACGCGAGGTACTCGGTGGGTGTCATCATCCAGCCGCGAAAGAGTATTTCGGTCCCCGCCACCGTGTCGCCCCTGGTGACCAATCGATCGCGCTGCGGGGGCAACACCCAGCACCGAAACCCGGCTTGACGCAAGGCCGCGGCCTGCGGCTCGAAGGGCTCGTCGACGCGGGCCGGGTTCAGTTCATCGGCGGAGAACAGGATGGACGGCGCTGCCACTTCTTCCTCCTGCTGCTCGACACCTGGTCACGATGATGCTGATGCGTCGAGCCCCTGCGGCCCCGCTCCTGTCCGCTCACTCGGCTCGTCAACCTTGACGGTTGCGCTGCGACCCGCGGGAAAGCAGGTCCTTGAGAAGCGCGGAGACAATCCCGAGTGACATGAGGAGGAAAATCGTCGAACCGATCCATCGACCGGCTGATGCACCATCCTCGAGGTTCCCGCCGAACATCAATGCTGCGGCCAGCAGAAGGATCGAAAACAGCAGCAGCGCCGGTACGACGACGACAAGGCTCGTGGGGCGCTTCTCAATTGCGCCGACCAGGGGTTCATTTCGATAGACGGCCCAGCCGACCGCTTCGCTGAACGCACCAAGGGAGGCCGTCACGAATCCAGCATATGGAATCGTTGGCCAGAGCCCTGTGATGTTGCCAAGATAGAGAACCGCGCCGATCCCCCAGATGACGAAGCCGATGATGATCAGCGTCTGTCCGACGCGTTTTCTGCTGCCCTCGTTCATCACTCGTCCTTCGTCGCGTTCAATGACCTTCTTCATGGCGCTTCTTCGGATGCGACATGCTCTCTTCGTCACCCGGGCGCTATTGGGTCTCGACGCTGAGGGCATAGGTCTGGGCCGCATTGCCAACCGAGCCGGTCGGAACCACCTCGATGCCGTGGTCCCGTGCCGCGCCGGACACGGTGAGCGCCAGTTCGACGACCCCATCGCCGTCGACGTCATCGGCGGACGAAATGACCGTGAGCTCGGTGCCGGCCGCGGTGGCGGTCTTGCCGATGGCCAGCGAGAGCGCCCCCTGCGCCGGGTCAAGCTCCAGGCGCGCGCGGACTTCGCGGCCGCCCTCGAGGATACCGACGCGGCCTCAAAGAACTCGCTCGTCACGGGCTCGGCCCACTGCCCCAGCAGGCGGCCCTGGTAGAAGACCCGGCCGGTGGTTGTGAAGGCGCCGGACGAAAAGGTCGTCCAGCCGAAGCCGTAGCGGCCCTCGGTTTGGCTTGGGACAACGACAATCTCGGGCCCGCGGGCGAAAAAGATTCCCCGCTTGGCGCTGCCTATAGGAGGAGGACAATTGCCATCCCGACAACGACGAGGAACGCGACGAGATTGAACGTCGACTTCAGCGGCACACTGAGCGGAATGATGCCGGCTGTTCTGAGAAGAGGAACGTGGTCGTCGTCCGCGGATACCACGTACGTGCCGCTTTGGCGGGCCTTCATGATGAAGGCAGCCCAGTCTCGGAGGCCGCGCACTCCAAGGAATAGCGCCGCCCCGATGATGATGACGCCCTTCACGACAGATGGACTCGAGCTGCTTGCTCCACCGAGAAGGCCGCCATCTCGACCGCCCCAGTCGCCCCACACTAGCCAAGCCGCCGCGACGAGCGTCAGGCAGTGCGCCATGGCGCCGATGACGAACGCCGCATTGGCAGCGGTTGTCAGGGGCTTCCTCTCGAGCGTCATCTGCGCCTCGCTGCGTTTGTGCACTTCATCCGAGGTCGCCAATGCCGAAACGAGCAGCGGAGCGCAATCAAGTTGTTCACGGGCGCCGTCCGGCCGCTGTGTTGCCGATCACGGATGACCCGCCCAAACCCGGTGAGGTCGTCAATCTCGAGGGTGGGGTCACCTGCCGTTCGACCCTGTATGCCGTCCCACTCGGGCGCGACCTGGCTGGTGGAACGGCAGTTCGCAAACAAGCAGTCGACGTTGCCGCAGACACCTTCGGAGAATGGGTCTTCGACGGTGCCTCCGCCGCCGCCCAGCGATTGGACGCAATAGCCAAGGTCGTTCTGGAATTGGGTCATGTGAATGTCGAGGTCGCCGTTGGCCTCTGCCCAGGCCAGCTCGACCACCAGGCCAAGCTCCTCAGGGGGAACATCGACGTCGACGCAACATGGCTCGGTCGCCGGCGTGGACGCAGCGTCGAGGCCGGTGGCGCAGGCCTGGTAGGGGCCAAATCGGTCAAATCCGGGGACGCCGTCGACGGCAAAATGAAACAGGCCATCCTGGTCGGCGACGGCCTCAACGCGACTCAGTGGCGGGAGCACCAGCACCGACCAGCTGAAGGCGGCGACGGCCGCCTCCGAGGTCGCCTGCAGCGCGACGACGTCGGTCAGCAGCAATGGCGGCGCACTCACAGGCCCCGAAAAGGTGGCCACACACGCGGGGAGCTGCCCCTCGCCTTCGCCTTCGCCCTCGCCTTCGCCCTCACCCTCACCCTCACCCTCACCCTCGCCTTCACCTTCGCCACTCGGTGGGATGGCGACGCACAGGTTGCTCGCGCAGGTCAGGTCGTCGTCGCAGGTGCCATTGCCGTAGCAGGGGCCGGCCTCTGAGCCCGGGGGCGGCGTGCAGGCACTGAGCGCGGCCAGCAATGCGGCGCACGTCGCCAGACGGGGCTGGTGATTCATCGAGATAGCCTTCTGCGGCAAACGAAGCGTGGTCATTGAGTCCCCCACAGGTGCAACAGCCTCGAAGTCGAGCCCGTCCATTGGTGAGCTGACCGTACCACGTCGGGAAAGATCCAGCTGAGCTCTTGGCGAGGTCGCGACCATCGGCATCCATGTCCCGACCTTGGCGCTTCACATTCGCCTGGCCCATGTGACCGAATTGGTCCTTAAGCTACATTCGGCGATCGAACGCGATGACTCTGCCGCTCTCGTCATCGCAAGACGCGAAGCTTCCTCCGAGGCACTCGCACGAGGCAACGCCGCCGCAACGTTCAGGTGCCGGCGCGCAGCGATAGCTGTAGTCGCGCTCAAGGTTGATGTTCCCGTTCTCCAACAAGGCTGGCGGGGAACCAACGAAGCAGAACTGGTCACCCCCGCATCCAGCTGGCCCCTGGTCGCAGTCGAGATCGAGAGCCGGCTCGCAGCCTGCAACGACGAGGGCAGCCATGATGAGTGATGCTCTGAACATGCGGAAATCCTTCTGTCGACGCGTATTCATCTGCCGCCGGCGACATTGACGGCGGCGGGGAGCCGAAAACGGATCAGCATTCGTCGAAGGTTGCCAGGTGTTGGGTCAGCACCTGCCCCACAGATAGGCATCATGGCGGCGTCGTCGGGATCTGCTTGGCGAAGCGTTGGCGTCAAGGCCCGGCTGGCACATTGCTGTCGCATGGTTCAACTCCGTGCATGGCTACCTCGTGTAACGTCGCCCAGCGGGTGTCTTACATTCACAAATATGGCCCGGCGCGCTGCTGTTTGAGAATACGGAGGGCGCGCGCGCGAGGCACGCCCAGGCGCGCGGCCAGAACTGGATAGGGACCTTGCTTCAGATCGGGTTCGCCTTCGTCGACAGTGAGCACACTCGCTGCGAGTTCCAGCGCGCGCACCCCATGCGTGCCGACGCCGCCGACATCGACTGCCTCGACAAGAAGGCCCTCTCGGAGCATTTGCTCTAATCGCTCTTGCTCATCTTCAGGCAAGCCTGAACCATTAATCATTGCGGAAACGAAGGCGCCCTCTGCTGACCCCACGCCGCCACCGTCCCAGGCGGCAGCTACGGCGACCTCAAGGACGCTCCGCCGCACATGCGGCGGCATGTCGGCCACTGTGCCGGCGAGCGTGGGCGTCTTACACCTCGCGCAGATTCGCGCGGCCCGAAGCGGGCGAAACGCACATGCGCTGCAGTTGCGGCGCGCGCGTGTCCGCAACAAACGCAGGACGGCTGCACTGCCGACGAGCGTCGCGCCAGAAGCGAGCAGCAGCACAATGAGGCAGACAACCCCGACTTCGGGCGCATAGTGACCCAGCGCCGCGAAGCCCACACCGGCGACAAGGCGGATGGGCAAGCTCACGAGAGATATGGTGTGCTTTACGTACATGGGTACCCAGTCATCCGAAAAATGCGAGGATCTTTTTCAACTGCTCAACCGAGCCAAACTTAAGCACGCCTGTCACGAGCCAAGCCGCCGCCAGCGTTGTTGCCAAGTGCGGGACTGTGGCCCCCTTGCTCAGCGTAGTGACCACGACTATCGACACCATGCAGGACAAAGTGAGCTGGGCACTCGCCCAACCCTGTCGATAGAGCTTCGTGCGGCGATCCGCGAACGTATCAATGGCCCATTCGACGGCCACCAAGAACAAAGCTGTCACGAGCATCGCTGGGTGTCCCATGAACTCGAGTTTCACACATGGCTCGGCAATACCGACAAAGATTGCAAACGAACACAGGGCCAATGGCAACAGAAAAAGGTCGCAGCCGACACCGCACAACATGACAAGCCCGATGAATTCGCCCATAACGCTCAGCCCCGCATGCGAATGACAACCACGACGACGGCTAGGACAATCGGTGGCAAAGCGACTGCGACTACCAAACCGACGATGCCGACGACTTCGACTACGGCGGGACCCTGTGCGCGTGCCTCGCGCTGCAAATGCCAACGAGCGTAGGCATCATGGGTCTTCCAAACCGTGAGGAAAGCCAAGACACTGACAGCAGCAGACAACGGCGGCGCCAGCGTCAGAATGACATTCGCAGCCACGTCGACCAGCGCGAGCCCCGCCAGCAAAATACTCGCGTAGAAATCAGATGTTACGGAGTGGAGGGGGCCCAAGTGCTCTCGCAGGGGCAACACCATCCTGTTCAACGCGGCCATCTGGAGCGGGAGCAACAGCAGCGCAGGCAGAATACCGGCACTCGGCAAGCCACCAACGATCGCGCTTGCGAGTCCGACGACGGCCAGCGTGACCCAATAGCGTGTGGGTCGCGGTGCATCGAGAAGCTTCTGTCCATGCTTGATCGCCCATGTCTCCACGCTGCCGTCGTCTAGGGTCCGCAGGCGTTGCCCACAGGTGCGGCAGGTGGCGGCCGGCCGAAACAGATGCCTTACACCGAGGTCCTCGGCACAGTGAGGGCAGGTGGCCATTCAGGCTCCCGGCGATCGCAGACGTGTGAGCTTTGCTTCGAGGCGACCCACGAGCTTGTTGTACGTCTCCTCCGAGATCTTTCCTTCGGACAGGCGCTCGACGAGGTTGTCGATCTGCCGTTCCACTTCTGCTGGTGTCTCGCCGGTCGGCTGCGTCGCCGGCGTCGCCGAAGTCGCGGGTAATTGAGCGTGGAGCGGTTGCAGCGGCGCCGGCGCCGACGAAACTGGTTGGGCCAATGCCGACAATGCCACCTGCCCGATCAACCCCACGCGCGGGTCGCCGACGATGGCGCCGCCGGGATGGGCTGCCAAGGTGTTCAAGGCGTCGAGTGCCTTCAGCTTCAGGGGATCGATGCCGTGAGCCTGCATCGTTGCCATCAACTGGACCTGCGCCATCCCCGTTGTCAGTAGCGCTTGCGCCTCCGCAGCCGAGTCGAGTTGGAGCACCTGCGCACGCTTTTGCGCCTCGATCAGCGCTGCGGTCCCGCTGTGCCCGGCCATCGCAGCCTGCGCGATGACTGCTTTGAACTCCGGTGGGAAATTGATTTCAACCACCTCCAAGTCGGTGATGCCGACGCCCATCTTGGCGAACGTTTCTCCTAGCGAAGCCTTGACGGCACCGGCGAACACGTCGCGCTGTGCTTGGAGGTCAAGGGCCGCCCAACATGCCAGCGTTGAGCGCAGCACACCCTGAATGCGCGGAAGCAAGAAACGCTGAATGTCCACCTCCGCCAGTGCCATTGCACCCTGGATCAGCTCTGCGTTGAACAACGTGGCATCGGCGACCCGAATGTACATCATTCCCATGGCACTGAGCTGGATTCCGTCGCTGGATGTAACGTTGCCAATCCCCCATTTCAGCGTTTGCTGCCCGGTTTTGATCCAAATAACATCCAGCGACCCTGTGATGCGGGCGCGCTCGAAGACATAGCGGCCCGGATCCAGTACGCCATGGGCGCGGCCGTCTTCCAACACAAGAGCCACCTCGCCTTCGTTGACCACGACAGGCTGAGTGCTTGCGAACATACTTGCACGCTGGCTGACATCGCGCGGCAGCCTGTAGATGACGCTGCCGGTGGGTCCGGCAGGCCACTGCAAGGGTAGCGCGCCGGAACGTTTGGCAACCTGAAGAACGTCGCGCTCGAGGCTGATACCCAAGCTGTTGAGCCACCCAATGATCGTCATGCGTTTTCCTCTTGAAGTCTTCGTCTCACCTGCATCAACCGAGGCGTTCCACTAAGCGTTGCATAGCATGCACTTGCTCGCGGCTCGCGGCATCGACAGCTATCTGCCCAGCCGCGCAACTCGCAACCTCGCGCGACCCCTTGGTCGACCGGAGTTCTACGACGGCTGAGGCCGCGAAGGCCATGCCCTTCATCTGGACCTGCGGGTTTAGAAGGTCAGGGCGCGCCTGCAGGGCCTGGAGAATGAGCGGCTCCACCAGCGCCGCCGTCGAACGCGGCATCGCCACATGCGACGAAGGGAGTGGTCGCTCGCTGAGCACGGCCTGAGCGAGCGGCTGCGCCTTGTCTGTAATGATCATTACCTTCGCCGACGATGGCGCGCACGCGTCGACGACCGCGAGGCCGCTCCCTTCGACGCCGGCCTTGAACACCGCGCCAGCGGCTTTAGAGAACGTCACTTCGGCGACCCATACCGGCAGCAGGAACTTCTCGAGGGCGTGGACAGTCTCTTCCGCGCCGAACAGCCCGAGTAATCTTTTCGCGCGCGTGTTCTCGACCCAGCTATCGACCCAGCCAAAATCGCCGATTACGCCGACGACTGTCTCTCTGCGGAGTGCACGCACTGCGAGGCCCGCCGCTTCAAGGAAGTCTGCCCCGAGCTCTCCTCCAGCGCTACCAAGGAGCGGCCCTATGTCGGCAATGAAGTCGAGGAAGGCAATGTCGACGCGGCTCGCGAGCGTGTCATAGGCAGTAAGCCAGCGGGCGAAGACCGTTGCAGCGGCAATCTCCTGGTTGACACCGAGCACAAGCGGCATCGCGTCGGCTGGGGAGTGCCCGCTCGATTCTATCTCGGTCGCAGCCTCCTGCAGGGTCGCTTTGATCTCGTCGATCCGCACGCAAAGCGGGGCGCCGCTGATGCGTTGCGTGCCCGACGCCTCCTCGCTCAACCGGCAGAGTTCGCACAAGGCGCGGTACCTCTTCTGCGTCGCCGCAAGAAACGACAACTGGGACCGCTCCGCACCGACGCTGCTGGCGAGTGCCTCGTTTAGCTCGTGAAGTAGCGCCTCGATGTTCTTTCGCGCGGAGCTATAGCCAAGTGGGTTCCCGCGGGCCGCAGCGTCTGCGACGTTTGAAAGATGCATGACCTCGCTGATGCGATGGTCCATCAGGTCGATCAAGGCACGGTCGCTGGGGGCGACCGCGAAGGAGTATACGCTCTCGCTTGAAAGTCGGGCGCGCAACGCCTTCAGCCCGAGGATCTCGCGACGCGCGTCCACCAACGGGTTGGGTTCACGTCGCACGCCGCCTGTTGGTGGCGTGACGAGCGCGACTTGTCCGAAGCCGCCAACGACCTCGAGCGAGCGATTCACGTCACGCCGCAGCTCCGGCAGAATCCTCTGTTGAAAGATATATGAGCGACTGGAGACGTCGACAGAGCCCGGCGCTAGCCCAGCTGCGCCGACCTTCTGCTGCAACCAGTCCTTGATCTCCTCTAGCAAGCGCGCTTCTTCACGCGTGGCATCCACAAGGGTGAAAGGTTGCAGGCAAAAGTCGCAGACGTTCTTTCCGTCGGCGCGCGGCGCTTGCGCTGCATTGCAGAAGGGACAATGCACCTGAACAGCTTTCATAGGAACTCCGACAGATAACCGATGATCATGCGCAAGGGGATCCCTCAATGGTGATGCGAGAAGCGCTCGAGATCTGCGATGCGGTTGGTGAGCGTCCGTATGGCATCGTTCAGTGCACCGACGGCCCTGTTAGTCTCTTCGCGTAGTTCGGCAGTGCGCTCCCGCGCGAACAGGTCCGCTTGGTTCTCGACCGCGCTTCCGCACGGCAGGCACAGCACAATCGCGCCTGCGCCTGCATCGAGCGACGACGCGTCTTGGGAAAGCTTCTTGACGATATCTACGGCGTACGAGTTGACAGACGCCGGGTAGCTGCGGAAGTGAACGTCGCCACCTTGGAACTCGCGGTGGCACATCCAGCAGGTTCGACGCAGGCGATAGTTACTCAGCAATGTTTGGGCATCGCCAGCCCAGCGCTCATCCTTGGCTTGCCGAAACGCTGAGAGCGACTTCGCAATGTGCTCGGCAGCGACCTCTGGATTAGACGTAGCGGTTCCTCTTGCCATGTGAAAGGCGGCCATCCCTTGGTGGTAGAAGAAACGTTCCTGCGCGGTTTCAACGTGCGCGTCAGTCGCCTTGAACTTGTACGTCTGAAGTCCGCTGCTGAAGATGCCCTTGAAGACGTCGGCAACAGCGCCGTGGGCGACCGCACGGGCGGTGCTGCCGAACGGGAGGGCGTCGGCCTTGGCTTCGGCGATGCGGGCTTCTACTTCGGCGGCGACCGTGGCGGCGGGCAGCATTTCGTTGCGCGATCCTATCTTCTCGATCTCCGGTAGCCCGCGCAGCAATTGCGCAAGTTCGGGTAGCACGGTGACCTCGCCGCTGGTGATGAAGGCGTAGAGGCGAGCGTTCGCAAGGGCACGAGCGTTGAGTTGCGCGTTGCCCTTCTCAGCAGCCTTCTTGGCGGCTTCTTCGAAGAGGGCGACGGCGTCGCCGAATTTGCTCGGGCCGAGCAGCACCGCCTTCTCATACGCGCGCGTGTAGCTCTCGTCGGGGGATAGCCCCAAGCCAGTCGCCTTCTTCAGTGAGTCCAAGATACTCATACGGTAGTGCCTCCAATGTGTGCGAACTGCAGACCGACAACGTACATTTCATGGGCCTGAAACCCAGGGCGCGAGACACTGAGATCCAGGCCAACAGATCTGGTCTTGATTATCAAACGTTGAGCCGACTTCCATTTTCTCGTTGGTTCGCTCGCATTTCAGGCTGTGGTCCGCCCTATGGTCGCTCCGGAGACCGACGTTTGAAGTTCAGAATCCGGCTCTAATTCGACTGATATTGAAAACCAGGTCTCTGCTAATGGGTTGCGTAATGCCGCATCCTTCGAGAAGAAGGCCAGTGCTACCATCGATTTTGGCATCCGATGTGATCACAATCGTGTTCTGCCAGTCTGGAGCGGGGTCAACGCGTACCGACGCACCGCTGCCAGTGAGCGTGAAGAAGACGCATCCTTTCGGAAGCGCCATTGTGGAGAAGGTGAGCAGAATGGCTCCATCGGGCCTGCGCGCTGCACTCATTTCTGACGAGAGTGCTCGCCAGTTTAGGCCGGCAGGTGATGCCTGAGGCACGCTTGGAGAGACCGGGGAAGTAGGGCCAGCGACAAGCCCTTCCTCTGTCGAATACCCGGGAACGGGCTGCTGAATCGGCTGAGCCACGACCGCTCGGGCCGCTGGGCTTACGTCGGCCAGGTCAGCTTCGACGGAGTTCATGAGAAATGACCCAAGCCCGACGAGTAGGCCACTAGCAACAATAGTTCCGGTAGCTGGAATACCGATTGCGAGCACCGCGTCCTGTGGCGCAACTCCTTGGACTGAAGCCAGGGAAAACGCTGACAAGCCGGTCGAAACCAATCCTCCTACAGCGACTGTCGCTCCGACTGCGACGAAACCGCCCCCGACCGCTGTCTGCTGGATGGCTGCAGCGTGGCGATCCGTCGCGCACGAGGCTGCAAGAAGCATTGGCATTAGAAGCGGAAGGTGGTGTTTTCGTATAGGGAGCATCTATGCCTCGATTTGTCTTCGCGAACGACCGTCTGGGCGAGAGGTTCACGTCCTCGGCTCTCCCACCCGACCACGGGCGACGCTACTCCCGCCCCACCACCCCACGTCAACACGTGTCCCACTTCACCCCGCCAGCCCAAAGAACACCCGCGCCGCCGTGGTGCTGTTTTCCGCCGTCACCGACACAGGCTCGCCGCGCTCCCGGGCCAGGGTCTCCACCACCTGGGGCAAATACATGGGCTCGTTGCGCCGCGGATCCGCCGGCCTTGGCCGCACCGTGTGGGGCAGCAGAAATGGCGCGTCGGTCTCCACCAGCAATCGATTGGCGGGGATATGCCGGACCAATTCCCGCAGCCCCTGCCCCCGCCGCTCATCACACACCCACCCGGTAATCCCGATGAAACAATCCCGGTCGAGATAGGCAAACAGCTCGGCCTTCGTTCCGCTGAAACAATGGACCACCACCGGCGCGGTCCGTGCCGAAAAGCTGTCGAGGATGCCGACGAAATCGTCGTGGGCGTCCCGCTCGTGCAGGAACAGGGGTTTGCCGACGACGACCGCGATGGCCAGCTGGGCCTCGAAGGCCTGGCGCTGGCGGGGACGGGGCGAGAAGTCGCGGTTGTAGTCGAGGCCGGTTTCGCCGACGGCGCGGACCTCGGGCTCTTGCAGCAGGGCGCGGAGGGCGGCGTCGGCGGCGGGGTCGAAGTCGACGGCGTGGTGGGGGTGGATGCCGGCGGTGGTGAAGAGGCAGGCGGGGTGGGCGGGGGCCAGGGAGCGGGCGAGGGCCAGGGCCTGCTGGCTGATGGCGACGGTGGTGCCCGTCAGGATGATCTGGCCGACGCCGGCGGCGATGGCGCGGGCGACGACGGCTGAGACGTCGTGGGCGAAGCTTGGGTGGGTGAGGTTGGCGCCGATGTCGATGAGCATGGGGTCCTCTGTGGGCGCAGGCGGCGCCGGTACGCCGTCGTAGCCCGTCGGGCGGGCGGGTGCTGAGGCTGTGCTGCTGATGTGGGTTCCCGGCGCACATGGCGACGTCCCGGGAAGAAGTGGCCAAAATGTGGCGCACATTTGCGCACCGGCGCAGGCTTCGGTGTAGAACGCTGATCGATTCTTTTTGTGTGCTTCTGTCTTGAGGGTGCCCCATGGCCAAGCGAGTCCTGATCGTCGACGACGCCGTTTTCATGCGCGACATGATCAAGGACATCTTCTCGGGCGACGCCTTTGAGATCGTCGGCGAGGCTGTCCATGGTGTCGAGGCCGTCGACAAGTACAAAGAGCTCCGCCCCGACCTCGTCACGATGGACATCGTGATGCCCTTCAAGAGCGGCATCGAGGCGACCAAGGAGATCCTGGCGTTCGACGACAAGGCCTGCATCGTCATGTGCTCCGCCCTCGGGCAGGAGAGCCTGGTGATGGAAGCCATCGAGGCCGGCGCTGCCGACTTCATCGTCAAGCCCTTCAAGGCTGAAGACGTCCTCGCCGTCGTCCACAAGGTCCTGCAGGCCCGCGGCCGCTGACCTCTGCCCTCGCGGGCGGCGTGGGTTCCGCCTCGCTCGCGCTCGCGTCCGGACGTTTGTGGCCGCGCGGGCGGCACGGTTTCCGCCTCGCTGCGCTCGCGTCCGGAACTCGTCGTCGCGACGCACTTCCAGGTTCTCGTCCTCGGGACTCACTGCCGGGTTGAGGCCACGCGATGGATCGCGACAAGTACCGCCGGTTGTTCATTGACGAGGCCAAAGAGGGCCTCGCCCTCATCACCAACGAGTTGGTCGCCGTCGAGAAGGCCCAGGGTGCTGCCCGGGCTGGCGGCGGCGCCGTGGACCACGACGTGGCGGCCAGCGCTGACAGCCTGAAGGCCCGCTTCGACGGGGTGTTTCGCTCGGCCCACAGCCTCAAGGGCATGGCCGCGGCCATGAACTACCACCGCTTCGCCAACCTCGCCCACCGGCTCGAAGACCTCGCCGACCTCGGGCGACAAGGCCAGGCCCTGCCCGCCGAGGCCTACGACCTGCTGCTGGCCGGCGTCGACGTCCTCGACGGCTGCGTCACCCGCGTCGAAGAGGGCGACGAAGACCCCGACACCGGCGACCTCCCCATCCGGGTGGCGACCTTTGTCGAGAAGCTCAAGGCGGGGGCAGACCCTGCCGTCGTCGTGGCGCCGCCGCCGACGCCACCGGCAGCTGCTGCTGCACCGGGGTCGACGCCGCCCACCGCCGTGGCCCACCTGGCGTTGCCCCCCACGGGTGACGTCGTCGTGGTGCGGGTGCAGTTCGCCATGGATGCGTCGGCGCCCCAGGTGCGGGCCTTTGTGGTGCACAAGGCGTTGTCGGCGATGGCGGGCTTCATCGACAGCGTGCCCAGCGCCGAGGGGCTCAAGCAGAAGGAGAACCCCGAGTTCCTGAAGGCCCGGCTCCTCGAGGTGCGCTTCGCCACCGGCAGCGCCATCGACGAGGCTGTCGAAAAAGCCAAGGCCGCCCAGGGGGTCCAGAGCGTCAGCGTCGTCGTCGTCGCTCCCAAACCCGACGCAGCCACCGACACCCACAAGCACAGCGCCGACGCCAAAGACCCCACCGCCGAGCGGACCATCCGGGTGCGCACCGCGCTGCTCGATGACCTGATCGACTCCGTCGGCGAGGTGCTGTTGACCCGCGCGCGTTTGCGGGCCTTGTCCCAGCGGCTCGACCTGCCCGAGCTGAGCGACCTCGTCGACGAGGTGGATCGCCTGACCCGCGAGCTGCACGGCCGCGTCGTCGCCGCCCGCATGACGCCGCTGTCGTTGTTGGCGGAGCGCCTGCCCCGCGCGGTGCGGGACCTCGCCCGCCAGCAGGGCAAGAGCGTTGATTTTTCCATGATCGGCATGGACATCGAGCTCGACCGGGCCATCCTCGACGAGCTGCAGGCCCCCCTGGTCCACATGGTGCGCAACGCCGTCGACCACGGCCACGACGGCGACAGCGTGCGGCTGGCCCGCGGGGCTCCCGCCACCATGAAGCTGGTGCTGCGCGCCACCCGGGACCGGGATCGGGTGCTGCTGTCCCTCGAGGACGACGGCCGCGGCATGGACCCCGCCGCCCTGCGGGCCCGGGCCGTGAGCAAGGGCCTCATCGACAAAGCCAAGGCCGACGGCCTCAGCGACGACGCCAGCCTGGAGCTCATCTGCCTGCCGGGGTTTTCCACCGCCGAGAGCGTCAGCGAGACGTCCGGTCGCGGCGTGGGCATGGACGTCGTCAAGGCCAGCCTGGAGAAGCTCGGCGGCGCCCTGCGCCTGAAGGCGGCCCCGGGCAAGGGCACCACCATGACCCTGCAGCTGCCGTTGACGGTGGCCATCATCCAGGTGCTGGTCATCGACGTCGGCAGCGAGAGCGCCTTCGTGTTGCCCGTGGCCCGGGTGGAGGCGGCGTTGGCCGTCGACGACGACACCGTGTCTCACGCCTCCGGGCGGGACTTCATGCGGGTGGGCGCAGAGCTTGTGCCCCTGGTGGATTTGCCGGCGTTGCTCGGCCTGCAGCCGTTGTCGGCGCCGGGGACGGCCATCTTGGTGCGGGGACCCGACGGCCTGGTGGCGTTGCGGGTCAAGAGCATCGCCGCCCAGGAGGAAGTGGTGGCCAAACCCCTGGGGCCGCCCCTGTCGTCGGTGCCCTTCGTGGCGGGTGCGGCGATCCTGGCGGACGGCCGGGCCGCCTTCATCCTCGAGCCCCAGCGCCTGGCGTTTGGCTGACCTTTCCCCACATGTGTTCCAGCCGATTGTGATCCCACGCGCGACGCGATCGGGTGGAGTAGGGTAGGGGCGTGTCGTTGGCGCTGGCAGAAGATCATCTCGCGCAAGTCGTGCAGCAGGGGGCCCAGGAGTCGGCCTCGGCGTTGTCGCGTTTGTTGCGCCGACCGGTGGGCGTTGAAGGCTTCGCCGTCGCTGAAGTCGCCGCCGTGGCCCGCGACCACAGCCGCGTCGCCGTCGTCCTCGCGTTTGAAACCAGCGGCGGCGTCCCCGGCCACCTGGCCTTTGTCGTCGACGAGGCCATCGCCGCCAGCCTGGTGGCCTCCCTCACGGGGGCTGACGCCGGCGAACTCAACAAGAGCGCCCTGATGGCGCTGGCCGAGATCGGCAACATCGCGGCCTCGGCGTTTCTGAACGGTGTGGCCCGCGTCGTCGGCCGCACCTGTTTGCCCAGCGTCCCCCGCGTGACCCATTCGCCGACGGAGCAGGCCCTGCGGGCTGCCCTGCCCCCCGTGCCTTTGCGGGTGGCCACGTTGCGCGTCGACGGCTCAGACACCGTCACCGTCGTCTTTGCGGCGGGATGACCCGCTTCGGCGGGCTGAGCCCGTCAGAGACCCGCGAACGCTCCCGACACCTCGCCAAAGACGTCGCCGCTGTAGCCGGCGGCCTGCATGGCCCGCAAGATGACTTGGCCCGGGTGGGCGCCGTTGCCGTGGAGGTGACGACCGGGCGTGAGACCACCGCTGCGACCGCCGCCGACGAGCAGCACCATGTCCTCGACGGAGTGGGTGGCGAACTCGCTGCTGTCGTCGTTGAGCTGTCGACCGTGGCCGGCCTCGGGCATGAAAACGATGACGCTGTTGTCGAGCACGGTGCCCGCCCCTTCGGGCGTCGTCTTCAGTTTCTCGAGGAGGTACGCGTATTGGCGCAGGTGCCAGTACAGCATGGTGCTCACCTGGAACTGGCCCTTGTTCTCGCCGTCGCCGTTGTGGCCGACCTCGTGGAGGTCCGCCCGACAGCGCAGGTTCGGGCGACCAAGCTCGGCGGCGAGGTCGGGGAACAGGCTGGTCGCGTTCATGTGGGATTGAAACGCCGTGAGCTGCAACGTCGCTGTCTCTCGGAGGTCGCAGACAAACGCCATGTGGATGAGGTCCATCATGAGCCTGGCCCGGTCCTCCTCGCCGGAGTAGCCCGTGTTGCCCTGGATGGCGTCGGCGCCGGAGCCGGCGTTGTCGCCGCCAATGTTGGTGTCGGCGCCGGGATCGTCGAGGGGCACACACTGCCCCGTCGGAGGCGGCGGCACGGCCGCGATGCGTTGCTCGAGGGCCCGCAGCTCGTCGAAGTGACGCTCGAGGCGCACCTTGTCCGCAGCACCCACCGAGCGGGTGAGCTTCTCGCGCTTGGCGGTGACGAGGTCGAGGACGCTCAAGCGTTTGCGGCGGTTGAATTCCTGCAGGGCGGCAGCACCCGCGTCGTCGGGAGGGGAGAAGCCCGAGAACAAACTCGACCACGCGATCTGGTGGTTGGTCTGGGCCGCGATGCGCCCCTGGTTGCCCCCCTGGCTGTAGGAGATGAACTCCCGCCCCGAGAAATCAAAGCCGTTCAAATAGAAGACGGGCTGGGCCCGCAGCACCATCGAGGCCCGCGCCGCTCCGCCCCGACGGGCATTGAGGGCCTGCTGCACGAGCTGGTCGGAGCTTGGGCCGTTGGCCCGAAACGACGACGTCGTGGAGCGGGTGCCAGAGATAAGGGGGGAGCAGCCGCCGCCGTGGAAGTCGCGGAAGGCGCCGCCGGCGGGGACATCGCTGCCGTCGCCGGCGAAGCTCGCGCCGCGGGCAAACGGAATGTTCAGGCCGCTCACCATGCTGACGTCGCCCAGCAACGAGCGACGCTCCAGGGCCCGCAGTGGCGTCGTCACCGACTGCGACAAGGCACCGGCGGCCGCCGCCGCGAAGCGACCATCGGGGCCCATGCTGCCGGGCACGATGAAGTGGTTTTGTTCGGTGGCGCGGACGTTGTCGACGCGCACCTGGTCCCGGGGCGTGCCGTCGGCGCCGAGGGCCTGACCGGCGAAGATGACCGCGTAGCGCTGGGGCAGCCCCGTCGACGATTGGGCCCGGGCCCGGCCCACGCCGGCGAAGGCGCTGGCAAGGGTGCCGTTGTCGTCGAGCATGGCGTCGAGCATCGGCAGGCCGACGGTGACGCCGAAGGCGCCGCGCAGAAACGTGCGCCGCTGCATGGATGGACCCTTCACAAACTTCATGGCTGCACCTCGACAGATCGACGGGTCACGAACTGCTCGCTGCTGATCTGCTCCAACAACAACCCATCGAGCCGCCGACCACCTTCCACAAAGCGGTCATGCCAGGCGAAGGCCACGTCGAGCTCCTCGACGGCGAGGGGCCGCCCCGTCGCAAACGACGTCAACTGCTCGACCACGCAAGGGCCCACGAGCTCTTCGTCCACCAGCCGATGGGCCAGCTCCCGCGGCCCCGAAAACGCCCCGAAGCCCGGAAGTTCGCCGACGCCGTCGATGGCGCAGTCGACGTTGTCGTCGTCGTGGGTACGGGCCCGGCCCTGGATGTCGTAGCCCTCGAGGCCAAAGCCGATGGGGTCCATCAAGCTGTGACAGGCGTTGCAGGACACAGACGCCGTGTGGGCCACGTAGCGGTCCTTCTTGCAGGCGGCGTCCCCCGTCGCTGGCGGCGGCGCGTCGACGTTGACGCCGGGGGGCGGCGGGTCGATGGGGCTGCACATCAAGCGGCTGCGAATCAAGATGCCCCGCTGGGTGGGCGAGGTGTCGTTGAACTTCGAAAACGACGCCAACACCGCCCCCTGGGACAACAAGCCCGCCCGGCCCGTGCCCGCGGTGCTCACCCAGCCCGGCGACGACGTCGGATGGGGCAGGCCGTAGTGGTCGGCCAGTTCGTCGTCGACGAAGGTCTCTTCGAGGGTGAAGACGTCGAGATAGTCGCGCTGCTCGTCAAAGACGACGCGGTCGATGAGGGCGTTGGTCTCGGTGCCGAAGCGGGCAGACAACTCGGGGGCGATAGGGATGGCCCGGTAGCCAAGCCACATGGCGTGGAAGCGCTCGAGCTGCTCTTTGGCGCGGGGGGCCTGCAGCATGGTGGTGGCGACGTCGGCGCGGCTGTCGGCGTCGTCGAGGGCGCCAGCGGCGGCGGCGGCCATGACGGTGTCGTCGGGGGCCTGGCCCCAGAGCAGGAAGCTCATGCGGGTGGCGGTCTCAAACGGGTTCAGACGGGCGACGCCGGCCTCTCCCGTGGGTGTGCCGACCTCGATGCGAAACAGGAACTCGGGGTCCATCAGGAACGCCCGCAGGGCCACCTCGACGGCGGTGTCGAAGCCCGTGCCCGGGATGAGGGGGTTGTCCTCGCGGGCGAAGGCCAGCAGGGGCAGGTAGCTGTCGACCTCGTCGGCGGCGAGGGGACGACGAAGGAGCCGCTGGCCCACGGTCTGGATGACCTGGCGGAAGCAGCCTTCGTCGTCGCGGGCCGCAGGCTCACAGGGGACCACCCGGGCGTGGGCCACGGGGTCCTGCATGACGCGGATGGCGACGTCGGCGGCGAGGGCGTCGAGGGCGTCGATGAGGGCCGCCGAGCTCTGCTGCTCGAGGTAGTTGTTGTCGTAGGGCGTGAACGTGTCCCCCAGCAGCAAGCGCGCCGCCGGCTGGGACGGGTCGCCGATGGCGTCACGCAGGGTGCGGTCGATCTCGACCTGGGAGAGGCGCCGGACCTCCGTGCCCAGGGCCGTCGTCAGGGGGTCGGTGTTGCGCGGCAGCACCGGCGGCGGGTCGGGCTCCTGCCCCGGGGGACCCGCGCATTGGCAGGCCGACAGGGCCGAAAGCGCCAGCGCGAGGCCCAGCGCCGGGGCCAGTCGGGTGTGGGCAAAGGTGGGAGCGATTGGCACTGGGGACTCCAGACGACAGGGCACGGGGAGGCAATGCCAAGACCACGCCAGCAGGCCGCCACGGCATCCACCGCAGTCCCCTGCGGTGCCAGGCCCGTGGCCTGGGGAGTGCCCACCGCAGAACGGGATTCGTGAAAGGCATGTGGGGAATTCCACCCACACCCCGACGTTCCCCCCGGAACCGCTCAGTACTCGAAGCCGCTGCCGCCGATGAACTCCCGCAGGATCGACGTGGGGGGCACGTGGTCGGGGTAGATGGCGACGAAGCGGTCGAGGAGGCCCCGCAGGCGGTAGGCCGTCGACGCGGCTGGATGCCCGGCGGGGACCTCGAGGAGGTAGCGCTCGCCGTAGACCTTGAGCACGCTCATCTCGTAGGCGAGGGAGGTGTCGAAGACGGCGTCGGCGTGGTGCTGGTGGGGGAAGATGTGGCGGCCCTCGCCGCGGCGCACGGAGGCCCAGCGCTGGATGTTGTCCTCGGCGCGGGTGCCGCGGGCGTGGCGGTCGCGCACGATGCGGCGGATGAAGCGCAGGTCGGCGGGCATCACCGAGGTGAGGGCGTCGAAAGGGAGGCACAGCGACGGCTGGACGAAGATGCGGAACACGCCTTCGGGGGCCACGGCGTCGCCGACGAGGCCAGGGTTCAGGCCGTGGATGCCCTCAATGAGCAGCACCTCGCCGGGCTTGAGCTGCATGACGGGGCCGCCGGCGGGGCTTGAGCGACCGGTCTTGAAGTCGAAGTGGGCGGTGGCCACCGCTTCGCCGGCGAGGATGCGGCGCAGGTGGTCTTGCAGCAGGGTGGTGTCGAGGGCCTGCAGCACCTCGTAGTCGTTGTCGCCGTTTTCGTCTTTCGGACAGCGCTCGCGGTCAACGTAGTAGTCGTCGAGGGACAGGCCCACGGGGCGGACGCCGTTGACCTCGAGCTGGACCGTCAGCCGCTTGATGAACGTGGTCTTGCCCGACGACGACGGCCCGGCCACCGTGATGAGGCGGACGGCGGCACCGCGGGCGGCGACGGTGTCGGCGATGCGCCCGATGTGCTTTTCATGAAAGCCCTCGGCGTTGCGGATGAGGTCTCTGACCCGGCCGCTGATGCAGGTGGCGTTGAAGGCGCCGATGGAATCCACCCCCATGCTTTGCAGCCAGCGCTCGTGGTCCCGGGCCATGGGCGAGGCGAAGCGGGGGTGTTCGACCTCGAGGGCGGCGGATTCGAGGCTGGCGCCGTCGAGCCAGGGGAGGATGGCGGGGCCGTGCTCGATGAGGAAGCCCTCGGGGTGCAGGCGCAGGCCGACCCCCGTCAAGGGCGCCGTCGACAACAGCAGGGGCCCCATGGCGTGGACCCAGGTGTCCGCCAGGCCGACGACGGCGACGGTGGGGCCCCGGGCGATGGCCAGGGCGAGGACGGCGTCGGCTTCGGCCCTCGCTGTGAAATGGGCCCGGGCCTCGTCGAGGGTCCACTGTTCGCGGCTGAAGCCCAGGGCCGCCGACGCCAGCCGGGCCATCTCGGCTTCAATGTCTGTGCGCAGGGCGGGTGAGGCCGGGCCCCGCACGACGCGGCCGGCGCCGACGGAGTGGGCCAGGGTGAAGCGCTTCTCGGGAGCGACGCGGTGGGCGGCGGCGAGGAACAACAGGCCCGCGCTGCGGCGCCACACCTCGCGGCCCTCCCAATGGGCGAGGGTGATGGGCTCGACGCGGCCGTCGGTGAGGATCGGGGTGGCCAGGGCCACCGGGCGCTGGCCGAGCATGGCGGCGACGACGGGGGCGCCCTGGTAGGCGGGGCTCAAGATCTCGGCGAGGCGGGTGCCCGGGCGCACCGACATGGAGCAGCCCTCGGCGCCAGCGACGATGGTGACGGCGCAGGCCCGTTGGCGAACCACCGCCCGACGGTCGAAGAGCAGCTCGGACTGGTCGGTCATGGCGACGAGTTGGTCACCGAGTTTGTCCGCCAGGCCCTGCATCACCTTGAGGGCCGTGCGGGGCTGGGCCTCGGCAATCTGGCGCCAGGCCCGGTCGCTCAGGCGCAGGGTGACGACCTCGTCGACGGCGAAGACGCTGGCGGCACGACCGTGGCCCCCGATCAGGGCCATCTCGCCGAAGTGGGCGCCAGGCATGAGGGAGCCAAACTCGACGTCGTTTCGCACCAGGCGCACCTGCCCCGACACCAGCACGTAGGCGTCGCGGGCGACCTCCCCCTGGCTGATGATGCTGACGCCGCTGGCGAAGCGGGCCTCTTCGAAGGCATTGGCCAGCACGTCGAGGTCCGCGGGCTCCAGTCCGGCGAAGAGGGGGGCTTTGGAGGCGAGGAGAATGGCCCGGTCAATCATCGCTGTTCCTCGACGTCACGGACCTCAACCAAGCACCTGCACGAGGACCTGGGCGCACACGATGCGCAGCACCATCGTCAACGGGTAGACCGCAGCGTAGCCCACGGCGGGGGCGTCGGAGCCGGCCAATCCCTGGGCAAAGGCCAGGGCCGGCGGATCGGTCATGGAGCCCGCCAGCACGCCTGACAGGGTCGGGTAGTCGAGCTTCATCAGCACGCGACCAATCACGCCCATGATGAGCATCGGCACCATCGTGACGGTGATGCCGATGGCGAGCCACACCGGGCCCGCCCCCGAGCGCATGGCCTCGACGATGTGGCTGCCGGCCTTCAAGCCCACCGCCGACAGAAACAGGGCCATGCCGAGTTCCCGCAGGGCGACGTTGACGTTGCCGGGCATGTACCAGACCACGGGTCCCAGGCGCCCCACGCGGCCGAGGATGATGGCCACCAGCAAGGGTCCGCCGGCGAGGCCGAGGGCCACCGGTGCGGGCATGAAGCCCGTGGGCACGGCGATGGAGCCAACGACGATGCCGATGGCGAGGCCGATGAAGATCGGCAGGAATTCCGTCGCCGACAACGCCTTGTCGGAGTTGCCGAAAAAGCCCGAAGCCGCGTCGAGGTCTTCGGGGGCGCCGACGCAGTGGACGATGTCGCCAAAGCGCAGATGGTGATCCGGGCGGGCGGTGAGCTCCACCTCGCCACGACGCAAGCGGGTGAAGGTGATGGCGCCACCGAGGGCCTTCTCGGCGTCGGCCAGGGTGCTGCCGACGTTGTGGCGGTTGGTCACCACCACCCGGCGCAGGGCCACCGCCCCGGGAGCCCCCATGAGATCGACGTCGACCACGCTGCCGACGATGATGCGCAGGGCGTCGAGGGGGGCGGCCTCGCCGACGGCCAGCACCACATCGCCGGTGTGGAGCACCGTGGTGGCGTGGGCGGTCATCACCGAGGTGGCCCCGGCGGGCAGCACCCGCGACACCACCAGACCGAGGGCCGACAGACCCGGCAGGTCCTTGATGGCGAGGCCGTCGAGGTTGGGGTTGTCGACGCGCAGGCTGCGATGCTCGACGGGGGGATGCTCCCGACGACGCTGCTCGAGGAGGGCCTGGGCCTCCATCTCGGGGTTCACCCGAAAGACCACCTTGAGGATGACGAGGGAGCCGATGATCCCCGCCACGCCGAAGGGATAGGCGACGGCATAACCAAGGCCCGCCAGTCCCCGACGGGCGGCCTCAATTCCGGGGATGGCGTCGATGACCTGCTGGGCAGCACCGAGGGACGGCGTGTTGGTGGTGGCGCCAGCGAGGACGCCGACGACGCCGGCGATATCGCTGCGCAACAGCACCGCGGCGGCGGCGGCAATGGCAGTGCCGCCGAGGACGACGCCCGCCGCCAACAGGTTCAAGCGCACCCCGCCACGCTTCAACGAATCAAAGAAGCCCGGGCCGAGCTGGGCGCCGATGGCGTAGACGAAGAACAGCAGCCCCAGGTCCCGCAGCACCGACAGAAACGCCAGGTCGGGGACGAAGCCGAAGTGGCCCACGAACAGGCCGGCAAACAAGATGCCGGCAACACCGAGGCCCGTGCCGCGTACCTTGAGATGGCCGAGGCCAAGGCCCATGGCGCACACCGCCGCCACCACAAACAGTGACGCCGGCAGACCAGTCATTCCCAGGCGAGCAAGAGTGTCCACCATGTCCGTCTGGGCCCGAATCGACCTCGCTGCAATGGCCTTGTGACGCTGGTGACGGTGTGGTGTTCACCGACATGGGCGAGCCATGTCGGTGAATTGTTCTGGCGAATCAACTCTTTGCGCTCGCCCACAGACTTGAACTACTCGTCGAAACACGACTGGTCGGCCGCCAAACACACAGGAATCGCACCGAGCGGCTGCGCCGTCACCGGGAGTGGCGGTGGCAGTTCCAGGTCGGTGGCGACGGTGGTGTCGGTGGCGTCGCTGAAGAACTCGACGAGGGCACTGAAGAGCGCCGTCATGCTGCTGTCACCGGTTGCGGCCATCGCCGCGTTCTTGTTGCCCAGGCCCGGATACTCAATCCAGAAACCAGTTCGCTGCCCGTCGACCGAAGCCCCGGGATGCGCATGGCCAAGGCGGCCATCCTTGGCCGCTGGCCACGTATACCCATGGGCGCCACGCGGCCGGTCCAGAACAAAGCTTGTTCCAGTGCGAAACAGGCTGTCGCTCACGCTCTGGTCGCCGCCGTCATAGAACGAACCAGCATCACCGGTCTTGCTGCGTACGTCGACGAAGCCCCGACCATCAGCGGCCACCACATCCCTGAACTCATCAAGCAGCGCCGTGTTGGGGATCCGCGCCAAACGGCCAGACTGCCCCTGCCACACCGAGCGCGAGGCCAATGCCGCCGCCCGCTCCATGGTCACGCCCGTCTCAAGCATCACGAACTCGTACGCCGAACTCGTGACCGACGAGGAAAACGGCATGCTCGGCCGCACCGAAGCCGCGTAGACCCGCACGTTGCCTCCCTTGAGCGTCAGTTCGTCCAGGCCAAGGCGCTGCGCAGCAGCGCGGCTCACCACCAGCTCGGCCACGCGCCGACCGCTGCCGCTGCTATGGCTCCACGTGCCCGAGCCTGACAAGCCACCCGGCCCCTTGAGCGACACGGTGAGCATGCCGGACGCGGACGTGACCTCGTACTCAACCCGCACCAGGAAATCCGTGGCGCTGAGCGACGCGGTCCGCAAATCGGTAAACGCATACGACGTCGAGGACGGAAACTGCAGCCACGCGTCGTTGCCCGAAGTCATGCCTGCGGCGGCGAGGGAAAGCGTACTGGCCCGGTCCCGCTCCTCATCGCTGCTCAAGGCATCCAGCTCGGCTTGAAAGCGGGCGCGCTCGCCGTCCATCTCGGCGTCCGTATCGAGGGTTGAGTAGTCCACATCAGGATGCGCAACGTACGGCCTGATGGCGACCTCGACGCCGTCGATAGTGGCACCCGCGGTCACATTCCCAATTCGCTGCCAGGTGCCGTCGGCGAGCCACTGGTCGGCGTCGGTCGTGGTGATGGCGCTCCGCAGGTCGGCCAACTCGTCGTTGGGGATGATGTCCTTCAGATTCGGATAGTCGTCCACCAGGCGCGTCGACCGCAGCACCGCACCGCTGATGAGCCGGAAATCGAAATCGGGAACCAGTTCGCGAACGACGAGCCCACTGCTGTCGCGGGCATTTTGCGCCCGCCCATCCTCTTCGTCGATGGTGTTGTTGCACGTGCCCACCACCGGCTGGCAGCCCTCAGGCAAGCAGCCAAGCTCGTCGTCACCGTCAAAGGTCGACGACGTATGAAAGCCAAACGCCGTCGTGGTGTCGAAGCCACGAGGGTGAGCAGC
>Ga0247834_1001445_pt1 | contig 40582 bp, 49 predicted proteins | sample LaCruzMarch2015__8_FD_187118 | JGI IMG/M metagenome (GOLD analysis project Ga0247834, IMG submission 187118) | Freshwater microbial communities from meromictic Lake La Cruz, Castile-La Mancha, Spain - LaCruzMarch2015_12m | ecosystem: Environmental > Aquatic > Freshwater > Lake | place: Spain... | reverse complement strand
TCGCCGGTTAAAGTGGTACGCGAGCTGGGTTCAGAACGTCGCGAGACAGTTCGGTCCTTATCCACTGTGGGCGCAGGAGATTTGAGGGGTTCAATCCTTAGTACGAGAGGACCGGGATTGACAAACCGCTGGTGATCCAGTTGTTCCGTCAGGAGCATCGCTGGGCAGCTATGTTTGGAAAGGATAAGCGCTGAAAGCATCTAAGCGCCAAGCCTCTCCCAAGATGAAATCTCCCTGAAGAGTCGTGGAAGACCACCACGTTGATAGGTCGCGGGTATAAGCGCAGTAATGTGTTCAGCTTAGCGATACTAATGCTCGTTCGGCTTTTTTCTCCATCTTACAGTCTTGTCATGATGAGGTTGTAATCTTTCCCCTAATTTGCAGATTTCAGGGAATCGTGCGGTTCCGGATCCCAATCCGGAGGCGACGCGGTTGCTCTTTGAAGAATTGTCGACGAGGGTCGCCAGATACGCGGATGCCGCAGAGATGCGGGTTCGAAGTCTGGTGATCCAGCGCAGCGGCCCCACCCGTTCCCATTCCGAACACGGAAGTGAAACGCTGCAGAGCCGATGGTAGTGCATCTATAGGTTGTGCGAGAGTAGGTCGTTGCCAGTATTATGCCCGGTATCTTGGAAACAAGGTGCCGGGCATTTTTTTGCTTTTCGATTGAGGCTTGCGGGATTGTCAGGAGTTGGCTTGTCGGAAACAGAGACGCGACGATGCATCTTTCGGAATTTTAGGAGCAAAATTGGATCACGAATCAAACGACCTGCTGTCACACGAAGCAGGGGCCACAAGAATCCTGGGCAGGCGAAACCCGCGCAAGGAGCCGCGCCTAATCATTATTGAGACATTGCTGCCTTTCCTCTGGCAATGTCCGAACATTTTACACAATAGTATCAAACTTTTATCGCGCTTCGATCATGGTCGCAAATTCATCAACTCCAAAGTCCTCCGCGTTTGCTGCACGACTCGCGCGATGCCAAAAACCATTTGAGTATTTTGGTGTGGGTAGCCACTTGGGAGAGATTTCACTATGAAGCCGTTTGCGCCGCTCCATGACCGAGGCGTGATTCATCGCTACCGTGAGTTCTTGCCGGTAGGAAAGAACACCCCGGTGATTTCTCTCAACGAAGGGTCTACGCCCCTCATCCATTCACCAAAACTGAGTGAGAAATGTGGCGCAACAGTCTTCATCAAGTTTGAGGGGCTGAACCCGACCGGTTCGTTCAAAGATCGAGGGATGACCGTCGCGATTTCCAAGGCCGTCGAGGCGGGTGCCGACACCGTGATCTGTGCATCAACAGGAAATACCTCGGCCGCCGCAGCTGCTTATGCGGCGAGAGCCAGTGTTCGATGCGCGGTTATCCTTCCGGCTGGTAAAATCGCAGCTGGGAAACTTGTCCAAGCCTTTGCCTACGGCGCGAAGGTTGTGGCGATTCGCGGAAATTTTGATGATGCCCTGCGCATCGTTCGCGAGTTTGCCGGAGTGAAGGGCGTGGAAATTGTCAATTCGATCAACCCTCACCGGATCGAAGGCCAGAAAACTGCGGCGTTCGAGATTGTTGAAAATCTCGGCACGGCACCGGACATTCATATTCTACCTGTCGGGAACGCTGGAAATATAACGGCGTATTGGAAGGGCTATCGGGAGTTTCATGCTGCGGGACGGACCTCGAAGCTTCCAAAAATTATTGGATTTCAGGCAGCAGGATCAGCCCCGATTTATTTTGGCCATCCGATCGAAAATCCTGACACAGTCGCCACCGCGATCCGAATCGGAAACCCCGCGAGCTGGCACGGTGCCAACGAGGCGATTGCCTCATCCGGCGGATGTATCGATATCGTGAGCGACCAACAGATTCTTGATGCCCAGCAGTGGCTGGCATCGAACGAGGGGATCTTCGTCGAGCCTGCCAGTGCGGCCAGCGTGGCGGGCCTGATGAAGTGCGTTTCCTCGGACCGCTGCACGGGTTGTCCGTTTGGCGGACGTCTGGAGCCCGGAAGCCAAGTCGTGCTAACCGTCACAGGACACGGACTGAAAGACCCGGAAGCCCCGGTCCAGCACAGTGGCTTCGCCCCGACCGAGGCAGATGCAGACTTGACGGCTGTGCGCCGCGTGCTCGATAAGTCCTGACTCCGCTCACGCCCCATGCCTTTGGTTGTTCAAAAATACGGAGGATCCTCCGTCGGGAACCCCGAAAGAATTCACAACGTCGCCAGGCGGGTTGTGGAGACCCAGCGGGCAGGCAATTCCGTCGTCGTCGTTGTCTCCGCCATGTCGGGCGTCACCGATAATCTCATCCGGCTTGCCAAAGAAGTTTCGACCAGCCCGACCGACCGCGAGATGGATGTGCTCTTGGCAACCGGTGAACAAACAACCATTGCGCTCACGGCAATGGCCATCAACAGCCTTGGGGCGAAGGCCGTCTCGCTGACGGGCGCGCAGGCTGGGATCTTCACCGACGGCATTCATACGAAAGCAAAGATTGCCAACATCTCGCCACGCCAGATCCGTAAGCACCTTGATGAGGGATACATTTGCATTGTTGCGGGATTTCAAGGGCAGACGATTCAGGGGCAGATTACGACGCTCGGTCGTGGAGGCTCCGATCTCACGGCGATTGCGGTCGCTGCGGCACTTCGAGCGGAAAACTGCGAGATTTATACGGACGTTGACGGGGTCTTTACCTGCGACCCCCGAGTTGTTCCTGACGCGCGGAAGATTGACGTGATTTACTACGACGAGTTGCTCGAAATGGCGAGTTCTGGCTCAAAGGTGATGCAATCCCGTTCGGTCGAGTTCGCCAAAAAATTTAAAGTGCCTTTCGAGGTGCGCAGCAGTTTCAACACCAACCGGGGAACCATCGTGAAAGAAGAAACACCAGGGCTCGAGAACGTTGTCGTCCGCGGCATCAGCCTCGAACGAAATCAGGCAAAAGTGACCATCACCAACGTGCCGGACAAACCGGGCACGGCGTCCCGGATCTTTTCTGCGCTGTCCGACGCGAATGTCATCATTGACGTCATCGTCCAGAATGTCTCGGTGAGCGGCTCGACGGACATTTCGTTCACGATGAACGGTGATGAACTCACGAAACTCGGCAGTCTCATCGACGATGTGGCGAAAGAAATTTCTGCTGGCAAGGTCATTAAGAAGAGTGGAATTGCCAAATTGAGCGTGGTCGGGATCGGGATGCGTTCGCACTCGGGTGTCGCGGCAAAACTCTTTGAGTGCCTTGGAGCCGGCGACGTGAACATCCAGATGATCTCGACGTCGGAAATCAAAATCGCCGTGATTATCGACGAGTCAAAAATCGAAGTGGCCGCGAAGCTCGCTCATGCCGCATTCGGATTGTCCGAGGCGGCGGCTGATCAGAAGTAGAAGTTCAGGCCCTGTTCTTTGAACGCGGCTTTTTGGTCCGAGAGATAGGTGTCGCCGAGTCGGTCGAAGCCGCCGGAAGTCCGAAACTCGCGGAGGAACTTATTGATTTTCTCGCGGAGCACGTCGTTGTCGCGGCGGACAGCGACCGCCCAGCTTTCCTTCTGCACGGGCTCGAGAATGGCGCGGGTGGAATCCGGTTGCTCGCGGGCATTTTTCCAAACACTCATCTGGTCATAGAGAAACGCATCGGCACGGCCTTGGATGACCTCCAGAACGGCGGATGTTTCCTTTTCGACGGCGAGAATCTTTGCGTTCTTGATGTTCGCGCGAGCCCAGACTTCGCCGGTCGTGCCTTGGCGAACAACAATGGTGCGGCCGGATTGGTCCAGGTCGCCGGGCGATGAGACGGGAGAGTTTTTCCCGGCAAGGAGTGCGAGACCGATGGTCAAGTAGGGATCCGAAAATGAAACCGCCGTGCGCCTCTCCGGAGTATCGGTCATGGAGGAAATCACACAGTCGATCTTTCCGGTATTGAGCGAAGGGATCAGGCCGCTGAATGGAATATTCTCGATGCGCACCGGCTGACCGAGGGATTCTCCGAGCGCGCGGGCCAGATCGACGCTGACCCCGACTGGCTTGCCCGTGGGATCGATGCTCTCGAATGGCGGGTAGGAAAGATCCATGCCGACCACGAGCTCGTTGGTCGGTTTCTTGGCTCCACAGCCGACAAGAGGCAAGAGGATGAGCGCCGCGAGGCTGGCCCAGCGCAGGCGGATCATTCCCGGAAAATCGAGTTCCGGGCCGAAGCGAGCTCGGTCTCCTCGGTCAGCTTATGAGTGACCTGACGCAAGCGTCGACCCAAGGTGGATGCGACACCGATCAGGATCTGAATCCCGGCTGGCGGGTAGTTATTGATGAAGTCTTCGAGGTCGGCGCGAGTGATCATCCAGAACTGGGACGGCTCAATGGCCACGACCGAGCACACCGCACTCGCGGGATCGAAAAGGTCGACCTCGCCGACCCACTCGCCTTGGTTGATTTTTCCCAGGAGGACGTCGCGCCCGTCGTCCTGGCACCGTGCGTGGAGGAGGCCGTTAATAATGAAAAAAAGCTTCCCGTGTGGTGCGCCCTGAACGATCAAAACTTCCCCCGGCTTAGCGAGGTGAAAACTTCCGTAGGAGCTAAGCGTATCGCGGTCCTCCTTGCTGAGTTCCGCGACAAGGCCGACCGCCGGCAGGTGTGGAGTCGTGAGTGACATAGTGTCGAGCAATCATATTTTCGCCTGTCCGGCAAGTTCTCAAATCAACGACCCACTCCCGCCTGTCCGGCAGAAGCACGTCCACATCTCCGAGCCGAACTCGTCGCGCACACGTTTGTCGAGTCCGGCGGCGTCGCCATCAAGGACCGCGAACACCGTCGATCCAGACCCTGACATCATCGCTGCCGCCACGTCGGGCTGTCGGAGCAACCAAGATTTGAGAGCGGGAAGAAGGAGGTATTTGGAAAAAACCGGCGCCTCCAAATCGTTGGTCAGCTGCAACTCCCCGAGGTGCTGCGAGAATTCCTGCGCTGGCTTTCCGGCGGCAGCCCAAGCTTGATATGCCCACGCGGTCGAGACGGGAAACGGGGGTTTGATGAGGAGGAGATTGGCGGCGGGAATGCTCCCGGCGGATTCGATCAGCTCTCCCCGTCCGCGGCACCAAGCCGGATGGCCGCGGAGGAAGAAGGGAATATCCGACCCGATCGATGCGGCGATTTCGGTCATTTCGGACTCGGTCAACCCGGCGCTGAGCAAGCGATTCAGAGCGATCAATACCGCTGCCGCATCGCTGCTCCCGCCCCCGAGGCCTGCGCCCCACGGAATGGATTTTTTTAAATCAATGTGAGTATGAAATTTTTTTCCCGTGTGCGTGGAGAACGCGACGACGGCGCGGTGAGCGAGATTCGTTGCATCCGAAGGGACCGCCGGGTCATTGCACGAGATGACGATGCCCTCGCCAACTTCCACAGTCACGTCCAGCGTGTCGGCGAGCGAGACCGGAACCATGAGCGTCTCGATCTCATGGAACCCGTCGGGCCGTTTTCCCAGAATCCGGAGCACGAGGTTGACTTTGGCTGGTGCCTGAATTGTCATAGCCCGCACATCTTCTGCCAATGTCCGTTCCTTCCAACGAAAAAATTATCGTCGCCGTGGATGCGCCGGACGCGTCAGCGGCCCACCGGCTGATCGAGCCGCTTGCCGACCTCGGCTGCGTATTCAAGATTGGCCTTCAACTTTTCACCGCTCTGGGGCCGTCGATTGTGACGGAAGTCCGAGCGCTCGGAGCCAAGGTTTTTCTTGATCTGAAATTCCACGACATCCCGAACACCGCTGGCGAGGCCGTGCGGTCTGCGGTCGGGCTTGGTGTGGAAATGACGACGATCCATCTCTCGGGCGGACCGGCCATGGTCTCCCAGTCCGTCAAAGCGGCGGAGGGATCGAAGACCCTTGTCCTCGGAGTGACCGTGCTCACGAGCATGGACGATGAGACGCTTGATATTGTGGGTGTGCCCCGTCCCGCGGGCGATCAGGTCGTGCGCCTAGCCGAGATGGGCTCGCATTGTGGGCTACGGGGAGTTGTGGCCAGCCCGCATGAAATCACCCCGCTTCGCGAAAAGTTCGGACACGGACTCGTGATTGTCACGCCGGGTGTTCGTCCGGCGGGAAGTGATGTTGGCGACCAACGTCGGGTCATGACGCCAGGCGAAGCGATTCGGTGCGGGGCCGACTTCCTGGTTATCGGGCGACCGATCACGGGTGATCCCTGCCCGCGCGATGCGTTCCTTCGAATCGCCGAAGAGATGGCCTCTGCGTGAAATAGGGTGGATCAGCGGCTGGCGATCGATTTTGCGTCGGGGATCGAAAGTTGCTTGATGACGGTCGTGAGGTAGACCGGTTCCGGGTGCCGCCCGCGATATTTCGTAATTTCCTTTTTCTCAACCACGCGGAATCCGAATCGCTCGAGCACTTTTGCCCCGCGTCGGGACTCGAAAGTGACCAGTTGACCGAAGACCGCCTTTTCGCCTCGCGAGCGGAGGTAGTCGAAGTATTGGTTGAGCATCGCGTGTGTGCCCGCGAGGCTCTGGGCCTCCGGGAGGACATTGAAATGGAAATGCGCTGTGCGCCGGGGGGCTGCCGGGACTTCCTTCCAAGAATTTCGCAAGATCCAGCCGATGAAATCGCGAGTTGCCCGATGATAGCGAGGATAGCGTCGCATCCCTTTGGCGAAGAGCGTGAGATTGTGAAAAAAGCTGTGCCATTGCTGGCGGAGCGGACGCCGGGAGCCCAAGAGATAGCCTTTTACCTCGCCATGGTGCTCGAGAACAAAAGACGATTCGGGCTCGATGTCGGTGTAGTAGGCGGTGAGGTAGTCCGCAAACAACTCGCGATCCTCAAAAACATCGTCGATCGGTTTTCCCAAAAATCCCGTCTCGCAACAAAGCCTGCGGATCGCCTCGCGGTCGCGGGTCTCGTAGGGACGAATCGAAATTCCAGGAGGAAGGGCCACGCGAATTTGTAATCGCTTCGGCCCCGGGCAGTAAATCGAAATCACGCCCCGCTTGCAGGACGCCCGGCGTTCCGTAACATGCCCGGCAATGATTTCACTTCGGGAAGACCCCGGCAGCGGGGAGGTATCAGCATTCGAGCGCGAGATTCACGAAATGTTCTCCGAGGCAGGAAAGCTCTCGCAGGCCTCGAATTTCGAATACCGCCCGGAACAGCAACAGATGGCGACCGCCGTCGCCCGCACACTGGAAAAGGGCAGGCAGATCGTCATCGAGGCCGGGACGGGCGTTGGAAAATCCCTCGCCTACCTTGTGCCGGCCGTGCTCCACTCGATCCGCACCAAGCGAAAAGCGGTCATCTCGACCCATACCATCGCCCTCCAAGAGCAACTCATCTTCAAGGACATTCCACTGGTTCAAAAGCTGGTGCCCGAGGAATTCGACGCGATCCTGCTGAAGGGGAGACAGAACTTTCTTTGCACGACGAGGCTCGCGAGGGCTGTTGGCCAGTCGGGCGACCTGTTTACTCCAGAGCAACGGTCGGAGCTCGAGCGCATCCGGGAGTGGAGTCAGACGACAAAGGACGGCTCGCTGAGCGACTTTCTCGAGCAGCCCGACCCGGCCGTGTGGGAGGAGGTCCGCAGCGAACAGCACCTCTGCACCCCGAAGTCGTGCGGCCCGCAATCCGGTTGCTTCTACCAAGCGCTCCGCCGTCGTGTTGGGCAGGCGCATGTCGTCGTCCTCAACCACGCGCTCTTCTTCACTCTCCTCGGCGCCGTCGAGGATGCCGAGAACCGGACCGGCGGGCTTCTCTTTGCGAACGACTTCGTGATTTTCGATGAGGCCCACACCATCGAGGAGGTCGCCTCCCGCCACATCGGCATGGAGGTTTCTCAACTCGGCCTCCGCCGCGTCATGCAGCGGCTCTACAATCCAAGGTCCAAAAAGGGACTCTTCCAAATGCTCAAGAACGGCCCAGCCTGCCGGGCGGTGGCAGACATGCTCCCGGCCGCCGACGGATTCTTTGAGGCGGTTGCCCGGAGCTGCACGTTCAAAAAAGGCCGGGAGTTCCGCGTCCGTGAATCCGGGCTAGTCGACGGCGGTGACGTCTGCACGACGCTGGGAAAACTCGGAGAGCTCGTGCTCGGCGAGGCTGCGAAATGCAAGGACGAGACCGGCGCCGCTGAGCTCCAAGACGCCGCGAGGAAGCTCCGAGCGTCGCGCGCGGCGATCAACGATTTTCTCGCGCTCGAGCAACCGGATCACGTTTACTGGGTCGAACAGACCGGTCGCCGCGAGCAATTTTGTTCACTCCGCGCCGCGCCTGTGGATCTCGCGGACGCGCTGCGGCGACTGCTTTTCCGCGAGGGGGCCTGCACCGTGCTCACGAGCGCGACGCTTTCGGTTGGCACACCAGACCTCAACTACTTCCGCTGTCGAGTCGGTGCCGAAGAGGTTCCTCCTGTGCAGATCGGCAGCCCGTTTGACTACGAGCGCCAGATGAGCCTGCACCTCGTCCGCCAAATGCCTGAACCCAAGGATTCCGGCTACGAGAAGGCATTGGAGAAGTGGATCGCCCACTTCACCGACAAAAGCTCCGCGAGGGCTTTTGTGCTCTTCACGAGCTACCAGACAATGCGCGCGGTTGCCGAGGCGATGGAGCCCCACTTCTCCAAAAAGGGATGGACACTCCTGGTCCAAGGCGCGGGCATGCCCGCCCAGCGCATGGTGAGGGAATTTCGCGACGACCCGCACAGTGTTCTTTTTGGCGTTTCCAGTTTTTGGACCGGCGTCGATGTGCCGGGCGATGCCTTGTCGAGCGTGATCATCACCCGGCTCCCGTTTGCGACGCCCGATCACCCCCTCACCGAGGCGCGCTTGGAAGCCATCGAGGCCGAGGGCGGGCGGGCTTTTGAAAGCTATTCTCTCCCGGAAGCGATCCTTCGTCTCCGGCAAGGCGTCGGACGGCTCATCCGGAGCAAATCCGATACCGGGACGATCGTCATCCTCGACAGCCGGATCGTTTCCAAGCCCTATGGCCGATCATTCCTTCGTGCGATGCCGAAATGCCCGGTTGAAATTCATTGAGCCACGGGAGAGAGAGCCGGAAAATCCGTTGCCGAAACCTGCCATGCGGCTAATGTGGGACGAATGCCCCGGCGTCGTGTTTTAAAAATTGGGTCCACCCAGCTCGGAGGGAAAGAATTACTCTTTATCCTTGGGCCGTGCGTGATCGAGAGTGCGGCCTTCACGAGGCGGATGGCTCGCAAGCTCCGAGCCATTTGCGACGGGGAGGGTGCGTCATTTATCTTCAAAGCCTCCTACGACAAGGCCAACCGGACTTCTGTGAAGTCGTTCCGCGGAACCACCGTCCGCGACGGCTGCGCCTTGCTCCATGAGATCGGCGGGGAGATCGGGGCTCCGGTCACCACGGACGTCCACTCTCCGGCAGAAGTCGAGATCGCCGCCGAGTTCGTTGATGTCCTCCAGATCCCCGCCTTCTTGTGCCGGCAGACCGACCTCATTGTCGCTGCAGCTGCCTCGGGGCGGATCGTTAATGTCAAGAAGGGTCAATTTCTCGCCCCGTGGGACATGAAGAACGTGGCTGCCAAGCTCGAAGGCGCCGGCTGCCGTCGCTACTTTTTTACCGAGCGGGGCACAACGTTCGGTTACAATAACCTTGTCGCCGACATGCGATCCATTTACTGGATGCGGGAACTGAATTGCCCGGTCGTATTTGATGCGACGCACTCTGTGCAGCGTCCCGGGGGCAGTGGAGACACAACGGGCGGCGACGGTGTCCTCGCCCCGGTGCTGGCCCGAGCTGCTGTGGCCGCTGGCAGCGACGGCATCTTTATCGAAACTCATGAAAATCCAGCCAAAGCGCTTTCCGATGGTCCGAACCAAATCCCGCTTGGCGACCTCGCCCGCCTTCTTTCCCAACTCCGAAAACTCCGTGAAGTCGTTGCTTAAGATCACCCTTGTTTGCTTGGCGTTTGCGTCCGTCGCGTTCGCAGAAGAGAAGGCGGCGCCTGCTGCCGAGGCCGAGTTTGATATTCCTGTGCCGCTCGGAATGCCCGTGAAAGGCATCAAGATCCCGCACCGTGACGCGAACGGAAAGTTGCTCATGGTCTTCGAGGCCGAGGTGGCCAAAAAGCTCGACGACGCGCGCATCGAGATGGACGATTTGAAAATCGAATCATTCGATGACGAGGGCCGGAAAGTTTTTGTGCAGGTTGCCCACTCGATCTTTAATCTGGAATCGCGCATCCTCGTTGGCGACTCCCGGACACTCATCCGTCGCGACGACTTCGAGATCACCGGTGATTCGGTAGAATTCGATACCCGCTCGCGGGACGCCAAAATGCGCGGAAACATCAAGATGACCATTCTGACCGCAGACAAACTTCCATGAATACCCGACACGCCGCCATTTTTTACGCAACGTTCCTGACCCTCCTCGGAGCGATTTCCAGCCAAGCCCAGGAAAGCCCATCGATGAGCTCGGGCGATCGCTCGACGAACAGCGCGGGCTTCGGTGCAATGGCCGGACTTGGCAAAGATCGGCCGGCCGACGCCCGCACGGAAATCACCGCGACGAAAGAGGCGATGTTTGACAATGCGGCGAACGTCGCGGAGTTCGTTGGCGGTGTGGTCGTCCGCGATCCACAGTTCACGCTGACTTGCGATAAGCTCCGCGTGACGCTGAGCAAGGACCGGAAGGGCATGGAATCCGCCGAGGCCACCGGCAATGTGATTATCATTCAGGAAAATACGGATAGCTCGGGCCGGACGACGAAGGCGATCGGCCGTTCGGGAGTGGCGACCTACACTCCGGCGACCGGGGAAATCAAGCTGCGCATCTGGCCCTCCGTCCAGCAGGGGATCAACAATCAGGTGGCGACCGAGGAAAGCACGGTCATGGTGCTGAACCGAAATGGCAAATCCACAACGACCGGTGGGAGCAAGACGATGATCAGCGATACCAGCGAGACGGGAGCCACAAGATGAGCGAAGTTTCCCCGGACCGCCGCCCGCCGTCGGACGAAAATCCGCTCCTGCGGACCGATGGTCTCATCAAGATCTACAACGGCAGGTCGGTCGTCAACGGAGTCGACATCAACGTCAAGCGCGGTGAGATCGTCGGGTTGCTCGGGCCGAACGGCGCGGGAAAAACCACGACATTCTATATGATTGTCGGCCTCATTCGCCCGAATGGCGGACGTGTATTTTTCGGAAATGCGGATGTGACCAACATGGCGATGTATCGTCGCGCGAGGCAGGGGATGGGCTACCTCCCCCAGGAAGAGTCGATCTTCCGCAAGCTCACGGTCGAAGAAAATATCCTCGCGATCCTCGAGACGACCAAGGCCACGAAATCCGAGCGCAAGGACCGCTGCGAGGAATTGCTTACACGATTCGGCATCGAACACCTGGCGAAGAACCAAGCCCTCACCCTATCAGGCGGGGAAAAGAGGCGCCTCACGATCGCTCGGTCCCTCGTCACAAATCCCTCACTGCTCATGCTGGACGAGCCGTTCAGCGGAGTGGACCCGATTGCTGTCCACGACGTCCAGCAGATCGTTCAGGACCTCCGCGCGCAAGGGCTGGCCATCTTGATCACCGATCACAACGTTCGGGAGACGCTGAACATTGTCGACCGCGCCTACCTCATCTTCGAGGGTCGTGTCGAAAGCCAGGGCAACAAAGATTTCCTGCTCAACGACCCGATCAGCCGCAAGCTCTACCTTGGCGAAACATTTACGATGTAGGGCTCTGCTCGCTTAGCCTTAAAGAATCTCCCAATGCCAGACAGTCGCGTCCCCCATATTACCGTTGGCCACTTCTACGCCACCCATGCGGAAAAGCTGGGCCTGCGCCTTGAGGGCTCCTCCAAGGGCCTGAACAAATTGATCCGCGAACCCACGATCAATCGTCCGGGCTTGGCGCTCTCCGGGTTTTACAGCTACTTTGCCGTGAAACGGATTCAGGTGCTCGGCGCGGCGGAGCTCAGCTACCTCAAGAGCCTGAAAGTCGCCGTTCTCCGAGATCGCCTCCGCGAACTCTTCTCCCGAAATATGCCCTGCTTGGTCATTGCGCGGAACGCCCCGATTCCGGCTGCCATTCTCGATGCGGCTTCGGAGTTTGAAACGCCGGTCTTCCGCACGGGGATGATCACCATGAAATTCATCAATGCGGCGACGATCGCGCTCGAGTTCGACTTTGCTCCCTCGGCATCTGAGCACGGAAGCATGGTGGATATTCTTGGGGTGGGCACACTCATCCGCGGTGCCAGCGGGATCGGGAAAAGCGAGTGCGTGCTCGGACTCATCGAGCGCGGCTACAGCCTCGTCACCGACGATGTGACGCGAATCCGCTCGATCGAAGGGCGCGAACTCGTTGGCATGGCCGATAACCTCTCCCGCTACCACATGGAAGTTCGCGGCATTGGCATCATCAACATCGCTTCGATTTTCGGCGTGGGAGCCGTTCGCCCGGAAAAGCGCCTCGATTTTGTTGTCACACTGAAAGATTGGCACGAGGTCGAAGATGTGGATAGAATCGGGCTTGATCGCGACTCCTACGAGATCCTCGGAATCAAGGTCCCGCACGTCACGCTGCCGGTTCGCACCGGGCGAGACCTCGCGCGCCTCGTGGAAGTTGCGGCTTTAGACCAGAAGTTGAAGGACATGGGCGAAAATAGTGCGGTGGAATTCAACCAAAGACTGCTACATATGATCAGCGAACGCCGGAGCCGATAATGGGAATTCTTTCGAAAAAAAAATCACCTGATGATACGCCGCGCTGCAATAGCGAGGTCACGATCGAGAACAGGAATGGCATGCACGCCCGTCCTGCCGCGATGTTTGTGAAGATTTCCAGCCGCTACCGGTCAGAAGTCTGGGTGGAAAAAGACGGCGAACGCGTGAACGGGAAGAGCATCATGGGCCTCATGATGCTTGCGGCCGGCAAGGGATCGAAACTTGTGATTGTTGCCGAGGGATCCGACGCCGACAAGGTGGTCGCGGAATTAAAGAACCTTGTCGAAACGCGGTTCGGCGAGGAATAGGTCAGTTTCCGGTGCCGACGTATTGAGCGGAATACGTGTCAAACTTCGCGGTCTGGCCGACCTGCGGGGTCGATTTGAGATCGTAGACGTTATTCCCAACGACTTCGTTGGTTTGGGTGTCGAAAACCATCACGGCTGCCTTGCCCTGGGTTGCCTCGGACTTCTCGGTCTGCACGGCGATGAAACGAGGCTTTTTGGCGGGCTTCTTGCCGGCCTCAGCGGCGACAGCCTTTTGTTTTTCGAGGCGGGCCATGTAGATCCGGGCACGTTGCTCAGCAATTTTCCGCTGACGTTCGGTCGCCTGATGCTTCGCGATAATGTAGCTCCCAGCCGCGGCGACGGCGACGGCACCAGCCGTGACAGGAATCGTGATGGCGGGATCCACACCCGAGACAGCCAGAGGGATTCCGACGGCCAAGCCAGTGGCAGCACCGAAGACGCCCGCATTTTCGGCCGGGGTCAGATTTTCGCAGGCTGTGGTGAGCAAAGCGAGGCTAGTGAGGGAAGCGGCGAGGATTTGTGGTTTCATGGGGTGTATTGGCTCAATCAGTTTCGAACGCTTCGATACGTGTCGGACTCGGGTTTTACAAGCCTGATCTCACCGGGAGGCACTCAATGGGAAATTCGGACGGCACGTGTCTTGTCGAGCTTGAGCACGCCGACCTCGCCGGGAGGGAGGAGGAATTTGGCGTCCGCCACCTTCTCGCCTCGCCACTGGACACTTCCGCCCTCGACGAGCCGGCGGGCGTCCGAGCGCGAGCGCGATGTAGAAAAACACAGGGAATAGGCCCCGACAACGAGACTGACAATATCCCGCGCGTCGCCCGGCGAATACTCAGGCAGATCCGCTGATTCGAGGTCTCTTGCGCTGAAGCGCGTGTTAAAATCCTCGAGGGCCCGAGCGGCATCCGCCTCGGAGTGAAAGCGGGCGGCCACCCGCCGCGCCAACGCTTTTTTTGCCTCCATCGGATGCGCATCGGGGGGGATCGTCTCCCCGAGCAACAAATCGTAGTAGCGAACCATGAGCTCATCACTGATGCTCATGATCTTTCCAAACATCTCTCCGGCTGACTCATTGAGGGCGATGTAGTTTCCGAGGCTCTTGCTCATCTTCTGGCTTCCGTCCAGCCCTTCAAGAATCGGAACAACCATCACCACCTGCTGTGGTTGGCCTTCCTCGCGCTGCAGGTCGCGGCCGACCATGATGTTAAAAAGCTGGTCTGTCCCGCCGAGCTCGACATCGGCACGGACCATCACTGAGTCCCATCCCTGCATGATCGGGTATTGGATCTCGTGGGCGCGAATCGGTCGACCTTTGTCAAGGCGGTCCCGGAAATCTTCGCGAACCAGCATCTGTTGGAGAGTCACTCGGCTGTTGAGCTTGATGACTTCCTCGAGGCACATCGCCTCGAACCACTCGCCGTTGAAAACGATCCGAGCCCGCTCGCGCAGAAGAATCTTGAATGCCTGTTCCTGATAGCTCTTTGCATTGGCCAGCACCTGGTCGTGCGTGAGCTGCGGGCGGGTTGCCGAGCGCCCGCTCGGATCGCCGATCATCGCCGTAAAGTCTCCAATGATGAGAATGGCCTCGTGGCCGAGTTCCTGAAATTGACGGAGCTTCGACAGGGAAATGCTGTGTCCGAGATGGATGTCCGGAGCGGTCGGGTCTACGCCGAGCTTGATTCTCAATGGTCGCCCGAGCGCGAGCTTGGCGATCAGCTCTTCCTCGCTGAGGACTTTTGCGCATCCGCGCGTGAGGATTTCAAGGTCGGACATCGCTCAGGGGGTCAACGGGATTTGTTCAGAATTTCGCGGACTTGGTCGATCGTCATGTCCTTCGAGATTTTCTCAGTGATCTGATTAACCGCCCCTTCTGTCGCGCCCTTGGGAATGAACTCACGAACTGGGACAACGGGTGAACCGTAGTTCATCTGCTTGTCTTCTTGATAGTATCCCGAGACCACGGCGTCCCGCACAGCCACTTTCCGATCGCCGTCGGCCATCTGTCGGCTTGCCCAGTCGTCGGCCTTTTTCGTGTCGTAGACTTTGCCGCCGAACCATGGGTTTTTGATCCCGAGGAAAGACCGCGAGTAAGGGAAGTCCTTCATGTAGGCATCCTTTGCTCCGGAATATGTCGCTTGGGATTCCGAAGAACTCCGCAAGACCATACCGCCGTCGGCTTGATAGGCTTTTCCTTGCAGGAAGTTTCCGCGCTGGAGGTCTGGCTTGAGCATCCGATCCATCAGCTTCTGTTCCTGCTGCTGCCCGAAGCCAGCGGCGGCGGGCAGGAGGAGAAGTGGCACCAGATAACGGATTTTCATCACAGCACGCGAACATAACACACTTGCGCTGTGCAAAGCAATCTCGTCCATCAAGGCGCCAGCATTCTCCGGCACCGGGTCCCTGAGTTACTTCAGGGATTTATTCCACTCGGCGATGCGGTCTTTCTTGGCTTCGAAGAGAGCATCGGGAGAGTCGAGAATTTCGATCGAGACGATCTTATCTCCCTGCTTGATCGCGTTGACGACATCCTGACCTTTGGAGACTTCTCCGAAGACCGTGTGCTTGCCGTCGAGGTGAGGCGTCGGCACGTGGGTGATGAAAAACTGGCTGCCGTTCGTTCCCGGGCCGGCATTTGCCATCGAGAAAATCCCGGGCTTGTCGTGCTTGAGCCCAGTCTTCACTTCGTCTTCAAACTTATACCCCGGCCCACCCATTCCGCTGCCGGTCGGGTCTCCGCCCTGGATCATAAACTGCGGGATGACGCGGTGAAATGTGATTCCGTTGTAGTAGCCGTGCTTGGCGAGGTTGAGGAAGTTGGCAACGGTGAGGGGAGCCTTCGAGGCAAAGAGGGTTCCCTCGATGTCTCCTTTGTCGGTTTTTACAATAATGCGAATGTCGTTCATGGCGGACGCGTTGGTCGCGGACAGCGAGACAATTGTCAAACCAAGAAGAATGCCAAAAAGCGTGTTTTTCATCGGCGAGAAATGTGGCAGGGTTCCGGGCATGGCGCAACTTCTTGTGAAAATCGGCGTCGTGCAGCATGCCTGCACGGCAGATGTAGAGGGGAACATGGCGGCTGCGGAACGCGGGATCCGTGAGGCGGCGGGACGCGGTGCGAACATCGTCTGCCTGCAGGAATTGTTTCGATCGGTGTATTTCTGCCAAGTGGAGGATCACAAATATTTTGAACTGGCCGAGCCCGTTCCCGGGCCGACGACCGAGCGAATGCAGGCCATCGCGCGCGAGCTCGGGATTGTTCTCATTGCCTCGCTCTTCGAGCGCCGCGCGCCGGGTCTCTACCACAATACCGCCGCCATCATCGACGCGGACGGGATGTTTCTTGGCAAGTATCGCAAGATGCACATCCCCGACGATCCGCTCTTCTACGAGAAATTTTATTTCACGCCCGGCGATCTCGGCTTCCGCGCATGGGATACGAAATTCGGACGTATCGGCGTGCTGGTCTGTTGGGATCAATGGTATCCCGAGGCCGCCCGCCTCACGGCCCTGCAAGGTGCGCAGATTCTTTTTTACCCGACGGCGATCGGGTGGCATCCGAAGGAGAAATCGGCGCACGGCTTTCGCCAGCATTCATCGTGGGAGACAATCCAACGCGGTCACGCGGTGGCGAACGGGTGCTACGTGGTGGCCCCGAATCGAATCGGCCACGAGGCACCCGACGGAGGGGATGGCATCGAGTTTTGGGGTCAGAGCTTCGTGTGCGATCCAGCGGGACAGATTTTAGCGAAGGCCGGGATCGACGAGCCGGAGGTCCTTGTCGTCGAGGCCGACCTAGGAGCCGTCGACACCCAGCGCACGCACTGGCCATTCCTTCGGGATCGGCGGATCGACGCCTACGGCGACATCACGCGACGCTATATCGACTGAGCGGACGGTGAAGCCCCCGACCCTGGCAAGCTTTGCCCTCTTCTGGCTGAAGATCGGATGCATCAGCTTCGGAGGTCCGGCAGCACATATTGCGCTGATGCACCGGGAGGTCGTCGAGCGACTCGGCTGGTTGGACGAAAAGCGCTTCTCGCATGCGCTGGGCTTCTGCATGCTCCTCCCCGGACCTGAGGCCCAGCAGTTGGCGACATATATTGGATGGAGGATGTATGGCGCGATGGGTGGAGTTGTTTCTGGAATCCTCTTTGTCCTTCCCTCGGCCATTCTGCTCTGGGTGCTGAGCTTGCTGTATGTCCTTGGAGGCAACGTTCCGGCGGTGGCGGGATTTTTTGACGGGCTTCAGCCGGTCATCGTCGCGCTGATTCTAATGGCTGCGATTCGAATGGGCCGCCGCTCGTTAACGAGCCCCGCGCCGCTCTGCACCGCCGTCGCCTCGTTCGCGCTGCTGGCGATCTGGCATGTTCCCTTCCCTGTGGTATTGCTCGGGAGTCTTGCAGCGGGGCTTATGGTGCCGCATTGGTTTGGGTCAGGGAAATCCAATATTCTGGAGGCATCCGAGTTGGGCGGGCGGTCTTGGGCCGGATGGATCGCTCTGGCTCTTTGGGTGGTTCCCTTGGTGCTGCTGGCCCTCTTCGAGCGCGGGATCTTCACGAAGCTCGCCATTTTTTTTAGCACGACGTCCCTTCTGACGTTCGGTGGGGCCTACGCGATCCTCCCGTATGTCGCGCAGGCTTCCGTCGCCAACGGTTGGCTCAGCGCACCCGAGATGCTCGACGGGCTCGGCCTTTCCGAGGCAACGCCGGGACCGCTGATCATCGTGCTCCAATTCGTCGGGTTCGTCGCGGCCTTCCACCAACCGGGCGGACTTTCGCCGGTGGTCGCGGCGACGGCGGGGGCACTGGTGGCGACATGGATGACGTTTGTGCCGAGTTTTGTTTGGATTTTTTTCGGGGGCCCTCACATCGAGCGCATGCTGGCGAACCCCCGACTGTCCGCTGGCCTAGCCGCGGTCTCGGCGAGCGTTGTCGGCATCGTGGCCAGCCTTGCTATCTGGTTTGCGGGGCACGTTTTTGTCGCGGAATCGTGGTCGATCAACTGGTTCGCCGTCGTCGTCTTCTTTCTCGCCCTGGCAGGCCGCCGCCTCGGCGCTGTGCCGCTCGTCCTGCTTGGTGGGTTGGCCGGAATCCTCCGGCAGATCTTCTAAATTTCAATCCCGCGTTTGTCGCGCAGTTCATCCATCGAGATACCAAAATCCCTCTGGGCCTGAGCGATGAGGGTGCTTCCGTTTTCCCATGAACCGCGTTTCGCCAGCATCTCGATCTCGGCGGCGGCGGAGCTCACTCCGCGGAATCCAAAATTCGCCGCACTTCCCTTGATCTGATGGGCGACCCTGCCAATTTTCTCCATGTCCTTGGTCCCTTCAAGGGCGACGAGAGAGTCTAACATGGGAGGGATCTCCGCGACGAACTCGCGCAGGATTTCAACAAACTCCGGCGGATACCCGTCCGCAATCATGTCCATTTGCTCCCAATCGATTGCGCCAGATTCCTCTACCATACGGGCGATAATACCGGCATCTCCAGCTCTCGTCAAAACCGATTCCGGATCAAGATTGGTTGATCTCGGTCAAAGACGTGGCGGTGGAAACCGGAGATCGTTGGGCAAATGTTCGACTTCTCCGCGCTCGAAGAAAAGCCCGTGATCATCATTTGGGAAGTGACTCGACGGTGCGCGCTCGCATGCCGGCATTGTCGGGCTGTTGCCCAGCCCAAGCGCGATGCCGGGGAACTAACCCGCGACGAGGTCGGGCATGTCTTGGATCAAGTCGCAGAAATCGGCCCGAAGTTTTTTATCCTCACCGGGGGTGATCCCGCCACGCGTCCGGACTTGCTAGACATCGTGAGCCAAGCCACGGCGAGAGGGCTCCGCGTCGCGATTAGTCCGAGTGCGACACCCCGGCTGCTGAATCGCGATTTTTCCGAGCTCCGGCGCGCAGGCGTCGAGCGGATGTCGCTGAGCCTCGATGGCGCCAGCGAGGAATCGCACGATAAATTTCGCGGGATTTCCGGCACATGGAAATGGACTCAAAAGGCGCGCGAGAAGGCCAGAGAGGTGGGAATGGAATTTCAGATCAATACCACGTTCTCGCGCACAAATATCGGCGAGTGGGATGCCTTTGAGAACGTGATCCGCGAGATGAATCCAAAAATGTGGAGCATCTTTCTTCTGGTCCCCACTGGTCGCGCTCAGGCTGGGGAGATGCTCGATGCCGCGGAGACGGAAAGTCTCTGGAATAGGTTGGCGGACTTTCAGGAGAGATCTGGGATTCCCGTGAAAACAACCGAGGGTCCGCATTTCCGACGGGTGCTTATCGAAAGGCAGCGAACAGGACAGCGGAAAGCGGTGCCGTGGAAATTCGCTCCGACTAATGACGGGCGCGGCTTTGTATTCATCTCGCATCGGGGCGATATCCAGCCGAGCGGGTTCCTTCCTCTGACGTGTGGGAATGTCCGCACAGACAATTTGCTCGACGTCTATCGCAGCTCTGAAGTCTTCCGAGCCCTGCGGGACTCGAACCGTCTGCAGGGCAAATGCGGGCGCTGTGAATACCGAAGGATCTGTGGGGGATCGCGAGCGCGGGCGTATGCGCTCAGCGGCGACTACCTCGCGGAAGACCCTTGCTGTCTCCATCAACCTGCGAACACCCACTCATGATCAACCTGACCAAACTTCTCTGCGGCGCCGACCAGCCGGCCGATGCCCTCCGCTACGGCGAAGGCCCCGGAGCACCTGCAAAATCCTCGCTTCGCAAGCCTGTCGTGGTCTGGAATATCACGAGACGCTGCAACCTCCGGTGTGTTCATTGTTACTCGGACTCGACCTCGCAGCACTACCCGGGCGAGCTCACGCTCGATGAGAGCGTTCGCTTGATCGATGATTTGGCGAAGTATCAAGTCCCGGCATTGCTCCTCTCCGGTGGCGAGCCGATGATCCACCCGCAGTTTTTCGAACTGGCAAGCTATGCCGTGAGTCGGGGGATCCGGGTCACCGTATCGACCAACGGAACAAGAATTGATTCCAGCGCGGCCGCCCGTCTGAAAGACCTTGGGATCACGTATGTCGGAATTTCCCTTGATGGGATCGGGGAAGTGCATGACCAATTTCGTGGACGGACTGGAGCGTTTCAGAAAGCCGTCGAAGCCTTTCGGCACTGCCGCGGGGCTGGTCAAAAAGTCGGCCTCCGCCTCACGCTGACACGCCAGACGGTTGGGCAGTTGTCCGAAATTCTAAACTTTATTGAAGACGAGGAGATCCCTCGGGTTTGTTTTTATCATCTGGTCTCGAGCGGGCGAGGGGCGGACCTCGGGCTCCTGCCACCCTCTGAGGCCCGCGCGGCCTTGCGCATGATTGGCGATGCGGTGATCCGATGGAGCCGTGCTGGCGTGACTCGGGAGGTGCTCACGGTCGATCAGCCGGCTGACGGCGCATTTTTCTGGATGATGGCCCGCCGACGGGACCCCGAGCGTGCGGCGGAGATTTGGAAGCTCTTGGAATGGAACGGGGGTGGGCGACACTCGTCAGGCCTAGGAATCTCGAATATCGACAGCCAGGGAAATGTTCACCCCGACCAGTTCTGGCAGACCTACACGTTGGGAAACGTGAAGAAGCAAAAGTTCAGCACGATCTGGGAGAACGGTCAGGACGACCCGCTCTTGAGTGGGCTGCGCGATCGACTTCCTCGGCTCGAGGGGCGGTGTGGCGAGTGCCGCTTCCAAGAAGTCTGCGGCGGGGGATTTCGCGTGCGGGCATTTCATAAATACGGAAACCCCTGGGCCGAAGATCCGGGATGCTATCTCCGCGACTACGAAATTGCCCGTCCCGATTGCGAGGCTAGCGAAGCCGCCAGCGGCCGTCGCCGACGCTGAGGACTTCGATGCGGACTGGGGTGAGTCCGGCTTTGTGAAAGCCCAGGTCTTTCGCCGCGGCGGACGTCACATCCAGCGTGCGGCCTTCAATAAATGGACCTCGGTCGTTCACGCGGAGGACTTTTTTTCGTCCGTTACGAAGATTCGTGACGCGGATTTTGCAAGGCAGCGGGAGGGTTTTGTGCGCGGCGGATTTTGTCCACGGATACTGCTTTTCGCCGATCGCGGTCTTCCCCGGGAAAAAGTAGAGGAAGCTTTCATCGTAGTGCGAGGCGACTCCCTCTTCGACGTAGCCCACCGCCTCTTCAGGGGCGAGTGGGTAGTAGGTCTCGCCGCGAACCGAATACGGCTTGAATTTATATCCGTCGTATCCCCCGCCGCCGCAAGCTGTCAGAAAAAGACAGCCGGCGAGCGCGGCGAGCACCAGCGGACCGGTGCGGGATGTCGGATGGGCGGGAGTAGAAACCATTCGGATTTGAACTCCAGCGCTCCGCCTAGGCCGGTGCCGGCGCGGGGAACCCGCCCGGTGGAAGCTGCGGCTTGATCTGCTCTGGCGGCTCGGGGGCCGAATCGGTCGGTGGCGGAGGGAGCGGTGGCGGAGCGACCTCGATTTTCGGAGGGTTCCGGATTTCTCCAAATTGAACGATGTCGCGAACGTGCTCGGCATCGAGCGTCTCGTATTCGAGAAGGCCCTTGGCAATCATCTCCACTTTCTCGCGATTTTTTTCCAAGAGTTCGGTCGCGCGTTGGTAGGCCTCGTCGATGATGCGTTTGACTTCGGCATCGATCTGCTGGGCCGTCGCCTCGCTGTGCTCGCGGTTGCGGGCCATGTCGCGGCCGAGGAAAACGTAGTCGTTCCCCTCGCTGAAGCTAATCATCCCCAGCGAGCTCATCCCCCATTCGCAGACCATGCGGCGGGCCAGCGTCGTGGCCTGCCGGATGTCGCCCGAGGCGCCGTTCGACACGTCGTTGGTGAACATTTCCTCCGCGATGCGTCCGCCCATCATGACGGCAAGGAGGTCCAAGGCTTCTTTCCGTTGGGTCGAGTATTTGTCGCCCTCTGGAAGATACATCGTCGCCCCGAGATATGGGCCGCGAGGAATGATGGTGACTTTGTGGAGCGGGTGGGTGTGCTCCAGGAGGACGTTGATCAAAGCGTGGCCGGCCTCGTGCCATGCGGTGGAGATTTTCTCACGCTCGCTCATGGCCATGCTGCGGCGTTCTTTGCCCCAGCGGACCTTGTCGCGCGCTTCCTCGAGCTCGCTCTGGCCGATGGCCGGACGCCCCTTGCGGGCCGCGAGGAGGGCAGCCTCGTTCAAGACATTCGCCAGTTCCGCGCCGGAGTAGCCGGGTGTGCCCCGGGCCAAAACCCCGAGGTCAACTCCCTCGGCGAGCTTCACCTTCTTCGCATGAACTTTGAGAATCTGTTCCCGGCCATTCACGTCGGGAAGGCTGACCGTGACCTGACGGTCAAACCGGCCCGGACGCAGAAGCGCAGGGTCGAGCACATCTGGGCGGTTCGTCGCTGCGATAATGATGACGCCGTCCTGGGTGTCGAAGCCGTCCATTTCGACGAGGAGTTGGTTGAGCGTCTGCTCGCGTTCGTCGTGTCCTCCGCCAAGGCCGTGGCCGCGGTGCCGGCCGACCGCATCGATCTCGTCGATGAAGATCAGGCAGGGAGCGGATTTTTTCCCCTGCTCGAACATGTCGCGCACTCGCGAGGCGCCGACACCGACAAACATTTCGACAAAATCCGACCCGCTGATCGAGAAGAACGGCACGTCCGCCTCGCCCGCGATGGCGCGGGCCAAGAGGGTTTTGCCGGTTCCCGGCGAGCCGACCATGAGCACGCCTTTCGGAATCCTTCCGCCGAGTTTTTGGAATCTCTTGGGATCTTTGAGGAATTCGACCAGCTCCTGCACCTCGTCCTTCGCCTCCTCCACGCCGGCGACGTCTTTGAATGTGATGCGGTTTTTTTCCTTCGACATCATGCGGGCTTTGGATTTTCCGAAGTTCATCGCTCCTTTGCCCGCCATCTTGATCTGCGAGCGGAAGAAGAAGTAGAGGATGACGAGGAAGAGAATAATCGGGAGAAAGCTGAGAATCGCCGAGGCAAGGTAGTCAGTTTTTGGCGTGATCGCTGGGGTGATATTTGCGGCCTTCAGGGCCTGCTCGATCTCGGACCCGTTGAACTGCGTGAAGATCGGAGTGCGGAAGGGGACGACTTCTTCTTGGCCGGTCGTCTTGGACTTTTGTTTTACCTTGCCTTCGAAGTATTGGGTATTGCGACCCTCCTCAACGACCAGCTGGAGGGGTTGGTCTGCCGCGATGACGACTTTGCCAGCCGAGACGAGTTCCAAGAATTGCGGATATTGAATCAGCTCGGGCTGGACGAAATTGTTTCCGCGAAAAAGGAATGCTCCACCGATGAGTGCCAGCGCGACGGAGAAGAGGACGAGCCCCCGCCAGTTCATTTGTGGATCGTTGCCGCCATTTGGGCCGGGACGGTTTTCGCGCGGCGACTTGGGATTTTCTTCTGACATAGTGCAACCTTTCCTTTACCATAATCGATTGGCAAATGCAAAAAGTGCTTCCGTCCGTGCTAAATCAATCATTTTCCGGCCTCAGGTCGCTGGTTGTCTCAATCCACGACGTGAGCCCGGCGACGATGGTGCGCGCTCGGGCGATCTTGGATGACCTTGCCGAGGCCGGGGTCAGCCAAACTTCGCTGTTGATCGTGCCCGACCATCATCACCGTGGTCTTATTTCGTCCGACCTAGGATTTTCGGAGTGGCTCAGGGCGCAACGTGATCTCGGTCACGAGCCCGTGCTGCATGGGTTTTATCATCTCCGTGGTGAGGTGGAATCGGATGGAGTCTGGAAGCGAATGGTCACCCAGTCCTACACGGCCGGAGAGGGTGAGTTTTTTGATCTGCGAGAGGAGGAGGCCTCCGAGCGTCTTCGGCGAGGTCGCCGGGCCTTGGAGGATTGCGGTGTTTCGGCGGTGGGATTCATTGCGCCGGCATGGCTGCTCGGCGCCGCTGCAGAAGACGCCGTCCGTCGCGAGGGCTTCGCTTACACCACGCGAATCGGGACTGTTAACGACCTGAAAACAAACCGTGTCTCCCATTCGCGCAGCTTGGTCTGGAGCGTTCGTGCCAGGTGGAGGAGGCTCTGCAGTCTCGGGTGGAATCCTTGCGTTTTGAGGTCTGAAGCGCGCAACGATCTCGTGCGGGTTGGGATCCACCCTCCGGATTGGGATCACGCGGCCATTCGAGCGCAGATCCTAAGGCTGATTCGCAAGGCCCTTGTCGGACGAGAGGCAACGACCTACGAGCGGTGGCTGAGTCGGAGGCGGGACTACTTGTAAAATCCGAAGTAGCGCCGTGCATTCTGGTAACTGACGTCGGACACCATTTGGCCGACGAGCGCTGTATCATTGGGAAGACGCCCGCGTTCGATATCGCTCCCCAGAATATTGCAGAGGAGGCGGCGGAAATACTCGTGCCTCGTGTAGGAGAGAAACGATCGGCTGTCGGTGAGCATTCCGACAAATTGACTCAGAAGTCCTAGCTGCGAGAGGGCCTCGATCTGGCGGGTCATGCCGTCGAGTTGGTCGAGGAACCACCAACCGCTCCCGAACTGGATTTTCCCCGGGGTGACGCCATCCTGGAAATTTCCCGCCATCGTCGCCACGAGCTCGTTGTCGCGGGGGTTGAGGTTGTAGATGATCGTCTTTGGCAGGCTCCCGCAGAGGTCGAGGCGGTCCAGATGTTTCGCCATGCCAGATGCTACCGGCCAGTCCCCGATCGAGTCGAATCCCGTGTCGGCACCGACCGATTGCTTCATGCGACTATTCGCACTCCGGAGCGCGCCGTAGTGGATCTGCATCGTCCATCCGGCTTTGGCATCCATGACGGCCAGCTCGTGGAGGAGAAATGATTTATAGCGAACCGACTCGTCCGACGTGACGGCGGAACCTGCCCGGGCCTTTGCGAAAATCCGCGCGGCCTCGGTCTCTGTGCAATCGTCGGACCAGATCGTATCAACGCCGCGGTCAGAAAGGAGACACCCGCACGAACCGAAAAAATCGTGCCGTTTTTGCAAGGCCTCCATGAGGTCTGGCAGCGAGGTGATGCTCACGCCAGAAGCCTGCTCCAATGCCGCAAGCCATGAGGAAAAGACATCGGGCTTGTCAATGCTCAGGGCTTTATCCGGACGCCAGGTCGGGCGGACTTGAATTCCGAACGATGGATCTGCTGCGATCGTCGCATGAAATTCCAAAGAATCGACTGGATCATCGGTCGTGCAAACAACCTCGACCCGAAATTTTTTCATCAGCCCCCGGCACGAGTAGTCCGGCCTGGCGAGAAGTTCGTTGCAGTGGTCGTAGATTCCAACGGCCGACTCGGCATTCAGCAACCGGTCGGTGACTCCAAAGTATCTCGCCAGTTCGAGGTGCGACCAATGGTAGAGCGGGTTGCGGAGCAACTTGGGCATCACCGCCGCATACTGTTCGAATTTTTCCCAATCCGTTGCATCCCCGGTGCAGAACCGCTCAGCAATTCCCGCCGAGCGCATCGCCCTCCACTTGTAATGATCGCCCCCGAGCCAAAGCGAGCCAAGGTTCGCCCATCGGATGTCCTCGGCAATTTCCCTTGGCGGGAGGTGGCAGTGGTAATCGATGATCGGGAGGTCGGCCGCGTAACGGTGGTAGAGCTCCCGGGCAGCGGGGGATTCCAGAAGGAAGTCGTCGTGAATGAAAGGAGAGTTTTTCATAATCTTGCTGAGAGGAGGAGCTCCGCTGCTGTGACTGTATTGGACATCAACATGGCAATCGTCATCGGTCCCACTCCGCCCGGAACCGGAGTGATCGCCTCACATCGGTCGGCCACGGCATCGTAGTCCACGTCGCCAACAAGCCGGTAGCCTCGCGGATGAGCGGCGTCCTCGATTCGGTTAATCCCGACATCAATCACGACAGCGCCGTCGCGGATGTGCTTGTCGCCGAGAAAATGTGGTCGCCCCACGGCCGCGATCACGATATCCGCCTCACGGGTAATGGCAGCCAGATCCCGCGAGCGGGAGTGGGCCACTGTCACGGTCGCGTCGCCGCCGGGCCCGCGTCGCATGAGCAGGAGTGCCATTGGCTTGCCGACAATCATGCTGCGGCCCACCACGACAGCGCGGCGTCCAGCGGTCTCGATGCCGGCCTCGTGAAGTAGACGCAGGCATCCAAGCGGTGTGCAGGGAACGAATCCGGTCGGATCGTCCATCGCGAGCTTCGCGACATTGACTGGGTGGAATCCGTCCACGTCTTTCGCGGGATCGATCGCCCGGACGACGGCCGCCTCGTCGATCTGGGGTGGTGGCGGAGACTGCACGAGAATCCCATGGATGGCTGGATCGCGGTTGAGTTGATCCACGAGAGCGAGGACTTCCTCTTGCGAGGTGTCGGCGGGAAGTTCTTTCTTGATGGAGTGGAATCCCAGTTCCGCTGCCTTCTTATCCTTCGAGCGAACATACGCGCGGGAGGCGGGATCATCACCGATGAGGATCACGGCCAAGCCGGGACAGACTCCGCGGGCCATGAGTGCGACCGTGCGGCTCTTGGTTTCTTCCATCACTTTCGCTGCGACTACCGCGCCATCAATCCGCACCATTTTTTAAAAGATCCTCCAGGTTTTTCCGTGCCGCTTCGAATCCCGGTTCGTCGAGGTCTGTCGGAACGATCATCGGATTTCCAATCGTGACGGAAATCTCGGAAAATGGCAACGGGATGATAAAGCCATCCCAAGTTTTCATCCGCCAACTCCGGGAGAAACTGGCATGGACGGGGAGGATCTGCGCTCCGGTCGTTTGAGCGAGTTGGATCACTCCCGGGCCGAGCGAGTATCTGGGGCCGCGCGGACCGTCGGGAGTGATCGCGATATCGCGACCGGCCCGAACCAAGCGGACGAGTTCGAGCAACGCCCGTGAGCCCCGGCGGGAACTCGAACCACGGACGGATTCCATCCCGAACGCCGCGACGAACTGCGCGAGGATCTCTCCATCCTTGCTGGGACTCGTCAACACGGTCACGCCGACCCGGTTACGCTTCGGATAGTGGCGGTCAAATGCCGCCGTGATCCCGAGAATTCGGTTGTGCCAGAAGCAGATGAGAACCGGGCCGGAAACTGCGCCGGCGAGCATTCCGGGCCTGTCTTCGATCCGGACGCGGATGGTGGAGAGCAGGAGCCGCAGGATGGTTGAACCGACCTGCGCAAGGAGGCGTTCGCGGGTCATGTCAAAAACTGGGCGAGAATTTTTTGGAGAACCGGCCGGGCGGTGTCGGCAAGAAAACGATTGGCGTAGGCGATCCATGCGACGCCAGTGGAGGTATCGAGAGGTGCGTCGGGAAAACCTCCCAGCGGATGCTCGTAAACGACCCCGGCCTTCTGCAAAATCAAAGCCGCGCAGGCATCGTAGGGATGGCAGACGAGCGAGGATTCCAGATCGAGACAATGGAAGACGAGCGGACGGATGTCAGCGATCAGCCGATCGTGTCCGGTGAGGACTTCAAAAAATTGCCCGCCCGTGCTGATGTATTGATCATCAAAAACCGTCGGGGACGGCGTGCTGTTCAGGCCGATTAACTCATCCCAGAGCCGCTCCTCGATCTGTGCGGTGAGCGTGCGGCCCTCTGGGAAAAATTTCGCGAAGGAGGAGAATCCATGTGCGAAGGACGTGGCGGACGAGGGGGTGACATCCAGCGGCGAGCGGAGTCCGGTGCGGACGTCGAGCGACTCGCCAACGAGCGGGCCATCCGTCGTCGTGCTCAGCGAATCGGCCCGCCATTGCTTGGAGGTCGGAATCTCCGTCATGCTCGCGGCAACGATATGGGATAACATCGTTGCGTCGCCGCGCTGCGGAGCGATCCCTCCCAATGCCCAAGCGCTTCGCTTGTCATACATGATGCCGCGCGTCCCGTCGATGGGATCGAGAATGCACTTCCAATCAGTTTCCGAAACCGCCGTTCCCGCCGGGAAGCAAAGATCGTCCTCCAGACCCTCCATCACAACTTGCACGGGCCATTCCTTGGGCCAGCGGGACCCGAACCAATCGATGATCGCCGCCTCGCTGAATTGATCGACCGCGTAGATCGTGTCGCCGCCTTGCTCAGCGGCGACGAGGGAGAGTTCGCTTGCCGAGCGTCCGACGCGTGCGGCGAGGACTGCATCGCGAATCGCCTCGCCGAGATTGCTGAGGAGTCGGCGGAGATCTTCGGAAGTCGCGGTCGGCATCGGGAGAAAACGTCGCGATCAGCGCGCCCGTTCGTTGATCCGTTTGATCGAATGCGCCCGACCGGTCGCCGGGTCGATCTCGACAAGGACGCCACAAATATGGACCGGTCCCTTCGCCACCGGAAATGCCGTGGGCAGACATTTCACGAACCGCCGGATGATTGGCTCGGGTTCGCGTCCGAGGATCGAGTCCGACGGGCCGCACATCCCGGCATCGCAAAGAAATGCGGTTCCGCCGGCAAGGATGCGTTCATCGGCTGTTTGCACATGCGTGTGGGTGCCGACGACGGCCGAGACGCTCCCGTCGAGGAAACGCGCCATCGCAATTTTTTCGCTCGTTGTTTCCCCGTGCACATCCACGAAAATGACGGGCGTTTCCTTCCGGAGCCGCGCGACTTCGGCTTCGGCTGCGGTGAACGGATTATCGAGTGGTGGCTGCATAAACGTCCGGCATTGGACATTCATTACCGCGATTTTTCCCTTGTCTGTCGCGAGCACGATGCTGCCGTGGCCGGGTGCTCCCTCGGGATAGTTGATTGGCCGGAGGAGCCGGGGCTCGGTCGCAATGAAAAAAGCCGTCTCCTTCTGATCCCAGACATGGTCGCCAGTCGTGATCACCGCCACGCCAGCACGGAGGAGGTCGATCGCGATCTTGCCGGTGATTCCGCGACCCCCGGCGGCGTTCTCGCCATTAACGACAACAAAGTCTACCCCGTGTTCTTTCAGATACACCGGAACAGCCTCGACCACCGCGTTTCGACCGGGCTCACCGACGATATCACCAAGAAAAAGAAGACGGATCATCCGAGCTTTTTATCGCAACTCGCAGCAAACGCATTTAAAAAAGTAAGAATTGAATAAGATCGCCTCCACCCTCCTGCTGATTTTGGCCACGGCTTGCCTCGCCGGGGCAAAGGTCAGCCCGCTCGCGCCGAAGCCGGATTGGTCGCGCTTGAATCCGTATCAGGAGACGATGACGAAGGAGGATTTTCAAACGCTCCTCGACCGCGTTTACGCTCCCAATGGAGCGGCAGCGGGGCTCATTGACGTGACCGACAAGGGGGCATTTATCCGCACGAATGGATCGAGTTCCCCCTACCTCCTGCGGTTTGCGAAAGACCGGGAATCCGCCAAGCCGTTCCCTGGCTACTGGAAGGCCCGCCCGTCCCTGCCCCCGCTCCTCCCGGGAAAGCCCCTCAACGGACTTCGGATCGCGATTGACCCGGGACACCTCGGGGGGCCATGGGCAAAGATCGAGGAGCGGTGGTTCCAGATCGGAAACTCCGCGCCTGTCACCGAGGGCGACATGACACTGAAGGTCGCCAAAATGCTCGTCCCGCGCCTCACCGCGCTCGGAGCTGAGGTTTTTCTCACCCGCTCGAAGCCTGGCCCGGTGACCTCCCAGCGTCCGGGCCAACTCCGCGAGTCCGCTGCCCAATCGCTCCGGAACAAAGACGAGGCCGTTAACGCGAATGCCGTGGCGAAGGAAAGCGAACGCCTATTTTATCGGGCCAGCGAGATCCGGCAGCGGGCGAAGCTGGTTAACGAATCGATCCGGCCGGATATCGTGCTCTGTCTGCATTTTAATGCGGAGGCGTGGGGGAACGAAAAAGACCCCAAGCTTGTCCCGGACAACCACCTCCATTTCCTCGTGACCGGTGCCTGGTCGCGCTCGGAGTTGGAGTATGAGGACCAGCGGCTTGATATGCTCGTGAAGCTTCTGAACCGCTCGTTTAATGAGGAAGTGGCCGTGAGCGGCGCCGTCGCTTCCTCGATGGCGAAGGCGACCGGCCTGCCCCCCTACGTCTATCGCGGCGGGTCTGTGGTTCGGGTGAACGACAATCCCTACCTCTGGGCCAGAAACCTTCTCGCCAACCGTCTTTTTACCTGCCCGGTTGTTTATCTCGAGCCCTATGTGATGAATAACGCATCTGTCTTTGCCAGGATCCAAGCAGGCGACTACGATGGGAGGCGGAACTTCGGCGGCGTCCAGCGGCAGAGCATCTATCGGGAGTATGCCGACGCCGTCGTTGCGGGCTTGGTGAACTACTATTCCAAACGATAATTTCCATTATGAAGATCATTGCCATCACGAACCAAAAAGGCGGCGTCGGAAAGACCACGACGAGCGTGAATCTCGCCGCTGCCCTCGCTCTCCGGAACGTCCGGGTCCTCCTCATTGACCTCGATCCGCAGGCGAGCGCGAGCAGCGTCTTGGGGCTCAAAGAATCCTCCCTCGGCAGCATCTACCACGCCCTCATCGGGGAGCGTCATGCCCGCGAGCTGATCCTTCCAACGCGCATCCCGAACCTCTCCGCGATCCCTGCCGATCTCGACATGGCGGGTGCCGAGATCGAGGTCGCGCGCATGGAAAATCACATCCTCCAGCTCCGCATCGCCTTGGCCGACCTGCGCGAGCAAAATGCCTTCGACGTCGCCCTGCTCGACTGCCCGCCTTCGCTGGGCATCCTCATGTCAAATGCCCTCGCCGCCGCCGATGAGATCATCGTTCCGATTCAGTGCGAATACTACGCGCTCGAGGGATTGGGCCTCCTGATGGATGTGACGGAACGCATCCGCGCGAGCGGTGCGAACCCCAGCCTTTCGATCACCGGCCTTGTCCTCACGATGTTCGACAGCCGGACGAATCTCAATCCAGCCGTTGTCAAGGAAGTGCGAAACCATTTTCAAGAAGTCGTCTTCGATACCGTCATCCCGCGCACCGTCCGTTTCGCCGAGGCGCCGAGCCATGGGCGGACGATTTTTGAGCACGATCCCGAGGGCGCCGGCGCTGCCGCCTACCTCGCGCTGGCCGACGAGTTCCTGGAACGCCAGAAGCGCGGGATGACATTCGTGAACGCCCCAGCCGGGCCGTAATTCCCGCCGGCCCGCTTTTTGCTGGCGGCGAGGCGATCTCCGAGCCACAGTTCTCGTATGCAAATCCACCTCAGCCCCCGAAACATCGTCCTCACGGGCGCCATCCACACATTTGTTGCCGACAAGGTCACGCACTTGGAAGGGCACGGCGAGGATATCCTTGCCGCGCACATCGTTCTCCTTCACGACAAGAGCAAAAAAAAGCCGTTCGTCGTTAAGGTCCATCTCGCACTCCCGGGGCCGGACATCTACGCCGAAGATGCCGAGGCGGATCTCTATGCCGCCATCGACAAGGTCGTGGACAAACTTTCGGGTCAGCTCCGCAAGCACAAGACCCGGACGAAAGAGCGTGTGAAGCACGTGCGCCAGCTCGCCCGCGAGGGCGAGAAGCGCGGATACACGAGGCGCTAAGTGGAAGACTACAAGGTCAAACTCGACGTCTTCGAGGGGCCGCTCGATCTGTTGCTCTACCTCATCAAACGCGATGAGGTGGATATCTATGACATTTCGATCGAGCGTATCACGAAGCAATACCTGAGCTACCTCGATGCGTTCCAGGTCCTCAATATCGACCTCGCGGGCGAGTTTATCGTCATGGCGGCGAACCTGCTCTATATCAAGAGCCGGACATTGCTCCCGGTCGATCAGCAGATGGCGGAGGAGGATGCCGACGAAGATGATCCCCGCTGGGAGCTGATCCGCCAGCTCATCGAATACAAAAAATTCAAGGAAGCCGCTGCCCTGCTCCGCGACCAAGCCGTGCTCCAGGAAAACCTCTTCCCGCGCGTGCCGGTGACTCCGGACCTTGCGCCGGCGGAGACCCTCCTTGTCGAAGAGGTCGGGATTTTTGATCTCATCCACGCTTTCCAGAAGATCCTCAAGCGCCTCGAAAAGAAACCCGAGGACCTCCGCGAGATCTTTGCAGAGAACTTCACGGTCTCCGAAAAGATTGACTATCTTCTTCGGGTCACTTCGAGTGGGACGTCCATGCAATTTGAAGAGCTATTCGCCGATGTGGCCAGCCGCACCGAGATCGTCGTCACGTTCCTCGCGATGCTCGAGCTGATCCGCCTCAAGCAAATCCGCGTTCGTCAGGATGGTCACTTCGGAGCCATCTGGATCGACCGCACGGAGACGGCTGTCCCAATTTTCGTATGACCGACGAACCCGCCTTCCCGCTCCACCGCGTCATCGAGGCCATTCTTTTCGCCTCGCAAAAACCGGTCTCCACGAAGGAGCTCACGTCGATCCTGAAGGGCGCGGCGAACGCAGCGGGCGAAAATTCCTCGGTGCCGGACTTCGGAAAAATCACCACCGAGCAACTCACCGAAGCCATCCACCTGCTGGAGGAAGAATATGCCGCGGCCGGGGTGTCCTTCGAGGTCCGCGAGAACGCCGCCGGCTGGCAACTCGTGACCCGCGCGGCCTTCGCTCCGTGGCTCCGCCAAATTTTTCCCGAGAATCGCCCGGCGAAACTCAGCGCCCCGGCCTTGGAGACGCTGGCGATCATTGCCTACCGCCAACCGATCACCCGGGCGGATATCGAGGCCGTCCGCGGAGTCTCGATCGACGGCGTCATGCAGACCCTCCTCGACCGCGGCCTTGTTCGCATTGCCGGCCGGTCCGATATTCCGGGTCGCCCGCTCCTCTACGAGACGACCCAGCATTTCATGGAGCATTTTGGTTTGAAGGACCTCGACGATCTGCCGAATGCCGCCGAGCTTCGCAAGATCGCGCTCCCGCAGGCTCCGCGTCCGGAACCATCGCCTCAGGTCGAATTACCCCTCGCCCCCGTTGACGGTTCAGAGCCTCCCGTTGGCGAATCGATTCCTCCGGCAGACGATGCGCCGATTCCGGAAACCCCGGCTTCTGAAGCCCCGGAGGAACCCAAATGAGCGAGCTCGGCGACCTCCGCGAAAAAATCGACGCGCTCGATACCGAACTCCTCCGCCTCTTGAACGAGCGGGCGAGGCTTGCCGGTGAGATCGGGGTCATCAAGAACCGAGACAGCCTTCCCATTTACTCGCCGGACCGCGAAATGAAACTCCTCCGCAGCCTCGTTGCCCGCAGCGAGGGCCCGCTCCGGCCAGAGGCGATTCATGCGATTTACCGCGAGATCATGTCGGCATCGCTCGCCCTCGAGAAAGACGTCGCCATCGCCTGCCTCGGCCCGGCAGGAAGCCCGACCCACCAAGCGGCCCTCGGGAAATTTGGCTCTAGCGTCCGCTACACTTTCGCGCCGGAGATCAGCGCGATTTTCCGCGAGGTCTCTGCCGATCGAGCGGACTGTGGCGTCGTCCCGCTGGAGGATCCGGGGCACGGACTCATCAGCCAGACGCTCGACGAGCTGGCGGAATCCGACCTCTCCGTTTGTGCGGAGATCAATCTTGCCGTGAATACCGAGGAGGGCGAGTCGTCGCGCTATCTCGTGCTCGGCCAGACCCCGAATTCCCCATCGGGCGAAGACCATACGATGTTGATGCTCCGGATCGAGGACAAGCCGGGCGCGCTCGTGGCCGCCCTCGAGCCGTTCAAGGAACTCGAAATGAACCTTAGCCACTTCGCGAGCCGACCGGCCATGAAGGGCAGCGATGATGTCTTTTTCTTTGTCGAGGCCGATGGTCACGCGCGGGATTTGAAGATTTCGGACCTTTTTCGCGAGCTCTCGAAAAAATGCCGGGCCGTCAAAGTCCTTGGAAGCTACCCGCGAAACATGTCGCTGGATTCCGAGGGATGATCCAACAAACCGCAGATGAACGCAGATTGTCACAGATATTTATTTGGCTGTAAGCTCATTGCACAACATTCATCCCTTCACCTCACAGGTGAAGAGACCGGAATGTCCGTTTCTGGTGTATGTCCTTCCCTCTGCGTGAATCTCGTTAATCTGCGGTTAAACCTTCTGTGGTTTTTAGGATGAAGACAGTTCTCGACACGATCCTCGAAGACGTGCGCGAGGAATTGGCTGCTGCCAAGCTCCGCCGTCCGGTCGCGGATCTTCGCTCGATGTGTGCGGACGCGCCGCCGCCGCGCGGTTTTGCGGGCGCGCTGGCAAGCGGATTCGGCCTCATCGCCGAGATCAAAGAACGCTCGCCGAGTGTCGGCCCGATGCGCCGGGAAAATGTTGCGGACGCCGCGTTCGTGTATGCGGAATCCCCCATCGTCCGCGCCGTTTCGGTTTTGACCAATGAACGGCATTTCGGGATGTCGGTCGAGCGCCTCGCTCCGATCCGGAATCAGGTCCCCCAGCCGGTGCTGAGGAAAGATTTTTTTGTCGACGAGTATCAGATCCGGGAGGCGAGGGCGTTTGGGGCGGATGCAATTCTCCTCATGGCAAATGTTCTCGATCCCGCTCGCCTCGCGGGTTTCCACTCGCTGGCCCTTGAGCTCGGGATGGAGGCGCTTTTCGAAGTCCACACGGAAGACGAGATCACCCAACTCCCGGCCTCAGCCCGCGTGGTGGGGATCAATAGCCGGAAGTTCAAATCCGACTCGGGCTTTGTCGCAGCAGGCGGCGCGTCGGAGACGGACTTCAGCCTCGATCTCTCGGTTTTCCGCCTCGCGGAAGCGCTCCCCGAGGGATCAATCCGGGTAGCAGAGAGTGGGATCTCCCCGCAGACGATCGATTCGCTAACCAACGCCTTCGATGCCGCGCTGGTCGGGACCTCACTCCTCCGGGACGAGAGGGGTATTCGTGCCTGCCTTGCGGACTTCGAGTCTGCCCTTGGTGCCTGATCCCATGCCGCCCGCCGCGCCACTCAAGCCCCGCGGCCGCTTCGTTGTTCTTGGGCTTGTTGGTCTTTGTCTGCTCGCGTGCCTCGGGACAATGTGGCGGTATTCTCTGCTCCACACCTCGACAAATAATGCCGCCGTCGAAGTGATCGACGGCCAATCCCTCATTGTCGCGAATTTCGCGCGCACGGAAGCGGTTGCCCCGGGCCAGCGGGCAGTGATTTCCTCGGCCACGGATTCCTCGTTCCGACTCACCGGCGTTGTTCTAAAAATACTTCCCGATCGTCGCATCGCCATCACGCCTGAGAAAGAGATCCCGGCGGGCACTCGTCTTGCCGTGACTCTGGAGACGCCCGCGCCTTGACGAATCCGGAATTCCAACACCTGCTGGCCGGAGTTTCGCGCTCGTTCTTTCTCAGCCTGCGCCTGCTGCCGGCAGCCGTGCGTCCATCACTCTCGCTGGCCTACGCGCTCGCTCGGGCGTCGGACACGATCTCGGACTCGTCCGACGTTCCGGCGGAAAAACGCATTAGTGCGCTCCGAAGCCTTCCGGATGTTTTGCCAACGGAGCGCTTTGATGTTCCCGTTGCCGCCGAACAAGCCCTCCTCGATCAGCTTCCAGCCCTGCTCGCCCGCCTTGCGGCCTCCCCCGACCGCGAGCTCATCGAAACGACATGGAAAACAATTCGGGACGGGCAAATTTTTGATATCGAGCGGTTCCCATCCCCGAGTCCGCTGAGCCCGGCGGAACTCGAACGCTACGTCTATCTCGTGGCCGGGTGCGTGGGGGAATTTTGGACCGATCTCTGCCTCGCCCGCCTCCCGGACCCATTCCAATCTCCTGCCACTGAAATGCGCGTGCTCGGCCGCGAATTTGGGGAAGCCCTCCAGCGGGTCAATATCCTCCGCGACCGGGCTTCCGATGCGGCTCAAGGCCGGATCTATGTTTCTCCCGATGACGTTCAGGCCGAGATCTCCCGCGCCCGGGCTGGACTTGCCGCCGGCACCGCCTACGCGGCAGCCACACGCTCGCGCCTCCTCCGCGCCTCCGTCGCCCTCCCCGCCGACCTCGGCCGCCAAACCCTCGACCTCCTAGCGAACTCCCCATCCACCCCCCGCGTCCGCGTCACCCGCCCCCGAGTCTGGCTGGCTCTCCTCCGGGCCGTTCTCGCCCGCCGAAGAGAGTTTTAACCACAGATTTAATAGATTTCCGCAGATTTTTTGGAGGAGTGGTGAAGGTGTAATCGTCGAGCGGATGTCCAATGAAAGTTGCTGGAGAACTCTCCAACATTCACAATTCCTGTCTCTGGAATCTGCGAAAATCTGCGTCAATCGGCGGTTAAAGAATCCCCGGCAGTAGAAACCACAGATTTAAAAGATTTCCGCAGATTTTTTTGGCGGAGAGCGCGAGGCGTTTGATGTCCAGCGAGGGTCTCGCGAAATTGATGATGATGGCTCGTTCGAGTCCGGTGACTTTAAGGTAGTTCAGCCCTTGGGCGGTCTCCGGATTGCCAATCTGTGAGATCGCTTTGCATTCCACGATGAGAGAGCCGAAACAGACAAAGTCGGCCTCATAAAAGCTAGGCAATAACCCTCCCTTGTAACGAACCTGCAAAAGCTTTTCCCGCTCGAAGGGAATCTTCCGCGAATCAAGCTCCACAGCAAGTGCGTCTTGGTAGACAACCTCCAGGAAGCCCGCTCCCAGCTCCCGATGGACTTCCATCGCCGCGCCAATTACGGCATAACTTTCCTGATCTTCTTCCATAGAATCTGCGAAAATCTGCGTCAATCGGCGGTTAAAACCCAGCAGTAAAAACCACAGATTTTTTTTGCGTAGAGGACAAGGCCCTGAATGTGGAGTGTGGGGCTCCGAAATGATGGGGAAATCCTTTCGCTCGGCTGGCCGGCTTAAAAACCAAAATCCATGTTTCTTCAATCTGCGAAAATCTGCGTCAATCGGCGGTTAAAAAGATCCCGGGCATTAGGCAAATTTGTCAGTGGTTGATCGTCACGGTCAATCGGTTTGACGCCTATCGAGCGATACGATAGCGTTCGCGCATGATCGCTCATGATCGGTTGCGGGAGATTGCCCGTCTTGTGGAGGCCCGGGGGAGCGTGCCGACCGCGCAGTTGGCGAAGCGGTTCGGTGTCTCGGCGGCCCAGTTGCGGCGGGATCTGGATTCTCTCGAAAAGCAACGGATTCTTGTGCGGCGGCATGGGGCTGCGGTGCATCCGACTTTTCTCTTTGGCGAGACTTCGCATGAATCCCGGACCGAGCGGGCCCTGGAGGCGAAACGTCAGGTGGCGATGGCGGCCGTGGCCTTGGTGCCGGATGGGGCCTCGGTGTGGGTTGATGCCGGAACGACGTGCGAGGTGGCCGCGAGGTTCCTTTTTGCCAGGCCGTCGGTGCGCGTGATCACGCATTCCGTCCCTGTCTTGCAAGTGGCCCTCTCGGCGCGCGCTCAGGTGATTTGTCCGGGCGGTGAATTGCGCCCGATCAGCGGGGCTCTGGTCGGATCCGAGGCGCTGCGGGCTCTGGAGGAACTTCGTGCCGACTGGGCGTTTCTTGGCGCGACGGCGGTTTCAGCGCAAGGTGCCTTCACGACCGAACTCACCGAGAGCCGGATGAAGGCCCGCATCTTGGCCTCGGCCCGTCATGGCGTCCTGCTCGCCGATGCCACAAAGTGGGAGTCCACGGCACCGGTCCGGTTTGCGGAGCTCCATGGATTTTCGCGCTGGGTCTCTGACGACGCATGGGATCCCGCTGCCCGACGTGCCGCAAAAAAGGCCTTCCCCAACCTCCAGTTTACGAAATGAAAAGATCCGAAATTAATTCCGCCTTCCGCGCTGCGTCTGCCTGTTTCCAAGCAGGCGGATGGACGCTTCCCCCGCATCCGAAATGGGACATCACCGACCTCGGCCTCGGTCGCTTCGCCGAGTTCGGCCTCGTCCTCATCAACCTCGCCGAGGAGCCTGAGTATTGTGAGAAATTGATGTATTCGCAGCACAAGCAGGTCACGCCTCTCCACACGCACAAAAAGAAAAAAGAAGACATCATCTGCCGCCAAGGGCGCCTCGCCGTCGAGGTCTGGGCCGGACACCCGAAACACACCGCACTAGGAACACCGGTCCGTCTCAAACAAGCTGGCGAATGGCGGGAACTTGGCTCGGGCGACATCGTCGTCCTCGAGGCCGGCGAACGGGTCACCCTCACCCCCGGCATCTACCACGCCTTCTGGCCGGAATCCGACGAATGCATCATCGGCGAAGTCTCAACCGCCAACGATGATGCCCACGACAACTTCTTCGTCAGCGAAGAAATCGGACGCTTCCCCCAAATCGAAGAAGACGAACCCTCCCTCGTCCGCCTCCTCAGCGAACGGTGAAGCAGGGGAGTTTTCAGCCGAAGCCGCAGGCTAAGACAGACTGTTCCGCTCCTTCGGAACAGTCTGTCTCGGCTTCGCCTCGGATCTGTCTAAAATCTCTGTGACAAATGTCCCGCGCAGCGCGGCTTACGAGCTTGGTGGAAATGATTCGTAAATCGTCCTGCGCTCTTCCAAATATTCGACGATGATCGCATGCGACCCCGGGTCGCGGCGATAAATCACCCGGTATTTCCCGACCCGAAGTCTCGAGAATCCCTGGAGCGGAGGCCGGAGCGCCTTCGTGTCACGCCTTTTGCCGGAATCCAGATCCGCCAAGGCACGGCGAATCGCTTGGCGATTTTCGGGGTGGAGCGATCTCAGCGCGGCGGCGACTTGGTCGGAGAATTTCACTCCTGAAGCTTCCCGGCCTCCGTGTAGCGAACCTTTCCTTCCCTCATCCGAGCCAAGTGCGCCAAGAAGCCGGGGTTGTCCATCAGCTCCCGCGTCTCGTCGGACTCCGGACGCAAATCGAAGGGAAGGCCTCCCACCTCCTCAATCTTTGCAAAGAAAACATTCACCGCTTCCCCAGGTGTGAGGCCATAGCGCTTGAGAATCGCCTCCGTTCGCTCCTTGCGCCCTCGATCAATCCGGGCACGAAAAAGCTCGGTTTTGCTGATAGTTGCCATATGTGCTCAATTCGGCTCAATTCGAGCTAATGTCAAGCCGAAGCAGGGAGGTTATTGACGGAAAACCAGCGCGACAGCGCTTCGTCAGAGGGGCCACTCGAAGGTTTGGTGCAGGGAGCACAACCGAAGCGCAGCGAAGCAATTTACGAAATTAAAATTTTTTTTCAGCAGCAGCATTTCTCCTCTTCTTCCAATTCCGTTAATTCCGTTAATTCTGTCTAAAAAGCAGAGACAGGGTGCCTATTCCCTCGAACTCCGGATCCTCAGCTTTCGATCCGTCGCAATCACGAGGCAGCCAGACCATGAGCGAACGTCTTCACTTTCAAAGAGGCCAACAACGCGAGTCTCCAATGCCGTCAGTCCGGGCATTTGCAGACGAAGCAAAAGGATTCCGCAATGGGTGCCGGGTAAAAACCTCCGGATATCAGAAAAATCAAGGTCCTGGGTCACCAGAAAACGACCTTCGCGCTGTGCCGCCTCCCAGATCGTTGCGTCATCCCTGCCACAGAGACCTTCATCCCTCGCCGTGTCGGCCTCGTGTCCGAGATGGATCAAACGTTGAGCCAGCGTCACCGGGAGTTTCTCGTCGAGCTTGATCCTCATGCCAGCACTGGCAGGAGCGGCAGAGGAATGTCTTCCTCCGCAGAGACAGCGGCAAAAGCAATGACCGCCCGCACGGCTTCAGGCGAGACCGATGGAAAAGCGGCATGGATCTCCGCAGGCCCGTGGCCCTCAGCCAAGCTTGCCAACACCGAACGCACCGGCACACGAGTTCCCTCGATCACCAACTGCCCGCCGCACAAACCAGGCGACCGGGCAAAGAATCGTTCGTAGTCCATCAGGCAACCCTAACTCTGCCACCGCCCGTTGGCAAACCCATTCCCCTGCATCTGCCCGTCAGTGTCTCCCCAATCTTGTGAATCATGTAAATCGTGTCTGAAAATGCAGGAGCACGGAAGTGTTGGACAGGATTAACAAGATGGACAAGATTTCCAGAAAAGGGCAGGGCTTGAGCGAGTCCCCAGTCTTGTTAATTCTGTCTAAAGATCTTAGTGCCGAATTTGCCCGTCGCCGCGCGCCCGGGAGGATTCGAGTTTGCTTTTGTCGATCGCTCGCACTATTAGCGAGTCATGAGCGTGATCGACACCAAGGGCGTTTTTGAGGACTCATCCCATTTGCGCCTCGATAAACCCGTGGCCGTGATCGGCAACCGGCCGGTGCGTGTGCTCCTCCTCTTTGAGGATGGCCCCGACGAGCCCGTCCAGTTCCCGGATTTCCGCTCGGCTATCGGATCCTACCAGAGAGATTTTCCCGGCTCTCCCGTTCGCTCCTCCTCGGACTGGTTGAAAGATTTGAGGGAAGGGGAATAAAGTGGCCTGGGTGGTGGATACCTCGGTGCTGCTCGATATCCGGATCGGCGAGCCGCGTGAGATTGGCGAACGCTCCGCAGATGCCCTGCAGTCCCGCGTTGAGCAAGGATTGGTTGTCTGCCCGGTGACCTTTATCGAACTCGCTCCCGCATTCGGCGGTCGTCTCGCGGCAGAACGTCTCTGGCTCACTCGGCTTCGCATCTCTTGCTCCGAGCCTTGGCTTGATGCGGATACCGACAAGGCCCACGCATTCTGGCATCTCTTCATCGAACGCAAACGGCAGAAACTTCCCCCCAAACGCCCCATCGCCGATGTGCTCATCGCCGCCTTCGCATCGAGATTCGAAGGGCTCATCACCCGCAATGATTCCGACTTTCGCTCCATTGCCCCCGATCTGTCCCTCCTCGTGCCCTAGCCGGTTTCGTCAAAAAGG
>Ga0247834_1001443_pt1 | contig 40618 bp, 48 predicted proteins | sample LaCruzMarch2015__8_FD_187118 | JGI IMG/M metagenome (GOLD analysis project Ga0247834, IMG submission 187118) | Freshwater microbial communities from meromictic Lake La Cruz, Castile-La Mancha, Spain - LaCruzMarch2015_12m | ecosystem: Environmental > Aquatic > Freshwater > Lake | place: Spain... | reverse complement strand
CGAAGAGGTTCGCCGCCATGCAGGCACCGACGCAAGCCACATCTACGGCGGGCTCATGGCCACGCTGACCGCTTGGGCCGAACTGCGGGGCGTACCTTACGAGGGCGTGCCTGTCGGGACCATCAAGCGACACGCCACCTGCAAGGGCAACGCCGACAAGGATGCAATGATGGCCGCCGCCAAGGCCCGTGGCTTCAACCCCGCCGACGACAACGAGGCCGATGCTATCGCGCTTCTGCTCTGGGCCATCGCAACGAATGGGGGTGTCGCATGAGGTGGCATCCCCACGGCTACGGCGGCCAGCGCCGCGACCCCGAGCAGGTCAAGCGCGAGGGCTGGCACGAACAGGGCGTGCTGGCGGTGTCGGCCGACGATCTGCGGCTGACCTGGCCGGAACGCGAACTGGTCCTCCAACTTGGCGAAAAGCTCTACGGGCGACGCCCGATGAGAAAGGAGGTCCGGCATGGCTAACCGCATCTGGACGGCCGAGTGCGTGGCCGATCATTTCGAGGAGGCGTTCCGTACTCTGCGCAAACTGCCCCCGGTCAAGGCGCAGGGGTTCTTCAACGCCTGGCCGCAGATCGTCCGCACCAGCCGCGAGATCGCCGCGATGGAGCCCGAGCCCATGCGGGTCTGGCCATCGGCCGCAGCCATCACCCGTTTGGAGCAGACATCGGACTGGGTGCTGTGGATCGAGGAGGCCGAGCGCAAGCTGGTCTGGTCCCGCGCCGCCCGTGTGCCTTGGAAGCAGATCAGCGGCGAGATGGGATGCGACCGCACCACCGCATGGCGACGCTGGCAGCTGGCGTTGACCAAGATCGCGGCGCGACTGAATGCGTGAGCGACTCCAATGTGTTGCAACACTTTTCCCTTCGACATCTGCAACATGTTCGTGCTATTCCGAAGGCAAGATGGGGAGAGTGCGCCGAAGGGTTCACTCTCCCCTTTGCTTTTGGCCGGATGCAGTTGGATTTCGGGTTGGTTTCCGGGGTCCAGACAAGGTCCAACCGGGGTCCATCCTGCTACCCCACTGATTTCTGGTTCCTTCCTGGCGATATTCGTATGCTGGCGGGCGAAGCGCGGCACATCGCTAGCGACAGGGCAGGATTTTTGGGAAGCCACCCGGAAGCCACCGCTGCCTGAACCCGCCTGAAACTCCGCAAAATCAAACCCTTGATGCTGTACACGCCGGGTGGCCACTGGACCCCGCGTGGAGTCCAGTCTGGACCCCGGAGTCCGGTAGCCAGCGGTATCCACCCTGATCCGAGGAATGACCCCACGATGACACTGAGCTTTGCCCCGGATCGGATCGAGATGTGGCCGCTGGCGAAGCTCCAGCCCTATGCCCGCAATGCCAAGGCGCATGGCGCGGACCAGGTCGCGAAGATCGCCGCCAGCATGGCAGAGTTCGGCTGGACCGTGCCCTGCCTGGTAGCGGAGGATGGCGAGTTGATCGCGGGTCATGGCCGGGTGCTGGCGGCCACGCAACTGGGGCTGACCGAAGCGCCCGTGATCGTACTCGGGCATCTGACCGAGGCACAGCGCCGGGCATATCGCATTGCGGACAACAAGCTGACCGAACTCGGCACCTGGGACGAGGCGCTGCTGTCGGCGGAACTGAACGAACTCTTGGCCGAGGATTTCGACCTGTCGCTTGTCGGTTTCTCCGATGGCGAGTTGGACAAGCTCTTGGCCTTCGTGCCGGAGGGGGACGGGCAAGAAGTTGGCGCCGGTGGCTCTGTGCCACCGGTGACCATCCCGGAACCACCCCGCAACCCGGCATCGCGCACCGGCGATCTGTGGATCCTTGGCGACCATCGCCTTCTCTGCGGTGACAGCACCAGCGCGGCCGATGTGCGCCGCCTGATGAATGGCGAACGCGCGATCCTGTTCGCGACCGACCCGCCGTATCTTGTGGACTATGACGGCTCGAACCACCCGACGCGCAACAAGGATTGGTCGGCGTCCTACGGCACGACCTGGGATGACAGTTCGCAGGGTGCCGAACTCTACGACGGCTTCATCGCAGCCGCCGTCGCGGAAGCCATCGCCGAAAATGCTGCGTGGTATTGCTGGCACGCGTCACGCCGCCAGGCGATGCTGGAAGCCTGCTGGGAAAAGGCCGGGGCCTTCGTCCATCAACAGATCATCTGGGTGAAGGACCGCGGGGTTCTGACCCGGTCGCATTACCTTTGGAAACACGAGCCCTGCTTCATGGGTTGGCGCCGTCCGAACCGGCCGCCGAAGGTGGCTGAAGAAACGCTGCCATCAACATGGGCGCTGCCCAGCTTCGCCAAGGATGACCGGCCCGACCACCCGACGCCAAAGCCGCTGGACGCCTTCGGGATCCCGATGCGCCAGCATGTGGCACGCGGCGGGCTTTGCTACGAGCCGTTCTGCGGGTCCGGCTCGCAGATCATGGCGGGCGAGGCCAATGGTCGCCGGGTCTTCGCGATGGAGATCAGCCCGGCTTACATCGATGTTGCTGTGGAGCGATGGCAGGCTGAAACTGGCCGCGACGCGATCCTTGATGGTGATGGTCGGACTTTTGCGGCGGTGAAGGGTGAACGGCTGGGCGACGACGCGGAACCCCCGACCGAAACGCCGGACGCAAACGCCGATCCCGAACCGACCCGCAAACGCAAATCCGCAGCCTGAGGCATGCATGACCTGGCTTTACCTTCCTCCGGACGCCCTTCCGGATCGGCAGACGCATGCCTCTTCGGTCTGTCCCTCTGCTCTGGTGCTGGCGGGCTCGACCTCGGGCTCGCCATCGCCATCCCCGGATATCGTGCTGTGGGCCATGTCGAACGGGAAACCTACGCCGCAGCCACTCTCGTGGCGCGGATGGAAGATGCGTCCCTGGATCAGGCTTTTGTCTGGGACGACGTTGGAACCTTCGACGGCCGCCCGTGGCGCGGCGCGGTGGACATCATCACTGCTGGATATCCGTGCCAGCCGTTCTCGGTCGCAGGCCGACGGCTCGGCAGCGAGGATCCTCGCCACCTCTGGCCTCACGTCGCCCGCATCATCAGCGAGGTCGAGCCGCCCTTCGTCTTTCTCGAGAATGTCGCCCATCATCTCCGCCTCGGCTTCCCCGAAGTCGCCGGCGGACTGGTCGGCATGGGCTACAAGCTTGCGGCAGGCCTCTTCACGGCGGCGGAAGTCGGCGCGCCCCACCGGCGTGAACGGCTCTTTATCCTCGCCATCCGCGAGGGAGACGAGTTGGCCGACCCCGCGCGCCTGCTCTGGCACCCGCTCGAGTGGCGGGAACCGGACGGAACTGCTGCGGCTCTGGCCGACGCCGCGGGCCAGTGCCAACGAGAACCGGCAGACGAAGCCGACCCCCTCGCAGGAAGCGGGCAAGCACGGGATGAACCTCGCGACGACGGCCACACTTTGGCCGACGCCGCAGATCGACAGTTTCCGCAGCCGGGGTGGCGAGCGGAAGGACGAGAAAGGTCTGGACCGGATGGCGCGGGACTGGCCGACGCCGATGGCGAACGATGGCTGCAAGCCGAGCGCGGGCAATCGGCGGACGGCGGACTTGACCCACGCCAGCCAGATGTGGATGACGCCGACTGCGCGGGATCACAAGGACGGGGCGACGACACTGGCGAACACGCCGGTGAACGGCCTGCTTGGCCGCCAGGCCCTGGCGACGCCGATGGCTGGGAGCGATACCTCCGATGCGCGCCGGACCTTGAACCCGCTGTTCGTCGAGGCGCTGATGGGCTGGCCCACCGGGTGGACCGGCTTCGCCTCTGTGGCAACGGCGTGGTCCCCTTGGTTGCGGCGCATGCGCTGCGAACTCTCGCGGCTGAATTGCTGGCCGATGGATGAGGTGGCGGCATGAAGCAGTCGCGCCTCATGTCGCTGGTCGAGTCGATCGCCAATGTAATCGTCGGCTACGGCGTCGCGGTGGCAACGCAGATCCTGATCTTCCCGGTCTTCGGGCTGCACACGACGCTGGCTCAGAACCTGAAGATGGGCGCGGTGTTCACGGTGGTCAGCATCGCGCGATCCTACGTCCTGCGGCGGCTGTTCGAGGCCTTCCGGTTCGCGGCGGACAAGGGACGCCAGCGGTAGTTCGAACATCGCTGGGCGGTTTCGAAGTTGTCGCTACGCTGTTCAGATCCTATGGTTTCTCCAAGTTGGGGATGGTGGCCTGTTATCTTGCCACCCAGAGATCTGGGGCTGTGATTGAATTGCTGAACAACCTAAACGAAGGAAAATCAAACCCAGACTCGCTTCCGGACGGACTTGAGGCCTTGCGACGCGAACTCGGCCTCGCGGAGGTAATGCGGTTGATCGAGAGAACAGCGCAGTGGGTCGACCCAAAGACGTTCGAGTATCTTCCGGTCTGGTATCCCGAACACGCGCGGCGTGGCCTCTTCTACAAGGCGTCCTGGTCAGAGCCGCAAATGAATCGCAATCGTCAGACGGGAGCGATTATCCATAAATTCGAAGGAAACATCCACGCAAACAAGGCTCTGACGCTTGCTTTGGGCCTTCGCGCTGTTGAAAGGCCGAACTGGTCTTGCTGCCATATCTGGGGGGTGGATGATGCCGCCTACCAAATCAGCAATGCCGTAGTGCAGGATCGACGTTTCTTTTCCTGTGTGGCGAACATGGTTTTGCTCCCTACGCCGCTGAAGGCATTCACAGACGTCATGCCCGAGGTGAAAATGATGCTACGCGTCTGTGCGCTGCAACTCTACGGTTGGTCTTGTGACCACGACGAGGTCGCGGAAATCGCAGCGCAAGTAGCGGAATGGTCTGGCTGGGACGCTTATCCGGAGAGTTGGCCCAAACCCGACAGGGCTTCTACTCCGCTAGGGATGGCAAAGTTCTCAGGACGGATCAAAGAAGCTGCTGACCGAAGAAAGGCTGCGATCCGCGCGGATTTGGCATCGGCCGGTCCGCACTATCCTCGCGAGGAAGTCAGGAAAGTGCTCGACTATTGGAAGGTCTCACTCTGAAAAGCGTACGCCGCCGCCCCTGATGGGACGGCGGCGATGGTGTCTTGGACGGCAAACCTATCAGTCTGGGGGCAGTCGATAGATCCTTCCGCGCCCCTCGACCTTCTCCGAGGTCACCTCGAGCCCGAGTTTCTTCTTCAGCGCCCCGGCCATCGCGCCGCGCACCGTGTGCGACTGCCAGCCAGTCGCCGCCATGATTTCCTCGATGGTCGCGCCGTCCGGCACGCTCAGCATGGCGATCAGCGTGGCCTGCTTGGTACCCTCGCGCGGGGTGCGCGCCTTGGGCGCGGCGTCTGGTTGGCTGGGGGTCTCGGGCGCGGCTTCCACTGTCCGCGCGTCCGTCGCGCCCACAGGTGCGCTGTTCGCGCCTTCAAGCTCGACGCCGATGGCGGCGAGGCCCGCGTCGGTGGCGACCAGCGTAACGCCGTGGCCATCGCCGGTTTCGCGCCACATCGGTTCGCCCTTTCGCAGGTCGGCATCGACCTCCTGCAGGAGCCCCTTGGCGATCATCGCGCCGACCACCTTGGCGGCGGCCCCACCGCGCAGGCTCTCGGGCAGCGGCATTGCGATGCGCTCGGGCCGTTGGGCGGCGGCGCTCAGGATCAAGGCTTGGGTATCGGAAAGCTGGGTCATCATCGTCTCCGTGTCGGGGCGCGCGGGATGCGGGCCCTTCTACGAGGCCAAGCCCCGCAGTGCGGGGCTTGCGCGATGGCTGGCTGGGTTACTCGGCGTGTTCGCCCTCGCCGAAAAGGAAATCGGTGATCTTCCGGAGGTCGCTGGCGACGCTGCTGATCGAGCCGACGCTGCCCCAATTGACCGCGTCTGGATCGAAGTTGAAATGGTCGTCGCTGAGCGCCTGAAGTCGGGCGAGCATCGCGTCGATCTCGGCCTTCTTGCCGATGAAGGCGTCGAGGGCTTTCGTGTTGTCTTGTGCGCGGCGGGTCATTTCGGTGGCTCCCAAGTGAGTTGCATCGTCCTTCTGAAAGGACGTTCGCTCTGTCCGCGAAGCTTATCAACGAGATAAGCGCATGATCTTGAATGATAATTGGAGCCGTCAATGCAGGGCATGAGCGAGCGCCAGTACGCCGCGCATGTCGGGCTGTCGCGGGGCGCGATCCAGAAGGCGAAGACCGCCGAGCGACTGGTACTGTTCGCGGATGGCAGCATCCATGCCGATGCCAGCGATATGCGTCGGGCGGAAACGACCGACCCGTCGAAGACCCGGAAGCCGCCCGAACCGAAGCTGAAGCCGGTGCCCGAGGCGGCCGTTGCCGCCGTCGGCGACACTCTGCGCGAGCAGGGTCTGGCAGTGCCAGTGGTTGGCGGCGGCACGACCTACCTGCAGGCGAAAACCGCCAACGAGGTGCTGAAGGCACAGGAGCGGCGGATCCGGCTGCAAAAGCTGAAGGGGGAATTGATCGAGCGGGCCCGGGCGCTGTCGCTGGTGTTCCGACTGGCGCGCGAGGTGCGGGACGCATGGGTGAACTGGCCTGCACGGTCGTCGGCCTTGATGGCCGCGGAACTGGGCGTGGAACCGGCCGCGATGCAGAAGGCCTTGGAAAAACATGTCCGTGCCCACCTCGACGAGCTTGCCGAGGTCCGGCCTGATTTCCGGTGAAACTGGCGACGACCTGACGGATTTCGACGGCGCGGTGGAAATCCTGCGCACCTGGGGCGCGGGGCTGACACCCGATCCCGACCTGACAGTGTCGCAATGGGCGGACAAGCATCGGATGCTGTCGGGCCGCGCTTCGGCGGAACCGGGGCGATATCGGACGGCGCGCACGCCTTACATGCGCGAGATCATGGACCGACTGTCGCCCGGCGATCCCACGCAGCGGATCGTGTTCATGAAGGCCGCGCAGGTCGGCGCGACCGAAGCAGGCAACAACTGGATCGGCTTTGCCATCCACCAAGCGCCGGGGCCGATGCTGGCGGTCCAGCCGACAGTGGAACTGGCGAAACGCAACTCGCGCCAGCGGATCGACCCGCTGATCGACGAAAGCCCGGAGCTGCGCGAGCGGGTGAAGCCCGCGCGGTCCCGCGACGCGGGCAACACGATGCTGTCGAAGGAGTTCGCAGGCGGCATCCTGATCATGACCGGCGCGAACTCGGCGGTCGGACTGCGGTCCACCCCGGCGCGCTACATCTTCCTCGACGAGGTCGACGCCTATCCGGCCTCGGCAGACGAGGAAGGCGATCCGGTGACGCTGGCCGAGGCGCGGTCGCTGACCTTTGCCCACCGGCGCAAGGTGTTCCTGGTCTCGACGCCCACTATCCGGGGTCTGAGCCGGATCGAACGGGAATACGAGGCGTCCGACCAGCGGCGGTTCTTCGTGCCGTGCCCGCATTGCGGGGCGATGCAGTGGCTGAAGTTCGACCGGCTGCGCTGGCAAAAGGGGCGGCCGGAAACGGTGGAATATCACTGTGAGGGCTGTGATCAGCCCATCGGTGAACACAACAAAACGGCCATGCTGGAGGGCGGCGAATGGCAGGCGACGTCCGTCGCCGCCGATCCGACCAAGGTCGGGTATCACCTCTCGGCGCTCTACTCGCCGATCGGCTGGCTGAGTTGGGAGCGGATCGTGCGGTCATGGGAAGCAGCCCAAGGGTCGGACGAGGCGATCAAGGCGTTTCGCAACACGATCCTTGGTGAGACTTGGGTCGAAACCGGGGAAGCCCCCGACTGGCAAAGGCTTTTCGACCGGCGCGAGCGCTGGAAATCCGGCACGGTGCCAGCGGGCGGGCTGTTCCTGACCGCCGGAGCCGACGTGCAGAAGGACCGGATCGAGGTCGACGTCTGGGCCTGGGGTCGCGGGCTGGAAAGCTGGCTGGTCGATCACGTCGTGATCGAGGGCGGGCCCGACCGGCACGATGCATGGTCGGAACTGACGGCCTTGCTGGACAGGTCCTGGCCACATGAACGTGGCGCGCATCTGCGCATCGCGCGGCTGGCCATCGACACCGGCTATGAGGCCCCGGCGGTCTATTCCTGGTCGCGGGCACAGGGGTTTGGGCAGGTATCGCCGGTAAAAGGCGTCGAAGGGTTCAACCGTTCGAGCCCGGTATCGGGGCCGACATTTGTCGATGCGACCGAAGGCGGCAAACGTCTGCGGCGCGGGGCTCGCCTCTGGACCGTGGCGGTCTCGACCTTCAAGGCCGAGACCTATCGCTTCCTGCGGCTGGAACGTCCGACCGAGGAGGACACGGCCGAGGGGGCTGCGTTTCCGCCCGGCTCGGTGCATCTGCCGCATTGGGTCGAGAACGAATGGCTGAAGCAGTTCGTGGCCGAACAGCTAGTGACGGTGCGCACCAAGCGCGGCTTCGCCCGGCTCGAATGGCAGAAGCTGCGCGAACGCAACGAGGCGCTGGATTGCCGGGTCTATGCCCGCGCCGCCGCCTGGATCGCGGGCGCGGACCGCTGGACCGACGAAAAATGGCGCGACCTCGAGGATCAGCTCGGGGCGGCGCCAACGGAAATCGATGGTGCGGGGCGGGTCAATCGACCGCAAGTCGCGCCCCAGGGAAAGCGGCAGTCGGACTGGCTTGGCCGACGCGGAGGATGGTTCTGACATGACCGACTGGACGGAAACCGAGTTGGCGGCGCTGCGCCGAGCCTATGCCAGCGGCACGACCCGGGTCAGCTATGATGGCAAGTCTGTCGACTACGGCTCGGCTGAGGATCTGCTGGGCCGCATCAGGACCATCGAACGCGCCATCGCGGGGACGACCCGGCCGCTGCCTGTGGCCGGGGTAGCGGGCTTCTCCCGAGGGGATCGCTGATGCCCGCGAACTGGATGGACCATGCCATCGCCTCGTTCGCCCCGCGCGCAGCCGCCCGGCGCGTGTTGGCTCGGCAGGCCTTCGAGACCCTGACGCGGGGATATGACGGCGCGTCCAAGGGGCGGCGGACGGACGGGTGGCGGGCACCGGGATCTTCGGCCGACACCGAAATCGGCGTCGCCGGGGCGCTGCTGCGCGACCGGATGCGCGACCTTGTTCGCAACAACCCGCATGCGGCGAAGGCGGTGGCGGTGCTGGTGAACAACATCGTCGGTTCGGGCATCATGCCCCGGGCCGCCAGCGGCGACGACAAGCTGGACCGAAAGGTCGATGCGCTGTTTGAACGCTGGACGGCGGATTGCGATGCGGACGGCCAGCTGGATTTCTACGGGCTGCAGACGCTGATCTGCCGCGAGATGGTCGAGGCAGGCGAGGTTCTGGTGCGGCGCAGGTTGCGCCGGTCGTCGGACGGTTTGCCGGTGCCTTTGCAATTGCAGGTGCTGGAGGCCGATTTCCTCGACGCGACCAAGTCCAGCAACGTCGGCGCAGGCCGCATCGTGCAGGGCATCGAGTTCGACCCGGTCGGCAAACGCCGCGCCTACTGGCTGCACCCGGAACACCCCGGCGATGCACATGGGGCGCTGCGGGGCGGGCTCGACAGCCGCCCGGTCCCCGCGACCGAGATCGCCCATGTCTATGAAAAGCAGCGCACGCAGGCCCGCGGGGTTCCCTGGGGCGCGCCGGTGATACGGTCCTTGCGCGACCTCGACGACTACGAGGTGGCTGAACTGGTCCGCAAGAAGACCGAGGCCTGTGTCACCGCCATCGTCTTTGGCGATGACGAATCCCAGCAAGGCATCGCACCCACCGTTGTCGATGCCGATGGCAACCGGGTCGAGCAGTTCGAGCCGGGGCTGATCGCCTACGCGCGCGGCGGCAAGGACATCCGGTTCAACCAACCGTCGGCCACCGGCGGCTATGGTGAATACAAGCGGGCCAGCCTGCACACGATCTCGGCCGGGTTCCGGGTGCCCTATGAGTTGCTGACCGGCGATCTCAGCCAGGTCAACTATTCCTCGATCCGGGCCGGGCTGGTCGAGTTCCGCCGCCAGATTGACGCCGTGCAATGGCAACTGTTCATCCCGATGTTCTGCGCACCTGTCTGGCGCTGGTTCACCGAAGCGGCATGGGCGGCGGGCCAGATCCCGACACCCGACGTGCCAGTCGAATGGTCGCCGCCGAAGTTCGAAGCGGTCGATCCGCAGAAGGACGCGATGGCAAACCTGCTGTCGATCCGGTCGGGCACCATGACGCTGGCGGAGGTGATCGCGAGGCAGGGCCGCAACCCCGACGCTGTGCTGGCCGAGATCGCCGCGACCAACGCCAAGCTGGATGCCCTCGGCCTCGTTCTCGACAGCGACCCGCGCCGCGTCACGAAAACCGGCAGCGCGCAAACTAGTGACCCCGCCAGCGATCCGGCCGCCGATCCGGAAAACGACCCGGCGCAACCCGACGCCGCCCAACACCTGTCAAGCGACACCCAGTTTTACGAGCTAACGCGACACCCATTGTTACGAGGTGTCGCGCAACGGAGCGGCCTCGGGCGCGCGCTGACCGCCACGAGTCAGAGCGCGCGCCCGGGGCTGCGGTCAGCTCTTCAGGGCATCCTCAAGGTCGCGGAGCCTGTAGCTTCGGCCCTTGATATTCAGGACGTGGGCGTGGTGGAGCAGCCGGTCGAGGATCGCAGTGGCTAAAACCTCGTCCCCCGCCAGCAGCTCAGTCCAGTCGCGGATGCTCTTGTTCGTGGTGATGATCATGGCACCGCGGCCGTAGCGGTAGCTGACGAGGCGGAAGAACAGGCTGGCGTCTTCACGGTTCATGGGGTCGTAGCCCATCTCGTCGACCAACAGCAGCGTGCTGGACATGTACTTGCAGCTTCTCAGTCGGGCTGGCGGCAGGTGAGCGTCTACCCGCAGCGCGGTCAGAAGTTCGTCGAAGCGGAAGTACTGGGTCGAGAAGCCGAGCTGGATCGCCCGGATGCCGAGCCCACAGAGCAGGTGCGACTTGCCGACCCCGGGCGGACCCTGCATCAGCACCACCTCCGAGTTGCGGATCCAGGTGCCGGTGGCGAGCGTCTCGATGCGGGAGCGTTCGATGGCGGGCTGGAACGCGAAGTCGAAGGTCTCCAGCGTCACGCCGGTCGGGATCTTCGCAGTCTTCAGCATCGTGCGCACACGCCGCTCCTCCCGCCCGGATCGCTCGGCGTCCAACAACCGGTCGAGAAAGACATGGGCCTGCATCTCGGTCCGCACCGCTTCGGACAGCAGACCCTCCAGCGCATCGATGGCGTAGCCGAGGCCGAGGGCGGCCAGCTTCTGCCGCGTCGCATCGATGTCGAGCTTCACCCGGGGCGCGGTCATCGTGCCACCTCGGCCAGCCGGGCGTAGAGGTCGAGCGAGCGATGCTGGACTTGGGCGGCGGCGATCTCCTGCAGCCGGCGTCCCATCCGGCCGAGCGGCAGCGGCGCCCGGACGCGCCCGGTGTCGTCGCCCTCGTAATGGGCCTCGTCGCGCAAGATCAGCTTGTCGGTGCCACGTGGGTGCTCGGCGATCACCTCGCAGTCCTTGAGCATCTGCACCCGGCCGGCGAGGCCGCGGACTTCGACCTCCTGTCGCACGAAACGGAACGGCACGCTGTACTGCCGTCCCTCGAAGTTGACCATGCAGTCCATACCGACCGGGCGGCGCACGACGATATCGAACGGCTCGGAAAGCGGTTCTGGTAGCGGCGTCAGCAGCCGGCGCTCCTGCTCCCACGCGTCAGTGACACTGGTGCCGGTCGCGGGGCAGCGGAGGCGCATCGCGCGCTCTTCAAGCCCGGCATCAGTCCAGGTTTGCAGGTCCTCGAGGCTGTTGAATACCTGGCCGTAGGGATCAAGCGCGTCGCGATTGTCGCGGATGCCCCGTTCGACCTTGCCCTTCCCTTCGGGGTGCCGTGGCTGGCAGGCATCAATGTGAAAGCGCATCTGCACGGCATAGCGCCGGTAGGTCTCGTTGATCGTGCCCCACGCCCCGGCACCCTTGGCGATCGCCGTCTTGACGTTGTCGATCCTGAGCACCGCCGGCACTCCGCCGAGCCGCCGCAGACAGGCGGTTTGGCAGGCCTGCCAGGAAAGCATGTCCTTGGACCGTGCCCAGACCACGGCACGCTTGCGGCTCCACGACAGCGTCACCACCAGCGCGACGAGATCAACCGTCTCGCGGCCGATGACCATGCCGGGATATTCGGCCCAGTCCACCTGCGCCTGCGCGCCCATCGGCGTCTCGACCCGCCGCCGTGCCCGAATGGCCGGTGCCGGAAACGTCCGCTTCCAGTATCGCTGGACTGACTTCAGGCTGCCGTCGTACCTATGCTCGCGCTTCAGCCAGTCGTGCAGCGCCGCCAGGTTCACCCTCCCGCCAGACTGCTGGCTGCGCCAATGCGCGATCGCCTCGGCAACCGCCGCCGCCTTGCCAACCTGCACCGTTCGACCATCCACGGCTCCCGCCGCATCCCGCCGCCGGTGATACCGCACCGCTCCCTCGCTCACCCCCAGCAGCCGCGCCACCGCGCTCTGGGAATGGCCCTGCTTCAGCAACACCGTCATCGCCGTCCGCGCCTCGTTCTCGAGACGACCCATCGTTCTCTCCCGGCAGACCACCCACCGGAGAATCGATCAGGCCAAGACGGCACCTCGTAAATCTGGATGTCGCCTTACGGTCTCAATGGCCTGTCTCGCTACAAGGCCGTCCGCAGGCATTTGCAGCATCGAAGGCGAAGCAATCCGGTTCGGGTCGTTCCCCACTTCACCAGCTTGTCCCCACCGCAGAGCGGGCAGGCCTTGATCTCGCTGCCCCGCTTGTCGATCCGCCGAAGGACATCCTTTCGCTCGTCTGTCAGGTGGACAATATCTGCCAGTTCGCGGATCCGCCGGATACTCATCGTCCCGGCTTGCTTGCAGAACCGCTCGAAAAGTCGCATGTCCATTTGCCCATCCCGGTTTCAACGCAACCAAATGACAGATTGGCTATTCTGGCAAAAACGAAGCACGACAAACACGCAAAGAAGAAGACGCTGAAAATTCGGACCAGCCATTTCGAAGACGTGAACGGGCCATGCTCCGCTTCCGGCGCATGCGAACGTTGCAAAAGTTCACATCCGTTCGCGCCTCGGTCTTCAGCCACTTCAACCAAACAAGCACCCTTTCCTCCTGCACCATCCTCAAGCTGCACGGCGCCGCCGCTCTCGCCGAGTGACGCGGTCTCTGCGCGGCATAGGCCGCAGCGTCACTGCCGCAGTAGCGACGGGTTCGCATTAGGGTCTGTTGAGATTCAGCGGGAGTTGATGAGTGCAGCGGCTGCATAGATCATTGCCTTGAAGGATGCGTCGGTCTTGTCCGCTCGCATGGCGATGCGCTTGAACTCTTTGAGTTTGCAGAAGAAGTTCTCGATCAGGTGGCGACATTTGTAGATGTCGGGATCGATGACCAGGGGTTTGCAGCGCCTTGGATGCTGCGAAATGCAGATCAGCGCTCCGCGTGCGTTCATCTCTTCAATGATCCAGTTGCTGTCGAAGGCCTTGTTGGCCAGCATCGCATCGAAGCTGATGCCGTCAATCAGGGGGGCTACGCCGGCCGTGTCGAAACGGTGCCCCGGCAGCAGGACGAAGCGCACGAGGTTGCCCAGAGCATCCGTCAGCACCAGAATTTTGGTGGTCCAGCCGCCCTTTGACTTGCCTATCGCCTGACTTTGAGTCCCCCTTTTGAGCCCTGTCCATGGCGGTGAACCTTGACGATCGTGCCGTCGATCATCGCCATTTCCATGTCGGGTTCCTCAGACAAGGCATTGAAAATGCGCTCGAAGACCCCCGCAACACCCCAATCCCGGAACCGCCGGTAGACCGAGTTCCACTTGCCGAACTCTCCCGGAAGGTCGCGCCATTGCGCCCCGGTCCGGGCGATCCAGAACACGGCTTCCAGAAACAAGCGGGCGTCACCGCCTGTCCGCCCCGGATCCGACTTCTTGCCAAGACAGTGCAGCTCGATCTTCCCCCACTGTCGATCCTTGATGATGTAACGATCAGTCGGCATCCAAACCTCCCCTTTGGGAAGCTTGAATCAGAATTCAGACCACTTGGGAATCCTGATACTCAACAGACCCTAATCTGCCAGCACCTCCGGGGCCGACCGACTTCGTGGAATCGCTTGTGATTCGGTGTGCCATGTCCGACCATGCGGGAATGCGTCTTTCAGCCATCCTCGTCCTGCTTTGTCTGCCGCTTGCGGCACCTGTCTCGGGACAGGGCGTTCTTGATGGCGTCGACCTTGCCAGTCCGCGCATGACGCAAGCCGAAATGACCCGCGACGAGGTGGCCGCCGTTCTGGCTGCCGGGTCGCCTGCAGACCTCTCGGGCAAGCGCCTCAACGGGCTGGACCTTTCGGGGTTCGATTTTACCGGAGCGAACCTGCGCGCGGCCTCGATGAACGGCTGCAACCTCTCCGGTGCGCGGCTCGACGGTGCAGATATCGGCCAGGTCTGGATGTATCGCGCCAACCTGAGCGCTGCGTCCCTGAAGGGCGCGAAGATGTTCCAGACCCAGTTGTGGGAGGCGAACCTCGCCGGTGCCGACATGACCGGCGCCCATGCCGCCGCTATCTTCACCGGGGCAGATCTGACCGGTGCCGTGTTCCGCGGCGCCGATCTGTCGGCCGACCTGCGGAACCAGTCAATGGGCCTGATGCGCGGGGTGCTGCGCAGCGCCGTCGCTGACGGCGCCGATTTTTCAGGGGCGTCGCTCGGCCATACAGATCTCAGCTTTGCCAAGCTGCGCGGCGCAATCTTCCGGGAGGCAGATCTTGCATCGGCAGACCTCGGCGGTGCTGACATGACGGGCGCGGACGTGACGGGGGCCGATTTCACCAAGGCCGACCTGACGTCGACCCGGATGCTCGACCTTCAGGGTGCCACCGCGAATCAGTTCGACCAGAGCGTCAACCTCGATCGTGCGATCAGGAACTGACTCCGGGGCGATCCGGACTCCCGAGTGTCGGCCCCCGGCATCTGCCGGGCTTGGCCGGGCCGCTCGCGGCAACGGCATTCAGACATTCAGAACAGTCCATCACGCCCGCAATTGCGCAGTGAAAAAAACTGTGCAACGATTCCCTCGGTTGTGTTGGGGAGAGCATGGCCACTCACGAGAAAGACCGCCTGTCCGGCTGCGCTTTTGCGCGGTGACGAGGTGTACTTTCATCAAGTGGCCGAGAACGACCAGGGGGGATTACTATGTCTCGGAAAAGTCAGTCGAATTTCTTGCCGTCGATCAAGTCGGCGCTGGTGATCGACGATCATCCGCTCTATTGCGACGCGCTGGCGACAACGCTGGAGAGCATCTTCGACACGCGGAGGATTCGCACGGCGACGACGCTTGCCGACGCGCTGCAACAGCTGCGGGCCCGGTTTTCACCCGATGTGGTCGTGCTTGATCTCAACCTTCCCGATGTCGCGGGGCTGAGCGGCTTTCTGAAGATCAAGGAAAAGGTGCCCGACGTGCCGGTGATCGTGATCTCGGCGACGACATCAAGCGAAGTGATCCAGTCGGTGATTGCGGCAGGGGCCTCCGGCTTCATTCCCAAGGACGCAGGGCGCGAGACGTTCAAGGAAGCGATCCTGATGATCTGGGAAGGCAAGACCTATGTCCCGCCGTGCTGCCGGACCGACGCGAAGGCACAGCCGGTCGACCCTTCTGTCGAGGCGATCTCGCGCAAGATCGCCGACCTGTCGCATCAGCAGTCCCGGATACTGGCGCTGATCTGCAAGGGAAAGCCGAACAAGCTTATCGCCTACGAAATGCAGTTGGCCGAAGCGACGGTCAAGGCCCACATCACTGCGCTGTTACGACGCCTCGAGGTTCAGAACCGAACCCAGGCCGCGATGATGATCCGCGAGGTTTCGATCCGACACAGTCTGCAATGATCTTCGCGACACTGCAGGCGGCGCTCGGAGGGTCGAATGGCACCGGTCATTGATCCTGCTCAGCAGAGGTCGCGGGCTGTCGGGATCGGCGTGTCCAATTCCGGCGATGCCGCCGAGGCGCTGGCCGAGATCGCAGCCCAGATCGCAAGGCCAAGCCCGAGTTTCGTCTTGCTGTTCATCCCGAGTGGGCTGCCGCTGGACGCACTCGCGGCGGCCCTGCCGGCCACGCTGCCCGGTGTCGTGGTGTTCGGCTGCACGACGGCCGGGCAGATCACCCCGCGTGGCTACGAGGATCAGACCCTGGTGGCACTGGCGTTCCGGCGCGACCATTTCCGCGTTGCCTCCAAGCTTTTCAAGCCGGTCGCACCGGTCTCGATTGCCGAGGTGGTCTCGCAGACCGAGCGGATGGCGGCACGGTTTCCCGTCTCGCCGGGCCGCAGACAACTTGCGCTTGTCTTCGTCGACGGGCTGTCGATGCAGGAGGATATTCTGGTGGCGGCCCTGGAGGCAGGGCTGAAGGATATTCCGGTATTCGGCGGTTCAGCCGGCGACGGTCTGGCATTTGCGCGCACGCATGTCCTGCACGGCGGCAAGTTCCACTCCAACGCGGCACTGCTGCTGCTCCTGGAAACCGATCTGGCGTTCCGCGGGCTGGGGTTCGATCATTTCGAACCGACGGGCAAGCAGATGGTCGTGACCCGCGCGGTGCCCGAGGAACGCCTGGTGCTGGAGATCAACGGCTCGCCGGCAGCACAGGAATACGCGCGGCTTGTGGGCGTTGCGGTCGAAGACCTTTCGCCGATCATTTTCGCCGAGAACCCGGTGCTGGTACGCAACAGGCATCTGTTCCACGTCCGCGCGATCCAGCAAATCCACAAGGGCCAGGGACTGACCTTCCTGTCGGCTATCGACGACGGTCTGCTGTTGACGCTGGGGCGAGGCAAGGAAATCATCGCCACTCTCGATGCGGGTCTTGCGGCATGCGACACGCATGGCGAGGCGCCGGACTTCATCCTCGGGTTCGACTGCGTGCTTCGCAAACTCGAGATCGAGCACAAGGGGCTGTCTGCCAAAGCGTCGGATCAGTTCCGCAAGCACCGGGTCGTCGGTTTCAACACCTATGGCGAACAGCATCTGGGCGTGCACGTGAACCAGACCTTCGTCGGCGTCGCGTTCTTTCGTCCGACCGGAGATCCGCCCCTGTGATCGACCCGACCGACCCCCTCGAGATTCAGGTTGCCAAGCAGGCGAAGATCATAGCGGCGCTGATCGGCCGGGCCGAGCGCGGCCACGAAGTCGGCGGCTCGGCCTATGCGCTATTCCAGTCTGCCATCGCGCTGCAATCGGCGATCTGGGAAAAGACCAGGGATCTGGAGAAAGCGCTCGACACTCTGGGTCGGGCCTCCAGCGAGTTGCAGGACGCGCAGCTTGCGCGGGACCGGATGCAGAAGGCCCTGGCCGAAGCAGTGGTGGCGATGGAGGGCGGTTTCGCGCTGTTCACCGAAGACCGGTTGCAGGTCTGCAACGCCCAGTTCCGGAATCTCTTGCCGGATGTTGCCCGGTTGGTCCAGCCCGGACTGCGCTTTCAGGAGTATCTCGCGGCCGTCCGTGCCAGCAGGTTCATCAGCCATCAGGATGTCGGCAAGGACATGCACGAAGCGCCGCAAGCCTCGCAGCCCGGAACCGAGGTCCGGCTGTTTTCCTCGTTCGTTCTGGGGCTGAAGAATGACCGCTGGTTCCAGATCTCCTGTCGGCAGACGAGTTCGGGAAACGTCGTCGTGCTGCAAACGGAGATATCGGACATCGTTCACGAGAACCGGCTCGAAAGGAACCGCCTGATCGACCGGCATGTGCATTTCCTGCAGGCCACCTTCGACCACATTTCTCTGGGCATCTGCACGTTCTCGCCCGAGGGTGCGTTGCTGGTGCGGAACGAACGGTTCGGCGATCTGCTGGGAGTGCCGCTGCCGCTGCTGAAGAAAGGGACCGGCTTTCAGCGCATTGCAGAGCATGTGTTGCGCAACGAGGTACTGGACCGGAAGGGCGGCTTGCCGAAGTTCTCCGACTGGTTCAAGGCTTTGCTGCGCGGTGACACGGTGCGGGAACGGTTCCGCCGGAGCGACGGGATGAGCCTCGATTTGCGCATCCATCTCTTGCCCGATGAGGGGTTCATCGTATCGGTCATGGACGTGACGGCCGAAACCGAAGCCGCCGAAGCGCGTCAGCGTCTCAACGTGATGCTGGAACGCAGGGTGGAGAAACGGACCGCCGAACTGACCGAGGCAAACCGGCAGTTGCAGATCCAGTCGGCCGAACAGGCCCGGACCGAGGATGCCTTACGCCTCGCCAAGGAGGCCGCCGAAGCGGCGCACATCTCGAAAACCCGGTTTCTCGCCGCTGCAAGTCATGATCTGCTGCAGCCGATCAATGCCGCCAAGCTTTACATCTCGACGCTGAAAGAACACTTCTACCAGTCGGCGGCAAAAGACACGGTTGATCGGCTGGATCGTTCCTTTGGCTCTGTCGAGTCACTGTTGCATGCAATTCTGGACATTTCGAGGCTGGACAGCCCCGGGGCGGAGTTCAGCGTCTCGGCCTTTTGTCTCGGGGGGCTCTTGCGGACGCTTGCCGAGGATCTCGCCCCGCTCGCCGCGGAAAAGGGCATCGGGCTGCGCATCGTGCCGTCGTCGCTCTGGGTAACGAGCGACCAGCGGTACCTGTTGCGCTGCGTGCAAAACCTCGCGGTGAACGCGATCCAGTACACGGATCGCGGACGGGTGTTGATTGGTTGCCGACGTCGGGGCAACCGGCTGCACATTGAGGTGTGGGATACTGGCGTCGGCATTTCGGAACAGGACCAGAGCCGGATCTTCAAGGAATTCACGCGCGTCGGCGGCGACGGCTCGGGCAGCGGCATGGGCCTTGGCCTGTCGATCGTCGATCGCGCTTGTCGGCACCTCGACCACCCCGTGCGTCTGGTCTCCCAGCCCGGCGTCGGCTCGATGTTCTCGATAGAACTGCCCCTTGCGCCTCGGGCCAACACTGCCCAGTCGATCATCCAACCCGCCGAACCGACCGTTGGCGGCAATCTGGATCTGATCGTGATGCTGGTGGAGAACGATGCTGGCGTCCTGCACGCGATGACGCAAAGGCTGGAAGGCTGGGGAGCGAGCGTGCTGGCGGCGCCCTCGACCGCTGCGGCAGCGGAGCTGATGAACGAGATCGGCACGGCCCCCGACATTCTGCTGGTCGACTATCAGCTGGACGCCGGCGACAGCGGTGTCGAGGCCATCCGAACCCTGCGGGCGCTGTCCGCAACAGAAATCCCGGCGATCATGATCACTGCCGACCGCGGTCGATCGTTGCTGCGGCTGGGTGCCGAGCAGTCATTCACCGTATTGACCAAACCGGTGCAGCCGGCACGGCTGCGGGCGCTGATCGACTGGAAGACGCGTCAGTCCACAACAGGGGCGACTCACAGACAAAAGTAGCCGGTGACACGGCTGCCCGATGCTCTAGGCTACTACGAAACGAAGAGGTTCAAGATGCGCCGACTGCTGCTTCGGGTCTGTCTGTGTCTGGGCTGCGGGGCCGGTCCGCTGACTGCCGGCGAGACCTATGACCTCTTGTTCAGAACTGGCGCGCTGGATGATCTTGTCGCCGCATCACGGGACAGTTCGGGCGAGGTCGGGCTGGTGTATGACCGGGCGACCCAGGGCACGATGGAGGGGCCCGGGCCCGACAGCTTTCGCCTCAACCTTGACATGGTGCCGCCCGACAGTGTCGAGCTGACCTTGCATCAGGGTGAAAAGACCCGCGGGATCGGTACTTTCCCGGCCTCGGTCGGCAACCCGGTGATCTTGTACTTCATGGAAACCACGCTGCGCGACATGGCCGAGAAAACCGGTGGCAGCCCGTTCTACATCCGCAACCGGATGAAGGATTCACTGATGCGCGAGGCTGACATCGTTCCGGTCAAGGTGCGCCTTGGCGACGCCGAGGTCGAGGCCCGGCAGATCACGCTGCATCCTTTCGCGCAGGATGACGCGCGCGACCGGATGGGGCGCTTTGCCGAACTGGAACTGGTGGTGACCGTGTCCGATGCGGTGCCCGGGTGGTATTATTCGCTGGTGTCCGCCGCCCCGTCGGACCCCGCAGCGCCCGAAAGCCGCTACTCCAACGCCATCACCCTTGCCCCGGGAACCGAGGCCATCCGATGATCCGTGCCTGCGTTCTAGGTGCCTGTGCGCTGGCCGCATGTACACTGGCCGCCGGTCCTGTCTGGGCCCAGAGCATGGCCGACCGGCTGAACGACTACCCGACCGAGGCACGGGCCGACTACGTTTTCGGCTGCATGGCCGCGAACGGGCAGGACAGGCTGACCTTGCAGAAATGCGCCTGTTCGATCGACCGGGTCGCCGCGATCCTGCCATATGAGAACTACGTCGAGGCCGAAACCGTGCTGTCGATGCAACTTGGCGGGGGCGAGCAACTGGCGATCTTCAAGTCAGCGACCGTCCTGCAGGAAATGGTCGCCGATCTGCGCCGGGCGCAGGCCGAGGCCGAAATCTTCTGCTTCTAAGTTCATCTGTTACCGAACGGCAGCGCGGAGTTCAGGCAGGCGGCATCTTCGGCAGCGCCCGGTCGAACACGTTGCCTTCGGTATCGACGGCATGGACGTTCAGTTCCGTCGCGCCATTGTCGGTATAGCTGAAGCGGAACACCGGATTCTCGCTGATCGAGATGCCGCCGTGGAGCGTGAACAGCACCTCGTCGCCTTGTCGCACTTCGAGCGTTTCGATGAAATGCGCGCCGATGAACAACTGTGTGATCTGGTCGCGCTGCAGCCCGGAATAGTTGGGATGTCGGATCATGATCTGCGCTTCGCTGCGTTCCCTGGACATCGGAAGCGGCACCGGGCCGAACAGCCTGAGCTTCATTTCGCCGATCCCGGCCAGCGCCGCCGCCGCATCCCTTGTGGCGGGGGCCGAGCAGCCACCCGAGGCTTTCACGAAACGACCATTCATGTAGCTTCCGCTTGGGGTTTCGGCGATCACCCTGATGTTGGAATACTGGTTCACTCGCACACGGGTCTCGAACTTCAGCGGGTCCATCGCCGGACCGAACCGGATCTCGGCGGCAAGCGGGGCCGGGTTCTCGTCGACTACGAGCCGGATCGCGGTGATCGGCCCGGAAGCAGGATCCGTCTGTTCGATCACGACGGGCACCGTAGCCGCGTCATTGGCCCGGTAGGGTGCCGTGACGCGGAAAAGCGCGGCGCCGTCTTTCAGAGGGGTGTCGCCGGTTATGTCCGCTCGCAATTCCTCCCAGGTTCCGCCTTCGATCAGCGGATTGTCAGCCGCGGCGTCCTGCGCGCACGCGGCATTGGCGGCAAGGAGCAAGGACAGGCCGACGAGAGCATATTTCATGGGTCTTTGACTCCGATCAGGGCCCCCGACGAGCCGGTCGGCAAGGCTGCCGGACCATGCGATGACCCGAGAGTGCCACAAAAGCCCGAGTCGCAGAACCAAGCCTTTCGGCTGTGTGGCGTCAAGCATTCGCGCCGCGCAGGATGACCCCGCAGTCTCCGGGGAAGGCGACGATGTTCGAGGCTCTGGTCATGCTGTGCGCACAGGCCGATCCGGACCGCGCGCAGGTCTGCCGGACGGTGTTGCTGCCCGGCTTTGCCGCCGAAACCCGAGGTGCCTGCGAAAACGCCCTGCTGGCGGCACCCCCGGAATGGTTGGCCAGCGCTGGTGCCTGGGTGGCCTCCTGCGCCCCTCGCCCGGTCCCGGAACTGGCCTTTGACGAGATCGCGCCTGGAGTGTTTGCGCATCGAGGTCTGATCGGCGAGCCGAATGCCGTCAATGTCGGGGACATCTCCAACATCGGTTTCATCATCGGCGGGGACAGCATCGCGGTGATCGACGCCGGAGGGTCGCGGCAGGTGGGCGAACAGGTCTATCTGGCGATCAGGGCGCAGAGCGACCTGCCGATCTCGCATCTGATCCTGACCCATATGCACCCGGACCATGTGTTCGGCGCCGAAGTGCTGCGCGAGGCCGGCGCAGCCATTCTGGGCCATGCAGGCCTTCCCCGCGCCCTGTCGGACCGGGCCGAAACCTATCAGACCAGTTTCGCGCGCCTGATCGGGACGCAGGGCTTCCTTGGCAGCCGCATCGTCGGCCCTGACGTCCTGATTGCAGAAACCACGACCATCGACCTCGGCCTGCGGGAACTGCGGTTGTCGGTCTGGCCGACCGGACATACCGCGACAGATCTGACGGTGTTCGACACCACTTCGGGCGTGCTCTTTGCTGGAGATCTGCTGTTCGACGAACAGATACCGGCGCTTGACGGGTCGCTGCCCGGCTGGAGTGCGGTCCTGGCGGAACTGGAGACGCTGCCTGCGCGGCAAGTGGTGCCCGGCCATGGCGGCCCGGTGCTGCCGTGGCCGGACGCGGCAGCGCCGGAAGCGCAGTACCTTGGTGTTCTGCTACGCGACACCCGCGCGGCGCTGGATGCCGGGATAAGCCTTGGCGAAGCCACCGAGGTGATCGGGCAGTCAGAGGCCGGAAACTGGCTTCTGTTCGACCTTTACAATCCGCGCAACGCTACCGTGGCCTTCACCGAACTGGAATGGGACTAGGCCGGCAAGTTCGCCCGCAGCGCTTCATTCGGGCAGGTGCTTCAGCAGCATCTGCGCAATTGCATAAGCGCGCTTTTCCAGCAGCACCGGCGTTTCGCAGACATAGACCAATGACCGGGCGCGATCATGATAGATGCGCTCATCCCAGTCGATCTGCGCTTCCAGCGCATCGACACGGTCGAAATCCGGGGCTTCCGCCGCCATCAGCCGATCCATCTCTGACCGCGCGCTGTCGACTCTGGCCGCAAGCGCGGTCTGGCTGCGGGCATAGCGACCGATCCCCGCGATCAGCCGCTGACGATCGCTGGCCAGCCGGTCGAACACGCCGAGGAAGATGTTGCCCAGAACCTGCGGGCCAACCTCAGGGGCGGATTCGACGAAACGGCGGATTTCGGCGTCTGCCGTGTCGAGCCCGACCCGGCGCAACGAAAGCACCTCGATCAGGTCCTGCGCCTGCGGCGACAGAGCCGCAACGCTGACCGGAACCGGCCACATCAAGCCCGCCGACAGGCTTTCCACCTTGGGCTGGATGCAGGGCCATTCGGGGTCGGACCCGTCGGCAAACGCTGCTGCTGCAGGCAGGAGTGCAAGGCAAAGCACAAGATGCACAAGGCTCATCACGGTCCCTTCCGGTGCGATCCAAGGGCAGTATAGCCGGGACCGCGACCTTCCCCAACGGCCTGTTCCACAAACTAAGGTCGCAATTGCCGGGTGAACGCCAGGGTTTATACTCGCCGTCAACGCCAGTACTGGCGCGAGACAGACATCTTGATTGCCGGAAAGTCCCTCATGCGCACCAGAGCCGCCGTTGCCGTTGCCGCCGGAAAACCTCTTGAGATCATGGAGGTGAACCTCGACGGCCCGAAGGCTGGCGAGGTCATGGTGGAAATCCGCGCGACCGGCATCTGCCACACCGACGAGTTCACCCTGTCGGGTGCCGACCCCGAGGGCATGTTCCCCGCCATTCTGGGGCATGAGGGCGCGGGCGTGGTGGTCGAAGTCGGCCCCGGTGTCACCTCGCTGAAAAAGGGCGATCACGTTATCCCGCTCTACACCCCGGAATGCCGCACCTGCCCGTCCTGCCTTTCCCGCAAGACCAACCTCTGCACCTCGATCCGCGCCACGCAAGGCAAGGGCGTGATGCCCGACGGCACCTCGCGGTTCTCGATGCTCGATGGCACGCCGATCCTGCATTACATGGGCTGCTCGACCTTCTCGAACTACACCGTCCTGCCCGAGATCGCGCTGGCCAAGGTGCGCGAGGACGCGCCCTTCGACAAGATCTGCTACATCGGCTGCGGTGTCACGACCGGCATCGGCGCGGTGATCAACACGGCCAAGGTGGAGATCGGGGCCAAGGCCGTGGTCTTCGGTCTGGGCGGCATCGGGCTGAACGTGATCCAGGGGCTGCGGCTGGCGGGCGCCGACATGATCATCGGGGTCGATATCAACAACGACCGCAAGGCCTGGGGCGAGCGGTTCGGGATGACGCATTTCGTCAACCCGAAGGAAATCGAGGGCGGGATCGTCCAGCACATCGTGAACATGACCAAGACGCCTTTCGACCAGATCGGCGGGGCCGACTACAGCTTCGACTGCACCGGCAACGTGCAGGTGATGCGCGACGCGCTGGAATGCACGCACCGGGGATGGGGCGTGTCGGTGGTGATCGGGGTGGCCCCCGCCGGGGCCGAGATCCAGACGCGACCGTTCCAGCTGGTGACCGGCCGGGTCTGGAAGGGCACGGCCTTTGGTGGCGCGCGGGGCCGGACGGATGTGCCCAAGATCGTGGACTGGTACATGGAGGGGAAGATCCAGATCGACCCGATGATCACCCACAGCATGGGGCTGGACGACATCAACAAGGGCTTCGACCTGATGAAACAGGGCAAAAGCATCCGGTCGGTGGTGGTGTACTGATGGCGAAGCTGAACCTCGTATCGCAGAACCACTGCTTTGGCGGCACGCAGTCGGTGTTCCGGCACCGCTCGGACTGCTGTGGCGGCGACATGACGTTCGGCCTGTTCCTGCCACCCCAGTCCCAGGAACATCCGGTGCCGCTGCTGTGGTACCTGTCGGGACTGACCTGCACACATGAAAATGCCATGACCAAGGCGGGGTTGCAGATCCACGCGGCCCGAGAAGGGCTGGCGATCGTGTTCCCCGATACCTCGCCGCGCGGCGAGGGGGTGGCCGACGATGATGCCTACGATCTCGGCCAGGGGGCCAGTTTCTACGTCGATGCCACGCAGGAACCGTGGGCACGGAACTACCGGATGTATGACTACATCGTGCGCGAACTGCGCGCGGTCGTGCAGGATGCGATGCCGATCAGCGATGCCCATGGCATCACCGGGCATTCGATGGGCGGTCACGGCGCGCTGACCATCGCGTTTCGCAACCCTGCCCTGTTCCGGTCGGTCTCGGCCTTCGCGCCGATCGTCAATCCGACCCGGTCGGACTGGGGTCGAAAGCAGTTTTCGGCCTATCTGGGCGATGACGAGGCGGACTGGGCCACCCATGACGCCTGCCTCTTGCTGGCTGAACATGGCTGGCGGGGTGACATCCTGATCGATCAGGGCGTCGCAGATCAGTTTCTGGAGCAGCTTCGCCCCGAAGCCATGTCCGAGATCATCGCGGCGCGGCGTCAGCCGGGAATGGTCCGCATGCAGGCCGGATACGACCACAGCTACTACTTCGTGGCCAGTTTCGGCGAAGACCATGTTCGTTGGCACGCAGAGCGGCTGAAGGCCGCGTGAAAAAGGGATACCTTATGAGACCGAGACTTGCGACGATTGGCTCTGCGATCACCCTGGCCCTGGCGGTCATGTCGGGGGCCGTCTGCGCGCAGGAGGCCGCCCTGACCGGCGACCCGGTTGCCGGGGAAAAGTCGTTCAAGAAATGCAAGGCGTGCCACGAGATCGGCCCGGAGGCCAAGTCGAAGGTCGGCCCGCTTCTGACGGGCATCGTCGGCCGACCGGCCGCAAGCATCGACGGTTTCGCCTACTCGGAAGCGTTGATCGCCAAGCGGGCCGAGGGGCTGATCTGGACCCCGGAAACCCTCGACCCCTACCTGAAGAACCCAAAAGAATTCATCCCCGGCGCCAAGATGGTCTTTGCCGGGATCAAGAAGGACCAGGAACGCGCCGACGTCATCGCATACTTGGCAACGTTCCCCTGACACCGAAAGGACCGGCAGCACGCCCCCAATTGAACCGTCCGTCCACGTCGGCATCAAGCGCCGGCGCGGGACAAAGACGAGAGGAATCGCGCAGAACCGATCCCGGAAAGGAGGAGACCGCATGGTTCTTTCCGGGGCGCAGGGGGTGTTCCCCGATCGGACAAATACAAACGGGAGGTAAAGAATGTACAGAACTCTGTTCCTGACAACTGCACTGTCGATGGGCTTTGCAGCGACCGCCAGTGCCAACCCGGCCCTGCAGGCACTGATCGACGATCCGAACAACTGGGCGATCCAGACGGGCGACTATGCCAATCACCGCTATTCTTCGCTCGACCAGATCAACAAGGACAACGTCAAGGACCTTCAGGTTGCCTGGACCTTCTCGACGGGGGTGCTGCGCGGCCACGAAGGTTCTCCGCTGGTCGTGGGCGACATCATGTATGTCCACTCACCCTTCCCGAACATCGTCTATGCCCTCGATCTGGCCAACGAAGGCAAGATCATCTGGAAGTACGAGCCGAAGCAGGACCCGAACGTCATTCCGGTGATGTGCTGCGACACGGTCAACCGCGGCGTCGCCTTCGCCGACGGCAAGGTCTTCCTGCACCAGGCCGACACCACGGTCGTGGCGCTGGACGCTAAGACTGGCGCGGTTGTGTGGAGCGTCAAGAACGGCGATCCGGCGATCGGCGAGACCAACACCGCCACGGTGATGCCGGTCAAGGACAAGCTGATCGTCGGGATCTCGGGCGGCGAATTCGGCGTGCGCGGGTCGATTACCGCCTACAGCATCGCTGACGGCAAACTGCTGTGGCGCGGCTATTCGATGGGGCCGGACAGCGACACTCTGATCGACCCGGAAAAGACCACCCACCTCGGCAAGCCGGTCGGCCCCGACTCGGGTACCAACACCTGGGAAGGCGATCAGTGGAAGATCGGCGGCGGCACCACCTGGGGCTGGTATTCCTATGACGCGGCGGAAAACCTGATCTACTACGGGTCGGGCAACCCCTCGACATGGAACCCCGCGCAGCGCCCCGGCGACAACCGCTGGTCGATGACGATCTGGGCTCGGGACGCCGACACCGGGGTGGCCAAATGGCTCTACCAGATGACCCCGCACGACGAGTGGGACTACGACGGCGTCAACGAGATGATCCTGACCGATCAGGAAATCGGCGGGGCCCCGCGCAAACTGCTGACCCACTTCGACCGGAACGGCTTCGGCTATACGCTCGACCGTGTGTCGGGCGAGTTGTTGGTGGCGGAGAAATACGACCCGACGGTGAACTGGGCAACCGAAGTGGTGATGGATCCGGCGTCGGATCAATTCGGTCGTCCGCAGGTCGTGGCACAGTTCTCGACTGCGCAGAACGGCGAGGACGTGAATACGACCGGCATCTGCCCGGCCGCCCTGGGATCGAAGGACCAGCAGCCAGCCTCCTATTCGCCGAAGACGGAACTGTTCTATGTGCCGACAAACCACGTCTGCATGGACTATGAACCGTTCCGGGTCAGCTACACCGCCGGCCAGCCCTATGTGGGTGCGACGCTTGCGATGTATCCGCCCGCCGACAGCCACGGCGGCATGGGCAACTTCATCGCCTGGGACAACAAGGAAGGCAAGATCAAGTGGTCGCTGCCCGAGAAGTTCTCGGTCTGGTCGGGGTCTCTGGCCACCGCGGGCGACGTGGTGTTCTACGGCACACTTGAGGGCCACCTGAAAGCGGTCAGTGCCGAAACGGGTGAAGAGCTCTACCGCTTCAAGACCCCGTCCGGCATCATCGGCAACGTCATGACCTATGCGCATGGCGGCAAGCAGTATGTCGCCGTCTTTTCGGGCGTCGGCGGCTGGGCTGGCATCGGTCTTGCGGCCGGTCTGACCGACCCCAATGCAGGACTTGGTGCGGTGGGCGGCTATGCGGCGCTCGGCGACTACACCGCGTTGGGCGGCTCGCTGACTGTTTTCGCCCTGCCGAACTGATCGCAGGACGAACGGAACCTTGGACTGGCACGGCAATGCCGTGCCAGTCTGATCTGCGACCCGAAGGATATCTCATGAAGAAAAGACCTCTTGCCCTGTCGCTGACCGTGGCCGCCACCCTCATGGCAGTCGGCACCTCGAGGGCGCAGGATGCGGATGCCGCAGCCATCGCCGCCAACACCGTCGTGGACCATTCCGAAGGCGGGCGCTACTTCACGGTGGACGATGTACCGACCTACAACATTGCAGCAGACGGCACGATGGACTGGCCGACCTACTCGGGCTTTCGCCGCTATCATTCCGAATGCCATGTCTGCCACGGGCCCGAGGGCGAAGGCTCCAGCTATGCCCCGGCGCTCAAGGAATCCGCCGTCCGGCTGGATTACTACGATTTCGTCGATGTCGTGGTGAACGGACGCCAGGTCGTGAACGCCGCACAGAACAGCGTGATGCCGGCCTTCGGGTCGAACCCGAACGTGATGTGCTATCTCGACGACATTTACACCTACCTCAAGGCGCGCGGGACCGATGCGGTGCCGCGCGGACGTCCCGGTGCCAAGGAGCCGAAATCCGATGAGATTGCAGCCGCTGAAAAAGCCTGCCTCGGCTCCTAGACGGATGAGGTTGCATTGTCTGCTGGCGGCTTTCGCGCTTGCTACAGCCGCGCCTGCCGTGGCGCAGACCTCCGACCTCGTCTCGACGACCGCGTTCCGGGTCTGCGCCGATCCGGCCAATGTGCCGATGTCGGACGACAATGCAGGCGGGTTCGAGAACCGCATCGCGGAACTGATGGCGGCCGAGCTTGGCCTGCCGCTGGAATACACTTGGTTTCCGATGGCCACCGGGTTTGTCCGCAAGACCCTGCAAGCCAACGCCTGCGACGTGATCATCGGCTATGCCCAGGGTGACGAACTGGTACAGAACACCAACCATTACTACACCTCGGCCTATGTGCTGATCGTACCGGCCGACGGTCCGCTGGCAGGTGTCACGACGCTGGCCGATGCGGCATTGCAGGGCAAGCGTCTGGGGGTGATCGCGGGCAGTCCGCCCGCAACACAGATGGCGCGGTTCGGTCTGATGCCGCGAGCCCGGGGCTACCATCTCATGATCGACCGCCGTGTCGAGTCGCCCGCCGTCGACATGTTGGCCGATCTGGAATCCGGGGCCATCGACGGGGCGCTGCTGTGGGGGCCGATCGGCGGGCCGCTGGTCAGACAGGCTCATCCCGGCCTCAAGGTCACGCCGCTTCTGTCCGAAACCACGCCGCCGCGGCTCACCTACCGGATCACCATGGGCGTGCGCCAGGGCGAGAAGGTCTGGGCCCGCAAGCTGAATTCGCTCATCCGGCGCAATCAGGACCGACTCGATGCGATTCTGACCGAGGCAGGAGTGCCTTTGCTGAATGATATGGGCACCGGTCCGCTGGAAGCGCCGAAATGATCCGCGCGCTGTGCCTGGCGGCAACCCTTATGGGAGCCACCGTCGCCCAGGCCGAACCCGAACCCACTGACTACCGCCAGGACGACTACCGTGCGCCGGTGCCCGAAACACTGGCGGGGGCAACCGTCGTCTCGTCCGAAGCGGCTTACGCGCTCTGGAAGACCGGGGGGGCCGTTTTTGTCGACGTCATGCCACGCGCGCCTAAACCGGCGGACCTGCCGGAAGGCACGATCTGGCATGAAAAGCCGCGCATCTCGATCCCCGGCGCGATCTGGCTGCCGAATGTCGGCTACGGGCAACTGGCCGAGGTGATGCATGACTATTTCCGTGCGGGCATCGTCAAGGCCACCGCCGGCGACCCGGATCGCCCGCTGGTGTTCTTTTGCCTCGACGACTGCTGGATGTCCTGGAACGCCGCCAAGCGGGCACTGGAATACGGCCATGCGCAGGTGGTCTGGTATCCCGAAGGCGCGGACGTCTGGGCGCGTCTTGGCTACCCGACAGAACAACTGGAGCCCGAACCGGGTGGCCAATAGCCCGATTGCGGTCGGTAAGGTCCGTGCGACCAGGCCCGTCATTCGGGACGATCGGCCAGAAACCGCCCGAACGCGCGCGGCCCGTCACCGGTCGCCACCTCACCAATCACTGCAAGAGTTTCGGCGTCGATGACGGTGATGCTGTTGGAGAACCAGTTCGCCACCACGATTCGGCCCCCGTCTGCGGTGGCGTCGATGCCTTCCGGGTACTCGCCGGCCACGATCTCGGCTACCGGCGCAAGCGTCGCCAGATCGAAGACCGAGACGCTGTCGGCATATTGATTGGTGACAAACCCGCGCCCGGCGGCAAAGGCCACGGCATAGGGCCGCTCGCCGGTCGCAACGCGGCCCAGCACCTGCCCGGTTGCAGGGTTGACAGCCGTGACGGAGTTGCTGCCGACATCGGCGGTAAACACCCGCCCGTCGGGCGAGAAAGCAACGCCGAACGGCCGAAGTCCGACCCCCACCTGATGGCGCAGCGCCAGCGTTCGGGCGTCGAAGACCGAAATCTGATCGGCATCGCGGTCGGCCGTCACCAGCCAGCGCCCATCCGGCGACAAGGCGAGCCCGGCCGGCGCGCTGCCGGTTGCAAGTTCTGACTGCACCGCCAGATCTTCTGCCCGGATCACCCATACCCGCGCATTGTACCAGTCCGAGACGAACACCCGCTGACCTGCCGGGTCGACCGCAATACCGATCGGCCCGCCGTCCAGCACTCGTTCGGCAACAGCAGCTGCGCCTCCGGCCGGCGAGAACCGGCGCAGCGTCTTGGTGTCGGTGCTGACGACATAGACCGCGTCCCCGACCGCCGACACGGCAACCCCGGCCGGGCTGCCGGGCACGGGAATTCTGGCAACCTCGACCAGCCGGTCTATGTCGATGATGCTCAGATCGCTGCTGTTCTGGTTGGTGACATAGGCAAATTCCTGTGCCGTCGCCGGTAGGGCCAACAGCACCAGAAGCGCGACAGCCCCTGCGCTATTTGCCGAACTTGGCCGCAAGCGCGTCAAGCCCGGCCTGATAGACACCGCTTACCGCCGCAATCGCCGCCGCATCGTTCAGGTTCTCGGGCGGATCGTTGTTCGGATAGCCGCGGTAGAAGGCCCCCTTCCATTCGACATGCGACCCGCCGCCATCAAGCGCCGTGACCGTCAGATGCGAGGAATAGTTGGTGACGGGCAGCACAGCGACATCCACTGCGGTGATCCGGTAGGAATAGGACATCTTCGCTGCATCGTATTTGTAGAGCTGCTCGGATATCGTCGGTCCACCCTCTGCCCCCAGCGTCAGGACGCGCGTCGCATCGACCGCGTTGCCGCCATCGCCGGTGGTGGAAAACACCGCCGGGTGCCAGCTCATGTCCTGAAAGTTGCCGATCGCTGCCCAGACCACTTCCGGGGCTGCGGCGACATCGACGGAAAGCACGACCTTCTGCCGCGTCGGTCCATGGGCAAAGGCAACCGCCGGGATGGCAACAAGGAGCGCAAGCCAAAGATAACGCATCAGGCGCATTGAAACCCTCATGTCTTGAAGAAGTGGTTTTTCAGGATGTAGCGCATGCCGCGCAACCAAGTCTCGTCGGTGTTGGACCGGATGTCGACCGACTGGCCGCGCACCATCTCGCCGGTTGTGACGTCGCGCATGACGAGGTTCATCGAAAGGATCAGGTTCGAGACCTTCTGCACCTCGCCGACCAGAACGTAATCCGCCCCGAGCTTTGCCGCCATGCGCACATCGCAGCCATAACAGTCTGCCGGATTGACGGTATTTGCGAGTTCGACTGCAATCGCTTCGGTCGAAAGCACGTCGAAGCCTTCTTGCCTGAACCGCGCACGCACCTCGTCCTGCAGCAGGGGAATGCGCGCGGCCTCATCCGCGCGGACCCCGTTGTAGGCACCCTCGGTCGAGGTATCGATGAAGGTTATCCCGAGAAATGCCACCTTTCCGCCAGCCAGAAGCGGGCCATCCAGTGCGGCAAGAGCCAGCGCGGGCCAGAAGGCAACAAGCAGGGTCAGGATGTGGCGCATCCTTGAACTCTAGGCCCCCGCCCGGGTCGGGCAATGCTCCATAAGTCTCGGTTTCCCGAAGTGTTGGCGGTGACCATAATCGAAGCACGAGAATCCAGTGAACTCCGGGAGGTCGGGGGAGGTCGGGGGAGGTCGGGCGCAGATGCTTTTCTTTCGGACGACAGCCGCCGTTGTTCTTGTCGGCCTGATGGGCGCATCTGCTTCGTTTGGGCTGGACGTAAGAGTCGCGGTCTTGCGGGTGGATCGCACCATGCCGCTGCCGATCTCGCGTCTCGATCTGCCGGTCGACGATCTGGGCTTTGCCGGGGCAATCCTGGCCACAGAAGACAACCAGACCACCGGTGCCTTTACCGACACCCAATATGCGCTTGAAACCCGTGCGGTTCCACCCGAGGAGGCCGAGGCAGCGATGGACGCGCTGATCGCCGATGGCATCGGGGTGGTTGTGGTGATGGCCGACGGCGCCCAGCTGCAAAGCCTTGCGGATCGGGCCGGACCGGGGGTTCTGATCCTGAACGCCACCGCGCCGGACGAGGCGCTGCGCAACGACGGGTGTCAGGCGAACGTACTGCATGTTGCCCCCAGCCACGCGATGCTGACCGATGCGCTGATCCAGTTCCTGATCTGGAAAAAATGGCCGCGCCTCTTCCTGATCCACGGATCGCACCCCGAAGATATGCTTCTGGCCGACGCCTATCGCACCTCGGCCACCAAATTCGGCGCAAGGATCGTCGAGGAACGCGAGTTCGCCGATGCCGGCGGTGCGCGCAGCACCGACACCGGTCATGTCCAGGTGCAGCTCCAGATCCCTGTTTTCACAGAAGGGGCAGAGGATCACGACGTGATCGTGGCTGCCGACGAGGTCGGCATCTTTGCCGCGCATCTGCCTTTTCGCACCTGGGACCCGCGCCCGGTCACCGGCTCCGCAGGGCTGCGCCCCTTGACCTGGGATGCGTCGCTCGAAGCATGGGGGGCAACGCAGTTCCAGCGCCGGTTCGAAAAGCTGAACCGGCGAACCATGCGCGAAGCGGATTATCAGGTCTGGCTGGCCTTGCGGGTGATCGGCGAGGCAGTGACCCGCACCGCCTCCGCCGACCCGGCCACTCTGCGCGCCTATGCGCTGTCCGACCAATTCGAGCTTGCGGCGTTCAAGGGCCAGAAGGTGACGTTCCGACCGTGGAACGGCCAGTTGCGCCAGCCGATCCTGCTTGGCGACGGGCGTGTCACGGTGTCGGTGTCGCCGCAGGACGGCTATCTGCACCAGGTGTCGCCGCTGGATACCCTTGGCACGGATGCTCCCGAAACCACCTGCCGAAGCTTTGGAGATTGACCCGATGAAGGCCCTGTGGCTCACCCTGCCAGCCCTGCTCTGCGGTACGGAAGCAATGGCGAACAAGGTGTTCGTTTCAAATGAACGCGGCAATTCGGTGACGGTGATCGACAGCGACACCTGGAAGGTGATCGACACGTTCCCTGCCGGGAACCGCCCGCGCGGCATCACCATCAGCCCAGACGGGAAAGAGCTCTACGTTGCGGCTTCGGATGACAACACAGTGCGGGTCTTCGACCCCGACACCTACGCCGAGTTGTGGACGCTTCCCTCCGGGCCAGACCCCGAGCTATTCGTGCTGCACCCCTCGGGGAACCCGCTCTACATCGCGAACGAGGATGACAATCTTGTCACCGTGGTGGATGTGAAGACGCATGAGGTGCTGGCCGAAATCCCGGTGGGCGTCGAGCCGGAGGGAATGGCGATCAGTCCTGACGGAGGGGTTCTGATCAATACCTCCGAAACCACCAACATGGCGCATTTCATCGACACCGGGTCTTTCGTGGTCACGCACAACGTGCTTGTCGATCAGCGTCCGCGCTATGCGAGCTTCACCTCGGACGGCAAGAAGCTGTATGTCAGTTCGGAGATCGGCGGCACGGTGTCGGTGATCGACATGACAGCGGACGAACCCGTCATCAGCAAGATCATCGGCTTCGAGGTTGCGGGGGTTCTGCCCGAATGGCTGCAACCGGTCGGCGTGCGGGTCACAAAGGACGGCGCGCAGGTCTTCGTGGCGCTCGGGCCCGCCAACCGCGTTGCGGTGATCGACGGGACGACCGACGAGGTCACCGACTATCTGCTAGTCGGGCAGCGCGTCTGGCAAATGGCCTTCACGCCGGATGAGAAATTCCTTGTCGTTACCAACGGCAACTCGAACGACGTCAGCATCATCGACGTACAAAGGCGCGAAGCTGTCGTTTCCGTCCAGGTGGGCGAGCAGCCCTGGGGCGTCGTCGTTGCGCCCGACTAAACGAATGAAGGTAACGTAGGAGGACAGGATGAGCCGTTTCACGGCGATGCTTTCGGGCGCAATTCTTCTTGCAACGCAGGCCAGTGCCGCACCGCTCTGCGCCGACCTTGGTTTCGCGGGGCTTCTGGCGAAGTGCAACCGGGGCGAGCCTTTCGAGCTGACGCTGGCTTCTGGGCAACCGCTTGCGGCTGGCAAAGTCACCCTGCAATCGGGTGCCTACTACGAAATGCGGATCATCGCCGACGGGTCGGCCGAGCTTGCGATCGAAGGCCCCGGGTTCTTCCGGGCGATCTGGATGAACGAGATCGTCATCAACGACATAGAGATCCGCCCAATGGCCATCGACAGCGTGGAATTCGACGCCGCCGGCACCGCGACTCTGTCGTTCATCGCGATCAAACCCGGCAGTTACGAAGTGAGGATTCCGGGAACTGACAGTGACAGCCAGAAAGTCACGATCGCGATCCAATGAAACACCTGCCAAGGAGAAAACCGGTGAAACACCTTTGCGTCGCTTCCGTCGCGGCAGCGGTCTTGCTGGCCATGCCGCTGCGCGCCTCGGCGCAGGAACTGCCTGCCGAAACAGTTGCTCAGATCGTTCAGGCGCTGGCAGACATGCAATGCCAGATGGACACCGCAGATATCGACGCCGACGCAGACGGCTACGATCTGGACGATGTGTTCTGCGCCGATGGCCAGTACGACATGCGGTTGGACGCAACCTTTGCGGTTCTGGAGAAGACCAAGGAATGACCGGGCAATCCGGCAATCATTAACCACGCGAAGAAACCGTTGCGTTTCAGACACGGGCCGGAACCGCGACCTTGGTCCTATGAGCTTCGGGATGGCTATCCGCTAGACTTCTGCGGAATTCGGAGGGAGGGAGACCCGAAATGACCAAGTACATGTCGATCCGACACCTGCTCGGCGCCCTTGCGGTGGTGGTCTTGGCCGTTCAGGCGCAGGCTGCCGATCTGCCGCAGATGCGTGCGGCGATGCTGGCCACCGGCACCGTCAACTGGGAGATCGCCACGATCAAGGGCAACGGTTTCGACACCGCGAACGGTTTCGATTTCGCGGTGACGGACTACGCCGACAACGGCGCAACCCGCGTCGCCTTCGAGGGTGGCGAGGCCGACGTCGTGGTGGCCGACTGGATCTGGGTGGCGCAGCAGCGCGCCGCGGGACGTGATTATGTGTTCATCCCCTATTCGCGGGCTGTGGGCGGATTGATGGTCAAGGCCGACAGCGGTATTGCCGCGCTGCCTGATCTTGCAGGAAAGAAGATCGGCATCGCTGGCGGGCCGCTGGACAAGAGCTGGCTGATCCTGCGCGCATATGCGCAACAGGAATACGGCATGGACCTGGCAGGCCAGACTGAACAGGTCTTCGGCGCGCCGCCCCTGATCTTCAAGTCCGCTCTGGATGGACAGACGGAGGGGGCAATCAACTTCTGGCATTTCCTTGCCAAGATGAAGGCGCAGGGCATGGTCGAACTGGTGTCGACCACCGATGCTGCGGTGGCGCTGGGGCTTGACCCCGATACGCCGCTGCTCGGATACGTGCTGAAGGGCGAGTATTTCGCGGCGAACCCCGAGGTCGTTGCGGGGCTTTACCGGGCGTCCCGTGCGGCCAAGGATCTGCTGGCAAGCGACGATGCCGTCTGGGACAGGCTGCGCCCGATGATGAACGCCGAAACCGACGCCGATTTCGTCGCGCTTCGCGACGGCTACCGAGACGGCATCCCCGGCAGCGCCCCGGTGAACGTGGCCTCGGCCGACAAGTTTCTGCAGATCATGGCCGAGCTGGGCGGTGAAGACCTTGTGGGCAAGGCGACCAGCCTGCCGCCGGGGCTGTTCCTTGACCTCAGGTAGGTCGTCGACCCCTCCTTGGGCGGTGCGGCTCCTCTCACTGGGCGCATTGCTGGCGGTCTGGATCGTCGCGGCCGGGCTGACCGCCGACCCGATGATCCTGCCGCAACCCTGGGCGCTGGTGCAGCCCTTTGCCAAGGCCGTCGGGTCGGGCGCCCTGCCCTTTCACCTCGGCATGACGCTGTGGCGCGTGGCCTGGGCCTTCGTGCTGGCGATGGCCGTCGGCACGGCGCTGGGCCTGCTGATGGGCCGCTATCCCTCCGTCGACCGCTGGCTCGATCCCTGGCTGGTGGTGTTCCTGAACCTGCCGGCGCTGGTGCTGATCGTGCTGTGCTACCTGTGGATCGGGCTGAACGAGACGGCGGCGATCACGGCAGTGGTGCTCAACAAGATTCCGAACGTCACCACCATCCTGCGCGAAGGCGCGCGCGCGCTCGACCCCGGACTTGCGGCAATGTCGCAGGTCTACCGCATGCCGCCTCTGGCGCGGCTGCGCCATGTCGTGCTGCCGCAACTGGCCCCGTTCCTGACCGGGGCGGCGCGATCCGGCCTGGCGGTGATCTGGAAGATCGTCCTGGTGGTCGAATTCCTCGGCCGGTCGAACGGCATCGGCTTTCAGATCCACATGTTTTTCCAGTTGTTCAACGTGACCATGGTACTGGTCTATGCTCTGTCGTTCATCTTGGTGATGCTGGCGGTCGAATGGCTGTTCCTGCAACCCGCAGAGATCCGGGTGCGGCGGTGGAGGCTGGCATGATCCGCGTCGCCGTGCGACGCAAGGCGTTCGGCGCCACGGACGTGCTGCGCGACATCGCCTTCACGCTGGATCCGGGCGAGACGCTGGCGGTTCTTGGCCCGTCCGGTATCGGGAAATCGACGCTGCTGCGGTTGATCGCCGGTATCGACCATGACTTCGACGGCGAGATCACGCGCCCCGAACGAATGGCCATGGTGTTCCAGGAGCCGACGCTGCTGCTGTGGCGCACGGCCTTGCAGAACCTGACGCTGGTGCATCCGGATCTGGGCGATACTGCAGCGCTTGCAGCTCTCGGTCAGGTCGGGATCGCCGACAAGGCGGACCTGTTCCCGCGCCAGATGTCGCTCGGTCAGCAGCGCCGCCTTGCCCTTGCGCGCGCCTTTGCCGGGCGACCGCAGTTGCTGATGCTTGACGAGCCCTTCGTTTCGCTCGACCACGACATGGCGGAAGAGATGCTGGCCCTGACCGAGGCGCTGATCGCCGGGGCGCGGCCCGCAACCATCCTCGTCACCCATTCCGAGGCCGAAGCCGGGCGACTTGCAAGCCGGGTCTTGCGCCTGGCGGGCCGCCCGGCGACGATCCTGGCAGACAGCGGAGCGCGGTCGAAGACACCGCCTCCGCCCCGGTTGGGGGCGGCATGAGCGGGCTTGATGTTTCCCATGTCAGTTTCAGCTATGGCGCGCGGCGCGCGCTTGACGACGTGAGCTTCGCCGTGGCTCCGGGCCGGTTCTGCGCGCTTCTAGGGCCCAACGGCGCAGGCAAGTCCACGCTGTTCTCGCTGTTGACCCGGCTGATCGTGACGCGCGTCGGCAGCATCCGGGTCGCCGGGTTCGACATCAGCCAAACCCCGCGCGCGGCGCTGGCGCGGACCGGCGTGGTGTTTCAGCTGCCGACGCTGGATCTCGATCTGACGGTGCAACGCAATCTGCGCTACTTCGCCGGGCTGCATGGCATGTCGGGCCGCCCCGCCACGATCGCAATCACCAAAGCCCTTGACCGCCTGGGAATGGCCGAACGTTCCGGCGAGCAGGTGCGCGCCTTGAACGGCGGCCATCGCCGCCGGATGGAGATCGCGCGCGCCCTGATCCATGGGCCGGACGTCCTGTTGCTCGACGAGCCGACAGTGGGGCTTGACGCGGCCGCGCGACGCGCGATCACCGGTCATGTCCATGATCTGGCCGATGCCGGCATGGCGGTCTTGTGGGCGACGCATCTGGTGGATGAAATCCGCCCGACCGACCAGGTCGTGGTGCTGCACCGCGGCCGGGTACTTTCGGACGGACGTGCAGACGCTCTGGCCGAAACTGGGACCCTTGCAGACCGGTTCATCGCAATGACCGCCGAGGATGACCGATGAACCCCTGGCTGACCGCTCTCGACGTCATCGTCACCCGCGAGGCCCTGCGGTTCCTGCAGCAGCGCGAGCGGTTTCTTGCGGCGCTGGTGCGGCCGTTGGTCTGGCTGGTGGTGTTTGCCGCCGGATTCCGGGCGGCGCTTGGCCTGTCGATCATCCCGCCCTATCAGACCTACATCACCTACGAGGTCTACATCGTGCCGGGCCTCTGTGCGATGATCCTTCTGTTCAACGGCATGCAGTCCTCGCTGTCGCTGGTCTACGATCAGGAAATGGGCTCGATGCGGGTTTTGCTGACCTCGCCCCTGCCGCGCTGGTGGCTCCTGTTCTGCAAGCTGCTGGCGGGGGTGGCCGTGTCGATCCTGCAAGTGGCGGCGTTTCTTGCCATCGCGGCCGCGATCGGCATCGTGATGCGGCCGCTCGGCTACATCCTCGTGCTGCCCGCTCTCGTGGTCAGCGGTCTCATGCTGGGCGCGCTTGGCCTTCTGATCTCGTCGACGATCCGGCAGCTGGAGAATTTCGCCGGCGTGATGAACTTCGTCATCTTCCCGATGTTCTTTCTTTCGTCGGCGCTCTACCCGTTGTGGAAGATGGCGGAAAGTTCGCGACTGCTGCACGACATCTGTGCGATCAATCCGTTCACCCACGCTGTCGAACTGATCCGCTTTGCACTTTACGGCCAGATGAACGTCACTGCTCTGCTCTGGGTCTGCGCCAGTTTCGCGCTTTTCATGGCGGGCGCAGTCTGGGGCTACGATCCGGCGCGGACGATGCTGCGCCGAAAGCCGACCTGAGCCCCAAAAACCGCCACCTTCTTCCGTATTGCCGCCAAACGGGTTTGACGCGACGTTGCAGCCACCCGGCATGACGCAACGATGTCATGACCCTTGAGAACTGCGGAAAACACCGACGTTCAAACTGTGGAGGAAGAAAGTGATCAAACTGCATCCCGCGATCGACAACGGTATCGTACCGACCATACCGGGGTTCTCCGGCGGCACGCTGAAATGCCATTGCAAGACCAATCCGGTCACGGTGGAGATCAGCGCCCAGACTGCGCACAACCACGCCTGTGGCTGCACCAAATGCTGGAAGCCCGCCGGCGCGATCTTCTCGCAGGTGGCGGTCGTGTCGCGTGACAATCTCAACGTGACCTCTGGCGCCGACAAGCTGAAGGTGGTCGATGAAAAGGCGTCCATCCAGCGCCATGCCTGCAAGGACTGCGGCGTGCATTTGTACGGCCGGGTCGAGAACAAGGCGCACCCGTTCTACGGCCTCGATTTCGTCCACACCGAACTGAGCGATGCCACCGGCTGGGCCGCACCCGAGTTCGCGGCCTTCGTGTCATCGGTCATCGAAAGCGGCGTCAACCCCGACAAGATGCCCGAAATCCGCGCGCGCCTGACGGAAATCGGTCTGCCGCCCTATGACGCGTTGTCGCCCGCGCTGATGGACTACATCGCTACCCATATCGCCAAGGCAAGCGGCGCCCTGCCCGCCTGAGCCGGACGCAACGCGGCTCCGCCTGCGCCCCAAACGACCGTCCCCGGCGGTACACGCCGCGGGGGGCGACTGATGGGGCACAGGACACCGGCTGCGGTGTCCGCGATGGCCGTCGACGTTGCTAAGAAGGTCGCAGGGCAATCCGTGTGCTAGGTTGGTCGACGGCAAGGATGGGCATAACCTCGCAGCATCAACCGGCCAGCGGCTCCCGCAAGCTGTGTGAACAGGCCTGACCAACGATCGCACTGGATCACATGTCAAGAGGCTTGTGAATTTCCTCGCATTCCGAGCGGCATCCCCCAAAGAAGGTTCGCCCGCAGTCTCGTTCTCTCCGCCACATGCCCCAGCGAAAGCGTTCTCCCGATCCGGCTACGGCCGGATTTTTCCGTTGTTTTCGAGGGTTATTCGGGTGGGGCTGAGGACTGGCCTCGACGCAAACAGGCCTGAAAGGGGTTTCTCCGGGCCGATATTCTCCGGACCTCTCGACTGCGCGCATTTGGTGTAGAGCCCGTAACTATCTGAAAGTATGGAGCCATTTCCTCCTGCAACCTCAACACTTCGATGCCAGTGGCGCTTGAGGAAAGGAACACAAATCCAACCCGTTCTTTTCCCATGCACCCTCGCAAATCCCTTCCTCCATTGAGAATTTCCGGCGACGACGGCATCCTCTCGGTCAAGGAGGCCACACATGGCGGAACCGGACCTCGACAACGACAAGCTCGACGAAGCGGCGCTGGCGATCCTCAGCCTGACGCTGCATGACGGCAATCGCGTCTGGAAAGGGATCGACTGGTCGATCACCGACCGGCTGCACGCCAAGGAGTTGATCCACGCTCCCATCGGCAATGCGAAATCGCTGGCCCTGACGGAAGCCGGAATGGCCCGAGCGGAGGCGGTTCTCGCCAAGTTCTTCGCGATGCGGTCGGACAATCCAAAGAGGTCCGAAGCGTGAAACCGGCCGACGAGGAGCGCATCGCCGCCCGCCTGGCGAAACTGATGGCGATGATCTGTGTGCGCAACACGGGGATCGAGGAGTTGCACGCGGGGACTGTCCCGGTCACCCACACCGGCGATTATTCGGACGTGTGGGTGACCGATGCCGACGGCCGCAAGATCCCCTGGCCTGACGCTTCACACATCGACGACGACCAGATGCGAAGCCTGATGCGGCAGATCGTCGACCGGCTCTACACCTTTCACCTCAAGGCTGACGATCCGGGGTTTCGCGATCA
>Ga0247834_1001437_pt1 | contig 40720 bp, 44 predicted proteins | sample LaCruzMarch2015__8_FD_187118 | JGI IMG/M metagenome (GOLD analysis project Ga0247834, IMG submission 187118) | Freshwater microbial communities from meromictic Lake La Cruz, Castile-La Mancha, Spain - LaCruzMarch2015_12m | ecosystem: Environmental > Aquatic > Freshwater > Lake | place: Spain... | reverse complement strand
CAACCCCACTCGAGTCCGGCCTGCGGCAACTCAGTCGGAAGGCCTTGAATGATCCGTCGGCTATCCTGCACGCCGGTGCCCGCCTTGCTCACCCAGACCGAGGGAATGCCCAGCGTGGCATACACGCCGCGCGTCTTCGGGTTGCTCTCGATCGCGTAGTAATCGCCGCGGCCATATTTCGGGAAGATCAAGTCGAGCAAGATGTGTCGCTTGATGGCCGGGGGCGTCCGAGTCATGCCGTCGTCGAAATAGGCGTCCATCGGCTGCCAGCCGGTCAGGTCCGCAATCCGAGCCACCGTCGGCTCCCTCCACCGGTCAGGACGGGCAGTGATGAGGATGACGCGGTGGGGGCGGAGCAATTCCACCAGCCACTGCCGATATTGCTCGGTCTGCATCCGCTTGGGCATCGGGTCGGGCGTGGTTCCGTGCGGCGCCGAGTTGGCCACCAGCGTGTAGTTGAGATCGAGCAGGTAGATCACCCAACCATTCCTCCGTTCTTCTCGGCGCACTCCATCAGGGCCATGGCAAGCTGGTGGCCGTCTTAGCCGTCTCGCTCTGCGTCGGCCATGACCTCGGCCGGAAAGAGACCGAACTGAACCCCATGTTTGGCGATTTGATTTATGCCCCGCCGAACCACCGCCGCCTTTGTTACTGTCTCGTTGCGACTCATGCCGACCTCCCGGCATCAAGGTAGTTTTCCAAGTCAGCCAGCGCGGCCCTGACGCACCCGCCGCTGCCGACCGCGATCTGGGCGGCCACCGCATTGTCCACATCCCAACGGCGAGCGATGAACTCCGCGATTTCCTCGGTGTCTGGTGCCCGGAGCTTGATCGCCTGAAACCGGGTCTGGAACCGCTCGGTGAGCAGATCAAGTTGCAGGTTGCTCGTGCCAATGAACGCCCGACCCGCAGGCAGTTTGTCGAGGTAGGTCAGGAGCAGGTCTTGGGCATCCCGCGAGCAGCGGTCCAATTCATTCACGATCCGGACGGAGAAGTCACCGAAGAGGTTGCCGTAGGGCAACGCACTCATCCACGCCTTCACCGTCTCGATGCCAATGAGCTTGCCGTTGAAGTCTTCGACCCCGAAGGCGTTTCCGGCCAACTCGGCAGCCACCATCTCGGCAATTGTCGTCTTCCCGACACCGGGCGGCCCGTAGAGCAAGACTTTGATCGGATGCCGTCCGTTGCTCTTGGTCGCCCGCGCCTTGGCCAGAAGTGAGGTGGCGACCTGGGCCGCATGGCCGATCAGGTCGCTGGGGCCGGCCGGCCGCCACGCCAGCGGTGACGGCATGGGCGGCTTGGATTTGCGCCGGATTGTCTTCATAGGATGCCCGCCTCTTTGAAGCTGAAGTAGCCGGGGCGGTGATCGGTCGATGTTCCGACGATCACATGGTCGAGCAATCCCACCTGCAGGATGCTCGATGCCTCCGACAGTCGCCGGGTCAGCCGCGTGTCGGCCTCGCTGGGGCTGGGGTCGCCACTCGGGTGATTGTGCATCACGAGGATGCCGAAGGCCCCAATGGCAACCGACGGGCGGAAGATCTCCCGCGGATGGGCGAGGCTTTCGTTCATCGTCCCGATGCTGACCATCGTGTGGCCGATGGCGACGTAGCGGGTGTTGAGCATGATCGCCACGAGCATTTCTTTTTCGGGGTCGTGCCAGGGCGCCTGCGTGATCTTCTCCCGCCAATAGGTCAGTGCTTCGGAGGGCGTATCGAGCCGGAGCGAGCCGGGGCATTCGTTGAGCCGCTGGACCCGAACCTCATAGGTGGAGAACTTGTAGCGCGTGCTCATGACTGTGCCTCCAGCCGGCTGGCGAGGGCGGCGACCGCGACTGCTCCCTTGCGATAGACAGTCACCGCGACCAGTTCCACCCCGCGCCAGACGGCCCAGTAGCGATTGTATCGACTGATGCGGATCATGACCGCACCTCCTCGATGGCAAGATGCCCGGGACCGTTGCCCTCCGGATCGCAGTCCACCCGAACGGTCAGTCGCTGTTTCCCCCGCCGGAGCGTCAGCCCGAAGGACTCTCCGTCCTCCGCGTGACAGACGCCCTCGACGGTGAATCCGACCAGCCGCTTGGCCTGATCGATCTCGGCTCCGACTGCGGTCATTTCCAACCCTCCCTTCGGATGCGGGCCTTGACCGTGTTGACCGACAGCCCGAACTCGCCCGCGGTTTTGCTCGGGCTGTGGCAGGTGCGGTAGAACCGCTTCACTGCCTTCCAATCGGTCGCGCCGTTGGTCTTCGGCCCATCGTCCAACTGATGCTCCTCGACCGGGTGTTGGTTCTGCCGCTCGAAGGCGTCAAACCGGACGACCTTCTCGGGCTTCGACGTTGCCGTCGTCGCCCCGGTGGGGATCGGCTCGCCCTTCATGATTGCCTCGACGATTTCGCGAATCAGCGGAACCGGGATCTCGGTGATCGTGAAGACCGTGCCGTTGAGGCCGGCCCGTCCGATCTGCTCCTTGAGGAACTTGATGGCTGCGCCACGGGTCCTGCCTTGGAAGCGGCCTTCGAAGAGCGTCTCGCCCTTCTCCTCGCAGACGACGTAGTAGAGCTTGTCCATATCAGTTGCCCTCCTTTTCAATGGTGATGGCCAGTTCCTGCGTGTCCCGGGCGAACCATTTCTGGACGTAGATGGTGCCGATGACTGGCGGTTTGCCGGGAGGAACCTCCTCCTCAAACCGCACGGTGTTCTTGGTGTCCCGCAGTTTGCGGAACACGATGGTTGCCTTTTCGCTCATGGCGTCTTGATCTCCTGATGCTGGCTGGGTTGGGTTGACCGCGCCGGCCGCCAGCGGAGCCGGTCCGGTCGTGGTGAAAATGTTCATGAGCGCCATGCCCTCCGATGGTCGCCGCGGTTGCGCTGCGCCTCGTCGTAGAGATCGGCCAGGCGGCGGAGTTCCCGGCGGCGGTTGCGGGTGGTGATCCGTTCTCCGCAGGGGAGCAGGCATGCTCCGGCGGATTCGGATTGGATGCTGGGGCGGTATCCGCCTCGTGCGTTGATCAAGGCCTCGAAGCTCTCGAAGGCCGTGTGCCGTTGGGTCAGTTGATCGGCGTTTTGTATCCCCTTCACGTTAAGACTCTGCCTGTCGCCCAAGGCACGTCTATGGCTAATTGGAGGCGCGCAAAAAAAGTGCGATTCCTCTCAAGTTGGCACGCTAAGTCCGGCAAACACGAACCGTGCCAAGCGCAGTGTTTATCGGCCTTCGCGGGATAATTAATCCTGCCCCTTGGCATGGATTATGAGTCACAAAATCCATGCCAAGGTGAGGGCGATTTCACTTTTTTTCACCACGGCGACTTAGCCATAGACGCACCTTAGGCACAGGGCAGAGTTTGATTGTGAAAGAGACAATCAAACCTAACCACGACGACATTCTCGACAAGGTCCGCAAGCTTCTACGCCTGGCCGACCAATCCCGCGGAGCCACCGAGCACGAAGCCAAGGTCGCACTGGCCAAGGCCCACGAGCTCATGACCCGCCACAACATCGACTCGGCCATGCTCCGCATGGAACGCGAGGCGGCAAACGGTGGGAGCGGATTCACCGTCAACAGCAGCAAGGTGGAACTGCCCAAGACGCTGAACCCGGCCGATCTCTTGATCCTCTCCCTGCTCCAGAGCCACTTCAACGTGCGGGTCATCCTGCTTCATGGCCACAGGCAAACCCCGGTGGACATCATCGGATCTCCGACCGAGGTCGAATACGCTGTGTTCGTCTTCCACTTCCTGCGGGAAACATTCTTCCGCTGCTGGAACGAATTCAAGCGGAGCACCGGATGTCCGGACCGGAAGTCCTACTACCGGGGGGTGCACGACGGGCTCAAAGCCGAGCTCAACGCCGCCAAACAACGCGCCGAGGAATCCTACTCGGCCGACCAGCGCGGGCGCTACGAGCTGATGGTCGTCGATGCCAAGGCGATCATCGAACGCCACGTCACCGAGAAATACGGGAAGCTCCGCAACCGCCGTTCACAGAACCGCCGGGTGGATTCCCACAGCTACACCGCAGGCAAGGCCCGAGGCGCCGCGATCCGCATCAACCGGCCACTGGCCAACGCATGACCGATTTCGCCCGGTCATGGTGGCCGGGCGGCAAACCAACAAAGAAAGGAACCCAATGAAAGAGACCATGACACCGCCGGCCCAAACATCCGGTATCAAGAAACTCAACCTCAGCGGCATCGCCCGCAGTGCCGAGAAGCCCGGCAAGGAATACCCGGTGCTCCCCGACCCGAGCGGCGACGTCGCCCATCTGGTCGAGGCCATCACCGAGCACAGTCGCCAGGTCGAGGCCCTCGAAGGGGCGCTCAACGTGGAGAAGGCCGAACTGACGGCGATGGCCAAGCAGTTCTATTTCGAGGCCTGCCGGGGCAAGACGACTATCCCGTCCAGCGTGAGCGCAAAGGCGGGAACAACCGAGGTGCTCGTCACCTTCCAGAACCGCTACAAGGGAGCTCCCGACGACGAGGCACTCAGCCGCATCGCTGGCGAGGACACCGCACGGTATTTCCGCCAGTCGTTTGAACTCCGGATCAACGGCGACGAGATTCCCGAGGCGGAGGCCGAGACACTCATCGAGGAAATTCAGGCGCTCTTCGCCCGGCACAACGCCACCTCGGCCCTGACGGCCAAGGCGATCATCAAGCCGACCAAGGAATTCCACACGGCGCGGCACACGGCATTCGCGCCCGATCAGAATCTCGAAATCGACCGGATCGTGCCAGTCATCGCCATGGTGAAGACCAAACTCGGGAAGGGAGGCGAGTGATGCCTCAGACCATCGGAACTCACACGGTCCGCATCCTCCGATCCAAGGACGGAACGCGGTTCGCCGAGGTGATGCGGCGGTCTGGCCTGACCTACCGTGTCCCCGCCGAGTTGCTGCCCCTGGCCGCTGGCAAGGACGCATGGATGCGGGACATCCGGCTCCGCTGCTCAGGATGCGGCCTGTCGCACCGTGCGGGAGATTTGGAGTGCGGGCTCTACTGCCCAGCCTGCATCGAGGAAGCAGAGCGGGAGAACGCGAAGATCGACGGGAGGACTGAGCCATGACGGCAGTCCACCCGATCACGTTCCCAGCCCGACCGCTCAACGGCGGCCGGCTGGAACTCGCACCGGCCAAACGGGGCGAGTGGGCCGCCGAGCCCAAGCTCAATGGCTGGCGGGTGCTGGTTCACGCGCCGACCGTGACAGCGTTCACCCGCCGCGGTGAGCCGCTCTCGATTGCCGGGGAATTCGCTCCCGCCCTCGAACGGCTCCGCGACCTCTCTACGCGGAACTCTTTTCTGGAGTGGATCGACTGCGAGGGACTGGAGCGGCGGCATGGTATCGGACGCGGTGCCCTCGTGGTGCTGGATGTCGTGATGCCCGGCACGTATCGCGACCGCCGTGGCAGCCTGCAGGTAGCCATGGGCGAGCCGCTGCGTATCGACGCCCAGCCGCCGCCAGACTCCGTGACGCTCGTGCCCTCGTTCCCCATCGCCGAGGCCGAGCCGGTCTATGCCCGGCTTCGGGAGTTGAACCAGCTCTGGCGTGCACCATTCTACGAGGGGCTTGTGATGAAGCGCACTGACAGCAGCTATCCAATCCAGACCCGTTCGGCGACCGAGGAGTTCGTCGGCTGGGTCAAACACCGGTATCTGAACTGACCATGCGCCCGAACCATCCGAGTCTGCTTCCGCCGAAGTTCCATCCCGGCAAGGTCTATGCCTCGTGCGGGGCGGTGGCACTCGGGATCGACCTGACTCCGTTTCTCGATAGGCATGTCCGCGCCGATTGGGGCGACGAACTCGACTTCAACGACATCCTCGCCAACGAGCGCGCCCTCGCAGATGGCGACCGGCTCCTGAGCAGGTATCGCGTCCGCCCCAGTGTCTCGATCTATATCATCACCGAATGGGACCGGTCGGCGACGACCGTGTTGCTGCCGGAGGAATATTGACTTTCCGGCAGAATGCCGGATAGTAATTTCCATGCCAGCCACCGCCAAAACCGAACGCCTGGAGGCCCGTGTCCCGGTCTTCCTGAAACGGATCATCCAGCGTGCCGCCGACCTGCAAGGGAGATCCATCACCGATTTCGTGATCAGCACCCTTGATAAGTCGGCCCGGGAAACCGTGCGCGAGCACGAAGTCATGAAGCTCAACGCCGAGGACAGCCTGATTTTTGCGAAAGCCCTGATTGATCCGCCAAAACCCAATGCTGCCCTGAGGCGCGCTTTCGCCGCACACTCGAAAACGGTCACGATGAAGTGAGCGGACTGTTCTCACAACCGCTCGCCACGCACCATGACCGGGCCTCCTTCCAGTGCGGAGTGCCGGAACTCGATTCGTATTTGCAGACGCAGGCGAATCAGGATGTCCGCCGGAAAGTCGCAGCTGTTTACGTTTTAGCGGATCGCGCCAATCCATCTGCAATCGTCGGCTACTACACGCTTTCCTCGTTCGCTGTGGAAACTGCCGATCTGCCCGATGAAACCCAAAAGAAACTTCCACGGTATCCGCTCACTCCCGCGACGTTGATCGGACGGCTCGCCCGCGATTCACGGTTCCCCGGCATCGGCGAAAAACTTTTGGTGGATGCGCTGAAGCGCGTGCTCCTGCACGCCGGACAGGTCGCTTCCGCTGCAGTTGTAGTGGATGTGAAAAACGAGGCTGCCCGGAGGTTCTACCTCAAGCACGGGTTTCTGCCATTTCGGCAGGAAGCCGGGCGGTTGTTCCTGCCAATGAAGGCGATTCAAGTAATCGGATAAGTCGCACGATCCAGTCAGCATCCAGTTGCCGCTCGGTCAAGCGGATCACCCGCCAACCGGAGAGAGCTGCCTGCAGATACTTCTCCGCATCTTTTGCGTAGCCGCTGCCCCGCGAGTGCCGCCCCCCGGCCCGCATGAAGATACCGCCATCGATCTCGATGAGGGTTCGGGACGCCAAATGCGCGAAGTCTGCCCGCCATTTCCGACCAGGGTGGAATCGGTATTCACGCTCAAGAAGCGGGCCATCAAGGCACCGCCAGAGGAAAAGGAACTTCGCTTCGAGTCGGGAGGTCGCCACGCACACGCCGGGGTGTCAAACTTCCCGCATTTCCCACCCTGTCGCGCCATCCGTCAGAGAAAGCCGCCGCCGTTATGTGGGAAGTTGAAAAATCAAATCCTCATGGAAACAGGCCGGTGGTCGCGACATCCCGGCCATCAGTAGTGGCGATAAAAGATTCCTTTATCCCTGTGCTCAGAATGGACAGATCGCACCGTTGATGATGGGGAAACCGGTCGCTGGATCGAAGTTCTGCCAGACCTTGAACTCACGTGAGCTTGTTTCCTCCCTCTCCATGTCACCGTTGATCTCCCCGCGTGCGGTTTCGGACGCTTCGGACGGGTAGTTTCGAGTCCGGCACGTGCTGGGGCCAGCGGGAATGGGGGGGTCTCCGGCATTTCCGGACGCTTCGGACGCCTCGCGGCCAGTTACGCGCGTGCGCGTGAGCCATTCTTCATTTTCTGTTGGCAGATTCTTCATATCCCCGCGCGCACGCGCGTAAGTCAGAATTACCCGTCCGAAGCGTCCGGAAATCGTGGCCGGGACAGCCACGGGCCGCTTGACGGCGATTCGATACTTCGGCCGGCAGGGATATGTCTTGATGCCGACCAGCGCAAAGACGCGCTGCCGATGAGTTTTGCCGCCTGCGCCCGGGTGAAGCACGCAGCCGAACCTCCCGTTCTCTTGGATGACGAGGTGTTCGCCTTTCTCGTCCATGCTGTCCTCGGCGCAGGCCGGGCAACGGGCGGTGGTTTTGCAGCCTTTCTGCCGCACGTTTTCAAGTTTGCGGATGTCGAGCGCCATGGCCTCACTCCTCCTCCGTCTTGAACGCCACGTCCCGGAACCCCCGGCGGTTCTTTCCGTCCCGCTGGATGTCGTGCGTCTTCGTGGTGCGGAAGATCTCCAGCATGAGCGAGGGCAACTGCCGCGCGATGACAGTTTCAGCCAGTGCCTCCCACCCCATCTCCGGACAATAATGCGCATACGACCGGACAATCTCGTCAGTCGTCAGGTCGCTGCCGGGGGCGCTCACCACCCGCGCGGTGAGGAAGTGCCGCAGGCTGTCGCTTTCGGCGAGGAGTGAATCGACCATGCCATGCTGCCGGTCGGTGAGCCGGATGTTGCCCGTGGCGTCGATGTCGGCAAAGAGCAACGCAAGCCCTTCGAGCGCCCAGTTGAGAATGCCGCTCCCCTCCGTCCGCAGCAGGATGTCCGGGAAATCGCCGATCTCCTTTGGTTTCTTCTCTGCCTCGTATCGCACAATCAGCAGGCGCCGCCGCCATGCCCCCACGTCACCCTGCAACCGGACGCGCAAGCGCGCGTTGGATGTCATCAATATGTTGAATTTCCCCTGCATCTGGAACGAACCGGTGCCTCCCTTTTGCTCTGCATCGAACCAATCGCCGCCGACCAGTCCCTTGATGACCGGCGCCCCTTTGGACGAGAGAAAGTCCGCGTCCACGTCCACGCCGACCAGCAAGGTGCGGCGCAGGTATTTGAAAAGCTCGAACCTTTCGTGAAGGTGCTGGGTGCGGAGCTGGGTCACGTTCTGGATGCCGACCAGACCCTGCAGGACGTTGGCGTAGGCCGATTTTCCGCGGCCCGGAAGCCCATCCAGAATCAGGAGCTTCTGGATGATGTTCACGCCAAGCAGACAAAGCCCGGCCATTTTCTGGAGAAGGATCGCGTCCTCCGGATGGACGGCCGGGCACACCAGTTCGTCGAGGAAGCGGGGGCAGGTCGCATCCGGCTCAAACGGGATGGGCGAGCGGTTCCGGCTGAGGAAGGCAGGTGAGAATGGAAGGAACTCGGCCTCGTGGCCCTCGAACGCGAGCACGCCGTTGCTCAGGTGGACGATCCGCTGTTTGGACGCAAACGCCCCGCGCTTCTCGATGATGCCACGAAGGTGGGCCACGATGGCGTTGAGGGTTGCGTTGTCCCGGAATGTCTCGAGCGCGGCGAGCGCCTCGATCTCGCGGGACATCGTCAGCATCCGGCAGGAAACAGCCTGCTTGATGGCATCGGCGGACTCCGGTGCGTAAATGCCGGTCTCCGGCTGGTAACGGTAGAACGTCAATTCGTCCGGCTCGAAAAGCGCGATGTTCTCCGCTCCGTAGAGTCCGGCCCAATACGCCTGGTTGACCTCTTTAACGTAGGGCTCATCGCCCTTTCCTTTGCCGAAAAACACCGGCTCACCATACTTTTCCCGAAGCTCCGCATCCCGGGAGTATTCCTCGTTCTCCTCGTCTGGAATCCAGGGCGCGCGAAGGTCACCCGGCCAAGTGATTTCCTCGAAGCGGATCACGGCTGGCGGGGCCTCGTGCTCGATGTGGTATTGCATCCCCTGGGGGTGCAACCCGTGAATGACGGTGATGTTGCCGGTGGCCCGCCATTCGCCCCATGCGTTGCCGCCGGTCGTTTTGAGGATCGCCGGAGGCGGGTAGCCTTCATCAATTTTCACCCAGATATTGCACCCGCGCCGCCCTTTGCTTCGGAGTGAATTCCGCAAACCGGGGTTCAGCTCAAGAAACGGCTCAACATCCCCTTCGTAGTCCATGTCGATAGAGCAGATGCCACCCGATGGTGCACCCAACAAAACAGCGATGTTTCCATTTCTCAGGTTGTCGAGGTAACCGGGGTTGCCCATCGCCTCCGCGGTGATCTTCTGCCAACCGCGCAACTTGGGTGATTTCTCGCCCTTCGGCACCGGAATCAGAACCACCCCGGGGCCGAGAAGACCGCACAGGTAGGCGACTGGGTCGGACGAATCGTTGACAGGAAGGTCATGCATGAGCGGTCTCCTTGGCCGGCAGGTCGCTTGGGCGCTAGGCGGCGGGTCGGCTTCGGCCGTCCCGCCTTCTTTTCCTCCACGCGAGCCGGGCCAGATCGCGCCTCAGCTCCCGCAAGCTCGGGTCACTCCAAGGCACGCCAAAAGTTTCGGCGATAATCCGGCAACGCCGCGAAATCGCGGCCGCCGTCACTCCCAAGCGCCGGGCGGCCTGACGCATGGAATTTGGCTCACGGCGCAGGATGTATCGCCATGCCAGATGCGTGATTCGGGCGTCACCCCGATCAAAGGTTGATGCAAACCGCAGGGTGACTGCGTCAAAGAGCCCGACCCGGTTCTGCTCCTCCGGTTCCGGTTCCATGAAGTCAACCGGAGTGCGCACGTCGATGACGATTCGCTCGCCGTTGTCGTTGAAGTAGGAGCGGTTCATCTTACCGGTCCTCCTTCGGTTTCACGGTGAAGCGTCGAGCCAATGCCTCCTGAACTTCTTGGACATTGAAGAGATGGTGCCGCGAGCTGACTGCCAAATAGGGGATAATTTTCCGGGCAATCCAGCCGTCAATGGTTCTCGGGCTTGTGGAAAGAATGTGCGCCAAGGTGCATTTCTTGACGAGAAGAGGCTGGGAAAGAAGTTGGTCGTTGGATTTCATAGCGAAACCATGCACGCACATTACGTGGTCAGCAATTACTATTGATACACGCCACCATCGTGTTAGTATTTGCGCGTATGCCGAAAATCACCACTTCAAGCCATCCCCTTGCGCGGCTGCGTGCCATCTGCGGCTGGACTCGGGAAGACGCCGCCAGGGTTGCGGGAATCTCCGCCGCAAGCATTCAAAACATCGAACTCGGCCGCGCTCCCATTCCGGAAGATGCCGCCTTGCGGGTTGAGGCCGCGACGGCCTGCAAGGCGTCAAGCCTCATGGACAAACATGGTGCGCCTCTTCTCATCGACGGGAGGCCCTATGAGCGAAAAACCTACAACAGCTATCTCGATGCAAGCACGGCGAAGCCGGAGAAAATAGACGCGGCGGCTGCCGATCTCGAATTCAGACTGAAGATGTTGCTTGCCTCGTCCGGCAACAGGTTCCTCTACGTTGCGCGGCGGCTTGGTGGCGCTTTTGACGCCATCTTGCAGGAAGCAAATATCTCACTTGATTATCTGGAAAGCATCGAGCGCAAGGCCGCATCAATTTCCGTCGCCGAGATGACCGTCGCCGAGTTGCGGAGCAAGCTTGCGGACGAACCCGTCTTGCGTGAGTGGATCAAGGCCAATCCGCAGCCCGACAAGAGCAAGTGCAAAGTCGTTGACGAAAGTTACCAGCATTGGCCCACGAGTGATTTTGGGAACGGTATCATCTATGCGAAATTCAACCAACGGCATCGGTATCGGATAGAGTTCGCCGCCGGGCAACGATTGGAGGTCATCGTGGACAAGTGGAAGGCGAAGGGAGTTTCCGGGAAGGCAACCCAGCATCCTGCTCCTGGAACGGGTATGGCACTGGTTCCGTCCCCGGCTTTTCGTAAGAAGCGCAAGAACCGCTCAAAGCCCCCCGAAGATTGAGCTACTCCGGCAGGATGGAGAACCACGCCTTTGCCTGCTCAGGAACGACCAGTTCCCGGTAGTGTTTGAAGAGCATCGCCGGCGAGTTGCCCATTTCCAGGCTCACCTTCGCGGCATCCTGCACCTCGGCCAGGCGGTAGCTGCCGAAGCTGTGGCGGAGAGCGTTGGATTTCCACGGCACTTTGGCCCGCTTGCCGATGTTCTGGATGCGCTCCCGAAGATTCCGGGGAGTGATCGGGCCGGATTCCTTTCGCACCTTCATCAGCCAGGCCCGGAGATTCGGCTGGATCGGCACCAACCGGCGCTGGCGGGTCTTGGCTTGATCCCAGTCGATGCGGACGTAGCCGGACTCGAAGTTGATGGCCGACCAATCCAGTTTCTCGATCTCCGCGCTGCGCACTCCGGCGAAGGCTCCAATGGCCATGTAGGGAATCATCTCAGGCTCCGCCGCCGTCATGATTGCGGTCATTTCCTCGACGGTGAAGATCTCCGGGGTGCGGATCGGCTCCCTCACCTTCACCAGCGTATCGGCGGCCGTCGGGCGGTCCTGCCGGATATGCCCGTGTTTCTTCGCCCAGGCGAAGAACATGCGGAGTGCTGCCGTCAGGTTGTTCTTCGTCCGGGCGCGACCCTTGACCCGCGCGACGTGCGCCTCGACGTCGGAAACCGTGATCTGCGAGAGCTTCCGGTCATGGAACTTCCGGTAGAACGGCTCCAGCAGATTGCGGACGGTGCCGACATGGCGCTGGCTCATGCCCGTGCGCACCTTCGATTCCACGAACTTCAACACCGCATCCTTCGGGCTGATGTCCTCAATCCCGTGCAACGCATCCGCCATGGACTTGGCGGTTCCGAGGATCGACGGGCCGAGCAGGGTGCGGGCATCGGCCCATTCCCGGATGGCGAACGGCAGGGAGACCCCGAACTTCGCGACGATGGCCTCCGCATCCCGGAGCATCTGAATGTCCTGCGGCGTGACCTCGTTCGCCCGCCCGTTGTTCAGGAGCGCGACATGCACCTGATGCGCGTGGGACTTGGCTTCGAGCGGGTCGGCGAGTGTCTTCGTCCGGCGCTCGCCCAGCTCATACCACGAGACCTGATACGAGCGATAGCGGGAGCCTTTCCGTCGGAGCGGATAAATTTTCACCTCGGCGGTTCCATGCCCGAAAACTTGCACGCGATTCATTCGAGATCGCGGTGGTGTCAACGTATTGCATGAAATTTTGCATGAAATGGATCCGCCATTTTCGACGTAAGTCGCTGACCTCAAGGAGGATGAGGTGGCGACCCTAACGGGATTCGAACCCGTGTTACCGCCGTGAAAGGGCGGTGTCCTAACCGCTGGACGATAGGGTCAGTGGAGGTTGGACAATGCCCGATCGTGGCAAAAAAGCAAGGCACATGTTCGCTCGCCTCTGCTCAGCTCTCCCAACGGCCGAATGGCTGGGTCGCAAGACGGGCGTTGGTGTAGCGCGGATCGAAGGATACCTCGGAGCCGAGCCACGCCGGCAGGTCCACCCGCTCCTGGGCTGTGGCCAGTTCGATCTCGGCCATGATCAAACCGGCGTTGGCTCCGAAAAACTCGTCGACCTCCCAAGTATGGCCCTCATGCGGGACCAAATGGCGACGCTTCTCGACCAACCGTTCACCGCACAAGATCAACAAACCCTCGGCGTCGGCCAGCGGCACTTCATACTCGAACTCGGCGCGGCTGATCCCCTGCGTCCTCCCCTTCACCGTGATCCAGGCGCGGGTGCCGTCGGTCCGCACGCGCGCCGTGTTGCCGCCATCAATCGCGAGATAGCCTTGCCGTAAATGACGGACGCCCGTAACTCCGGCGCGCCAGGCGTCATCCCGGACGAGAAACTTGCGCTCGATTTCGATGCCCATGACTTGGTGCATGTTGCCCGCGACGCCCTTGCATAGCCAGCCTTCGCGGCATCTGCGTTCTTGTCCACTTCCACGCTGCCGTTCAATCTCCGGCCATGTTGAACAGCTTTCAGCAATCAATGGAAACGGTGGGCATGACGGTCGACGGCGCGGGTGTGGCGGTCATTGTCGTCGGCATTGTTGTCGCAACGTGGCGGGCCCTGGTCAGCGAGCCGCCGGCCGGACTTGACCGCTACTCCGCCTACCGGCAGCGCCTCGGCCGGGCCATTCTCCTCGGCCTCGAATTGCTCGTGGCCGGGGACATCATCAAGACGGTGGCGGTCGCCCCCACCCTGCAGAACATGGCCGTGCTCGGAGCCATCGTGCTCATCCGGACCTTCCTGAGTTTTTCCCTCGAGCTGGAGATCAACGGACGCTGGCCCTGGCAGGCCAAGGTCCCGGCGCAGTGAACGCAATGGGTGAGTCGAAATTCTGGCGGTTCCTCGAGCGTCATGCGCCCTGGCTGGGCACCCCCGGGGTGCTCAAGGCGGTGGTGTTGCTCAATGCGCTGACCTTCATGCTGCTGACGCTCGACCCGAGCTATGCGGGCGTGTTGGCCCTGATTCCCGAAAAAATCATGCAGGGTGAAGTCTGGCGACTTGTCACCTACATCTTCATCCCCGAGACCCAGAGCGCGTTCTGGATTATTTTTGCCCTGCTCTTTCTCTGGTTTTTGTCGTCGGCCCTCGAGGAATCCTGGGGTCCGCTCCGGCTCAACGTATTTTACCTCGTGGGCATGATCGGTTGCACGGCCGCGGCGTTTTTTTTCGGCGGCACACCGTCGAACACCTTTCTCAATCTTTCTTTGTTCTTCGCCTTCGCCACGGTCGCCCCGAACTACGAAGTTTTCCTGTTCTTCATTCTCCGGGTGAAGATGAAATACATCGCCTGGGTCATGGCGGGCGTCCTGCTGCTGCAGGTTCTGGCCTCCCCGCTGGCGGCCAAGATGGCCATGGTCGCGTCGCTGGCCAACTACCTGATCTTTTTCGGCCCGGGCTTCATCCGCGACATGAGGTCCCAACGCCAAAGCGCCGCGCGGCTGGAAAAATTCCGCGAGGAAACAGCCGAGTCGCTCCACTGCTGCGCCACCTGCAGGCGCACGGAAATCTCCCATCCTGAACTCGATTTCCGCGTGACCGCGGCGGGGACGGAATATTGCCAGGAGCACCTGCCGGCGCGCTAAATCTTCGGCTTGGCCCGGCTGTGGTGATACATGGCGTCGATCAGGACCTTGTGCTTGGCCGTGATGACATGGCGCATGAGCTTGAAGGTCGGGGTCAGTTCGTCGCCGACCTCGAACGGCTTGGTCACCGGACGCCACGACGCGATGCACTCGAATGGCTTGAAGCCCTGTTCGCGGCTGACCAACTGCTTGACTTGCGCCGTGATCAAGTCGCCCGCCCGCGCGTCGCCGGCCGCTTCCTCGAGAGTGGCGAAAGCCAGGCCCTGCGCTTTGAGCCCGGCCAGCGAGGGCACGATCAAGGCTCCGAGTTGCTTTTCGTCCTGCCCCACGACCATGCATTGGTCGACCAGGGCGGATTCGAGCAACTTGGCCTCGATCGGGGTGGGTTCGACGTTTTCTCCGCTGAGCAACACGATGGTTTCCTTCGAGCGGCCGACAATCTTGAGGCAGTCGTTGAACGTGACCAGGCCCAGATCCCCGGTGTTCATCCATCCGTCCCGCAGCACCCGGTCGGTCGCCTCGGGATTCTTGAAATAGCCCTTCATGACCTGCGGACCCCGGGCATGAATCTCACCCTTGAGACCGCGGCCCCCGCCGGGGCGCTGGTCATCGGGATAAAGCACCTCTCCGCTGGAAGGGTCGACGATGCGGATCTGCGTGCGCGGCCAGAACGGACCGACCGTGCCGATGATGAGTTTTTTCCACGTCCGCACGGCGAGCACGGGCGAGGTTTCGGTCATGCCATAACCCTCGAGCACGGGGATGCCGATGTAGTTGAAAAATTCGTCCACGTGCGGCGGGAGCGCGCCGCCGCCGGATACGGTCCCCCGGAATTCACCGCCGACCACCGCCCGGATTTTTTTCATCACCAGGGCGTCGAGCAAGGTGCGGGGAAGGGCATAGACGGCGAGAATCGCCACGCTGCGAAGCGCCAGGCCGAAAGACTCCACGGGCGAACGGCCGGTCAGGTCGATGCGCCGGCCGGTGAGAAAGAACCACGCCGTCTCGAACTCCCTCGAGCAATGATAAGCCGCACGGAAGAGGGCGCGCCGCAGGCGCGGGGCTTCGGAAACATTGTGCAGAACGCGGCTGTAGAGCCCCTCCCACAGGCGCGGGGCCGAGGCCATCCAATGCGGACGGACCTTGCGCAGGTCTTCTCCCACCGTGCGGATGCTCGTGTAGTAGGTGCAGGCTCCGCGGCTGATGGTCACCATCTCGAATACCCGCTCGTAGCTGTGCCAGACCGGAAGAATCGAAAGAATACGGTCGGATGGGCTGATCACGAACGGAAGGTCGACCACCTGCGAAAGCATGTTGTCATGGGTCAGCATGACCCCCTTGGGCGTGCCGGTTGTGCCCGACGTGTAAATGAGGGTGAAGAGATCCGAGCCCTTGATTTGGGCCAGACGCTCTTCGAGCACGCGGTCGCCGGCTTCGCGCAGGTGGCGGCCGCGCGCGACCAGATCCGCCAACTTGAGCACGCCGGATCCCTCGGGCGGCTCGCCGTCCATGAGGACAATGTGCCGCACCAGCGGCAGCGCATCCCGCGCCTCCAGCACTCGCACCAACACGTTCTTGTTTTCGGCCAAAAGCAAAACCGCGTCGCTGTGCGCCACGATGTAGGAAATTTCCGGCGCCGTGATATCCGCGGCCCGTGGCACATCCGCTCCGCCGCAGAGGAGCACGGCGCAATCGCAGAGCAGCCACTCCGGCCGGTTGTCGGAGAGCAAGGCGACATGCTCTCGGGGCCGCAGACCGAGTTCGATCAAGGCTGTGCCAAGCGCGACAGCCTGCTCGTAAAATTCCCGGTAGGTCGTCGGATGGAAAACGCCCTCCTTGTTGCGCCGGGCAAAGGCCGGCCGGTCGGGGTAGACCTCGGCAGCAAGGCGGTAGAGGTCGGCAATGCTCTTGGCTCGGTCGTAGATGCGCTGATCGGTTGTCTCGGGGGGCATGTGACAGCCTGCAAGGCAGCCAAAAATCCCGCGCACGGCAAGGTAAAGATTTGCCGGGCCATTCTCGCTGTGTAGAGGAAGGGAGGATGATTGGCCGCCACAAACAGGAAGCGAAGGGACCCGCAGCCGGTTGGCAGCTGTCGACCCTGGTGGCTTGCGCCCTGCTGTTCAGTGCTGCGCCGCTCGCCGCCCAGAGCAGTCTATTCCCCGGACAACTCGGCGCCATGGTCCAAAAAAGCCCCGCGGGCCAGCCCGAGGGCACCACGTTCCGGGTCTGGGCCCCCCACGCCGAGACGGTCTCGGTCATCGGGTCGTTCAACAACTGGAACAAGACCCGCGACGCTCTGCGGCAGGAAGGCCAGAGCGGCATCTGGTCGGGTGACGTGCGCGGGGCCAAGCCGGGCGACGAATACATGCTTCTGGTCAACGGCACAATCGAGCGGAAGGATCCACGTGCCCGCCAGGTCACATCATCGGAGGGCCGCAGCGTGATCTACGACCGCGAGGCTTTCGACTGGGGCACCACGGCCGGGCGCCAGTCCTCGGCGGCGATGAACGACCTCGTCATTTACCAACTCCACCCCGGAACATTTTACGACCCCAACCCGCGCGATGAAGATCCCGGCACGCTGCGCGACGCGGTGGGCAAACTCGACCACCTCAAGGAAATGGGCGTGAACTGCATCCTGCTCATGCCGGTCAACGAGTTCGGCGGACGCCACAGCTGGGGCTACAATCCGAGCGACCAATTCGCCGTGGAGAGCGCCTATGGCGGGCCGGACGCCCTCAAGGAATTTGTCAAAGCCTGCCACGAACGCGACATCGCCGTGCACCTCGACATCGTGCACAACCATTACAATCCGGATGGCGCCGGGCTGTGGCAGTTTGACGGAACCGGCGGGGGCGAGACGGAGGGCGGGATTTACTTTTATGAGGACGCGCAGCGCGGCCACACGCCGTGGGGACCGCGGCCGAACTTCGGGCGGCCGGAGGTGCGGGATTTCATCAGCGACCAGGTGCGCATGTGGTTCGACGAATACAAAATCGACGGACTGCGGTGGGACTCGACGGTCAACATCCGCGCGGTCGACAACGGCGCGGTGGTGAATCCGGACGGCGAGCAACTGCTCCACCGCCTGGCCCGGATGATCCGGCAGGAATACCCCGGGAAAATCAGCATCGCGGAGGATTCCGTCGGCGATCCGCGCTTTGACAGTTCGTGGCAATACGACTTTCACCACGGGGGCGACGGCGGCGTCGTGCCCCAACTCATCCGCTCGGAGGACGCCGCCCGGAGCGTGGAGGACATCGCCAGCCGCATCAAATCGGACCTCGGTTTCCGGCGGGTCATTTACAGCGAGAATCATGATGAAACCGGACGCCTCAACGGCAAGCGGCGCATCCTCACTGAGGTCGACGAGGCCGAGCCGCACAGCCTGCGGGCCCGGCGCAAACACGCTCTGGCCGCGGTCATCACCCTCACTTCACCGGGAGTGCCGCTGGTTTTCATGGGGCAGGAACTGAGCGAAGACCGGGAATTTCATGATGACACGCCGCTGGACTGGCAAAGGGGGGAGGACGCGTTTCATGCCTTCCAATTGTATCGCGACCTGATTCATCTGCGCCGCAATCTGGATGGCCAGAGCGCGGCCCTGACCGGCACCCACGCGCGGATGGTCAAGACCGACGAGACCAGGCAACTTCTCGCCTACCGCCGCTATCTGCCGGGACGACCGAAGGATGACCTTTACATCGTCATCAACTTTTCCGGCGAGCCGGTGGAAAGCTATCCGCTCACCTTTCCCAAAGCCGGGCAATGGAAACTCCTGCTCAACACCGACGACCCGAAATACGGGCGCGAATTCACCGGCGTGGTGCCGCCATCACTGCGCACGGATAGCGCGCAAAAAATCGCCGTGCGGCTTGCGCCCTACAGCGCGCAGATTTTCGGCGTGGGGGCCATGGAGCCCTCGGTCGTGGATCTGGTGGAACTGCGCGACCAGTGGGACGAGACCCACGGGCAGCCGGAGCAGCCAACCGAGCCTGAGCCAGCCGCTGCGGAGGAGTCGGCCCCGGAAGAAGCCGCTCCCCCCGTGGTTGATGAGATCGCCTTGACCAGCGATGCCCCGCAACTCGTGGTCACGGGCAACTTCACGCAACCGCGGCCGTGGGACGCGTCCAACCCGGGCATGCGCATGGGTTTGGTCGAGGATCACATCTGGGAAACCGTCCTTGGCTTTGCCAACGGCCGCCACATCCAGTTCCGCATCGTCAACCCCGCCACCGGGCGCGAATACGGCGGCAGCGGCCTCGAGTCCGGCGTCCTGCCGGCCACGGGCACCGCGGTCGAAGGCGGTGCGCCGTTGGTGGTCAGCGGCCCGCTCAACGGCGATTACGCCCTGACCTTCAACGAAAGAACCCTGCGCTACCGCTTCGAGCGCAAGGCGGCCTCGCGTTTCGGACGGATCAACCTCATGGGCAGCTTCAACCGGTGGAGCGTCAATGCCGACCCGCTTTACATGACCGATGATTTCAAATGGCAGGCGGAAGTGGATCTGGAGCCGGGCCAGGATCTGGAGTTTGTCTTCGTGGCTGATGGCTCGCTCGAAAAACAATGGGGCGATGACACGGCCGACCACATGGCGTTGCCTGCCTCGGGGGCAGCCACGGAGCTGGCGCAGAAGATCAAGATCAAGGCCCCGACGGCCGGCTTGCACCGTTTCACCTTCAACGAGGAAACCGGCGAATACAGCGTCGCCCCCGTCGATCCCTCCGAGGCCCCCGCGCTGCCCGCCGTCCCGGCCCCGCAGCCGGTGAAAGAAATCCGTCGCGTGTCGAGCAAGTAGGGCCAAGAGCCGCTGGGCTCAATTCTCACCGGGGAGGGAGCGGCCCGCTGGGCCAGCGGGCCCTACCGCAGGTTCACAGCCGGGAAGTCCACACCAGCCGAAACGTTGGTCGAAGACGCGGAGATTGGAATGGAATCCCGGCTGCCACGGTCAATTCTTCTTTTTCTTGGCCGGAACCGGTTGCGCCTCGATCGGGCGCAGGACCACCTGGATGACCTTCATCGGCTTCTGGTCGCCCGCGGCGGCGATGTCGTAAACGCCGCGCTGGACCGACTCGCGAAAAAGATCGGCCACGGACGCGGGCACGTTGGCGATGAGGCGGACCGTTGCGCCATCGTTCCACGACGACGCCGATCCCCCCACCCCGGTGGCCAGGCGCACGACGCGCTGGACTTCCTTCTCGAAATTCTCCGCCGGGCAATCGAGCGCCAGGATCTCGTCCGTGAGCGTGGGCACCGGCATGACCACATTGGCGGCGCGCTCGATCGACGCCCGCAGGGCCTCGTTCTGCACGGGATCGGGCGCAGGCGGGGCCGGGGCGCGGGCCGACCACATGGCCCAGAATCCCACGACCGCCAGGGCCACGGGCAGGATCAGGGCCGCCCCGACCGCAAGCGCCATGGCGAACCGCTTCTGCTTCTGCTCGCTCTCCATGCCGCATATTGGTCCACCCCGCACCTCCGGGGCAACTCCCCAGCGAGGACAGTGTATTTGACCGCGGGACGCCGGACACCGATAGTCTCCGTCCCACCTCATGCGGAACATCCGTAATTTTTGCATCATTGCCCACATCGACCACGGGAAGACCACGCTGTCAGACCGGTTGCTCGAAACCACGCGGACGATTTCCGAGCGCGAAAAACAGGACCAGCTTCTCGACTCGATGGACCTCGAACGTGAGCGGGGCATCACGATCAAGATGCATCCCGTCGCCATGCGCTACCAAGCCAAGGACGGACAGGAATACAAACTCAACCTGCTCGACACGCCGGGGCACGTTGACTTCGCCTATGAAGTCTCCCGCTCGCTCGCGGCCTGCGAAGGCGCGCTCGTCATCGTGGACGCCGCGCAGGGCGTCGAGGCGCAGACCGTCGCCAATGTGCATCTGGCCAACAAGCAGGGACTGACCATCGTTCCGGTCATCAACAAGATCGATCTGCCGAATTCCGACATCCCGACGGTCAAGAGACAACTCGAAGACATCCTCGCGATCCCCGCGAACGAGGCCATCCTCGCCAGCGCCAAGGCGGGCATCGGCATCGAGGACATCCTGGAGGCCATTGTCCACCGTGTCCCACCGCCGAAACAGTGGCCCGACGACAAGGTGCGGGCGCTGGTTTTCGATTCGACCTTCGACTCGTATCGCGGCGTGGTCACCTACGTTCGCATGATGAGCGGCACGCTGAAGGCGGGCGACGGCGTGAAGATGATGAGCAACAACCGGCCCTACGACGTCAAGGAGGTCGGTGTTTTCACCCCGAAAATGGAGGCGCGGGACAAACTCGAGCCGGGCGACACCGGCTACGTCATCGCCAACATCAAGACGTCGAGCGAGATCAAGATCGGCGACACCCTGACCGGCACGCGGTTTCCCGCCACGGAGGCCCTGCCCGGTTTCCAGGAAATCCAGCCGATGGTGTTCAGCGGCGTCTATCCGATCAACACGGCTGATTTCGAGCACCTCAAGAGCGCCATGGCCAAGCTGCAGATCAACGATTCGTCGTTCGTCTTCCAGGCCGAGAGCAGCGTGGCCCTCGGCTTCGGATTCCGCTGCGGCTTTCTCGGCCTGCTCCACATGGAGATCATCCTCGAGCGGCTGCGGCGCGAATACGACATGGACATCATCGCGACGTATCCGTCGGTGATCTACGAGGTGCTGAAAACCAACGGCGAAATCCTCCACGTGGACAACCCGGAGTATCTGCCCGACTTCAGCGTCATTGAGGAAATCCGCGAGCCGATCGTGACGTGCTTCATCATGGTGCCGAACGAATACATCTCCCCGCTCATGCAGCTCATCATGGACAAGCGCGGACAGCTCGACCACACGGAGTCGCTCGACACCCGCCGGGTCATGCTCACTTGCGTGCTGCCGCTGAACGAAATCCTCGTCGACTTCAACGACAAGATCAAAAGCATCACCCGTGGCTACGGATCGATGGATTACGAGCACGCCGGCACGCGCGCCGACAAGCTGGTCAAGCTCGACCTCCTGGTCAACGGCGAGCCGGTGGACGCCTTCTCGTCCATCGTCCACCGCGACAAGGCCGAGGCCCGCGGCCGCCAGCTCGCGGCCAAGCTGAAGGAAGTCATCCCCACCCAGCTTTACCAAGTCGCCATCCAGGCCGCCATCGGCGGCAAGATCATCGCCCGCGAGTCGGTCAGCGCCATGCGCAAAAACGTCACGGCCAAATGCTACGGCGGCGACATCACCCGCAAACGCAAACTGCTGGAGAAGCAGAAAGAGGGCAAGAAGCGGATGAAAAGCATCGGCCGCGTCAACATTCCGCAAGAGGCCTTCATCCAAGTGCTGCGGGCGGGCTGAGCAAGGCCGATTGCGCTCTCCCGGGGTCGACCCCATCTCCCCGGATGTCGCGTCGGTCTCCGAGCGTCGCGGCCTTCGCGTTCTTCTTGCACGGACACTCAGAGAGCGCCGCTACACCTCCGCGAATGTTGCGGACTTGGCGTAAAAAGGCAGCGGACAGGATTTGCCCTCTGCTCAACGTCTGGCCGCCAAGGACTCCACCCCGCCATAATCAAGGATCCTCTGGTCAGCCGACACGAGACGCAAACCGTGGACCCTCGCCGCGGCCACCAAGAGGCGGTCGGCTGGATCAGGATGAAATTCTCCCGGCAAGGCATGGGCCTCCATCGACGTGGCGTGGTCGAGTTCGAGGGTTCGCAGCTGCAGCGCCGCCATGGAACGCGCCACCCACTCAGCCAGCGGACACACCAGTTCGATCTCCCCACGGGCGACCAGCCGGGCGATCTCCATCGTCGAAACCGGCGAGACAAAACGCTCCGCGGCAACCGCGCCCAAGGCGTTTCGGCATTTTGCTCCGAGACTCCGTGATCCCTCAAACGCCCAAATCCAGACGTGCGTGTCCAGCAGCAACCTCATGCGTTGACCTCCCACTCAGACGCAAAATCACCACCAATCAGGGTCGCGTCGGAAGGTCTCCGCCTCATCAATCCGCGCCCGGCCCCGAACCTCACCCCGGCCGCCCCTGCCGGCCGCACCGGCACCACCTCCGCCAAGGGCTCACCCCGCAAAGTCACCAAAACCGGCTGCCCCGTGGCCCTCACGCCCTTCAAGGTCGCAATCGCCTTCGCTTTGAAATCCGAAACAAGCATGGTCTGCATATCGGCAACCATACCAAGTCACTTCCACCTGGTCAAGTTTTTGACTCCGGCTTTGCACTCGGCATTCTGAATTCTAAATTGTCTCCCCCCCTCCGTGCCTTGCGCGATAAATCATTGGTTCCTCTTCCCTTTGCGGCCTTGGCGAACTTGGCGCGAGAAAGAAAAATAAAAAGCCGCAGCATGGCGGCCAGTGACGAGTGGCATGTGACGAGTGACGAGCCCGTCGGCGCGGTCAGGACATGGGTAACCGCGGTGGCTACGAACAGACCTTGGTCGCCCTGGCCCACCAGGCCCGCGTGCCCATCTCCGTGGCCAACCCCGCCCGCGTGCGGGCCTTCGCCAAAGCCCTGGGCCAGCGCGCCAAGACCGACCCGATCGACGCCGCGGACATCGCCGAGTTCGCCGCCAAGATGCAGCCGGAGCCGACCCCGCCGGCCTCCCCCCTCCAAGAGCGCGCGCTCGAGTTGGTGCGGGCCCGCGTCGTCTTCGTCAAAGAACGCATCAGCTGGATCAATCTTCTCGAACACGTCCGCGATGCCCGCCTCAAGCGCCTTTACCAAAAGAAGCTGCGCCAGAGCCAAGAGGCCAGTGCCCAGATCGAGGCCGATATCGCGCAAGAGATTGCCTCCTGTCCCGAACTGGCCAGCCGCTGAGAAGTTTGGGCTGGTTTCGCAGATGCGCCGGGCGGCGGTTTCGATTCCGTCGAATATCGCCGAAGGTCGGGTGCGGCGCACCACGGGAGAGTTCATCCAATTCATCTCCCACACCGAAGGCTCCGTCGCGGAACTCGGCACCCGGATCACCCTTTGCCTTGAGCTAGGTCTCATCCCCAAGCAAGATTCTGCAGCCTCGCAACCCCTCCTCGACGAAATACGCCGCATGCTCAACGCCCTCCGTCGCAAACTTTCCGCTCCCGAATAGCAGCCCTTCAACTCGTCACCCGTCCCATGTCACTTCTGCTTAAATCCGCCGACATCGTCAACGCCGACACGCGCTACACCGCCGACATCCTCTGCGAGGGCGAAACCATCACCCGCATCGACCAAGGCATCACCCCACCGGCCGGGGCGGAGGTGATCGACGCGGCGGGGAAATACGTCTTCCCGGGGTTCATCGATCCGCACACGCACATCTACCTGCCGTTCATGGGCACGGTATCGAAGGACAACTACGAGACGGGCACGAAGGCCGCGCTGGTCGGCGGGACCACGACGATTTTTGAAATGGTCTGTCCGTCGCGCGACATGTCGCCGGCGGACGGCTTTGCCACGTGGCAGGCCAAGGCCGAGGGCCAGGCCTGCTGCGATTACACCTTCCACATGGGCGTGACCCGCTTTGACGAGGCCTCGGCGGCGGAATTGCGCGAGATCGTCAAGCAGGGCGTCGGCAGTTTCAAAGTCTTCCTCGCCTACAAGGGCGCCTTCGGGGTGGACGACAGCGAACTGTGGCAGACCCTCAAACTCGCGAGGGAACTCGGCGTCATCGTCACCGCCCACTGCGAGAACGAAACTCTCGTGGCGCAAATGCAGCAGGAGCTTCTCGCCGCCGGCCGCACGGGACCGGACGCCCACCACGACAGCCGTCCGCCGCGCGTCGAGGCCGAGGGGGTCCATCATCTGATGTCTTTCGCCGCGCTGACCGGCGCGCACACCTACATCGTCCACCTGAGTTGCAAGGAGGCACTGGACGAAGCCATCGCCGCGCGCGAGCGCGGGGTGAAGGTTTTTGTCGAGACGCTCATCCAATACCTCGTGCTCGACAAAACTTATGCCGAGAAGCCGGATTTCGAGGGCGCCAAGTTCGTCATGTCCCCGCCCCTGCGTGACGTTTCCAACCAGGACGTGCTGTGGAACGGCCTGGCCAGCGGTCTGGTCAATACGGTGGGCACGGACCATGCGCCGTTCGACTTCGTCGGCCAGAAACCCATGGGCAAAGACGACTTCACCAAGATCCCCAACGGTATCCCGTCGCTTGAGGATCGCATCAACCTGCTCTACACCCACGGCGTCAAACGCGGACGCCTCACCCTCCAGCAACTCGTCGCCGTGGCCAGCACGAACGCCGCCAAAATCTTCGACCTCTACCCGCGCAAGGGCGTGATCCAACCCGGAGCCGATGCCGACCTCGTCATTTACGATCCGACGTATCGCGGCAAGCTCTCGGTCAAGACCCAGACGCAAAACGTGGACTACAACGCCTTCGAAGGCTGGGAGATCGAGGGTCGCCCGTCAGTCGTGACCGTGCGCGGTGAAGTCGCCGTGCGCGACGGAAAATTCTGCGGCACAGTCGGCCGCGGCCGCTTCCTCCAACGGAAGCCGTCGCACTTCTGATCGCCCGGCGCTGCAGGCATCAAGTGGGACGAGGGCGTCCCGCGTCCTTGAGCAGGCAGCGGCCCGCTGGGCCAGCGGGCCCTACCGAGTCACATCGCGATGGGGACATCGCGATCCACCAGAACACCCTTGCCATCGAGGGCTGTCGCCACTAATCCCCTCTTCTTCAGGTCTTATGCCGCACCTACCCGACCAGCACGATCCGCGATTGTGGAATGAAGACCTCGCGCCGGTTCCGCCCGAGCGGCGGACCTGGACGACGTGGAACATTGCCGCGCTTTGGGTCGGGATGGCCGTGTGCATCACGACCTACACGCTGGCCAGCAGTTTGATCGCCCAGGGGATGAACTGGTGGCAGGCCACGCTGACGGTGTTTCTCGGCAACGTCATCGTGTTGATCCCCATGACGCTGAACGCGCACCCGGGCACGGCCTACGGCATTCCCTTTCCCGTGCTTCTGCGCGCGTCATTCGGCACGTTCGGCTCGAACATCCCGGCATTGATGCGCGGGCTGGTGGCCTGCGGGTGGTTCGGCATTCAGACCTGGGTCGGCGGCGCCGCGATCTACGCCACAGCGGCGGTCATTTTCGGGTTCGACCCCGCGGCGCGCCAACCGCTCCCCATCCTCGGCATCTCGGCGGGCGAGTTTGTTTGCTTCATGATTTTCTGGGCGATCAACGTGTATTTCATCGTCCGCGGCATGGAGTCGATCAAGTGGATGGAAACGCTCAGCGCGCCGTTCCTGCTACTTGTGGGTGTGGCGCTGGTCTGGTGGGCCTGGGGGGCGGCGGACGGGTTCGGCCCGATTTTCGACCAACCGACCACGCTCGACACCGCGGCCAAGTTCTGGCCGGTCTTCGGTGCCGGGCTCACTGCCATGGTCGGGTATTGGGCGACGCTCTCGCTCAACATCCCGGATTTTTCGCGCTACGCGCGCTCCCAGCGCGACCAAGTGGTGGGCCAGACGCTTGGGTTGCCCGCCACGATGACGTTTTACGCCTTCATCGGCATCGTCGTGACCAGCGCCACCGTGGTCGTGTTCGGCGCGGCCATCTGGGACCCGGTGCAGGTCATCGCGAAATTCGGCAGCCCGTGGATCTCGGCGCTCGCGTTGGTCACGCTCGCCGTGGCCACGCTGACGACCAACATCGCGGCCAACGTGGTCTCACCGGCCAATGATTTTTCCAACCTCGCCCCGCAGCGAATCAGCTTCCGCACGGGTGGGCTCATCACCGCCTTTCTCGGGATTATCATGATGCCGTGGAAGCTCTATCAGGACCCGAGCGGCTATATTTTCACCTGGCTCATCGGCTACAGCGCGCTGCTCGGTCCGATCGCGGGAATCATGATTGCCGACTACTACGTGTGGCGGCGCAAAAAGCTGGAGGCCGCGGACCTTTACCGGCGCGACGGCGTCTATCGCTACACCGGCGGGTTCAGCCTGGTCGGCTTCGGCGTGCTGCTCGCCGCAATCTTGCCGAATATCCCGGGTTTTCTGGTCACGATCAAAATGCTGCCCGCGGATACCTTTCCGGCTTGGCTGGTGGGCAGCTACCATTACGCATGGTTTGTGGGCTTCGCCTTGGCTCTCTTGCTGTATAGTTTGATTCGACCACTGTTTCCCCGCCGATGAAAAAACCCGCTCTCCCTTCGTTCGACCATCAGCCCCGCCCCTACGCCGGGCCATCCAAAGATGAGGTGCTGGCCCTGCGCAAGCAGTTCATGAACCCCGGCATTTTTCTCTACTACAAAACGCCGTTGATGATCGTCGAAGGCTCGATGCAATACGTGTGGGATGAACAGGGCAAACGCTACCTCGACGGCCTCGGCGGCATCGTGACAGTGAGCGTCGGGCACTGCCATCCGCACGTGATTGCGGCGGGCAACAAGCAGAGCGAAATCTACCAGCACTCGACCACGATCTACCTGCACCCGAACGTCGCACGCTACGCCGAGAAGCTGGCCTCGAAAATGCCGGGTAATCTGAAGATGTGCTACTTCGTCAACTCCGGCTCCGAAGCGAACGACCTGGCGCTCATGATGGCGCGGGCCTCAACCGGCAACTACGACATCATCGCGCTGCGCAATGCCTACCACGGCGGCAACGCCTCGACCATGGGGGCGACGGCGCACAGCACGTGGAAATACAACGTGCCCCACAGCTTCGGCTTCCACCATGCGCTCGCGCCCTATCCCTACCGCGGGCCCTTCGGCTATGACGACCCGAACGCCGGACACAAATACGCGAACGACGTGAAGGAGCTGATCGAATACGCCACGCCGGGCAAAGTCGCCGGCTTCATCGCCGAGTCGATCCAGGGCGTCGGCGGATTCGTGGAATTTCCGTCCGGATACCTCAGAGAGACCTACGAACACATCCGGGCCGCCGGCGGCGTCTGCATCGCGGACGAGGTGCAAACCGGCTTCGGCCGCACGGGCACACATTTCTGGGGGTTCGAAACACAGGATGTCATTCCCGACATCGTCACCATGGCCAAGGGCATCGGCAACGGCTGCCCGCTCGCCGCCGTGGTGACCACGCCCGAGATCGCCCAGTCGCTCGTCGGCAAGGTCCATTTCAACACCTTCGGGGGCAATCCCGTCGTCAGCGCCATGGGCCAGGCCGTGCTCGAAGTCATCGAGAAGGACAACCTGCAGGCCAATTCCCTCAAGATCGGCAACCAGATCCTCACCGGGCTGAAGAAGCTCAAGGACAAGCACCAGATCATCGGCGATGTGCGGGGCAAAGGACTCATGCTGGGCATCGAAATGGTCAAGGACCGCGCGACCAAGGAGCCGGCCACGGCCGAATGCGCGGCCGTCCTCGAATCCGCCCGCGACATGGGCCTGCTCCTCGGCAAGGGCGGTTTGCGCGGACAGACGATCCGCTTCGCCCCGCCGATGTGCCTGACGGCCGCCGACGCGGACTTCCTACTCGAGGTGCTGGACGAGTCGTTCAGCCGGCTGTGAACTCGATCAATCCGTGAGCGACCTGCTGGAGGAGCTCATGGAGGCTCGCCGCACCGGGCGGGCCTGCGCCCTCGCCACGGTCGCCGCGACCAGCGGCTCCGTCCCGCGGCATCCGGGGGCCAAAATGATTGTCTATGCCGATGGCACCATTGCCGGCACGGTTGGCGGGGGGAAGTTCGAGTCCCTGGTCATCGCGGAATCGCTCGATTGCCTGGCCCGCCAGCAAACCTCGTTGAAAACCTGGCCGCTGCGCGAGGATGCACCGGATTCCTTCGGCGCCATTTGCGGAGGCGAGGTCACCGTGTTGATCGAACCCCATTCTCCCGCGCAAGCCATGCTGCTGGTCGGCGCCGGGCATTGCGCGCAAGCCATCGCCAAGCTGGCCTCGGAATGCGGATTCCACGTCACGGTGGTGGACGACCGTCCGGAGATCCTCGCGCAATGCACGGCGGCGCACTGCCGCGTGGACGGTTCTGCGCCGGCCTGCATCGCCGCGCAGGATTGGACCAAACCGGCCGCGGTGGTCATCGTGAGTCGGCATTACGACATCGACCGCGAGGCTCTCGCCGCCGTGTTGAAAAAAGGCGGAGCCAACTACATCGGCATGATCGGCAGCCGCCGGAAAGTGCGGCGGGTTTACGACCAGCTCCAGCAGGAGGGCGTGTCGGCCGAAGCGCTCGCCGGCGTGCATGCGCCCCTCGGCCTCGACATCGGGGCCGACTCCCCGGTGGAGATTGCGGTCAGCGTGCTGGCCGAGATCCTCATGGTCTTGCGTGGCGCATCCGGCGCACCGATCCGGTTGATTCGCTGAGGGCAGCTTGGCAACCGGGGGTTTCTGCGCTAGGTTACGGCAATGAAAATTCTCTTCGCTCTCTTCGTCGCCCTCTCACTTGGCACCAGCTATGCGCAGGCCTCCTGCAAGGATTGCGGCTGCAAGAAAAAGTGTTCCGTGAACTGCGCTTGCCCGCAGAAAAAAGCTGACGGGTGAACTCCCTCGACCCGCGGGCCAAGCGGCTGCGTGCCGCCGACCGCTCTCTGCAACAAGCGCGCAACGCCCTGCAGGGTGCTCTGCTCGCGTTGCAGGACCTGCCTCGTTCCGGCCAGTCCCCGGTCTCAGCGGCCCTCGGCGAAATTTCGTCGGCTCTCGGCGTGATTGACGAAGCGTCCGCCCACCTCGACCGGGCCCGCCTGGAGCCGGAAGAAATGGCCTGATGGCTGGAGGTTGCCTTTTTCGCCGCGGCGGAGAGACTAACGGACCGTCACCTGCCCGCATGTTTTTTTTCACCCCCCGCTACCGCAAAGAGGCCAAACTGGTCCTGCGGGCGGCCCGGAAGCTTCTCCGCTACCGCAGCGACGTCTTGCCCGAGAAGCAGATCATCGGACTCCATGAAGGCATCACACGCTTGGAGGTTGCCCTGCGCATGCGCTCGCGGGAAGACATCGAGCAAGCAACGAAGAAACTGCACGACCTCTTCGACCAGGCGGCACCGCAACCGGCCCTGGCTGGATTGCGGGAGAACACGGAGGTCATCCTCGTCGCTCTCGTCATCGCCCTCGGAGTGCGCGCCTATTTTCTCCAGCCTTTCAAGATTCCCACCGGCTCGATGCAGCCGACGCTCTACGGAGTGACCGGCACCCCGACGGTCGAACCTCCGCCTTCGTGGCCTCGTCAGGCCGCGGAGTTCGTTCTGCTCGGACGCACCTACATCGACGTCTCGGCGCAGGAGGATGACTCGGTCATCGGGCTGCGCGAGGTGTCGAAGTTTCATTTTTTCACTTCGACGGAAATCATCACCCGCAATCGCACCTACAGCATTTCGGCGCCGCTGGACGTCGTCCGTCGGGACTTCAAAATTTCCCCCGGCCTCCAGTTGCGCGCGGGCCAGCCCATCGTCCGCGGGCACGCTGACTCCGGCGACCAACTTTTCGTCGACAAGGTGAGCTACAATTTTGTCCGGCCGGCGGCGGCCGATGTCTTCGTCTTCCGCACCACGGGAATTCGCCGGATCGAGGCCGGCATCGCGCCGGGCATGGGCTCCCAGTATTACATCAAACGCCTGGCCGGTCTGGGCGGGCAGACACTCCGGATTGATCCGCCGAATCTTTTCGTCGACGGACAAATCCCCCAGCAACCCGCGTTCCTGCGGGTCATGGCCGCGCGGGACGGCTATCAGGGCTACTCCAACGCCAGCGCCGGCGGCGGCGCCTTCCCCATGCTCGGATCGCCCGAGGACACTTTCTCCATCCCGCCTGGCACCTATTTTGCCTTGGGTGACAACAGCTACAACAGCAGCGACAGCCGCTACTTCGGCCCGGTGCCGGCGGAGAATGTCGTCGGGCGCGGCCTCGTCGTCTATTGGCCGTTCATCGGTCGCTGGGGCCTGATCAATTGATTTTGGCGAAGTGGCGGATCGCATCCGCCACCCCTTCACCCCAGGGATGCGGGCTGACGTAGCCGCCGGCCTTCCGCACGACACGTTTGACCTCGTCCACCGCATTGGACGGGCAGGCCACCATGCCCGCCGCCGAGCCATCCAGCATGGGGATGTCGTTGTGGTGGTCCCCCACGGCCAGCACTTCGGCGGCGTCGATCCCGAGCAACCTCGCCAATTCGCCGAGGGATGAGCCCTTGTGGATCTCGCGGTGGGCGAAGCGCATCCAAACATCGTTGCGATTGAAAGAAAACTCCGGCACGGCGGTCGAGGCGGCACGGATCAAATCGACGGCACGGTCCATCGTGGCTGTGTCCGCCGTCATCAAGCCGGCCATGCGGCTCTCCTCGTAAAGCACTTCGATCCCATCCTCGCGCTCCACCATGTTCTCGATCGCGGTGAAAACATCACGGGCCCGGCTGAAGAGCGCTACGGTGCGCTCCTCCATCCGGGCATTCCAGTCACCAAAGGCCTCCCAACTCCCCTCCTCCACCCGGTGAAAAATATCCTTCTCACTCGTCAGGACATAATCCGGATCGTGCGGCAGGTGGGCCAACTCGAGGCCTTCCAACGCAAACCAGAGCTGGCGCCCGGTGTTGACGGCCCAAATGGCCCCGCGCTCGCGCAGATCCTTGAGCGCATCCCCGAGCGAGACCGCCGTGCGCGCATCGGGCTGGTGGCCGATGAGGGTTCCATCGAAATCGGTGCTGAGCAGTCGGATCGCCATAGCCGCCACATTTACCTCAAGCACGGCCGGCCATCCAGCCACGGTTGCCAGCAGGCCGTTCCGACACTACGCTGGGACCATGAAATCCGCCTACGAAATCGCCATGGGTCGCCTCGAAGCCGAGTCTCCGGGCGCCCATCTCAACGACGAGCAGAAAGAACGCATCGCAGCCATCGAGGCCAAGTGCCGGGCCGACATCGCGGCCAAGGAGCTGCTTCTCCAGGCGGAAATCGCCAAGGCCCGGGCGACCGGGGCGACCGAGGAACTCAGCCAGATTCAACGACAACTCGCGGATGAAATCCGGCGCTTCGAAGAAAAGCGCGACCGGGAGAAGGAAGCGGTGCGCGCGCAATCCTGACTTGTGCCGCTGATGAATCCGCGCCATCCCACCCCCGAAGACGAGGCATTCATGCGCCGGGCCATCGCCCTCGGCGAGAAGGCTGCGCTGATCGACGGCACCGGCGGCCCCTTCGGCTGCGTCATCGTGAAGGACGGACAGATCGTGGCTGAGGGCTCGAACCACGTGGTCAGCGAGAACGACCCCACGTGGCACGGGGAAATGGAAGCCATCCGCGCCGCGGCCAAGAACCGCGGAACGTTCAACCTCGCTGGCTGCACCCTTTACACCACCGGCGAGCCGTGCCCGATGTGTGCCGGCGCGATTTACTGGGCGCGGATCGACCGCGTCGTCTATGCCTCGACCATCGCGGACGCGCTGGATTACGGGCAGTTCGACGACCAGCCGATCTACGAGGATCTGGCGCGGCCCATCGGCGAACGGCTTGTGCCCGCGGCGCAGTGTCTGAGGGAGGAAATGCTGCAGCTGTGGCGGCGCTATCAGGCCAAACCGGACAAAGTCCGTTACTGACCCCGCGCCGCGTCGCCCTTTTCCAGCTCGGAGAATTCGCGGGCGATGATGCTATCCGCCTCGAAAGTCATGGCCCGGCGGGCAAGCTCAAGGGCCCGTTCGGCCTCCTTCGCTTTTCCCGCCGCGCGCAGCTCGAGCACAAACGGGCGGACCACGCCGTAGAAAAAATTTCCTCCGCCGGTGCGACCGATCTTTGTGGCGAGCGAGCGGTATTCCCGCATGGCTCCATCGTAGTCGCCCGACCGGAGAAGCGCGGTCAGGCTCTCCGCTCCGGCCGCCACACTCAGGTCGGCGCGCTCGCTACGGTTTTCCCGCACCATGCGCGCCTCGAGTTTCTGTGCGGTGGCCGCATCGCCCCCGTCGCGTTCCAATCCAGCCAACCGCGCCTGGTAGCGCACCCGCAGGTCCTCCTCGCGACGGAAAAAGTCGATGGCCGACGCGTAAAAGGCGCGGAGCTGCTCGGGCCCGGCGGCCGCCATGAGGGCTGTTTCCTTCGCCTCCCACGCGACGAGCAGACGCGGGGCCTGATGCAGCGCGCTCTCCGCCGCCGCCAACTGCTGGCTGGTCATTCCACGGCGGGCGAAAACGTCCGCCATGACCAAATCCCCGAGGGCTGCATCCTGCGCCGGCGCTTTGGTGGCAGCCCCGGATAGATATTGCAACTCGTGGTCCGAGATCGGGAGCCACGTCTGGGGATCGAGAGCCTGACCGACCGAGTAGTTCTGGTTTTGGAAACGGCCCGCATCGAGTTGCCACTTGCGATTGCCGCCGAGGAAACCAAACCACGCATGACCGCCGTCGGTGCCCTGCCCCGCGAAATACAGCGTGGAAATCCCCTTGGCCTTCCCGGCAATGCAGGCGAAATACGCCTGGTCCGTGCAGATCCCGCCCATCAGCTCGATGTTGCCCAGCCGGTAACTTCCATGCGGCCAAGTGAAGACCCCCTTCTCGACCCGCCGGTGGTCGTAGGTGACCATGTCGAGAACACGTTCGAATTGCTCGCGCCGGGGCCGCACATTTTTCGCCGCCCACTCCAACTCCGCCCGCGCCACCGGCGCATCCACGAGAAATTTCAACTCAGCCGCATCGAGGCGCCGGAGATCGTGCTCCAGACGGCCCGCCTCGTTGGCCCGGACGTAGTAGTCGAATCGCCCGGCCAGGTTCTCGTCCATGGCGGGGATGGCTGCGGCATCCACCTGGTGGTGGGGCCAAAAGGAGGGCGCCCGCTGGTCGTAGACCAAGGCGAAGGCCAGCATGAGCGAACGGTAGGCGGCCCAACGTTGCGGGTGGGCGGAATAAATCTGCTCCAATCTGGTCAGCGCCACCGGGGGAAAGTCATCCGGGGACAAGAGGCCGAAAAACTGACGCAAAAACTCCTGATCGCCGGCCAACTGCGCGAGGAAATCCTCCTTGGCCCGGGCCGAGACCGGCCCTGCTTGCGGGGTGTAATCGTCGGGCAGCAGCGCCTGCAAAATTTCCGGCGGCACGCGTTTGACGTCGAGGTGGTCCGCGGCCGTCGGCAGCGGCCGCCCGCTGCGATCCGAGGGCAGCGCCAGGCCCGGAGGCACGATAAGGAGGGCGTTGTCCTTTTCCGGATCAATCAGCACGCGCCGCCCGAGGTAGGCGCGGAGGGCGTCCGGCTCGGTTTGGCCGAGCAAGCGCGACCACTGATACAACAGTTGCCACTGGCGGAAAGCCTGATTCCCCGTGCTCCCGACCTGGGCCACATGCGCAGGACGGTAGGCCAGAACCATCTGCTCTTCGAGCGCGTCGGCCGAAGCCGCCCAGCCGCCCGCCCGGATCGCCTGCACGTCCTGGGCGGTGGGAGGGCGTTGCAAGTCAAACGCCCCCCGGGCACCGGCGGCAGAGCACAGGGTGGCGAGCAGGATCAGACGCGGGATCGCATTCACCCTGCCAACATAGGCGGCTTCCGCCGATTTCCAAGGGACGACAATACCCTTCCGCCCGCGACCCGGCCGCGGCTATTCTCGCGGATTGCCCGCCATGCCTTCGCTTGAACCTGCCAGCATCCGCGTCAAAGGTGCCCGCCAGCACAATCTCAAGAATATTGACGTGGTCATCCCGCGCAACCGGTTCGTCGTCCTGACCGGCCCGAGCGGGTCCGGCAAGTCGTCCCTCGCCTTCGACACGCTCTACGCCGAGGGCCAGCGCAAATACGTCGAAAGCCTCTCGGCCTACGCGCGGCAATTTCTCGACCGCCTGCAGCGCCCCGATGTGGACTTCGTCGAGGGACTGTCACCGGCCATCGCGATCGAACAACGCACCTCGTCCGCCGGCCCGCGCTCGACCATTGCGACCACGACGGAAATTTACGATTACCTGCGCCTTCTCTACTCCGCTCTCGGCGTGCCCCACGATCCGGAAACAGGTGAGGTCGTGCGACGGCAAACGGCGCAGGAAATCACCGATGCCATCCTCGCCTTTCCGGCGGGCGCGAAGGTCGTTCTCCTTGCCCCGGTCGTGCGCGGCGAGGCCGGCGAGTTCCGCGACATTCTCGAAAAGCTGCAGCGCGAGGGCTTTGTTCGCGCCCGGATCGACGGCGAGATCACCGACCTCGGCACGAGCAGCCGCATCAAGCTGGACAAAAAACGCCGCCACCACATCGAGGCCGTGGTTGACCGCCTCGTCCTCAAGGAGGGACTCCTCCAGCGTCTGGCTGATTCCGTCGAAACCGCGCTGCGCTGGGGCGAAGGGTTGATCCTCGTCTCGGTCCAGGCCCCCGGGGACAAGGCCTTCGCCGACCATCCGTTTTCCACCGCCTTCACCAATCCGCGCACCGGATTCCGCCTCCCCCGGCTGACCCCGCAGCATTTTTCCTTCAACAGTCATCTCGGTGCCTGCCCGGCCTGCCATGGGCTCGGCACCGAGCCCTACTTCGATCCCGAGCTGATTCTCGACGGTGAAAAATCTCTCGATGACGGGGCCATCGTCGCCTGGCGCAAAGGCACGCCGAAGATGCAGGCCTACTACGCGGCGTTGACGGCCGCATTGGCCGCTGATGCCGGCGTGCGCACGGATGTGCCGCTGGAGAAACTTCCGGCCACCTTCCGCGATCTCCTGCTCCAGGGCTCGGGAGACCGGTCGCTCGAGCTGAAGTTCGGCACCGGGGCCGCCCGCCAAACAATCAACCGGCCGTTCGAGGGCCTGCTCGCCCAACTCGAACACCTGCTCGCCCGGGTCAAAGGCGAGTCACTGCGGCAGAGGCTCAAGGCCCTGATGAACCGCCGCCGTTGCGCCCGTTGCGCGGGCGCGCGGCTGCGCCCCGAGATCCTCGGCGTCACCCTGGCCACCACCGCGGGCACCGAGTTCAACATCCATGCTCTCTGCAACCTGACGATCAGCCGCGCGGCGGAGGTGGTCAGCCAGCTCCGCCTGAGCGCGCAGGACGAAGCCATCGCCGGCGAAGTGATCGCGGAGGTTTCCCACCGCCTGGCCTTTCTCCAGGAAGTCGGCCTCGGCTATCTCTCGCTCAGCCGCGAAAGCGGCACGCTCTCCGGCGGCGAAGCCCAACGCATCCGCCTGGCCACGCAAATCGGCAGCGGGTTGGCCGGCGTCCTCTACGTGCTCGATGAGCCGAGCATCGGCCTGCACCAACGCGACAACGAGCGGCTGATCGCCACGCTCAAACGTCTCCGCGACCTGGGCAACTCCGTCCTCGTCGTCGAGCACGACCACGACACCATTGCCGCCGCGGATCACATCATCGACATCGGCCCGGGTGCCGGTCCGCTCGGGGGAAAAATCGTCGCCCAGGGAACGTTCGCCGAAATCGCCGCCGCCCCGCAGTCGCTCACCGGGCGTTATCTCAGCGGGCAGTTGCGCATCCGTCCGCCCTCCCGCCGCCACCAACCGCTGACCCCCCGCGCGCTGGTCGCCGGGCCGAGCGAGGGATGGCTCAGCGTGATCGGCGCCCGCGAGAACAATCTGCAAAACGTCGACGCGCATTTTCCCCTCGGGTGCCTGGTTTGTGTCACCGGCGTTTCGGGCAGCGGGAAATCAACCCTGATCAACGACATTCTCCGGGCCGCGCTGGCCCGCGACCTTTACCGGGCGAAGGATCAGCCGGGCGCGCACAAATCCATCCTCGGGGCCGGCCAGGTCCATCGGCTCGTCGTGGTCGACCAATCGCCCATCGGCCGCACCCCGCGCTCCAACCCCGCCACCTACACCGGGGCCTTCGGTCCGATCCGCGAACTTTTTTCCCAGGTCCCCGCCGCCCGCGTGCGCGGCTACTCCAACGGCCGGTTCAGTTTCAACGTCAAGGGCGGACGCTGCGAGCACTGCGAAGGCGACGGCGTGCTCAAGGTCGAGATGCACTTTCTCGCCGACGTTTATGTCACCTGCGACGTCTGCGCCGGACGCCGCTACAACCGCGAAACCCTCGAGATCACCTACAAGGGAAAAAACATCGCCGACATCCTCGACCTCACGGTGGATGAAGCCCTCTCGTTTTTCCGCGCCGTGCCGACCGTGGCCGACAAGCTCTCGACCATGCAGGAGGTCGGGCTGGGCTACGTCCGGCTCGGACAATCAGCCAGCACCCTCTCCGGCGGCGAGGCGCAGAGGATCAAGCTCTCGACCGAGTTGTCCAAGCGCGGCGGGTCCAAGACCCTTTACTTGCTGGACGAACCCACCACGGGACTCCACGTTTCCGATGTCGACACGCTCCTGCAGGTCCTCGTGAAGTTGCGGGATGCCGGCAATACCCTCATTGTCATCGAGCACAACATGGATGTGATCAAATGCGCGGACTGGATTGTGGATCTCGGCCCTGATGGCGGCGAGCATGGCGGCTTGATTGTCGCGGAAGGCCCGCCCGAAATCGTGGCGGAAAATCCGGCCAGCCAGACCGGGGAATATCTTCGCCGCCTCCTCAATCCATGAGAACCGCCGCTGTCATCCTCGCGCTCCTGGCCTTGGCCCACGCGTTGCCCGCGCAGACCGGCGTGGCCGGGAAGGCGGAGGCGTCCATCCGCGAGGGTTTTCCGCAGGCCGCGATCGCTCCGCTGGAGGAGGCGCTGCGCACCGCGCCCGCGGCGGCAAAACCCCCGCTCGTGCTGCTCCTCGGCCGCGCCCAGTTGGCCGCCGGGCGGCCGGGTGACGCCCTGCGCACGCTCGACGGGCCGGCTGATCGGGCTTCGTCCGACGCCGTCCTGCTCCGCGCCGCAGCCCTCTCCGCCCAGGGAGGCCTCGAGGATGCGGCGAAAATTCTCGAGCCGCTTGCCTCCGGTTCGCCCGCGGCCGCCCTGCTGCTGGCGCGCGTCCGTTTTGAGCAAGGGCAGACCGAGGTGGCCCGGGAGCTGCTCACCACCGCGGGCAAGTCCGCTCCGACCGAGCCGAATGCGTTGCGACTGTTTCTCGACCTCCAATTGGCCCTCGGAGATCCGGCGGCCACCGAGGCGGCCCTGACGACCGCGCGGGAACAGTCGCTGCTTCCCGCCATCGAACTGGATACCGCCCTGGGTCGCCTGCGCCTCGCGCAAGGCCGGCCGTCGGACGCGGCGGAAATTTTCCGACAAGTCCTGACCAGCAACGACACGCCCGCGAGGGTTCGGGAAAACGCCCGGCTCGGCCTGGCCCGCTCCCTCCTCGCCCTGGGGGTGGACAACCGGGCGCGCGACGCCCTGCGCGAGGGTATCACCGAGGCACCGGACTCGGGCGTGATGCGCGAGACGATGGAACAATGGATCCTGCTGGAGGAAAAACTCGGGACCGATCCCTCGACCGAACTTCGCGCCTGGGCCGCGGAGGAGGGCTCGCGCCGCGGATTTGAGGCCCGCCTGCAACTGGCCCGCATCGACCTGGCCCGCAAGCGTCCGGATGCGGCCGCGGCGTCCCTCGAGTCGCTGGTGGCCAATCCGGAATTGTCCCCGGTGGACAATCTTCGCGTCCGCTTGTTGTTGGCCGAGACGCGCATCGCCGCGGGGCAGACTTCCGCCGCGCTGCAATTGCTCGACGGCCTTCCTCCCGCCGCCGCCGGGGCGGCCTCGCAATACCTGCTGGCCGACCTGCGCGGCCGCGCCTTCGCGGCGGACGGAGCCTACCGCCGCGCCAACGAGGCCTTTGCCACGGCGCTGGCCTCCGCCTCGACCCCGCAAGAGACCGCGGCGGCGGCGGCCAACGGGCTGATCACGGCGCTGGCCGCGGAGGACCTTCCCCTCGCCCGCCGGTCTTACGAAGTGCTCCGTCAGGCCGACCCCGCCAGTCCCGAGCTGGTGCGGTGGTCGTTCCTCCTCGCCACGGCCGAGGCGCGGGACGACCGGATCGACGGGCTCGGCGCGCTGGCCCGCCGCGCTCCCTCGGTCGAATATGCCTTCCTGGCCAAATTAGCCCTGGCCGAATGGCGCCTGGCCCGCGGCGAGCCCTCCGCGGCGGAACGCATCCTGCGCACGGCCCGCGATGATGCGGACACGCCGGCGCGAAACTCCGCTCTGGCCGCGGCGGAAATTTTTGCCGCGGACAGCGCCGGTTCGCTTTCCCGCGAGGAACTTGAGGCCGCCTGCACCAAGTTTCTGGCCGAGTTTCCCGACGCGCCCGAGGGGACCGACATTTCCTTCAAGCTGGGCGAACTGCATTCCCGCGCGGGCAACCACGCCGCCGCGGAGTTGGTCTTCACGGATCTGGCCGCCACGCTGGCCGACCCCGAGAGCGCGTCGCTGGCCAAATTTCTCGCCGCCCAGTCAGCCTCCCGCAGCATGAGCGCCGAGGGCAACGAGCGGGCGCTCGTCTGGTTCGACGAAATCGCCCAGACCACGTCGTCCCTCCGCTACCGCGCCCGCTTCGAGCAGGCCTCCCTGCTCATCCGCGCGCGCCGCTTCGACGACGCCCTCACGCTTTACGACCGCATCCTCGCGGCCAAACCGCCGGACGAAGTTCGCCACGCGGCCCTGATGGAAAAAGGCGACACGCTCTTTGCCCTCGGGGCGGACAGTCCGGACAAGTTCCGCGAGGCCGCCGCCGTTTATGCCAGCCTCTCGGCCAACATCAATGCGCCGGCCGACTGGCGCGACCAGGCGGCGTGCAAGCGCGCCACCGCCCTGACGCGCACCGGCCGGACCGACGAGGCCCTCGCGGTTTATCGCGAGGTGCTGACCCGTCCGCCGGGGACCAAGGCCGACCAGTTCTGGTTCTACAAGGCCGGGCTCGAAGCCGCCCGGCTGCTCGAAGATCAACAGGATTGGCCTGCGGCCATTGCCATCTATGATCGAATGGCATCCGCCAACGGCCCGCAGCGCGAAGAGTTGACGCAGCGCGCACGTCGCCTGCGGCTCGAACATTTCATCTGGGAAAACTAAACACCATGCTCAACACGACCAACACCACTGACGACGGACACGTGAAACTTTTCATTCCCGGTCCGGTCGAAGTCTCGGCCAAGACCTTCCGCGCTTTCTGCCATCCGCAGATCGGCCACCGCGGCAGCGAATTCTCCTCGCTCTACGAATCGATGCACCCGCGCCTCCAGACCCTCTTCGGCACGGCCGGGCCGGTCTACCTCGCCACCTCGTCCGCCTGGGGCGTGATGGAGGGCGCGCTGCGCAACCTCGTGCAGAAGAAGGTTCTCAACTGCATGTGCGGCGCCTTTTCCGACAAGTGGCTCGACGTGAGCAAGCGCTGCGGGAAGCAAGCCGAGGGCCTCAGGGTCGAATGGGGCGATCCCATCATGCCCGAAATGGTGGACGCCAAACTCGCCGAGGGCGGATTCGACGCCATCACCCTCATCCACAACGAGACCTCCACCGGGGTGCTCAGTCCGCTGGCCGAGATTGCCGCGGTGGTGAAGAAGTATCCGGAAGTGATGTTCATCGTCGACAGCGTGTCCTCGTTTTCGACCGTGCCGCTGCCCATGGACGAGCTCGGCATCGACGTCCTCCTGACCGGCAGCCAGAAGGCGCTGGCCCTGCCTCCCGGGCTGGCCCTGTTCAGCGCGAGCGAGCGGGCCCGGGCGCGCGCCGCGACCACGCCGGACCGCGGCTACTACTTCGACTTCATCGAGTTTCACAAGAACTGGGAGAAGTTCATGACCCCGAGCACGCCGACGACCGGCCACATTTACGCCCTCGCCTCCAAGCTCGACGACATTTTCGAGGAAGGCGTCGAAGCCCGCCATGCCCGCCACGCCAAGCTCAACGGCATGATCTCCGCCTGGGTCGAAGCGAACGGCTTCGAGCACTTCGCCCGCGAGGGTTACCGATCCAAGTCGCTCGTCTGCATCAAAAACAACCGCAACATCGATGTCTCCGCCTACTGCTCCGCGCTGAAGAAAAAGCACAAGGTGGCGATCAACGGCGGCTACGGCAAAATCAAGGGCACGACCTTCCGCGTCTCCAACATGGGCGACGAAAGCGAGGCCACGATCGGCGAGTTGCTCGGCTGGATGACCGAGTGCCTGCCCGCGTAAGTTTTCCCCGGTGGGCCGCTGGCCTTAGCCGGAATGATGCAATTGAACCACGGATAATCCTAAAAACGGAGTTGAGAGTTGACAGATGAGGGTTGAAAGATTGAGGAGCACGGAGATACGACGCAGCCGGGTCTCACCCTCGGGGTGACCAAGCCAATGTTCGCAAACCGCTGAGCTTTATACCAGTCGCCTCTCGACCTTGGACTTTACCCATAACCATCCGAGGGTAGGGTCGGACCTTTGCCTATGGGCCGTCTCGCCAAGCCTCGGCTGGGCCGACCGGGATCCCTATTCGGCATTCGACGCGG
>Ga0247834_1001431_pt1 | contig 40789 bp, 43 predicted proteins | sample LaCruzMarch2015__8_FD_187118 | JGI IMG/M metagenome (GOLD analysis project Ga0247834, IMG submission 187118) | Freshwater microbial communities from meromictic Lake La Cruz, Castile-La Mancha, Spain - LaCruzMarch2015_12m | ecosystem: Environmental > Aquatic > Freshwater > Lake | place: Spain... | reverse complement strand
GGCACGTTCTGGGAGAAGCCAACTATCAACTCCTTCGAAAGCGGTATGGAGTTGTTCAAGCCGACCATTGCCGCTGTGCATGGACCCTGCATCGGCTACGGGCTGACCGGAGTACTGTTCTGCGACTTCGTGATCGCCAGCACCGAGGCCACTTTCTGTTTCCCCGAGGTGTCGATCGGGATCCCCACCATCGTCGGCGCCATTCGACTCCCTCAGCGGATCGGCTGGGCCAACGCGATGGAACTACTGCTCACCGGCAAACCCGTCGACGCACAGCGTGCGAAAGAGACCGGGCTGGTGTGGAAGTTGGTCGCGCCGGACAAACTGCAGGAGCAGGCTCATTCATGGGCGCGGATTCTCACCGAGGCCGCTCCCCTGGCTCAGCGGGCGACCAAAGAGGTGGCCTGGCGCACCGCCGATATGGGCTGGATCGAGTCTGTCCGTTTCGGTGAGGTCATGCGCAAGGTCGTCGGCGCGACCGACGATGTTGCCGAGGGCATGGCGGCCTGGCGGGACAAGCGCAAACCTCACTGGCGCGGCCGCTGAGAGGTCTACCTAGCGCGTTCGTAACCTGATGATGGGAAGTTCGCGGTCGGTTTTCTCCTGATATTCGGCGAAACGCTCAGATGAGCCGGAGATCTGGCGCCACGCGGATTCCCGTTCGGATCCGTGAAGTTGTTCAGCGACAACCGATTCCGTCCGTCCGGCGAAGTCGATGGACACCCGATCGGGATGCGCGCCGAGGTTGTAGTACCAGCTGGGGTTCTTCCTCGCTCCGGCGAACGAGGCCACGATCAACCAGCCACCGCCGTCGGCCGGAAAGTAGGCCAGTGGAGTCTTGCGTTCCTGGCCGCTCTTGCTACCCACCGTCGTCAGTACCAGTGATGGCAATTCACCGAACTTTCCGGTCTTGCGGATCCGAACGGCGGAGAACTTGTTGAACAGTTTGAGGAACTGCTTGGCAATGCCCGGTTGGGAAACTCCGCGGCTGCCGGCGGGGGTGTCGAAACTCATGTCACACTCCTTCGTTATTGATTGTGACCGGTCATTTCGGCCGGGTGCCGACCTCGAGGGCGGCCAGTTCCGAGGTGCCGTCGAAGAGCAGCCGTCCGCGCTCTCGGACGGTGAGGCGCAGCCTGCCGCCGAGGTGTTCGAAGTCGGTGTCGATATTGCGTCGCTCGGCCGGCAGCGGCACCGGCAGGACGTGCGGTGGCAGATGCCGTCCGTCGCCTTCGATCTCGATCTCGTAGCGCGGCGAGCGCCCGCGCAGGAACCATTGGTTGTCGCCGATCTGCGACCGCACCAGAACCGGCGGGGTCATCCGGATGACCTTGCGGCCCAACCTGACAACGATGCCGTTCACGTCGCGGGCGATCGGCCCCAGGGACAGCAGACCACCGGAGAACGCAACGCACACATCGGCGCCGCTGAAGTCGTGCGCCTGCCCCCACCACCACCTCAGCGGGAAGCCCTTGCCCCAGTTGCGTTCGGCGTAGACCTTGGCGCCGTCGAACGTCCAACTCTCGGTGCCGTATTCGACGCTTCCGCTGGCTCTACCGCCGAGATAGTAGGGATGCCAGTACTGATTGAGGAACGGGATCGCCGAGAATATGCCTCCCCCGCCGAAGGCTTTGGGCCAGGTGATCGGATCGCGGATCTCCATGTTCAGGCGCAGGTCGCCGAGTTCGAACCGGACCCGATCGGTGCCGACGGTGAAGCTGTCCGCACCGTCACCGGCGGTCACCGAGAACGGTGATTCCTGGGCCCGGGCGCCGTCGAGGGCTGCGGACCGCACCACCAGGCCCGGATGCACGCCGACCGCGGTGGTGGACCAGTCCCCCGCCGGATGCCGGTTGATGCTGCACAGCGCAATCAGGGCACGTCCGGCTGTCTCGTCGGTGATCCGCCAGAACCAGCCCTCCATTTCGGTGCCGTGCGAGGGCAACGGATTTCCGTAGGGAACGTCCGCTCCGGTACGGCGGTAGGCATCGGCCAGGCGCATTTCACCAACATATCTCGCCGGTCCTGTGTTCTGAATGTGCGGAGATTTCCGCTGCGGATATCGTGAGCCTGACCTCGCCGATCCCTGGAGGGGCTACGAAGCATGGAGAGGGCCTGGAGGGGTATGCCGAGCTGGATTGCCGACCTGGTCCGCCTTGACGGCGATGGCACGGTATTCCGGACCTCCACGGCGCTGGGCGCGGGTCCGCGTTTGTTCGGCGGACTGATCGCCGCACAGGCGCTGGCCGCCGCTGCGGCGACCGTCGACAGTGCGCGGTTACCGCAATCGCTACATGCCTACTTCATCAGGGGTGGCCGGGTCGGGGTGGACGTCGAGTACGTCGTGGAGACAACCCGCGATGGTCGCTCATTCGCCACCCGCCGGGTCACCGCACGCCAGGACGGCGTGCCGATCTTTGAGATGCTGGCCTCATTCCACTCCCCGGAAAAGACTCTCGACTGGCAGCGGCCGGTGATTCCCCGGCTACCGCTCACCGACGCCACAACCATCGTCACTCCCCCGGAGCGTTGGGCCGACTACTACGAAATGCGAGTGGCGGCCGACGCCGACACCACCTGGCCGCAACAGCCGTTCTGGTTTCGCTCCCGCGAGCCGATTGAGGATGACCCCGTCCTTGCGGCCTGCGCGTTGACCTTCGTCTCGGATTTAGGCATGGTGTCCACCGCACGCCCGCCCGGCGAGCAGGAACCCGGACCTGGCGGCGCAGCAAGCCTTGACCACGCCCTGTGGTTGCACCGACGAGTCGACCCTCGACAGTGGCATTGCTATGACGCCGTGGCGATCAGCCACAGCGACGCACGCGGACTTGCTTTCGGGTCCATCCACGACAACCTGGGCACGCTGGTGGCCAGCGTCGCCCAGGAGTCGTTGTGGCGGTGTTGAGGGTCCTGCCCGGGTTTGACGCGTCAGGCGATGACGCGGACCAGGTAGGGCGCCATATCGGTGGTGCGAACCGGCGACACTGCCACGCCGGCGTCGGTTACCTCCAACATCTCGTTGTTGCCGAGGAACATCGTGACGCTCTGGCCGCCTTCGGGACCGTAGAAGATCAGGTCGGCGGGCAGCGCCTGGGCCGGCGTCACCCGTTGTCCCACGTTGTACATCGCGCCCGAGGAACGCGGCAGTTTGGCGCCGACGCCGGCGTAGATGTACTGAATCAGACCCGAGGAGTCGAAGCCGACAATCGACGCCCCGGTGTCGGTGCCCAGGCTGGGGCCGTCGATGTTGCCGCCCGCCCACGAGTACGGCACGCCGCGCTGCGCCAGGCCGCGGGCAATCACGTAGCTGACGGCCTGATCCCGAGAAACCGGGGCCGCGGCCGCCGGTACCGGCACCACGGCGGGCGCCAGGACCACCATCGCCATGCCGAGTAATACGGCTCCCATGCGCTTCATATGTCTTTAATCCCCTCTCCGGGCCGCGACCGGGCCGATGCCCGTCTGTCGAACCCGCTCTTTACTGAATTGAGCGCGCATTCGCGAGCCGCGCTCAGATCACATCAGTCACTGCTACCACTTCTACAACACTCCGCGGCCTGCTACCACCGATGATCGGATCGACGCAGGACACTTTGTCGAACCGTGATCCAACGGTGTCCAAGCCGGGGCGAAACGTGGCCGAACGGTCGCCGCGGTCCGGGCGGCCGAATTCCGGCCGTCCGACGCTAAACTTCGCAACCATGACCACTACGGAGACGGTTCTGCCCGGCGGACGTGATCTGCAGACCGCGATTGCCGAGGGAAGACGCACCTACGAACTGGACCGCCGGCACGTCTTCCACTCGTGGTCGGCCCAGGCCCAGATCAAGCCCATGACAATCGTCGCCGCGGACGGCTCGTACGTCTGGGACGGCGAGGGCAACCGGTTGCTCGATTTCTCGTCACAGCTGGTGTTCACCAACATCGGCCATCAGCATCCGAAAGTCATTGCGGCCATTGCCGAGCAGGCTGCCACGTTGTGCACCATCGCACCGCAGCACGCCAACGCCGCTCGCTCCGAGGCCGCCCGGTTGATTTCCGAACGCACCCCCGGTGATTTGAACCGGGTGTTCTTCACCAACGGCGGAGCCGACGCGGTCGAACACGCGGTGCGGATGGCACGGCTGCACACCGGCCGCTACAAGGTGCTCTCGCGGTACCGCTCGTATCACGGCGGGACCGACACCGCGGTCAACCTCACCGGTGACCCCCGGCGCTACCCCAACGATTACGCCAGCAGTGGTGTCGTCCACTTCAATGGCCCGTTCCTTTACCGCTCGTCGTTTTATGCCGATACCGACGAGCAGGAATCCGAGCGCGCGCTGGACTACCTCGACCGCCTCATCGCCCACGAGGGCCCGGCGTCCTTCGCGGCGCTGATCCTGGAATCGGTGCCCGGCACGGCGGGCATCATGGTCCCCCCACCCGGCTACATGGCCGGGGTGCGCGAGATCTGCGACCGCTACGGCATCGTCTTCATCGCCGACGAGGTGATGGCGGGCTTCGGCCGCACCGGTAAGTGGTTTGGCATCGACCATTTCGATGTGGTTCCGGATCTGATGACCTTCGCCAAAGGTGTCACCTCCGGTTACGTTCCGCTCGGTGGAGTCGCGATCAGCGACGCCATCTACTCAACGTTCGCCGACCGGGTTTATCCGGGCGGGTTGACCTACTCCGGGCACCCCCTGGCGACGGCCGCCGCGGTGGCGACCATCACCGCGATGGAAGACGAGGCGATGGTGACCAACGCCGCCCGGATCGGCGAACAGATCCTTGGCCCGCGCCTGCGCGAGTTGGCGAAGCGACATCGCAGTATCGGCGAGGTCCGCGGTCTCGGCGTGTTCTGGGCGGTGGAGATGGTCTCTGATCCGCTCACTCGAGAGCCCCTGGCGCCCTATGGCGGGTCCAGTCCGGCGATGAACGAGGTACTGGCGGCCTGCAAGTCCGGTGGGTTGCTGCCGTTCGCCAACTTCAACCGCATCCACCTGTGCCCGCCGTGCAATGTCAGCGACGCTGAGGCTGCCGAGGGCCTGTCAATCCTGGACGCCGCCCTCGACGTGGCCGATCAGCACGTGACCGGCTGAGGTGGTCAGGGTCTCGAAACCTCAGTAGGCATGGGCCTGCTGGACGAGAAGACACAGCACGAATCCCAGACAGGCCAGCAGGTTCAGCGCCACCAGCAACGCCCCCGACACGACCAGCCAATGCAGGCAGCGCCGCCGCAGCCGGTGTCGACTGGCCTGCCGATCCTGCGCCAGAGTTGCCGTAGCAAGCAGCGCGAAGCCCACATCGAGGCGCTCTGATTCGGTGGCGTCGGCACCGTCGGCGATCTCTCGTAGCCTCGCCGCCGGGATATCGACACCCACCGCGGTGAACTGTCGGCTGAGCCGGCGCAGACTGACCGGCTCGCCACGGGGGCGTACGGGGTTCGGCCGGGAGCTCATAGCTTCGCGACTGTAGTTCCGATCCGCTCGCCTGTCCGGAAAACCGGATCTATATTAGCGTCATGACACGCACCATCGAACACGGTAAACGGACCGGATATGCCTCTCTCGGCGCTGGGGGGCTGAGCCAGGAATCCTTCCCGATGCGGCTCTTCCTCAAGGGCGCCGGTAAGCACTGGAACCCGGCCGACATCGACTTCAGCCAGGACGCGGCGGACTTCGCGGCGATGACCGAACGGGAGCGCGAGTACACCACGATGCTGGCCGCGCAGTTCCTGGCCGGCGAGGAGTCAGTGACGCAGGATCTGCAGCCGTTCGTGGCGGCGATGGCCGCCGAGGGCCGCTTCGCCGACGAGATGTACCTGACCCAGTTCGTCTACGAGGAGGCCAAGCACGCGCTGGCCTTCCGGCTGTGGTTCGACGCGGTGGGCGTGAAGTCGGACCTACACGAGTTCGTCGAGTCCAATGAGCCGCTGTCGGAGATCTTCACCCGCGAACTCCCGGAGAGCCTTTACGCGCTGCAACTCGACCCCGGCCCGGTCAACCAGATCCGCGCCTCGGTCACCTACAACCATGTGGTCGAGGGGTGCCTTGCACTGACCGGCTATTACGGCTGGAACAAGGTCTGCAACAGCCGGGGCATCCTGCCCGGCATGCAGAAGGTCATCAAGCACATCGGCGACGACGAGCGCCGTCATATGGCGTGGGGCACCTTCACTTGCCGCCGTCACGTGGCCGCCGACGACGCCAACTGGCAGGTGGTTCAGGACCGGATGGGCGAATTGATGGGACTGGCGGTGGGCAGTGTGTCGTCCGGTACCGAGAAGTTCCAGGACGACCCGCCGTTCGGCATCGATGCCGACGAACTGGCCGCCTACGCCGCAGATAAGCTCACCCGCCGCCTCGGTGCCATCGAGTCGGCCCGCGGAGCCGACCTGTTCACGATCGACCGCGACGCCTCCCCGGAGACCCTCGAGGAGCAATTCCACACCGAGGATCAGCTGACGCTCACGGGTTAACCCGCACGCGGGGCGCTAGAAAAGGCCGCTGATGTTGCCGCTCGCATCGACAGTGATGTGCTCCGCGGCCGGTACCTTTGGCAACCCCGGCATGGTCATCACGCCACCAGCAATGACCACGACGAAGCCGGCTCCCGCCGCCAGTCGGACTTCGTTGAGGTGGACCGTGTGGCCGCTGGGTGCACCCAGCGCGCGTGAGTCGGTCGAAAACGACATCTGAGTTTTCGCGATACACACCGGCAGATGTCCCCACTGGGCATTGAGTTCATCGATCTGCGCTCGGACTCCTGCGCTTGCGGTGATATCCGCCGCACCGTAGATACCGGTGGCAACCGCCTTGATTTTGTCCCACAGCGCCATGTCGTCGGGGTACACGTAGCGATGCTCACCCTGGTTGTTCGCAACCGCCGCGACCACCGCTTCGGCCAAAGCCTCCGCGCCGGCGCCGCCCTGCGCCCAGTGTCGGGCCACCACCGCCTGGCCGCCAAGGCTGGCGACTTTGGCTTCAATGAGTTCCAGTTCCGCCGGAGTGTCAGCGGTGAAGTGGTTGATGCACACCACGGCGGGCAGACCGTACTGCGTGGTGATGTTCTGATAGTGCCGCTCAAGGTTGACCATCCCGCGTTCGAGGGCGCCGAGATCTTCCTGATTCAGGGCATCGAGTGACGCACCACCGTGATACTTCAGGGCCCGGGCGGTGGCGACCAGAACGGCGGCGCGGGGCCTCAGGCCAGCTTTGCGGCATTTGATGTCGATGAATTTCTCGGCACCGAGGTCGGCGCCGAATCCCGCCTCGGTGATCACGAAATCGGCGAGCTTCAGCGCGGCGCGCGTGGCCGAAACGCTGTTGCAGCCGTGCGCGATGTTCGCGAACGGGCCACCATGAACGAACGCCAGATTGTTCTCGAGCGTTTGAACGATGTTGGGTTTGATGGCGTCTTTCAATAGGGCTGCCATTGCGCCATCAGCCTTCAAATAACGCGCGCGCACCGGTTCGCGCCGTCGGTTCACGCCGATCACGATCTCGCCGAGCCGCGTTTTGAGGTCGGTGATAGAGGTGGCGAGACAGAAAATCGCCATCACCTCGGACGCCACCGTGATGTCGAAACCGCTTTCCCGCGGGTAGCCGTTCGCGGCGCCGCCCAGTCCGAGGACGATCTCGCGGAGGGCGCGGTCGTTCATGTCCACCACGCGCTTCCAGGTGACGCGACGCTGGTCGATGTGCAGGGAGTTGCCGTGCTTGATGTGGTTGTCGACCATTGCGGCGAGCAGGTTGTGGGCTGCGCTGATGGCGTGGAAGTCGCCGGTGAAGTGCAGATTGATGTCTTCCATCGGAACAACCTGGGCATAACCGCCGCCGGCAGCGCCACCCTTGACGCCGAAGCAGGGTCCAAGCGAGGGCTCCCGCAGACAGATGATGGTGCGCTTGCCCAACCGATTCAGCGCATCGCCAAGCCCAACGGTCGTGGTGGTCTTGCCTTCACCGGCCGGCGTCGGGCTGATGGCTGTCACCAGGACGAGTTGGCCGTCGGCGCGGTCCTGCAGGCTGTCGATGTACTCCAGGGACAGCTTGGCCTTGAAGTGGCCGTAGGGCTCAAGGTGTTCGCCGGGGATACCGTACTGGCGCTCAGCGAGGTCGAGAATGGGCCTCTTTCGCGCGGCCTGTGCAATTTCTATGTCGGACATCAGGGCGAACTTAACATCGACCGAGTCCACATCTCGGCCGCTTGCACCAGAGCATCTAGGGTTCCAGCACCACCTTGATCGCGCCGCTGGCGCGGTCGGTGGCTACCCGAAAGGCCTCGGCCGCATCGGCCAGCGGGAATCGGTGGGTGATGACGGTGTCGGCGATCTCGGGGTCAGCGGCTAGCGCTGCGGCGGCCAGGGCGAACTCGTGGCCACCGGCTCCGTTGTCGTAGCAGCTGCAACCGACCATGGTCAGTTCCTTCATCAGGAATGCCATCCCCGGCACCCGGCGGTCGCCCTGGGCGAATCCGGCCATGGCGATCCGTCCGCCCGGTGCGGCCCAGCGCACACACTCCGCCAGTGCGGAGTCGGTGCCGGCCGCCTCGACCAACACCTGGTACTCCCCGGTCGGAGTTCCGGCGCCCAAGCGCTCCCCGGCCTCGCGCTGGTGGTCGTGGCGCGCCGCCAAATCGACGTCCAGGCCGAGGGCGCGCGCTGCCGCCACCGCCATCAGGCCGATGCTGCCACCGCCGATCACCAGAATCCGCTCCCCCGGCATCGCCGAAACCTTCTGCAACGCATGCCAACTCACGGCCAGTGGCTCGACAAGCGAGGCATCGGCGACTCCCAACCCGTCCGGCAGTGGCACCAAGCAATCCTGCGGTACCGCGACTCGATCGGCCAGTCCGCCGTCGAAAGCCGCGCCGATGATGCCGTGCCGAGCTAATCCGCGGCAGCGCTGTGGCTGGCCGATTCGACACTGGTCGCAGTCGCCGCACCGCACGGTCGGCTCCACGCAGTAGGCCTGGCCGCCGAGGGTCCCGGCGATCTCATGCCCCAGGGTGGTCGGCAGGTTCCACCTCAGCAGCGTCAGGTCGCTGCCGCAGATACCGACCGCGCCGACCTCGAGGATCGGCCAGTCACCGGTGGGATCGTCGACGTTAACGACGGTGGGCTCGCCGCCCAACGCCCGCACAGCACGCATCGCACTCCTCCACTCGGGCCGTTTGCCGGATTCCCTATACTGCGCCGATGCAATGTGACTACGTCGTCGTGGGTACCGGATCGGCCGGATCGGTGGTGGCCAACCGGCTCAGTGCCGATCCCAGGATCAACGTCGTCGTCCTTGAGGCCGGCCCCAAAGACAAAGACAAATTCATCCATATCCCGGCAGGCTTCTCGAAGCTGTTTCGCAGCGCGGTGGACTGGGATTACCTCACCGAGCCGCAGAAGGAGGTGGCGGGGCGCGAAATCTACTGGCCCCGCGGAAAGATGTTGGGCGGGTCGTCGTCGATGAACGCGATGATGTGGGTTCCCGGCTTCCCGGCGGACTATGACGAGTGGGCCCAGCATGCGGGCGAGGACTGGGACTACGCGCACCTGCGCTCCTACTTCGACCGGGTGGAGAACTCTGCGCTGGTGATCTCACCGCAGCGCAGTCCGCGGTCGTCGACGGCGGCATGGCTGCGGGCTGCGCAACAGGCCGGCTACCGGGTGACTACGCCCGATGCACCGATGCTCGACGGCTTCTGTGAGACCGCGGTGACGCAACGTCGCGGCGCGCGGTGGAGCTGCGCGGATGCCTATCTCAAGCCGGTGCTGTACCGCTCGAACCTGACCCTGCTGACCGACTCGACGGTGCGCCGGGTGATATTCGAGGGCAGCCGCGCGGTCGGGGTCGAGTTCGACGATGCCAATGGGCGCAGGCAGACGGTGCGGGCCGCTCGCGAGGTGGTGCTGTGCGCCGGTGCGGTGAACACGCCGCAGCTGTTGATGCTGTCTGGGATCGGTGATGAAAAAGAGCTATCCGAGTTCGGAATTGGTCTCACCTACCACAGCCCCGAGGTGGGCAAGAACATGCTGGATCACCTGGTCGCCACCCTGGGATTCGACGTGCGCGACGACAGCCTGTTCGACGCCGAGAAGCCCCGCGAGTTGCTCAATTATCTGCTCCGCCGCCGGGGCATGCTGACCTCCAACGTCGGCGAGGCCTATGGCTTCGTGCGCAGCCGAGATGACCTCGACCTGCCGGACATCGAACTGATTTGGGCGCCCGCCCCATTCTTCGACCAGGGCATCGGTGAGCCGTACACCGGGCATGCCATCGCCACCGGTCCGGTCCTGCTGAAACCGCGCAGCAGCGGCACGATCGGGTTGCGTTCAGCGGATCCGGCCGCCAAACCGGTCATCGATCCGCGCTACCTGTCCGATCCGGACGGTATCGACCGCGGCGCGATGATGGCCGGCCTGCGGGCGACCGCCACCATCGCCGGGTCCCCCGCGCTCAAGGACATCATCGGCCCGATCGCCCGACCGTTGCACGCCACCACCCTCGACGACGAGACCCTCGAAAAGGCTCTCGACACCTGCTCGCACACCCTCTACCACCCGGTGGGCACGGCCAGGATGGGCCGCGACGACCGCAGCGTTGTCGACCCGCAACTGCGGGTGCGAGGCGTGCACGGTCTGCGGGTGGCCGACGCCTCGGTGATGCCCTCGATCATCCGGGGACACACCCACGCGCCCGTCGTTGTCATCGGCGAGAAGGCGGCGGAATTGATCACCGCCGACGGGTGAGAGCCAATCAGTAGTCGGCCAATTAGTAGTCGGCCAATTAGTAGTCGGCCAATTAGTAGTGATACGTGTCCGAGGGTGCCGCGACGTGCGCGGCCTGGTCGTCGAAATCCGACACCTCGATGCCGTAGGAGCGAGCCAGGTCGATGATCTTGGTGGCGCGGGCGATCCGCGGCAGATCGGAACCGTTGCGAATCTCGCCCCCGTCGCGTTCGTACTCGGCGAAGAATTCCTTCGCCCAGGTGATCTCCTCCTGTGACGGCGAGAGCCCCTCGTTGACGGTGGCGCACTGGTCGGGCGTCAGGCAGATCTTGCCGGTCATACCGAACTCGGCAGAAACCGCGGTGGCCTCGCTGAGCTTCAGAGCGCTCGAACCCACTGTCGGCCCATCGATCGCGCCGGTGAGGTGGGCCGCCTTGGAAGCGATGGTGAACCGCGAACGCGCGTAGGCCAGGGTCGTCGGATGCTCGCCGAATCCAGTGTCGCGGCGGAAGTCGCCGATGCCGAACGCCAACCGGAAGGTGCCTTTGGTGGCCGCGATCTCGGTGATGCGCTCCAGGCCGCGGGCGGTCTCGACCAGCGCGACGATCGGGATACCGGGCAGTCGCTTGGCGGTTTCGGTGACGTGGTCGACCGACTCCACCATCGCCAGCATCACTCCTCCGACCGAGGTTTTCGCCAACGTTTCCAGGTCGTCGGCCCAGAACTGGGTGCCGAACCCGTTGACCCGCACCCAATCGCTGTTGCCCTCAGCCAGCCAGCGCACCACGTTCTCCCGCGCGGCCGCCTTGCCCTGCGGCGCCACCGCGTCCTCTATATCGAGCACTACGATGTCGGCGCGCGATCGTGCGGCCGGAGCGAACTTGTCGAACTGGGCGCCATTGACCAGCAGCCAGCTTCGGGCCAGCACGGGGTCGATGCGGAAACCCGGATCCTGGGTGTCCGCGCTGGCTTCGAGTCCGTTGACGTGGTCGTACATACCTGGCCCTGGTGCCTTCCCTGCGGCGAAGCGTCGCTCCGCGTCGTTGCGGAGTACTCAGATAACGTGCGGAGTCCCGGATAACCCGGGAAACACGGAATCCCCGAAAATATAGTGTCACTGGCAGCCGTTGATAGCCAAACCCGCCCGATCAGGCAAGATCGCCACCATGCGGAAAACAGTGGGTGCACTCGGCGTGGTGATGGCGTTATTCGGGGTGCTGTTCACCCTGCAGGGATTCGGTGCGGTGCAGGGCAGCCCGATGAGCAACACAACAACGTGGTCGGTGCTGGGGCCGATCATTGCGGTGATCGGTGTCGTACTCGCGATCGGCGGCTGGCGCAGCCGCTGATCGTCACCGGATGCTGGACGTCACCGGATGCTGGGCGTCACATGTAGCGCCGGACCGACGCGAGCCGATGGCGCCACCGGGCGACGGTCGCTTCGTCAGCCGCGAACTGCGTCAGCCGGGCGGGATCGGGCGCCGGTGGCATCGGCGAGACAGGAAGGGTGCCGTCGACGGGAATGAGGGCACGGCCCGCACTGACGATGTCGCCGCCGAGCATGCCCACCCCGAGCACGCTCGCGTAACCGGTGTCGGGCAGGACGCCGGCCAGGGCCAGGCCGCCGGCAGTCCCGATACTGCTCTCCAGTGAGCCCGACACCACGCACGGCAGCGCGCAGGACTCGGCGACCCGCAGCGCACGCCGGACCCCGCCCAGCGCGGCCACAGTCAGCACTGCGATGTCGGCCGAGGACGCCACTTGCAGCCGCAGCGGATCGGGCGCTTGGCGGATCGACTGGTCGACGGCGACCGGAACGCCCACTCGCCTGCGGACCGCGGAAACCTCCGCGAGGGTGCGGCACGGCTGTTCGATGAACTCCAGTCCGCCTGCGGCTTGATCCAGCGCCGCGATCGCCGCGACCGCGGTGTCGACATCCCAGTTGCCGTTGGCGTCGCAGCGGATCGACCCCGACGGCCCCAGCGCCGCGCGCACCGCCGCGACCCGGGCGATGTCCGCCGCAAGAGTGCCACCAGGATCACCGACCCTGATCGACGCGGTCCGGCAGCCGGCAGCGGCGACGATTTCCCGGGCCCGATCCGGATTCACCGCCGGTACGGTCACCGCGACCGGCACCCGGCCCCGGACCGGGTCCGGCCAGCCGACCGTGCCCGCCTCGACCGACGCGGTCAGCCAGCGTCCCGCGCGCTCGTCGTCCACATCGGAGGGTGCACTGAACTCCCCCCACCCCTGCGGGCCTTCAATGAGCATCCCCTGATGAACACGACGCCCACCGATCGCGTCGGTCAGCGGAATCTCGAACACCGGTGCGTCATCGAAGTCAATCCACGTCCTCACGCGCGCGGCGGCGACCAGTAGGCCAGCATTTCGGCAAAGGTATCGAAGGCCGGTGCGGAATACCCGTACGTCGCCTCGAAATGGATGCTGAGTGGGAATCCGAGCTCGGCGACCCCGTCGATCACCCGCTTGTAGAGATCGACGGTGAGCCGACGCTTGTCGACCGGATCGGACGCGGCCAGCATCGTGACGAAATCCTGCTCGGCGGCAACCGCGGCATTTCCGGCGTCTTGGATCAGCCAATTGATCAGTCCCACACGACTCTCCACCTTCGGAACGAATCCGAAGGACAACAGGATTTCGGGGCGATCATCACTGATGTCGGCGAATTCGCGCAGGAATCCAACGATGGCGTCGGAATACAACAATTGCGTCATCCCGTAGGTGGCGCCGCGAGCGCACTTGAACCCGAAGCGGCCCGTCTCCCCTTCCCGGGTAGGGATCAGGATCGCCCCGCGGTTGGGCACCAGTTCTTGGTAGATCGCCAAGGCGTCGGTGGGTGCGACGCCGCCGCCTTCGCCGTCGCTGAGGGTGCGCGGCACGCCGACGAACGCGATGCCCTCCATGCCCGCCGCGACGAGGTCGGTGACTCGCCGACGCAGTGCGATCTCGTCGGAGAATGCGGTGACCTGGGTGCACAGACCCTTCACGCCGGGAAGTTCCGGCGAAATGAGTTGCCAGTAATCCACGACGTCGAGCTTGGGCTTCATCTCGACCGGACGGTCGTCGTCCTCTTCGATCATTCCGGGAATCATCACGTGGCCGATCAACTCGGCGATTCCGGTCTCGGTCGAGATCCGCGCAACCTTGCGTGCTTCATCAAGTTGCTCGGTCAGGCTGCGGTCGATGTTGGGCGCCACCATTTCCAGGGCGACCGTAGAGAGAGACACGGACATTAACCTTACCGATCGACCGGACGCGCCCGGCACACACTTGACTGATTCCAGAAAACGGAGCAGGATCTCAACTATGCCGTCCACGTCGGATTATGCGGAGCTTCTGCGCAACTCCGCCCTGCGGGTGACGCGGCCGCGGGTCGCCGTTCTCGATGCGGTACACGGCCACCCCCATGCCGACACCGACACGATTTTCGGCGCGGTGCGGGTGGGACTACCTGACGTGTCGCGGCAGGCTGTCTATGACGTCCTGGCCGCATTGACCGACGCGGGATTGCTCCGGCGCATTCAACCCTCGGGGTCAGTCGCCCGCTACGAGTCGAGGATTAGTGACAACCATCATCACGTCGTCTGCCGGTCCTGCGGAACCATCGCGGACGTGGACTGCGCTGTTGGCGACGCGCCCTGCCTGACCGCGGCGTCCGACCACGGTTTCGTTCTCGACGAAGCCGAAGTCATCTACTGGGGACGTTGCCCGGATTGTTCGACCTGACCTACGCTGAGATCACAACCGTGATCGCAGCTCGAATCACCTACTCCTGAAAGGAAATTCAATGGCTGAGGAAAACGCGGGCGGCTGCCCGATGCGGATCAGACCACCCGCCGAAGGGGGCAGCAACCGTGATTGGTGGCCCGATCAAATCAATCTGAAGATGCTGGTGAAGTATCCCGCCGAGAACAATCCGATGGATTCCGATTTCGACTATGCCGCCGCCGTCGCGACCATCGACGTCGATGAACTCAAAGCCGACGTCGAAGCGGTCATGACGAATTCGCAGGATTGGTGGCCCGCCGACTACGGCAACTACGGTCCGTTCTTCGTCCGGATGGCCTGGCACTCCGCCGGCACCTACCGGGTCCAAGACGGCCGAGGCGGCGCCGGCTCCGGCATGCAGCGCTTTGCGCCGATCAACAGCTGGCCGGATAACACCAGCCTGGACAAGGCCCGCCGGTTGCTCTGGCCGGTCAAGAAGAAGTACGGCAAGAGCCTTTCGTGGGCGGATCTGATGATCTTCGCCGGCAACCACGCGATGGACGCGATGGGCTTTAAGACCTTCGGCTTCGCCTTCGGCCGAGAAGATCGCTGGCAGCCGGACGAGGACATCTACTGGGGCTCCGAGGACACCTGGTTGGGAACCGACGCGCGCTACACGGGCCAGCGAGTCCTGGAGAACCCGCTGGGCGCCACCACGATGGGCCTGATCTACGTCAATCCCGAAGGCCCCGAGGGTGTTCCTGATCCGTTGGCCGCCGCGATGGACATCCGTGAGACGTTCGGCCGGATGGCGATGAACGACGTGGAAACCGCGGCGCTGATCGTCGGCGGACACACCTTCGGTAAGACCCACGGTGCGGGCGGCGACGGAACCGTCGGCCCGGAGCCGGAAGCCGCTCCGATCGAGTTGCAAGGCCTGGGCTGGAAGAGTGCTTTCGGCACCGGTGTCGGTAAGGATGCGGTCACCAGCGGACTGGAGGTCATCTGGACCCCTACCCCGACCGAGTGGGATAACAGCTACCTGGAAACCCTGTACGGCTACGAATGGGAACTCACCGCCAGCCCGACCGGAGCCCATCAGTGGAAGCCCAAGGACGGCGCGGGTGATGATGCCGTGCCCGAGGCCTTCGGCTCGGGCAGGACACATCCGTCGATGCTGACCACGGATCTCTCGATGCGGGTGGACCCGATCTACGAGCCGATCACCCGCCGCTGGCTGGACCACCCCGAGGAACTTGCCGACGCGTTCGCCCGGGCCTGGTTCAAGCTGGTCCACCGCGACATGGGGCCGGTCGCCCGCTATGTGGGGCCACTGGTGCCCAAGGAGGCACTGCTGTGGCAGGACAACATCCCCACCGGCCAGAGCAAGCTCAGCGCTAAGGACATCACGGCACTGAAGGCGCAGATCCTCGCGTCGGGTCTGACTGTGCCGCAGCTGGTTTCGACCGCGTGGAAGGCGGCCTCGTCCTATCGCGACAGCGACAAGCGCGGCGGCGCCAACGGCGGACGCATCCGCCTACAGCCGCAAGCTGGCTGGGAATCCAACGAGCCCGATGAGCTCGCCCAGGTGGTGCGCAAGCTGGAGGAGATCCAGAAGGCGTCCGGTACCTCGGTGTCGTTCGCCGATCTTGTGGTGCTCGGCGGCGTCGCAGCGGTGGAGAAGGCCGCCAAGGACGCCGGATTCGACATCACCGTGCCGTTCACCCCGGGACGCGGCGACGCCACCCAGGAGATGACTGATGTCGAGTCCTTCGCGTACCTGGAGCCGAAATCCGATGGTTTCCGCAACTTCGCCGGCAAGGGCAATCCCCTACCGGCGGAGTACATGCTGATCGACCGGGCCAATCTGCTGACGCTGACGGTTCCGGAGATGAGCGTTCTGGTAGGCGGTCTTCGGGTGCTCGGCGCCAACTTCAAGGACTCAAAGCTCGGTGTGCTCACCGACAAGCCGGGTCGGCTGACGAACGACTTCTTTGTGAACATTCTCGATATGGACACCGAGTGGTCGCCGTCATCGAAGGACGACGAGACCTACGTGGGTAATGATCGGTCCACGGGTAAGCAGAAGTGGGTCGGAAGCCGCGTCGACCTGATTTTCGGGTCGAACTCGCAACTGCGTGCGGTGGCCGAGGTCTACGCCGAGGATGACGCGAAGGAGAAGTTCGTCCGGGACTTCGCCGCGGCGTGGTCCAAGGTGATGGACCTGGACCGGTTCGACGTCAAGAAGTAGCAGCCCGCAGACGAGATGCCCCGCCGAGTGGCGGGGCATCTTGTCGGTCGGCGCGTCTACCCGCAGCTGTTGGCGCTGACCCAGCGGCCGTTGTAGCCCACGCAGGCGTTCACGTTGGGCGCGATGTCTTGGGGAAGCGGCGCGTAGGTGTCGGGCCCCACCACATAGGGCGCCATCACGTCGGACAGGTTGGCGCACCCACTCACCGAGACTCGCCGCCCGGCGCTGGCGCAGACATCGGCATGGGCCTCTCCGCTGCCGGAGATGGTGACGATCGCCACCGGCACCGTCGTCAGACCCAGAACTGCCGCCGCAGCGGCAACCCAGGTGCGGGTGGACTGTCTCATCTCGTTCCTCTCGACCTCGTCGCATTCCACTCGTGCCCAACCGCGTACCTCGGGTCGGGATTCGACTATAGCGGCGCTGCGCCTACCGGTGGACCCGTCGCCGCCGTGCCCATACCGCCGCGGCGGCCGCGATGAGCACACCGAGGGCCAGCAGCCACGGCCAGGCGCCGTGGGTATAGACCCAGCCCGCCAGCGCACGCTGGATCCGCCCCGCCGCACTGACCACCGGATCTTCGGCACTGCCGTTCGCGGTGAACAGCCGAATCTCGTAGAAGCCGTAGTAGCCCACGTACAGGCCCACCACCACCAGGATCACGCCACTGATTCGGTTGATGTGCGGCAACACCGCGCGCAGCCGGTCGACCATCGACGAACTGGCCAGCGCCACGGCTACCGCCAAGACACCGACAACGAGGGCGATTCCTGCCGCATAGGCGACATAGACCAGCACACCCTGGGCCGGCGATCCCCCCCGAAGGCTACTTCCGGTGACCGCCAGGAAGGGCCCGATGGTGCACGACAGGGACGCGATCGCATAGCCGACGCCATATCCGAACATTGATCCCAACCGCGCCGTGGGCGCCCACCGGCCACCCGCCAGGTTCGGGGCACGAAGTTCCCGGCCCGACAGCAACCAGAGACCGGCCGCGACCAACCCGACCCCGATGATCAGGGTGACGTAGGGCAGATAACGCTGCACCGTTGAGGCCACCGACACGGTCAGCAGACCGAACGACCCGAACACCGCCAGGAACCCCAGTGCCATGGCCGCGGTCGCGGCCAGTGCCCGTCCCACCGCGGCGAGTTGCCCGCCGCTCTGCGGATCGATCACCAGGGTCAGGTAGGCAGGCAGCATCGCGAACCCGCAGGGGTTGAACGCCGCGACCATGCCGGCCACGAAGGCCAGCGCGACGAGATTTTGTTCCACCTACGTGAGCGCTTGCACCCGATTAGTGAGATCCTGCTGGGACATCGCCGAGACCGGGTTGTTCACGAAGGTCGACGAACCATCAGAGTTGAGGAACACGTAGGCGGGCTGCCAGGGCACGTTGAACATCGCCCAGATCGAGCCGTCGGCGTCGTTGAGATTGGTGAAGTTCAAGTTGTACTTCGACGCGAAGTTCGCCATGGCGGAGACGTCTGCCCGGGTCGACACCCCGACAAAGGTCACCTTCGGATTGGCGGCCGCGACCGCGCTGACGCTGGGTGCTTCCTGATTGCAGAATGGACACCATGGAGTCCAGAACCACAGCACTGCGGGCTTGCCCTGAAGGCTTGCGCCGTTGAACGGTGCCCCGCTCAGGGTGGTCCCGCTGAAGTTGAGATCAGCGGCGGCCGCGGGGGCCGGCTGCGCGATGCCGAAGGTCAACCCCGCCACCGCCATAACCAGGGCCAATGACCTGATCAGGGCTTGGATAGGTGTCTTCATGCGAATCCTCTCGAGTGACGAGCGTGTAATTCGAGGCTAGGGGCACCCGGTGGTGGCCGCCAGGGATTTTGGCCCTCGGTCAGAAAAGCGTAAGACGGCGGTTCACCACCACATACCGTTGGCCCCGACATACCGAAAGGGGTGCAGGGCGTGGCTCACGACGAACTCTCGCAGGCGTTCCATGGGTTGCTCGCCGAACTCGCGGCCATCGAAGCGAAGTTTCTGGCGGCGGATCCGCCCCTGGAGGAGGCAGATCTGCTCGACGGCTATCGGCTGACGTTCAGCCTGCTGCGGGTGGCGGTCGACGCCTACGTGTGGGGCGATAAGGACAATCCCCGCTTCGTCGACATCATCGGCCCGTACCAGAAGTGGGGTGGGGACAACTCCGACGCGTTCTATCAACTCGCGGCTATCGACCCCCGTCGCAGCTACCGGGTGAGCGGGAACCGCGGGGACTCGGTGTACCTGTCGGTCACGGTCTACGGCGGTCCGGACGACGGCCACTACAGCAATCGGATCGTCGGCACCCTCAACGACCGCTCGCTGTCGTTCGACGCCGACGGGAACTTCGAGTTCGTCCTCTCCCCCGGGCCACTGGATGCGAAGCCGGGCCTCACCCTCGACGCCGACGCCGTCGTCGCACTGACTCGGGACTACCTGGACAACCCCAATACCGACCGCCGGGCGCAGTGGCGCATTGAGGCGATCGACCCTCCGAGTCGCCGCCATGACAGCCGGGAGGACCTCACCCGCAGGCTGCGGGCCGCCCGGACCTGGATCACTGAACAGTGCTCCTTCATCCCGACCCGGATATCCCCACCGAACGAGATCGCCGAGCCCTACCCGGTGCCCCAGCACGCCTACGGGTGGTCGGCCGCTGACGCCGCCTACGCGATGGGCGCCTACCAACTCGAGCATGGTCAGGCGCTGATCATCGACGGCACCTCGCCGGCGTGCGCGTTCTGGAACCTGTGCCTGTGGAACCCGTTCCTGCACACCTACGACTACACCTACGAACGCGTCGCCGGCGAACGCGTCACCATCAACGGCGCCCACATCGCCTACGAACCGGACGGATCGTGGCGGATCGTGGTCAGCGACACCGATCCGGGCCATCCCAACTGGGTATCCACCGCAGGCCGGTCGAGCGGTCTGATCTGGTTGCGCTGGTTCCTGCCCGAGGAAACCCCGCAGCGGCCGGTCTGCCGGGTGGTCAAGGTCGACGAGGTTCTCAGATGACAACCGCCCGGCCGGAAGCGGTGGACCTTCCCGACTTGGCCCACCCGGTGTATCCGGAGGCAGCCGCGCCGATCCGTGCGGCGCTCGCGGTCTACGGCACCACGCTGGAACTCACGCCTGCGGCGCTGATGTCGACCGCGTCGGAGCGCACCGGTCTGAGTCAGTGGGGTGAACCGGAATTCCGCGAGCGCCTGGAGCTGTTGTGCGCGGCACTTCGTGATGAGGCCGGCCTGTCGCAGACCGGCGTGGCGATCGCGTTCGAACAACTGGCCGGCAACCTGGTGAATCGGCTCCGGTTGGAAGCACTGATCGCCGCGCATCCCGAAATCGAATCCATTGCGATCGAACGGCCCATCATCATCTGCGGGCTGCCCCGCAGCGGCACCACCCACCTGCACAACCTGATCGCCGCCGACCCCAACATCCGCTCGCTGCCCTACTGGGAAAGCCTCGAGCCGTTCCCCGCCCTCGACGACATCGATGAACAGGGGCGCCGGGACCGTTGCTCAGCGGGCCTGGAGTTACTTGATGCGACGCTGCCGGAGTTCAAACGGATGCATGAGATGACCGTTGACCATGCCCACGAGGAGATCCAGCTGCTGGCTAACGACATCTCCGGGATGCTCTTCGAGACCACGTACCAGGTGCCCAGCTTCGCCGCGCACTACAGGTCACACGATCAGCTGCCCTCGTACCGGTATCTCAAGCGCTCCCTACAGGCCCTGCAGTGGCTGCGCGGCGGTACCCGATGGGTATTGAAGTCGCCGCAACATCTAGAGCAGTTCCCCGCCGTCGTTGCCGCCTTTCCCGATGCGACTTTCGTGGTGACGCATCGTGATCCGGTTGATGTGATCCGCTCACTGGTGACCATGGTGGCCTATGCCTCGCGGATGGCCAACGATCACCCCAACCCGCGCGCCATGGGACGGTACTGGCTGCATAGGGCGGAGGATCTGCTGAACGGATGCCTGCGCGACCGCGACGTGTTGCCCGGTGCGCAGTCGATTGATGTTCGATTCGTCGATTTCATGGCAGACGAAGACGCCACGCTCGACGCGATCTACCGAGTGGCAGGTCAGCCGTACACCGGGGACGTGCGAGCGGCAATGGCGGCATTCAGCGCCACTCATCCGCGCGGGCGCCACGGTGGGATCAACTACGACCCCGCCGCGATTGGCATCGACCCCGACGAGGTGGGACAGCGGTTGAACGACTACCGCAACCGATTTGTTGGCGCCGACCGGCCACAACAGGTCCCCTCCCGACCTGCCGGGTAATCTTTGCGTTATGGATCGGCTTCTCGCGTGCACCGCGGTCATGGTGGCACTCGGGTGCGGTCTCCACGGCCCCGGGATAGCCACCGCTGATCCGGGAGATCCATCGGTGCCGGCCCCGGCGCCCTCTGCTGAGTCCGCCCCCGTGTCGTCCCCCGTATCGTCCCCCGTGTCGTCCCCCGTGGGGCCCCTCATCGAGGATGGGACCTTCGCGGTCGGCACAGAGATCGCGCCCGGCGTGTACGCCTCGGCCGGCCCGGTGGGGGGAGAAACCTGTTACTGGAGGCGGATCGGCGCCGATAACGTCACCCTGAACAATGCGCTGACATCACAACCTCAGTTGATCGCGATCGAGGCAACCGATGTCGCCTTCAAGACCCGGGGATGCCAACCGTGGCAGTTGACACAGGACGGTATTCCACCGGAGGAGATTCCGCCCTGGCTCGCACAACTGCGATTGCGTCACGAACTCAACGTGCTCAACGGACTGGCGGGCGCATCCGGAAACGGTCAGCTTCCGTTCTGAGCAACCCATCCCCCGTGATCGCCGCCCTGGTACGGATCGCGGTCTGTGCATTGCTGGTCGTGACCAGCGGTTGCGGTTCGCCTCCCCGCGCCGACCGGCTCCTCATCTTCGCGGCGGCGTCCCTACAGACGCCCTTCACCGAGATCGGCGACCGGTTCACCACCGCCAATCCCGGTACCGTCGTCGAATTGTCCTTCGCCGGTTCCGCTGATCTGCTCAGCCAGTTGACCCAGGGAGCCGACGCGGATGTTTTCGCCCCGGCCGATACCCCGACCATGAATCGTGCCGCCGGTTTCGGACTTCTCGGCGATCAGCCCGCAGCCTTCGCCACCAACACCCTGACAATCGCCGTTGCACCCGGAAATCCATTGGGCCTGAAATCAATTCGCGATCTGCAGAACGTCAGCGTGGTGGTGTGCGCGGTCCAGGTTCCGTGCGGGTCGGCGCTACCCCGGTTGGAGCAAGAGGCCGGTGTCGATCTGCGGCCGGTCAGTGAGGAATCATCGGTGACGGACGTGCTGAACAAGGTGACCAGCGGAGCCACCGATGCCGGCTTGGTGTACGTCACCGATGCGCTGGCCGCCGGTGACAGCGTGACGGCGGTGTCGTTCCCGGAGGCCGCGACCGCGATCAACACCTACCAGATAGCGACCCTGAAGCAGTCCCGTGATGCCTCGCTGGCAGGCGCCTTTGTGAACTTCGTGACCGGCCCGGTCGGCCGGTCCGCGTTGGCTGCGGCGGGTTTCGGGACCCCCTGACCGCCGGCCGGTTAACGTCGGGGACGTGATCGTCGTGCTTCCCCCCTCGGAGACCAAACGCGCCGGCGGCGACGGGCCCGCGATGAAACTGGCGCTCCTCGGATCCGGTGAACTGAACCCGCTGCGAGAGGCGCTCGTCGGCGAACTCGTCGACCTCGCCGCCGATCCGGAGACCTGCCGGCGCGCGCTGGGGATCTCGGCAGCCCAAGATGTTGAGATCGGCCGTAACGCCGCACTGCGTACCTCGGCGACGATGCCCGCGATTCACCGCTATACCGGCGTGCTCTACGACGCATTGGACTTCGGGTCGCTGCGCGCAGCCGAAGCCGATCGGGCACGCTCTCGGCTGGCGATCGGGTCGGCGCTCTTCGGTCTGTTGCGTGCCGGTGACCCCATCCCGGCGTACCGGCTTTCGGCGGGTGCCAAACTCCCGGGTCGCCCCGGCTTGGCCGCGCGCTGGCGGCCGCTACTCGAACCGGTCCTGGCCGATCTGGCGGTCGGGGACCTGATCGTCGACTTGCGCTCGGGCGCCTATGTCGGGCTGGGACGAATTCCGGGTGCCATCGCCGTCGACGTCGTGTCACAACTCCCGGACGGCCGGCGCACTGTGGTGACCCATTTCAACAAGTCGCATAAGGGCCGATTGGCGCGAGTCCTGGCGACGGCGAAATCTGAGCCCGGCAACGCCGCGGCGGTGGCGACGCTGGCCCGCCGGGCCGGCATGCAGGTCGAACGCGACCGCGACACGCTCACCATCGTCGTTCCGCCAGTGCAAGAATGAGCCGGTGACCACCCGGTGGCAGTGCACGGATACCGCTCGCGGCGAGGAGTACGACGCGCGATGGGTCCCGCTCGCTGAGGCCGGCGAGAACATCCATGGCGAGGCGGACCTGGTCGAGGCCCTGTTGCGCGAATCGGGCCGAAACCGTGTGCTCGACGCCGGCTGCGGCACCGGCCGGGTGGCGATCGAACTTTCCCGGCGTGGCTTCGCTGTCACCGGTGTCGACTCCGACACCGCCATGCTCGACGTCGCACGCGCCAAGGCACCCGAGATCGACTGGCGGGAGGGCGATCTCGCCGGTTCGAGTGACCCCCGAGTGAACAGTCTCGGTCCGGGCATGGTCGATCTGGTGCTGTTGGCGGGCAACGTGATGATCTTTCTGGAACCCGATACCGAGGGCACCGTGCTGCAGAACCTGACCGGCCAACTCGCCGCCAACGGTCTCCTCGTCGCCGGATTCAGCGTGCAACCCGGGCAGTTGTCGTGCGATTCCTACGACGCGGCGGCTGCGGCGGCAGGTCTGATTCCTGTCGCCCGATGGGCATCATGGGATCGCCATCCGTTCACCGGCGGTGACTACGCGGTGATGGTTCATCGGCGGGGGGCGGCCCAATGAGATTCCCACCGCGGGTCGGAGTTGACCAGTACTACATGTTCACCACCAGGGTCACCGCGCAGGGCCTGCAGCGCACCACGATGCTGACCGTTGCCGCCTTCACCGCGGGCCTATCCCTTCCGGCGGTGCTGGCGATGTTTAATCCGAAGTCCACCTATATCCCCGGCGGCAGGGCCATTCTGGTCGTGGTTGCGCTGCTGTGCTGGGTCTTCGCTGCGCCCTGGCTGCGGCATCGATGGCCGACGCGCGCGCAGTCGACGGCCCTGATGGCCACCGGCTCTGTCGCGCTGGCGGTCGGTTGCGTGATCGCTGCCGACCCGTTCGCCGGACTGTTGATCGGCGTCGCGTTTACCTTCATCCTTGGTTACGCCGCCCTCTTTCACAGCACGCGCCTACTGGCGTTCACCGTGGCGGTGGCGTGCTCCGCCTACCTGTGGCTGGCAGCCCGGATCGCCGCGATCGACCTGCCGACCGCATTCGCCGTCACGACGCCGCTCGTGTTCCTCAATATCGTCGTGGTGTCCGCCTGCCGGACGATCGCCCGACTGGGTGGATCCGAAGATGCCCAAACCGACGTCGATGCACTCAGCGGTCTGCTCACCCGAGCATCGTTCTACGAGGCCGCCGCGCACCTCATTGGTGCGCGGAACCGCGGCGATGACCGATTCCTGGTGGTGGCGGTGGTCGCGATCGACAGCTACGCCGCCATCATCAGCGTGCACGGCGGCCGCGGCGCGAATCGGGCCCAGATTTCCGCCGCCCAGGCATTGCGCGACACCGTCCGCCGTGATTGTGTTTTGGGCCACCTCGATGAATCGGAATTCACTATCGCCGACGTCTTCACCACCCCGGACCCCACGCCGCTGATTGACAGGGTCCTGGGCGCGGTGGTGTCGACCCAGAGCGGATTGACCGCGAGCGTCGGTGTGCTAAGCACTCCATTGCGCGGGCTTACCGGCCGCCCGCCGGTGGTGGTGATCGACGAAGCCATCGCGCTGGCAACCACTGCGATGCACGAGGCCAGGCGGGCCGGCGGAAACCAGGCCCGGTACGTGAGCGATGGCGATCTCGCCGGGTCCGAGTAGCGCTGGCTCAGTGCGGGTGCCCGCGCATTGGAATCTGCCCAGGCCGATCTAAACCGGGGAACGCTCCAGCAGTGCGCGCCGCAGCAGGTGCATGGCTACCGTGGTGGAGCGGTCCCGGACGTCGGCGCGCTCGCCGGGAATCGGGACGCACCGCACGATCCCCGGACCGTCGGTCAACATCACCGCGAACCACACCGTGCCGACCGGTTTCTCAGCCGTACCTCCGCCGGGCCCGGCGATCCCGGTGATCGCGATGGCGGTGTCCGCGCCGAAGCGTTCCAGCGCCCCCGCCGCCATTGCCTGGGCCACTTCCGCCGACACCGCGCCATGTTCTGCGATCAACGCGGCATCGACACCGAGAAGCGCGACCTTGGCCTCGTTGGCGTAGGCGACCACGCCGCCGGCGACGTAGTCCGAGGAACCCGGGCGATCGGTCAGTCGCGCCGCGACCAGTCCCGAGGTGCAGGACTCCGCGGTCACGATCCGTCGGCCCGCGAGCAATCGGGCGATCTGGTCGTCCACCGAGGAACCGTCCTCGGAGAAGATCGTCGCCCCGTGCCGATCCCGAACCATGTCCATCAGGGCGGCATGGGCCGACGCACCAGAGGGTTCGTAACGGGTGACCATCTCCACTTCGCCCCTGCGCAGGCAGGTGGTGATCTCGAGATCGTCGAACCCGGCGATCTGCTGCTGTGCCTGACGCAGGGTGTCGGCCAGTCCCGACTCGGCAAGTCCGAACATCCGCACGGTGTCCTGCTGGTATTCGGTACGACCGGCGGTGGCCGCGGCGAAGGCCTCGGTGGCGAGCGCGGCCGGCCACATCGCCTGTAGTTCCCTCGGCGGTCCGGGCAACACCACGACGGTGGGGTTGCCGGCAATCACTGCCCCGGGCGCGGTTCCGACCGGGTCGAGCACCTCGGCCCCCGCCGGGACCATCGCCTGTTTGCGGTTAGCCTCTACAACGGCGTCGAAGTCGGTGTCGGGATAGCGAGACATCCAGCGCTGCACGATCGCGCCGATCTTCGCCTCCATGGCCGCGTCGAGGACGAGATCGCGACCGCAGAATCGGGCCACGGTCGCCACGGTCAAGTCGTCGGCGGTGGGTCCCAGGCCGCCGGTCGTGACGACAAGGTCCACCCCCTCGTCGCGCAGAAAGCCCAACTGCGCCTCGATATCGGCGGCCCGGTCCCCGCAGATCGTGATGTGAGCCAGTTCAACGCCCAACTCGAGCAGACGGTCGGCCAGCCACGGGCCGTTGCGGTCGGTGACTCGTCCGGTCAGCACCTCGGTGCCGGTGACGAGAATGGCAGCGCGCGCGCTCACTGGCGCGGCGCGGCGCCCGGCGAGCGCACCACCAGGGGCGTGGCCGGGAAATGGGCGGCCATCTCCGCTCGCGACTTACGCAGGGCAGCCGTGCCGTACCCCTTCTGGCGATGCTCGGGATGGATCCAGATCCGGACATTGACCTCACCGTCGAGGAGCTCGCCGAACACCATCCCCACTTTGTCCTCCCCGTCGATTGCCACGAACCACGCGGCCTCCTCGGCCCACAGCCGGTCGCGTGCGGCGCTGATCTCGTCATCGAGACTGCCTGCGGGCGATCCGGACCCATCGCCAGCGGCACCCATCTCGGTGGTGCGGGTAGCGAATATGTCCCGATCGTCGTCATGGGAGAACGCCCGCAGCCGCAGGCTCTCATCCGAACTGGCCGGTCTTTCCCGGGCGGTGAAACTCAGCTGACTGTTGAGATCGTCGAGTTCGGCCGCGATGCGTTTGCGTGATTCGGTGGTCAGCTGGTCGAAGGACATTCCCATCACGGCCTCGCTGCCGATCCTGGATGTGCCGAGCAGGCGTGTGATCGCATCGATCGCCTCGTCGCGGTCACCGGATCCGACAATGACGTCGAGGACTTCGTGGCGCCGGTCCAGCGCGGCCATCAGGGCATCTGCGATTGCGCGCCGGGTCACGGCTCGGTCGGTGTCGGTCATTGGATTAGCGTAAGGCCGAAATCGGTGCGCATCCACCCGCGAGGAGTCCCACCCACCGTGGCGAAGAGGTTTCTGACGATCTTCGCCGTCGTGCTGTTGATCCTCGGCGCCGCCGATTACCGGGTGTTCGCCTCCCCGCGGCCGGCCGCCGGCCGCGACGTCGAACTGGCCGAGGGATGGAAGCTGGCGTCCGCGACCGGCCTGGCGGCCGATGGCGCCGCGATTTCGGTTGCCGGCTACGACGACTCATCGTGGGTGCCGGTGCCTCGGATGCCCGGCACCGTTTTGGGCATTTTGCAGGAGGCCGGGGTCTACCCGAACCTCTACGTCGGCAAGAACCTGCTCACCGAAGTCCCCCAGGATCTCTACAAACGCCACTGGTGGTACCGGACGACCTTCGCCGCTCCGGCCGACTACCGGACTTACCTACTGGACTTCCCGGGCATCAACTACCGGGCCGAGATCTGGCTCAACGGCCATCGCGTCGCCGACGCAGACCACATCGTCGGCATGTACACCCATCACGAGATTGATGTCACCGGCCACATCTGGTCCGGCGGACAGAACACCCTTGCGGTGAAGGTGATCCCCGAGCGAGCCATTCAGGATGTCGACGGGGTGGAGTTGGCCGACAGTTGGTATGACTGGATCAACTGGCGCTACCTCGGATACCGACGGCCCGGTGCCTCAGAGGGCACCGGTCCGTCGTTCGTTCCCGACCGCAATGCCGGGATCTTCAAACCGGTACGGCTCAGGATGTTCGGGGCCGTGGATATCGGGCCGACGACGGTGAACAGCGAACTGCCGGACACCGACACTGCTCGGCTCACGATCCACTCGGCCGTGCGCAACTACCGCGAGAAACCTCTCCGCGGTGTGCTCCAGGCAAGCATTACCCGGGACGGCAGAAAGCCTGTGCGAGTCGCACAACCGGTAGTGCTGAAACCGGGCGAAGAACGTGAAATCAGTTTCGCACCAGAGGATTTCACCGCCCTCAACATTGACCGTCCGGATCTGTGGTGGCCCTACACGATGGGCAGCCCGGACCTCTACGATTTGCGCCTCGACTTCATCGAGGATCGAACGATCACCACCTCGACATCGCGTTTCGGTATCCGCACCGTCAGCCAGGGCCGCGACGGCGGCGGCGAAGGCGACTTCTTTCTCCGAGTCAACGGCCGGGATCTCATGATCCGGGGCGCCACCTACACCCCGGATCTGCTGTACTCCTACAACCCGGATCGGGATGCGGCGATCCTGCGGTACGCCAAAGACCTCGGCGTCAACATGCTGCGACTGGAATCCAAGATCGCCTCCGAACGTCTTGTCGAGATGGCCGATGAAATGGGTATCCCGCTGATGTACGGCTGGATGTGCTGCAACCAGTGGGAACGGTGGCAGCAGTGGGACTCCGAGGACCGTCGGGTCGCGCGGGAGAGCATGCGCTCACAGATCGAGATGCTGCGCCCGCACGCCTCGGTGTTCGTCTGGGCCAACGGCAGCGACGGCCGGCCGCCGGCCGAGGTGCTCGCCGACTACCGTGGCATCCTCGCCGATCTGCACTGGCAGAACGCCACCGTCGACACCGTGTCGGCCTTCGCTCGCGACGGCGACGGCAACCCACTGTGGGATGGAATACGGATGGCAGGCCCCTATTCCTGGCGCCCGCCGTCCTACTGGTTCAGCGGCCGCTACTCTGCGGCCCGCGGAGCCTCTGCCGAGCAGGGCGACAACGAACACATCCCGCCGTACGCCAGCCTGCGGCGGTTCATCCCCGCCGACAGGCTCTGGCCGATCAACGACACCTGGTTCTTCCACGCCGGGGCCGGTCTGCAGAACTCCACCCTGAGCAACGTCCGCCGCGTCATCGACCGGCGCTACGGGCCGTCCACCGACGCCCGGATGTTCGCCGACAAGGCCCAACTGGCCCACTACGAGTCCACCCGCGCACAATTCGAGGCGTTCGCCGCCGGTGGTTGGGACAGCCACAAAATGACCGTCTACTGGATGCTGAACAGCCATTGGCCGTCGTTCTTCGGCAACATTTTCGACTATTACCTGCGGCCCGGCGGCGCCTACTTCGGGGCCAAGAAAGGCCTGCGGCCACTGTCGGTGGTCTTCGACTCCTATGCCACCGGCGACCATCGCCAGGCCCGAATCACGGTGGTCAACCAGAGTCCGCAGGCTCGTCAAGACCTGCGGGTGCGGGTTCGCACCTACGACCTGCGCGGCCGGTTGCGCGACAATCGCGGTGTCGGGGGTATCGACATCGGCCCCGGCGCCGCTGCCGCCGTGATGACGCTGCCTCCCGGTCCGTCGGACTCCCGGGTGTTCTTCGTGCGCTGCGAACTGCTCGATGCAGAGGGCGCAGTGATCAGTGAAAACATCTACTGGCAGTCGCAGGTGCCCGACGACGTGGGTCCGCCGGGCAATGACACCGCGTTCGACTCACGGCAGATCAGTTGGGCCGATATGACACCGTTGAACAGCATGCCCCGACCGGCGTTGGAGGTCAGTGCGCGTCCGGACGCCTCCGACCCGGCCCACGTGAAGGTGACGCTGCGCAACCGGGGCTCGCAGATCGCGTTTTTCCACCGGGTCGAGCTGCTCAGTACGGCCGGGGGCGAGGAGATTTTGCCGATCACCTACGACGACAACTATGTCAGCGTGTTCGGTGGCGAGACGGTCGAGATCAGCGGGCGGGTACCAGGCGGCGGTCCGGTGCCCGCCTGGGTACGGGTGACCGGCTACGGCGGCACGCCGGTGGTCGCGGCGGTGCGGTAGCGGCCCGTGGCCTAGATTCGGTAGGTGGGGCCGGCGGCGCGGAAGGGACGGTAGACGTTGGTTGAGCATGCCCTCGTGGTGGCCGCTGCTCTGGCCGGCGCGGTGTTCACCGCAATAGGGATCGTCGTCCGCCAGCGCGCAACCCTGGATGTACCGCGCGACCGCGGCGTCAGCGGGTTGATGATCAACACACTGCTGCACCGTCCACTGTGGTGGGCCGGCACGGCCGCCGCGGTGACCGGATACGGATTTCAGGCGGTAGCGCTGGCCTACGGGTCGCTGCTACTGGTCGCTCCCCTACTGGTGTCGGCGCTGTTGTTCGCGCTGCCGCTGAGCGCATGGATCTCCCGTCGCCGGGTCACCCGCGCCGAATGGGGATGGGCCAGCCTGTTGACCGTGGCGCTGGCGCTGTTTGTGGCCGTCGCCCGGACCAAACCCGGCGACTACGAAGCCTCCGAGCCGACGTCGGTCGCGGTGGCGACGATCTGCCTGCTGGTGGTGGCCGCCAGCCTCGTCATCGCCGTGCGACTCACCGGGTGGCGGCAGGCGCTCCTGCTGGCGCTCGGGGTGGGAGTGCTCTTCGGCGTGCTGGCAGTGCTGACCAAAATCGAGATGCACATCCTGACCGAGGAGGGCGGCGCACGACTGCTCACCTCACCGGTGACCTACGCGCTGATCGTGGTCGCCGTGGCCGCGACGCTGCTACAGCAGTCCGCCTTCCATGCCGGCTCGTTGAAGGCATCCGTTCCGGCGATGCTGGTCCTCGAGCCTGTGGTCGCCGTGCTCCTGGGTCAGGTAATCCTCGGCGAACACCTGGCGGTCAGCACGCCCAGTGCGATCGCGCTGGGGATCGCCACTGCCGCGATGGCGGTCGCGACGGTCGCTCTGGGCCGCGACGAAGGTGCCTTCGAGGACGAACTCGAAGCGGCCGCAGCGCGACGTCCGACGCCGTGACTCCGCCCCCGCGCCGTCTGCCGTCGGAGGCACTGGCCGATGCCTCCCAGATACTGGCCGATATCGCCGCCCGTCCCTCGGGTCCCGACGTCGGCGCGTTCTTCGATCTCGATGGAACCCTGCTGGCCGGCTTCACCGCCACCGCCCACGCCAGTGACCGCCTCCGGCGCGGTCAAGCCCGGATCGGCGAGGTGCTCGGCGTCGTCGAGGCCTCGGTGCGCTACAAGCTGGGTCGCATGCAGTTCGAACGACTCCTCGCCCGGGGTGCGACATACCTGCGGGGGGAATCGTTGGCCGAACTCACTGCGGTCGGCGAACGATTGTTCGCCGAGGAACTGACGCACAAGGTCTACCCGCTGATGCGCCAGATCGTCGATGCGCATCTAAGCCGCGGGCATACCGTTGCGATCAGCTCATCGGCGTTGACGATCCACGCCCAACCGGTAGCCCGGGCATTGGGGATCTCCGATGTCGTGTGCAACTCCTTCGAACTCGACGAGCATGGTTTGCTGACGGGCCGGGTGGCGAAACCGATCGTGTGGGGCCAACAGAAAGCCGCTGCCGTCCAACGCCTGTGCGCCGAACGCGGTGTCGATGTGGGCCAGAGCTACTTCTATGCCGACGGAAACGAGGACGCGGCGTTGATGAGGCTGGTCGGTCATCCCCGGCCGGTCAACCCCAGGGCTGGCCTGGCCGCACTGGCAGCGACACACGGTTGGCCGGTGCTGCATGTTGGCGCGCCGGGTCAGCGCGGCCCCGCCAATGCGCTCGGCCACCTGCCGGGATTGGGCCGAGCCGCGATCGGTGCCGCGTTGGATGCCGTCGCGGCCCGTCGCGATCGACGGCGCTGAGACGCGCTACATCGCGCGGTGCGGGACGTCGGTGACCAGACCGCCGTCGACGACGTACTCCGAACCGGTCGAAAACGACGACTCGTCGCTGGCCAGGAACACCACGAAGGCGCCGACCTCCTCAGGTGTCCCGGGCCGACCGAGCGGGGTGGTCACCATGTCCTCGGGCAGGTGCTCGGTCATCGGCGTACGGATGAACCCCGGATGTATCGAGTTGACGCGGATGTTGCTGCTGGCCAGTTCCAGCGCACTGGACTTGGTCAGACCGCGCAGGCCCCACTTGGAGGCGACATAGCTGTGCACGTAGGCGGCGCCGCGTAGACCCTCGATCGAGGAGATGTTGATGATCGACCCGCCCCCGGCGGCGATCATCGGTGCGATGACCTCTTTGGTGCCCAGCATCGGGCCGGTGAGGTTGACGTCGAGCACCTTGTGCCAGCGGGCCACGTCGAGGGTCTTCAGCGGACCCAGCTGGACGATCCCGGCATTGTTCACCAGCACGTTGAGCCTGCCGAAAGCGCTCAGTGCGGTCCCGACAGCGGCAGTCCAGTCCTCAGCCTTGCTGACGTCGAGGTGGACGTAGCGCGCGGCGTCGCCTAATTCCGCGGCCAACGCGGCGCCTTCGTCGTCGAGGATGTCGCCGATCAGCACCGAGGCGCCCTCGGCGGCCAACATCCGGGCGGCGGCCGCGCCGATGCCGCGAGAACCGCCGGTGACAAGAGCGACTTTGTTATCCACGCGTCCCATGGGGCGTCAGGCTACCTTGAAGGGTATGGCCATTCGCGTCGTCCATATCGGAACCGGAAACGTGGGCCGGCTTGCGCTGGCGGAGCTGATCGCCAACCCGGCCTTTGAATTAGTCGGGTTGTGTGTCTCGACCCCCGCCAAAGTCGGCCGGGACGCCGGCGAACTGGCCGGGCTGGACGTGATGACCGGCATCAAAGCCACCGACGACCTTGACGCGGTTCTGGCAACCGAACCCGAGTGCGCGGTCTACTGCGCAATGGGCGACACCCGCATGGTGGAGGCCATGGGTGATGTGCGACGGATCCTCGCATCGGGCATCAACGTAGTGGGCTCGGCGCCAGGAATACTGCAATACCCCTGGCATGTCATACCGGATAAGTACATCGAGCCTCTCGAAGTTGCTGGGCAGCAGGGTAATTCGAGTATCTACATCAACGGTGTGGATCCCGGTTTTATCACTGACCTGATTCCCCTGGCGTTCGCCAGCACCTGTGCACGGATCGAGCAGGTGCGTTGCATGGAGATTGCCGACTACGCCACCTACGACGGCGCCACCGTGATGTTCGACGTGATGGGGTTCGGCAAGCCGCTCGACGAGGTGCCGATGCTGTTTCAGCCCGGCGTCTTGGCCGTGGCGTGGGGCTGCGCGATTCGGCAACTGGCGGCCGGGCTGAAGATCGAGATCGACGCGATCACCGAGAGCTACGAGCGCGAACCGGCACCGGAGCCCTTCGAGATCGCCGCCGGCCATATTCCCCGGGGTGGAGTCGCGGCGGTGCGCTTTCAGATCAACGGCATCGTGGACGGCCACCCCGCGATCGTCGTCGAGCATGTGACCCGGTTGCGCGAGGACCTCCGGCCCGACTGGGCCCAGCCCGCCCAGCCCGGCGGCTCCTATCGCGTCGAGATCACCGGCGAGCCGTCGTATGCCGTGGACATCTGTCCGACCAGTCGCTTCGGCGACCACAATCACGCGGCCATCGCGGGGGCGGCGGCCCGCATCGTCAATGCCATCCCAGCGGTGATCGCCGCGCCGCCGGGGATCCGCACCACCCTCGACCTACCTCTGGTCTCGGACGTCGGGGTGTATTGCGCGCCGCGGTGACCGGTTCAGTCAGGTAAGACGGTTCAGTCGGGAGAATCGGTCAGTCGGGAGACTGAGGGCTCGAACTCAGGGCCGCGATCCGGGCCCCAGGAATACCCCTGAAAACCCGCCGAAACCGCCGACCCCGCCGTTGACGAACTGTGACAGGCACTGGGCTCGCAATACCTCACTGCCGACACTGCAGTTGAGCAACGCGGTCTGATCCGGCGCCGATCCCCGCACGCGTGGCGGTCGAAACGGGAAGCTGCAGATGTTGGCGTAGGGATCAAGCGGTGTTATGCCGTTGTAGCAGGGTGCCGACGGCGGCGAGGGCGCTTCACCGGGGCTCGCCACTGCCACCGGGGCCGCGGCGAGCGCCGAGCAGGTCAGCGCCAGCCCAGCCACTGAGATCAGTCTGGACCGAACCGCCATTCGCGAACACCTCCCCCGTAATGCTCCCCCCAACCTTACTCCGCGGACGATTTCCCCTGTTCGAACCGCTCGTGGTAAAAAACTAGAACGCGTTTCAGTCGGATGCCCAAGGAGCCCGCTCATGCACACTGCCCTCTGCGACGAGCTCGGTATCGAGTTCCCGATCTTTGCCTTCACCCACTGCCGCGACGTCGTGGTGGCCGTCAGCAAGGCCGGCGGATTCGGCGTGCTCGGCGCCGTCGGGTTCACCCCCGAACAGCTCGAGATCGAACTCAACTGGATCGACGAGCGAATCGGTGACCGTCCCTACGGCATCGACATCGTGATCCCCAACAAGTACGAGGGCATGGACGCCGACGTCTCTCCGGAGGTGCTCACCAAGATGCTGCAGGACATGGTTCCGCAGCAGCACCTCGATTTCGCCAAGAAGGTTCTGGCCGACCATGGCGTGCCCACCGGAGACGCCGACGCCAACGCCCTGCAGCTACTGGGCTGGACCGAGGCGACGGCGACCCCCCAGGTCGAGGTAGCACTGCGCCACCCGAAGGTCACCCTGATCGCCAACGCGCTCGGCACCCCGCCGGTCGAGATGATCGAACTCATTCACGCATCCGGCCGCAAGGTCGCCGCGCTGTGCGGCTCCCCCGCACAGGCCCGCAAGCACGCCGACGCCGATGTCGACATCATCATCGCTCAGGGCGGCGAGGGTGGCGGTCACTGTGGTGAGGTCGGCTCCATCGTGCTGTGGCCGCAGGTGGTCAAGGAAGTCGCACCGCGACCAGTCCTGGCCGCCGGCGGGATCGGCAGCGGCTACCAGATCGCCGCCGCGCTTGCGATGGGATGCGCCGGTAGCTGGTCTGGCTCGCAGTGGCTGATGGTGGAGGAAGCCGAGAACACTCCCGTTCAGCAGGCGGCCTATGTCAACGCCAGCAGCCGCGACACCGTACGCAGCCGGTCGTTCACCGGCAAGCCCTGCCGCATGTTGCGCAACGACTGGACCGACGCCTGGCAGACTCCCGGCAACCCCGAGCCGCTGGGAATGCCCCTGCAGTACATGGTTTCCGGCATGGCAGTCGCCGCCACCAGCAAGTACCCCAACGAGACGGTGAACGTCGCGTTCAACCCGGTCGGTCAGGTGGTCGGCCAACTGACCAAGGTAGAGCGCAGCGCAACGGTGATCGAGCGTTGGGTGCAGGAGTATCTGGAGGCCACAAGTCGGCTCAACGACCTCAACGAGGCTGCCGCAGCGGTCTAGCGACCTGCCGTCCCGGGCTGGGAGGAACGTGCCATCCCGCCGGGAAGATCCTGCTACCCCGCCGGGAAGAAGTAGCCGCCGTTGGCCCAATCGCCGGCCTTCTGGTAGCCCGCCTGCCAGCCCAACGCACCCCGGCACAACATCGGGAAGCCCTCCGGGGACTGCGCGGCGGCCTGCGGGCCGGGGCACGGCGCTCCGGCGGTCTGGACCCCGTACAGCTTGGGCGAGATCACCCAGAAACCGGTGCCCTCCGGCGGCCTCACCAAACCAACGTAGGACTGATTTTCAATGAAGTGGCAGGCCAGCGTCTGACCGTCGCGGCCGCGTCCGAAGATGAACCGATCCCACTGGTAGCACGGTGCGCTCAGATTGGCGCCGTAGGTAATTCCCGGCACATCCCCGGCGTAGGGCCCGTCGGCGGCCGCTGACGGTGCGACGCTCAAAGCCCCGGCTACGACTGCTACTGCGATGACGACTCCGCGAGACATGGTGCCGAGCCTAACCGCAACCGCCCGGATTGCTGCGCGAAACCCGGGGAAAGCTGGAATCGAACCCGCAAAACACCGCCGCGGCAACGCCGAAATCAGCTCCCGAGGTGGTTCGCTTGGAAGCGATCCTTCCGTCCGACCGTCAGAACCATAGGAAGTCCGATGTTCGATCGCCTGCCGTCAGCGCCTGCCCTATCCGATCCTGTGCTGTCCAATTCTGGGGCGTCCGATCACCGGTCCAGAAGGGGAAGCTCACCGGGTTTGGCCGCGCTCGCCGTTTGCATCATGACGATCAGTGCAGGCCTGACGGCCATCGATGCAGTCGCGGAGCCGCCCGACGACAGCAGCGACGAATACGGCTACCTGAACACCGCGGCCCGCTGTGACGACGACCAGACCCTGATGGCTTTCGGGCGTACCTCCCGCGCGATGGTAGCCGTCTGCGTTGACCCGGACGGCGAACTCGAATATCGGGGAGTTCGGTTGAGCGATCAGGCAGCGACGACACTGTCCGCGACACGCGCCTCCGATGGATCAATCATCGCCACCAACGACGGCGTCACCTATGCAATTTCACCGACGTTCTTTCTGGTATCCGAGGGCGACTCGGTGCTCTACCGCGACGCATGGATCGAGTTCCGCCAGCCGCGATTCTCCGGGGCGCCCACGACGACGCCGGCCCCGTCGACCTCGTCAAGCCCGTCGACCTCGTCAAGCCCGTCGACCCCGTCGACCCCGTCGACCCTGCCGGCCTCGCCGACCGTGAGCACCACGACGGTCACCATGGCGCCGGTACCCCCCGCGGGGCGCTGAACCGGGCAGATCTTCCCAGGGCCTGGGACCATCAAAGGCCTGAGACCACTGAAGTGGTTGCGGTACGGGCACTCATCCCACAGGATCAGGGATCACAGCAGCCATCGACCCGAGGAGACACCTATGGCCGGCCCCAATCTGCCGCCGGGGTTCGACTTCACCGACCCTGACATCCACGCTGAACGCCTGCCGATCGAAGAACTCGCCGAACTGCGCAGGACTGCCCCAATCTGGTGGAACGAGCAACCCCTCGGCGTGGGCGGATTCGACGACGGCGGCTACTGGGTGGTGACCAAACACCGAGATGTCAAGGAGATCTCACGCCGCAGTGATGTTTTCTCCAGCCAGGAAAAGACCGCGCTGCCACGCTACCGGGAGGGCACCGTCGAAGAGCACATCGAGCGCGGAAAGTTCGTGCTGCTCAACATGGACGCCCCGCATCACACCCACTTGCGCAAGATCATCTCGCGCGCGTTCACGCCCCGCGCCATCGAACTGCTTCGCGCCGAACTTCGCGAGCGGGCCGGCGCCATTGCCGACGCCGCGGCGCAGCAGGGCTCCGGCGACTTCGTCGAACAGGTCTCCTGCGAACTCCCGCTCCAGGCCATTGCCGGACTCATGGGGGTGCCGCAGGACGAGCGCAAGAAACTCTTCGACTGGTCCAACCAAATGGTCGGCGATGTCGATCCGGAGTTTGCGTCCAACGACGCGATCGGCGCGTCCGTGGAGCTGATCATGTACGCCATGCAAATGGCCGCCGACCGGAGCGCCAACCCCCGCGACGACCTGGTCACCAAGCTGGTGCAGGCAGACGTCGAGGGACACAAACTCTCCGACGACGAATTCGGATTCTTCGTCATCCTGCTCGCGGTAGCCGGCAACGAGACAACCCGCAATTCGATCACCCACGGAATGCACGCCTTCACCGAGTTCGGTGACCAGTGGGAGCTCTACAAGAAGCTACGGCCCGCCACCGCCGTCGACGAAATAGTCCGATGGGCCACACCGGTGACATCTTTTCAGCGCACCGCGCTGGCGGACACCGAACTCGGCGGAGTGAAGATCACGAAGGGCCAGCGGGTGGTCATGGTCTACCGGTCGGCCAATTTCGACGAAGAGGTATTCGACGATCCGATGGCGTTCAACATCATGCGCGACCCTAATCCGCACGTGGGATTCGGCGGCACCGGCGCGCACTACTGCATCGGCGCCAACCTGGCCCGAATGACCATCGACCTGATGTTCAACGCCATCGCTGACGCCATGCCCGACCTCACTCCGCTCGGCAAGCCCGAACGGCTCCGCTCGGGTTGGCTCAATGGCATCAAGCACTGGAACGTCGACTACACCGGGTCCCGGAGTGGCCCAATCCCGAGCGCTACCAGTTGATCCCGGGCGTTACCAGTTGATGACGACAGGGTCGCCGATGCCCACCTGGTTGAAATACCAGAGCGCGTTGTCGGGCCCCAGGTTGATGCAGCCGTGGCTGACGTTGGCGTAGCCCTGCGAACCCACCGACCACGGAGCCGAGTGCACGTACACACCGCCCCAGGTGATCCGGACGGCGTCGGCCACCGTCAGCTTGTAACCCTCCGGGTCTTCCAGCGGGATCCCGATGGTGCGCGAGTCCATCACGATTGACTTGTACTTCTCCAGCACGGTGAACGAACCGACCGGCGTCGCGAACCTGGGCTTGCCGAACGACGTCGGCATCTGACGCATGATCACGCCATCGATGCTCACCGTGAAGGTATGCGCCGAAATCTTGCCCACGCCGAGCACAGTCGCCCCGGTGCCGAAGCTACGGCGGGTGCCGCCAGCGAGCAGCGTAATCTGGGAGTGCGCGGGCCAGAATTGATCGGGCACCCACTGCACGACGTTGTCGTCCAGCCATTGGAACTTGCCGGTGAGGTGGGCAGGTGAGGTCACGGTGATGGATGCCTCGGCTGACTGGCGATCGGCCACGGGCCTGGTGAAGGTCACGATGATCGGATGGGCGACACCGACGGTCTGGCCATTGATGGGCCGCACCGAAGCCACGGTTGCCGCCGACACCGACGGGGCTATGGCGGCCAGGCTTGTCGGCGCTGATGCTGTCATCGCGACCAGGGCGATTCCCGCTGCGGCAATCATGCGTCGAAATGCTCTGGCCATTGCTCCCTGTCCTGGATTGATCCGCTCGCGCCGAGTTATTGATCCGCTCACCGTGAGCTACAGCAAACCATGAACTACAGCAAATTACATTTCTTCTCGCGGGTGTTTTCCAGTGTAGATGGCGCGGCAGAGCCGCACGCAGCCCTACTGGCGCGGCAGAGCCGCACGCAGCCCTACTGGCGCGGCAGAGCCGCACGCAGCCCTACTGGCGCGGCAGAGCCGCACGCAGCCCTACTGGCGCGGCAGAGCCGCGACGAACGGCGTGTCCACGCCGAGGGGACCGGTGCCGGCGGCACCACCCGGTGCGCCCAGCGGGGCCTGCCGACCCGGTAACACCTCGTCGAAGAACGCGGCGTTGTCGGCCAGGAATGCCCGTTCGCTGTCGGGGAGGTCGTCCTCGTAAAAGATTGCGTCGACCTCGCACAGCAGGCGACAGGCTCCGCAGTCGACGCACTCGTCAGCATTGATGTACATGGTGCGGTCGCCCTCATAGATGCAGTCGACCGGACATTCGGCGGCGCAGGCTTTGTGCTTGACGTCCACGCACGCGCTGGTGATCACATAGGTCATAGAACGACTGTATGTGTTACGAGCCGTATCAGACACGGGCAGGAGGCCCCCCGATCCCGGGACTTAAGTCCACAGGGTGTTCGCCCCAATGGTTCCCGGCCATACGCCGTTCAGCGCGATAGGAGCCCGGTGATGTCGACGAAACCACCGGTATTGCGCCGATGGTCGGTCATGCTGCGGCATTCCCCGTAGAGCCTGAGCACGCCCCGGCCAGCGGTGTCGGGATCGCGGTAGTAAACGGCGGTGACCCCGTCCTTGGCCATGGTTCGTCCGCCCGGATGATGACTCGGCGGCAACCCGGGCGTCCACCCGCGCGCGGTCAGTGCCCGGGTCATCGCGCGGAAGAAGGCCGGGGTTTTCGTGATCGTGGGCAGGTCGAAGTTCAGATAGGCGGTGCCCTGATACGGCGGCGCGTCCTCAGGTGCGCACGACATCGGGATGTAGGTCCCGGTTACCGCCTCGAGGCTGGCCGTGCCGACAATCTGACGTGCCGGTTCGAGCACCTGCTGCTGGATCTGCTCATCGGTCAGCGGCACCGGCGCCTCGACGGCGGGCCCGCGCAGGTCATAGATGCGGTGCATGGTGATGAAGGTCGCACCCAGCACCAGGGACATCACCAGGGATGCCGCGATGAGCAGCGGATACGGTCGGGAACGGAGGCTGTCGCGATTCATGGTTTCCTCGCCCAGGTCAGCGATAGCAGCGATGTTACCGGTCGGGTGCGGGACCAATGACCCGTGCCTGCGGCGAGTTTTTCGCCGTTTCGCCGTTTATCAGGCAAAGTTAACGGTATGCGCGCACCACTTCCGTTGGCCTCGGGCCGCCTGGCCCGCCGCCTGAGCGGTGTGTTGGCGGTGTTGATGATGCTCGGTGGCGTGATTGCGGCACCTGGTTCGGCATCGCCGACCCCCTCACCGCGGGCACCCCTGGACCAATCGGCGCTGCTCAGTCAGGTGGTCCCCGGCCTCGTGGACATCAACACCACCATGAGTTATCAGGGCGCCACCGGGGCCGGCACCGGCATCCTGCTGAATCCCGACGGCGAGGTGCTGACCAACAACCACGTCATCGAGGGCGGAACCGAGATCACCGCGGTGAGCCTGGCAAACAGCCGGACCTACCCGGTCGACGTCATCGGATTCGATCGCGCCAACGACATCGCACTGGTGCGCTTACGCGGCGCCGCGGGCCTACCGACCGCAATCCTGGGAACCTCGTCGTCACTGGCCGTCGGGGATCCGATTGCGGCCATCGGCAACTCCAACGGCCCCGGCGCGCCGCCGAGCTATGCGCCGGGCGCGATCACCCAGATCGGGGCATCGGTGCGCGCCACCAACGAGGCCGGCGGCGGCGCCAGAGAGCTTTACGATCTGATTCGGGTGGCCGCCGACATCCGGCCGGGTGATTCCGGTGGTCCGCTGGTCAATAGCGCTGGGCAGGTGGTGGGGGTCAACGTCGCCGCCACCCTCACCTATCGGATGGACGGGGTCACCGGCGGAGAGGGGTTCGCGATCCCGATCGACCGGGCACTGGCCATCGCCAATCAGATCCGCGCGGGTGCGGCCTCGGATTCGATCCACATCGGTGACACGGCGTTCATCGGCGTCGCGATCGCCGACTCGTCGCTCCTACGCGCCGGGCCCCCGGGCGCGGTCGTGCGCCAGGTCCTGCCGAACACCCCGGCCCAGCAGATCGGTCTGTTCGATGGCGACGTGATCACCGCCGTCGACGGGCTCGTGATCGCCTCGGCGGCGGACCTGTCCACCGTGATGAACCGGCGCAAGCCCGGCGATATCGTCATGCTCACCTGGGTGGACCGCGGCGGGATCCCCCGCAACGCTCCCCTGGTGCTGGCGAAGGGGCCGGTCGGCTGAGCAACCGGCCCCGCTGGGCGGCATTGTTGGTTATCGGGCTGACCCTGAACGGGCC
>Ga0247834_1001430_pt1 | contig 40792 bp, 48 predicted proteins | sample LaCruzMarch2015__8_FD_187118 | JGI IMG/M metagenome (GOLD analysis project Ga0247834, IMG submission 187118) | Freshwater microbial communities from meromictic Lake La Cruz, Castile-La Mancha, Spain - LaCruzMarch2015_12m | ecosystem: Environmental > Aquatic > Freshwater > Lake | place: Spain... | reverse complement strand
CAAAGCATGACCGGCTGCCACACGGTCTACTAGTACTAGTGTATTGCCTGTGGTGTTGACCTGGGCAACCAAGTTGGCAATGGCAGTGAGTCGGTCCGGCTCTTCCAGCAAGAACTTCAACTCACTTTGATAGTTTGAAAACTCTGCGTGGTCCACCAACTGCACAATGTTCACATGACACTGGGCCAACACACCACGATCCTGTAGTTCGCTGGCACTGAGCTGATTGATCACTGGACCAAGGCTACACCGCAGTGCTTGGAACTCAAATGGTTCTTTGGGCACAGTCCCGGTCAAGCCCCATCGAATCGGCACTCTGGCCATGATGCCGGTCAGCAGGCTTTTAAGCGCATCGGCCTTGGCCATGTGTACTTCGTCCACGATCACGCAGACCACATCTTCAATGAAGTCCTGGATGGTAAAGTCTGCTACGCCATTCTTTGTGTTCTTCATCAACACATTTAAACTTTGCCAAGTGCAAATGGTATGGGCCCGACCATGCTCTTTACGATCACCAAAGTAAACACCCACATCCAGGCCCAAGTTCTTGTAGTCTGCTTCGGTCTGTGTTACCAGGCTCTTGTTGGGCACAATAACAATGCTACGACCGTAGGGTTCTATGCTTAAACTTAAGGCCGCTGTCATCAAGGTCTTGCCTGCGCCAGTGGCCACTTCCTGAATGCACTGCGGGTTACCTAAGAAGTTGTTGATGATCTCAACCTGGTAGTCACGCAGGACCACAGGCTCGCCGGCCATTGGGTGAGTCTTGGGCCACACCTTGTGTGCAAACGAATCTTCTCGGATCTGTGTAAAGTCAAACACAGTAGAGTATGTTCGTTGATCGTTCAGTTCAATGTCATAATTGAACTTTTCTAAGATAGGAACAATTTCCGGCAACAAGTTTACATAAGTGCTGCCGCCCAGTTGAAAATAACTGACTTTGCCATCCCACCTGCCTAGTCTCACTGCAGGCAAATACCGTGCACCTGGCACATCATACTTAAATGCATTCACTAAGGCACGCCGGGCGTCTAGTTCAAGTCCTTCAACTTTGATGTTTACCTCATCTTTAATTACTATGGTTGCTTGTTTCATTCTATTGTCACTTTGTGTATCCATTGCCGTGTAGCAATGTCAGATAATATTTGAGCCCGGTTGCCATCATAAATTAAATCTGCAACCGGTAATCGTATTGGTCGTGCTTTTATATTATACACGTTTGTGATGCCGTGAGCAAGAAAAAAATCACGATGTTCGTCAATATATTTTTGAATTTTGCTATAACTTGGTATTAGATCTTTATCATAAAACCGTACGTTGAAATCTGCGCTGTAATGACTAAACGGTTTGAATGCATCGTTGGCAATGTACTTATCGTTATCGTTGGACAGATCTTCGGCAGTTTTACCAATCTCGCAATAGTTTAAATAAACTGTTCCAAATTGAATCGTCTGTTCGTTAAATTGATCTTGTAAGTACGAATCTATGCAATGTGTTTTTGGCATGCCAAACCAGGTGCAAACAAATTTTGGTTGTGCTTTTTTGGCAACTGTCTCACACCTATGGACTGCTAAATTAAGTTCGGCCAGTGCTTTCCTGACTGCAACAGGAGCACGATTCCAATAGTCAGTGTTTTGTTGGTCTAGTAATCCGTGGTAACGTTCAAATATATTGTGCAAGTAATTAAGACAGTCTTACGTGTATTCAAACGGTCTATGTATTATAGTTTCGTGCAAGTTAATTGTAGTAATACAACTTTGAATGTACGCCACTGCACGAACTTGTTCTTGTTCTAGTGTGCCAAACCCATAAAACCTGTCTGGGTGGTCCAATGGATAATTGTCACGAGATTGCATACGTTCGACCCATTGGTCAGTAACCGGAGTATCACGTAGTCGAAATTTAAGTAACAGATCTTTGTCACGTCCTAATAGGACAGTTAAGTGTTGAGGCATAATAATAGTATATACTTATTACAAGCAGAAGTCAAAAAGACAGACACCTTTTTTAAGGGTGTCTGCCATAAAACCCGGGACGGAGCCAACCTGCTCCCGGGAAAAAGGAGAAAAATGAACTAACCAACTACCACGCGAAAACCTTGATCACGCTGTTCGTCTGCTTCATACAGGGTATCCACAGCAAACAAAAACAACTCACCATCATAAATCTTGTACATTTGGCGCTCCCGTTAATAAACTTCTTTTATCACATCGTATTGATCTGCAGGCCACTTGGCCTTGAACTCTTCAGACCTGACATAGTCGTTGTAGGACTTGGCATCAAAAAACATCTTGCGAAGCACTGCTGTAAACTGGCCTTTGGGCGTCACTGTTAGGTAAACAGACTTTGCTTTTCCAGACATATCAATCTCCAAACATTAAAATAATAAATGCTAACAACAAAGACCACCACGGGTGTCCTAACATTAGCAACATTAAGACACCTATCCAAGCTATTTCAGGCACTCTTCATACAGGTAGTTTCAGCCATACGCTTCCAGTTGCTTGCAAAGCTCTTGCGTAAGTCTGCAATCTTAAGAGCCATACGCAAACTCACCTCACGCAAACGATCTTTGTTGGTATGCATAAAGTCAATAATGTCATCTTGTGCGTACTCATTAAAGTCGTAGTCTGCAAACAACACGCCGTCTTTGGCAATCTGTTTGATGCGCAACAACTTGTCACGCATGGTGTCCAAGGTCAAGTCCAGGTAGTGACAGCGTGACTGCAATGCATCCAAGTGGTCGCGAAGCTTCTGGCTCTTCATCTGATCAAACTTGAGGTTGGTGATAAAGATCACTGAGCCTTTGAACTCGAAACGATCTGGAATGCCTTCGCGACGCAAGGCACTGCTCTCGCTCAACCAGCTGATGGTACGTTTCTTACCGGAGTCTAAGGCACCCTTCAGCAGGTTAAGTGCAACGTCATCCAACAAGATGCTGTCGCAGTCGTCAAACACAACTACACAATTAGAATCCGAATACTTGTAAAGTGTTTGATACAAGCCAATTGGCGTGGCACTGCCTTTAACTACCTCTGCGCGGAGTCGTTTGCCTGCCAACTTGTCAAACAAGCAGGCTTTCTCAATCTCTTGCTCTACACCAAAACTTTTACCTACGCCAGGGGGGCCGCTCACGATCATAGCACGGATGTCGCCTGACACTGTGGCTTTTGTCATCTCGTGTAGGATGTCAAAACGCTCACGGATACGATCCATAGCTTCGTCATCTGTCTCTGCCACCACTGGTGCAGGGGTTTCAATCTCGGCGTTAAGTGTACTCACAGAATCTCCTGTTACATATTCAAAATTTTGGATGGAATCCACTTTGATACGCACGGTATCTGGGCAGTTGGGAAAGTTACCATCATTCTTGACAGTAACATAATTGCCTTTGGCGCCAGAGACATAGCCTGACACTAAAGTAAAAGCAATATTGCGAACAGGCTTGTTACGATACTCGCCCTTAATGATACGAATGGCACTCATGGTTGGCTCCTTGTTGTGCGTTAAAATTAAATTATAACAGATGTCAAATTAAGCGTCAACCTGCACGCCTTCGATTCCGAACTGTTCGAGCAATACGGCGCGGCAGGCATCCGCTGTACGTTTGGTTACCACTACCTTGCCGCCTATAAATCCCACGTAGAGATTTCTGTGTGCTACAAACTTGATCTCTCCGTCAGCACCGGTGTGCTTTTGACGAGCGGCTGGTTTGGCCACTGTCTTTTTAACAACCGGTTTCGCCACAGTTGGTGCTGGCTTTTCTGCTTTGACTGGCACTTGTGCTTTTGGAGCAGAGTTTGCAAAACCGTGTTTACGGTCATACTTAGCGATCTGCTCTGGAGTCATGCCCCATGTGGCTAACAGACGTTTGACTTCTGTTCCGGGCAGTTGGTTCCAATGGATGATTTTGTCAGTCCAGTTTTGCATTGTGGCTCCGTTTAGTTACTATACAAGTATTATAACAGTTTGGGAATTACTGGTCAACTGGGGCAAACATCTTGCCGCCCTGAACCATAACTACGCGATATGCTTCCATTGTTTTTTGTGTCTGTGCCATTGGGTTCACTTTGATGAACTGCATCATTTCCAAAAAACCCATGCCCAAAAATTCTGCATCTTTTTGAATTTGTTTAATTGCTGTGGCTGTTTGCATACTGGCTCCGTTTTGTTAATCTATGCTATATTATAGCAAAAGGAGGAATAATGGTCAACCATTCTAAATGTGGCTTTTTTACAACAAAATCTGCTTATTTTTTAAGCACTTCATAGAAACGTTGGTTAATGATGTCCATTTCCTCTTTGGAAACGTAGAAATCTGTAGTGGGATCGTAGTAGGCACCTTCTTTGTTGTCATAATACAACACTTGGCCTGAGAAATTAAACGGACCTTCCAGTCCGTTGCGTGGCTCGTACCGGGTACGCATCTGGTCCATGGTATCAACGACCTTGTAACCCATTTTGGACTCCTTTTTAACTACAATACAAGTATTATAGCAAAACGGAAATTATTGGTCAACCTATTGGTACGGTACCGAAAATACCACTGTGGTAAAAGATAGTGTTTCTCCTGCATTCACTGTGATATAACTATGGCCTAATTCAGGCGGCATTACCAAACGATCAATGCTTATGTCAAAGCGGTTGCAGTAGGTGGTATTAAAACTTGTTCCGTAATCAAATTCTGTGACACAGACTACCTGCCAGCCGCCTTTGGCTGCTACGTCTGCTTTTATAGCAATTGGTGCAACTGCCGCAGTGCCATTGGTAAAGTAAGACATCTCATCCAACGTCAACAGTGGATTGGGTCTACGAATGTAATTATATTTAAACATGCCCACTTCTGCTGTGCCAGTGATAACTGTCACGGTGACCGGCAGGTTCACATCTAATGGTTCCAATTCCCACCCATATTGATCTTCAACTGGGTGTGTAAACTCACACAGGTATCCGTCGGGTTCGCTGTTCGAACCTAAGGCAAACGCACCGTCAAAGACTTTGATTCCGTCAATTGTCACTATGCCGGCAGCCGAGTCAGTTGTTAGGACTCCTTTAAGTTTAAATAATCGTTGAGTCATTTTTAATACATCCTATTGTCAAATATCACTGCCAGTGTGCTAACACCACTGGATCAGTAATTTCGTGCGGCTTTGGTGTGCCGTGGAATACCAAAATACTAGTATCGTCGCTCATTGTTGTTCCTGTGCCTGGTGCCAGGTATTTTCGTTTTGAAAAATTAAAACCGCCATCAAAACACTGCCACCGCCAACTTTTGACCCAGTTAGTGTTAAAAAATCGGCGCTTTTCTACAGGTATCAGAGCTGACACCAAATCTTGATCTCCGCGATATTGGCCAACAAACTTGTGTATGTCTTGGTCAACTACTGTTTTCCATATGTGTCCATAATCTTCAGTGTTCCACCACATCACACTGGTGTTGGATACTGTGCAGGTGTTTTTCCATAGGTACTTGAAATCTTTCAGTGCCCAAAAATATCGTTGATTCAAATTCCATAACCAATCAATGTTTTTTGTTATCACAATGTCTAGATCAAAATACAGTAGAGGACCCAAATGGTGCTCTGTGTTGAATAGCTGTAGCTTATACCACCAAGATTTTTTTGTGTCTGTAAACCCCCAGTCAATAAGCGAGTGTTTGATCATGTGATCTGGCACTGGCCGATCTGCTTCGGTGTACACATGCAATCTTACCGGGCGACTCAAATGTCTGCACAACATATTGTACAATCTTTCCACGTAGTCCCACGTATATCCATCTCCGTGTATCACACAGGCACAGTCTATGGGATCATTGTTGTCAGGCATCATTTGATATTTACCGTTATGTACACACATAAATATCTTTATGAAAATAGTTATAGTAACCGGCGGGTTTGACCCCATACACTCAGGACACATATCCTATCTCAATCATGCTGATCATCTAGGTGATCATGTGGTTGTTGGACTAAACTCAGATGCGTGGCTCACACGTAAAAAAGGTCGTCCATTCATGACATGGCACGAACGCATGACCGTGCTGGACAATTTGCACATGGTTGGAGCAGTGATCGAGTTTGACGACAGCGACGGCACAGCCTGTGATGCCATACGCAAAGTCAAGGAAAAATACCCCAATGATGAAATTATCTTTGCCAACGGCGGAGATAGAACACCAGACAACATTCCAGAACAGGTGTTTGATGATGTGGAGTTTGTGTTTGGTGTGGGCGGAGACAACAAAGCCAACAGTAGTAGTTGGATCTTGGAAGATTGGAAGAAACCCCGGACTGAGCGGGCTTGGGGATATTATCGTGTGTTGCACGAAGTTGGTGCAACTACCAAACTCAAAGAACTAACTGTGGCTCCTAAAACATGCCTGAGCATGCAACGCCATGAGCATCGTGCAGAATTTTGGTTTGTAGCCGAAGGTGAGGCTGCGGTATATACTCTGAACAATGCCAGCGATCACGAGCTGTTTGGAAATTTTGCAGTGCATGACTACGTTTGGATTGCTAAAAATCAATGGCACATGCTGTGTAACGAAACTGATCAGCCGTTAAAGTTAATTGAGATTCAGTACGGTGACAACTGTGTAGAAGAAGACATCGAACGCCAATGAAGGCCATACCAGTTTACATTGGCTATGATCCAAGAGAAGCCATTGCTTTTCACACCTGCGCCAACTCAATCATAAGACACGCATCAAAGCCCGTGGCCATTGTTCCTGTGGCATTGAACTTGTTTAGTGACTACAAAGAAACACACACAGATGGCAGCAATCACTTTATCTACACACGATTTCTTGTGCCGCACTTGCAAGAATACACAGGCTGGGCAATTTTTATTGACGGCGACATGATTGTACGTGGTGATATCGTAGAGTTGTGGGAATTACAAAATTCATACAAGGATGTAATGGTGGTCAAACATGACTACAAAACACGCATGCCTGTAAAATATCTTGGAGCACGAAACGAAGATTATCCTCGAAAAAATTGGTCAAGTGTTATTTTGTGGAATTGCAACAGCTTTCCCAACAGGCGACTTACTCCAGAGTTTGTCCAACACGCCACAGGTAGTGAGCTCCACCGCTTCTCGTGGCTAGAAGATGATCGTATTGGCGAACTTCCAAAGGAATGGAACTGGCTGCCAGATGAATACGGCGTCAACCGAGATGCCAAGCTATTGCACTACACACTGGGCACACCTTGCTTTCAAGAGTTTGCTGACACCCCACAAGGCGACGAGTGGCATCGTGAACGCATATTAACTGAATATTGTCTGCAAAGAACTAATACACAATCACAATGAAAGCATTTATCATCTATCTTCCAGAACGTGAACACAGCGTTCAACACTCGGTCTACATGCTTGAACAACTGAAATCATATAATATTGATGCTCATCTATTTGAAGGTACTCCGGGAGACCGGGCTGTAAAACTAGCAGCCAAAGCTAAAAAAATATTGTATCCATACAGTATTAAAAATCGTGTCCTGGGCGACAAGGACCTTGAAAGAATAATCCGTCCAGAATTACTTGAAGAATTCAAAAAAAAATATCATTACCAGATAACAGAAAGACAAGCAATCAGTGAGGAACATGTGGGCAAACTAAGTCGTCCCGGAGTAGTAGGATGTTTCTATAGTCACTATTCTTTGTGGCAAAAGTGTGTTGACCTTGATGAGCCTATTATGATTTTTGAAGATGACGTTAAGTTTTATCGAGGATGGAATCCAGTGACATTCAATGGTGTATTGATTTTAAGTTTAGGTAAATCAAGTTTCCTATCAGAACCTCACAAAACTTATTTGGAAAATCCCACAGGAAATCCACAAGCCAGGACATGGAGGAATTTCAGCATGCCGGGTGCAAGCGGATATGCAATCACCCCTAATGCCGCATTGAGATTGATTAAATTCTATAAACCCTATTGGTATCCAGCAGATAATGCTATAAATCAATACCTAACACCTATATACATACACAATTATCTTATGGGAAGAAACACATTGCCAGAAGAAGGCAATGTGTCAATGACTAAAAGCAAAGATTGGAGTATGATGTTAAAAGAAAAAATTATCGACGATGATTACAAAGAATTAGTCATTACTGCATCAACTGGTCGGGTAGAATGAAGGTGGCAAATATTTTAATAACTGACCTAAAGGATCAATGATGTGGGTATTTGCCACACGTTCTCGTTTTTCTAACTGTGTAAGGTTTATTGAATCTTGGATACGCACCGGGGCGTCAAGTCCAGTGTATGTACGCATGGACGAGGATGATCCAGATCTAGAGGCAGTACTAAAATTGCCGTGGCCTTCCAACTTTGAATTAGTTGTTGGACCACAAGCCCGTGTTGGTCAAGCAATGAACGAAATGTTTAACAAGTATCCCAACGAACCATGGTATGGTATACTAGCTGACGACCAGGTTCCCAAAACTCAACACTGGGATCAACGCCTTATAGAAGCAGCCGTGCCGGATCAGATAAGTTATGCCAATGATGTGTATGAAAAACGCATAAGAATATGCCATCCGTGTGTGGGTGGAGATCTTGTAAGGACTGTTGGATTCTTTAGTATTCCGACTGTAAGACACTTTGGCACAGATACATTCTGGGAACAATTACATCATTGTTGCAATAAACACGGCCGACTAAATGACGTTGTGGTAGAGCATGCACATTTTAATTTTGAACAGTCCCCGTTAGACGCAACGTACCAGCGTTCTCAGTCTATTAGACGCGAAGATAAAATTGCGTTTAAAAAATATATGAATGAGAATTTTGAGGCTATTATGCGTCGTATTGAAAACAATCATCCAACTTGGAAAAAAGTTAAAGATAGATCAGGTGGGTGGGTATGAAGGTAGGAATATTTTATAATTCAATCAGCAATCCTGCCAAGTTTTCAAACAAAACAATGTTGATGGACAACTTCAAAGCCGGCGTTGAAAGTCAAGGCGACAAAGTTATTGAATACCGGGGAAATACCTTGCCAGACCAACCATTGGATGCAGGATTTGTATTGGGGTATACACTGGAGGATAATTTTAGAAACAAAATTATCACCAGTTTAAAAGCACAAAAAACTCCACCTGTATTTGTGGACAGCAACATTTTACACTACGCAAGAAAAGAACACGAATGGCATCGCTACAGTCTCAACAGTGTGTATCCAGGCAACGGTGAGTATTTTTTTCAAGACATAGATCGCAACAAGTGGACAACATACAGCCAATGGCACGGGGTAGAACTCCAGCCCTGGAGAGAAGGCGAGCGTGGCCATCACATATTAATCTTGTGCCAGCGTCCCAAAGGCTGGAACATGTTTGGCAACGACCAAGACTCTTGGCTAGATAAAACCATTGCCAAGATTCGTAAAATTGAACCCAAACGTCCCATTGTTGTACGTATGCATCCAGGCGACGGATCGCGATTTAAACAGATTGAAAAAATACAAAAACGCTACGGCAAACGTATTGGGATATCTGACAAAGACAATATAAAAGAAGATTTGATCAACTGCTGGTGCACGGTTGGATACAACTCAACTCCCAACGTGGTTGCTGCCATTGAAGGAGTTCCTGGCTACATTGAAGATTCCAGGCACAGTTGGGCGGCCAATGTGGCATTCACGGACATAAGTCAAATACTAAATCCGCCCATGCCCGATCGATCAGAGTGGATACACAAAATTGCCAACATACACTGGAGCAACGAGGAAGTAAGAACTGGAAAACTATGGAGCGCAATTAAGAACTATATTTCCGCTTCTCGTTAACAAAGATTGCCAGTTCTTTCCTGGTGCCTTTGGCAGTCCAGATGCAACTGCTGTCACGCATATCCCAATCGATGTAACTGATTGGAAGTTGTCCAAAATTATACTTTGGTACAATGGGATCTAATAGATCTTGATCCAGCCCCCAGTACACATAGTCCTGCGTGATGTAAGAATTTAATTGATCAGCATACTCTTGTAGAAACTGTCGTGTAGGATCAGTTGCATTCAAGAACAGGCCACCAGCTAAAAATCTTGCTTTTTTCCCTGTTATTCTGTGTATGAAAAAATCATGTGCTGTTCCTAAATCTGGAATAGATTTTCTAACCACAGCATCTACGTCAATGCACAACGCTGGTGTTGACTGAAACAACTGTGCTAGTCTAACAAATCTCGCACAGGCAAAATATGTTTTTTGCATACGTTCCTGTATGTCAGCATCTCGGCCTTTGCCCATGGCCGTTAATGTGCGATCATATTGAGATTTAAAAGGCTCTGTGGTTGGCGCACGGTTCCATTTGTCGACAGCCGGTTGAAACAAATCTATTGGTACATGTTCATATGTCATAGATACATTGGCACTGGTATTGCAAAATGCAATCTGTTGCTCTGTGGGATTGAACACATGCATGTGAATCCCCATGTCGGTGTTTTGTTGTATGCTGTGTATGAATTCTTGTCCAAATTCATCAAAGTATTTTTGGTCGCAGGCTGCGTAGATAAAAAACTTTTGTTGTGTGCAAGTTCCTTGTAGGGATGGTATAATCATGGTTAAATATTTAATGGATAATTTATGAGAGTGAGTATTTTTGATCAATATGGTGCGCTTAACAGCCCGCCGGTGTTTGCGGCTGTTCGTGCAGGACTTGACAGCGTAGGTATTGAACACAACAGTATGGACACATCTGCTGACGTTGCTGTTATTTGGAGTCAACTGTGGCACGGTCGCATGAAGTACAATCGAGGTGTCTGGGAAACATTCCGTAACTGCAACAAACCTGTTATTGTAGTTGAAGTAGGAATGTTACGACGTGGCAGCACATGGAAATTGGGCGTTAACGGAACTGGGCAAAATGCCTACTACGGGCGAGATTTAATTCCTGGACGTGCGGCACAGCTCAGACTAGAAGCAAAACCCTGGACCAACTCTGGCCTCAACATTGTGATTGCTGCGCAACGGTCAGACTCTGAGCAGTGGGCCGGACAGCCGCCCACTGCGGCCTGGCTAACTGAAACTGCCATGACCATTAGAAAACATACCGATCGACCCATTGTAGTAAGGCCGCATCCAAGACAGCGTATCAGTGATATTCCCGGTTGTGTTATCGAAATGCCCAGGCCTGTACAAGGAACATACGATAATTTTGATTATGAACAGTGTTTGTCAACCGCCTGGGCAGTGATCAATCACAACAGTGGCCCAGGACCACAGGCTGTATTAAATGGTGTTCCTGCATTTGTACACAGCAGTAGCCTGGCCTCAGCAGTTGGCAACGCAGATTTATCTGCAATCAATGATCCAGTCAGACCAGATCGAGCAGAGTGGCTGGAAAAATTAGCATGTACTGAATGGTATCTCAATGAGATTGCTGCCGGGTTGCCACTCAAACGATTACTGTTGTCCTAACCAAGACAAACTTTTATCAATCCAGGCCAGCACAAGGTCTTGTTGTCTGACGTGGCCGTGACGTTGCACACTGGCCGCAGCCGTTTCGGGCAATAGATTTTTTTCTGCCAGTTCGTACCAGGTAGTGGTTTTTGGATCCATTGGAGCATGCTCACTCTTATAAGCAATTACATGTATAAAATCGTCGTTGGGTTTTTTTAAAAAGAATCCAGATTTACAATCCCATCCATTGACAGCCAACATGTGCATCAAACTCACCACAGTGTGATGATAATAACAGCCACTGGGTTGCACAAACGACAACTGACGTATGTCCATGTTTGTGGTCTGTGGTACTGCCATTATCAACATGCCGCCATCCTCAGCAATGCAATTCCATTTGGCCAGGGTCGTCAATGGATTAATACAATATTGAAAAGCGTCGTGACACCACAGCACATCAAATTTTGATTTTTTAGACATCTTTTCTGTGTTTTCAAAATCTAATATATTGTACGCAATGTTAGAATATTTCCTGACAACTGCTGGTGCAGATGCTTGATCAACACCGGTACACTTGATATTCAACGGAACAATTTCATCGCCTCTGGTGGTTCTAGTTGCCCACCATTCCAAGTCTAACCCAGTCCCGCAACCAAGGTCAACCAAGGTCCCAATGCTTTCCATAAAGTCGTCATACTCAAACAATGTGTTGAGTGTTTGCAAACTGTGTGCATGACTTTCGTCGTGATTTCTAAATGTCATAATTGTATATCTTCCATACCGGCGGCTCTCAGTCTTACCACATGTCCCAACATGAAGTTTTTACTTTCCATCGCTTTCATGATACCCAAAAAACGATTGCGTAATAGCGCAACTTCGTTGATGATGGTTTCAAAATCGATCACTTCATCTTCACCGTCCACATACTTTTCAGCGTCTCGGCTGGTCAGTGCCCGAGCATATCCTTCTAGATACTTTTGAAAATGTCTACGTCGAATCTTGCGCAGTTGAATATTTAAGTAGTTTAACACTGCTTCAATTTCTTGTAGTTGGTTGAACCGATGTTCGGTGATGCCCGGTAGTGCTGTGATATTTCGTTCAACCATGCCGCCAATGGCACAGTCGCGCCTGGCGGCCACCAGTTCATTTTCGTAGTATGCAATAAAATCTGGAATTTCTCCAAGATCAGCGGTGACGCGATTATACCACATATGTTATGTCCCGTACACAGTCATTTAACCATCCAGTCAATAAAGGACTGGGGTAATACAGTTGACGGCAATATGTTTCTACGTTTTGAAAATTCATTCACATACTCATTTAGATTACAGCGTTGCAGTTCAGTTGGGTCAGCTGCAATCGAATTGACAATTACAGACTTTAGACTCTCTGGCAACTGATCCACTGACTGTAGAATGTGGTCTTTACTGACAGGATCTAACACACTGATTGATAAAAAATCTGGGTCATTGCATGGGTAGTATCGCACTGTGGCATCTTCTGCATACTGTGCAAATTCAGCAAGGCCGTGGATGGTAAGATTACTTACAACACTGGCAAAACTATAAGATATTGCCAAGTCTCTAAGAATTTGAATATTTTCAGAGAAACGTTTCCAGGTATTGCCGTAACGCACAAATTCATAAAGTTGGTCAGTGGTTTCTGCGCTGATACCAATTTCAATTTGCTGTGCGGGCAACTTGTTGAGTTCCTGCACAAGCCGGCTACTATTAACCCCCAGTCCTGACTGTATTATCACTTTGATATGCGACGGAATTGACTTTACCAACTCTGCCAAGCCAAGATAAAGAAAAGGTTCGCCGCCGGTTATTATCACCTGACGAATAGTACTTGCCAGCAGTATACTGCGTATTTCGCTCAACAGATGCTGGGTCGCATCAGATTTGTTTAGAGCTTTTTGACTAACCTTCAGCAGAATACAATCAACGTTATTAAGTTTAAATCGATCGTCGCCAGTGTCTACTGAATGATATGTACCGTTGTCTAACAGGTCACGCAACCAGGCAGAACTGTATTGTTTACAACAGTACACACAGGTCATGTTGCAGTCATTTCCAACAATTATGTTCAGTTCTGTGGGACTTGCCTGTATGTCAGTTTCAACTACAACATCACTTTTAAAAACTAACCTGCGACTGGATTTTCCTTGACTTTCCGGCTGCCAACATGCTGTGTTACAACTGGCCACTGGCTGATTCTGTAACATCATTGTTCTTTCCTGCTGAAGATGAGGTGTGTTGAACAACTGCCCAGGATTCTGCTCAAGCCATGTCATATCGACTGTCACAGGATCGGCAGAGCAACAGCTTAATGTCTGCCGCTTTGCTAGATCAACAGACAACCACCAAAATTTTTGACTACAGTAAAAATTTCCATTGGTGGGTGTCATTACACTTAGTCTTCGTATTCGGAATCTAAATCATCTTCGTCTTCGTACTCTTCCTCTTCGGGTTCGTCGTCTAGGTCTCGAATGTACGAAGCTAGGGCTGTCTTGACATCACTGTCACCCTTGAAGGCAGCTCGAATGTCATCGGGCACACAGTCGTTATCCACCAAGACAGATACCAACACTTCGGCGGCTTCGTTGCGATCCACGTCGTGGACATATCTCTTAAGTTCGCCCCAAATTTCACTTGCTAAATCTACTGTCATTTTTACTCCTCTACGGTTATTTCGTCTGACACTGTTTTTTCCTCTTTCTGGTTAGCAAAGTCTGCCATCAGCTTGTCTAAACAGCCGTTTTCATTTGCTTCCCATTTTTTACGGAACTGCTTGATTATTTCGCCATCGCTTGTGGTGAACACCAAGCTATTGCCTTCTTTCTTGAGAAGGCCTTTCTTTTCTGCCAAGTCAACTAAACCCGAGTGCGGGCTCATGCCAGTTGCGTAAGGAATCTTGACCTGCATACCTTCAAACGGCTTGGCATAGCGTGTCTTCATCACTTTGCAACCGGCACGAATACCATTGACTTCGCTCACCTTGTTGCCATCCTCATCTTCTTTCAGCTTCATTTTCTTCATGGCAACCACAATACTGGATGCATAGATGAAGCCTTGTCCACCGCTGATCTTGTCATCGGGATCAAACATGTCTTGACTGGCGTAGGTGTGGTTGGTTGCCACCAGTCCAACGTTGTGACTACCAAACATGTTCACACAGTTACGCACTAAGGCTGTGAGTGCTTTGGGTTTACGTCCCATGTCTCCCTTCATGTCTCCGGCTTCGAACTGGTTAACGTCAGTGGGTGTCAATAACATGCCCAGTGAGTCAATGACCCACAACACCTTCATGCGTTCTTCATCCGGCAAGGCTTTGTAATCAATCATGAATGTAGAAATTGCTTTGGCTACATCGTCAATCATACTCATATTGAGTTTGAGTAACTTGCCGGGATCTGTGTCTACGCCCAATGCGTGTAACCAGGATTCGTCCAGTGCATTTTCTGTGTCAACTAAAATAACAAAGATGCCCTGTTCTTGTGCGTTCTTTACAATGTTGCCACTACAGATGTAACTTTTGCCTGCACCAGACTCGCCAGCAAACACAGTGACCTTGCCTAGGGGAATACCTTTGTTAAAGTCTCCAGAGATAAGATAGTTTAAGGCATAGTTGCCTGTGCCGATCCAGTCGGTGGGATCGTTGAATCCGATACTCAAGCCTTGAATGCTTTTAGTAATGTCCTTGCGGAACTTTGATATGTCAAATGGTTTTGCCATATATTTCCTTTAAATATTTGTTTTTAATTATGAGAATGCACAAGGAAGAGCATTCCTTGTGCATGTACTACATTACTTTTGCTGACGTGCGCGGATCATGGCCAAAATATCTTCGGCTTTCTGAGTAGGAGCTTTTGGTGTTTCCACTGGTGCAGACACTGGTGCAGTGGCCATGGGTGCGTCGTCTTCATCAAAGTCCGACACAGGCGCAGGCACTGCCTTTGGCACAGCAACACTGGCCGGTGCAGAATCGGCGCTGCCGGCCGGTGCAGACACCCCTGCTGGACGGAAGTAAGAACCCCAACGTGCTGTGTCGTAGGCTTGACCATCCACACTTGCTTCAAACATTTCTTTGATCACTTTGATCGCTGCTTCGTCTGGCTTCTTGGGCAAGAATGTGCTGAGATCAAAAAGACCGTGTGCTTCCACTGCTGCCTGTTCCACTTCTGTTAGCGCACTCTCTTTACGTGCCCACTTTGAAGTGTTGTAGTCAGCAAAGCCGCCTTTTTGTGTTTTTGTAATGCGGAAGTCCAGGCCACGTAGTGTGTCTGTTGGCAATTCTTCCAATTCTGGATCCATCAATGCACCTTTGATAATGGTAAACAGTTGTGGACCAATGATAAATCTACGAATGGGATTCTCTGGAGTTTTGTCGTCGCCAATGGGATTCTCACGCACAAAGCCTTGGAAAATGTAACTGCGTTTTTTCCAGTACTTACGACCCATGTCTTCTAGACTCTTGTCCTTGAACCAGCCACGCACTTCAGTAAGTACTGGGCAAGTCTCTTGCCACATTTCCATACAGGGAATTTGTACGTACACTTGTTTTGATTCCATTTCACCTTTGATGCCATTGAATGGCAAACGAATCATTGCTCGTTCTTGCCAAAAGAATGTGTTCTTGGAATTGCCGTCTGGGAGGAAACGGAGTGTTGTGGATGCGCCCTCTTCCATGTTCCAGTGTGGATAAATTGCGTTATCGCCACCAGTGGATGCGCCACCTTTGTTGTTGCCTTCTGAGGCTGCGAGACGTGCTCGGATTTCTGCTAATGATGCCATTTTAAGTTGCCTTTCTAAGTGTTATAAAATGTTTTCTAAGTTGCCTGTGATGCTGATGAAAAAAGCGTGTCACTGTTGTAGTGTACACGCTTTTGTTGTCAGTGTCAATGATATTTATGACGCATTTGCTCTAATGATTATTTTATGATCTAATCATTCCAGAAAGTTGACGCAACCGGTGTAGCACATCTTCTTCTACATCGTCGAACTTTTGTAATTTGCCAGAGTGTCCGTATTGGCCTTGTAACGATGCAGTTTCTTCCAATGGTGGGTTGCCGGTTGTCACTGCAATCTCTTCGCCCATGCCAGCCAATGATTGTTCAACCTGTTTGACCCAACCACTGACATCACTGCTACCAATTTCCTCTACGTCGCCCACAAAGTCTGCAACTTCGTCAATGGCGGCTGTTACTTTTTCTGGACCGTACTTGCTCAACAAATCCGAACGTTGCATTAAAATTCTACGTGTGATAGCACTGGCCACCGGACTGTCTTCCATGCCTTCTATCACATTTGGCTGAGAGTGTTGCATTCCTGACAATTCGCGCAAACGGCCAATTGTATCTTCTTCACCTTCGTACATGCCGCACTCCATCAAACCGTGTTCAGGGCAATGCTCACCTTCAGCAGTGTAGTTACATGATCCGTCTGTTTCTTCGCCAAATGCATCTTGTGCGGCGCTGCCTAGTTTGGCACCGGTGGCACCGCCAAGCACTGCTCCAAGCATGCCATCTTGCAACAACTTGTTGTTCATACCACCATCAACTGAATATTCTTCGTCATCCTCTTCGGCCACTGGCGGTGCAGGTGGTTCTGCCGTAACAGCAGGTGCTGCTGGAGCAACAGTCTGTGGAGCCAACTGCGTTGATTTGAGTGCATCTAGTACTGTGTCAAAATCATCAAATCCTTTGTCGGCCATGTCTTTAATACGTGCAATAACCAGGCTACGGCAATCAGCGTCAGGATCTTGTTCGGCCAAATCTTGCAGTTGATCAAACAGGATATCGTCTCCAACCAAACTGTACAGTTGTTCGGTTGCGTTGATTGCATCTGCGCCCACCGGAAATTCTTGTGACAGCAGTGCAATAAGTTCTTGCTGTTCTTCCGGTGTGTCAGGTGTTGCCCAGGTGCCTTCCAGCAGGTTGTTGGCCCAGGCTTCAAATATGTTTGCTTCTTTCATTGCAGTTCCTTGTTGTTGTATACGGGCCAAGATAGGCAAGGCCTGTTCGATTCGTGAGTCAATTGTTTCTTGTACAAATAGCGTTTTGATATCTTCAATGATCACATCTTGTTCGGTTATGTCAGCCGGATTCCAACTTTCAAAATAGGTGTTGTATCCACGAGCAGATGACAATCCTTTGAGGGTGCGACTCATAACAGAGTAGTACTGATTGGTTTCCGTTACCAAGTTGGCAGTATCGCCTTCAAACACACGACCATGACTGGCTCTGCGAAAACGACTCAGTACATTGAGTTCTTCCACCATGTTGGCAATGTGCTGTCCACGCATGTCGTAGGGTCTACCGCCTTGACGCACATGTTCTACCATGGCACGGCCGCCGGCCAAGTTACGGAATGGTAGTTTATAGCGTTCACCTTCGGCTGTTTCTAAGAACAGACTTTCAACTTGACGGAAACGTGCTTCATTCACTCCCATTGGACGTTTGTGACGTATCATTAGTCTGACACTATCCGGGTCGCCATTCCAACTCACATTTTTTGTGCCATTCCAACTTTCGTATAGGCCTTCTTTGAGTGCGGCCTGTCCTTGCATACTGTACTTGAGTCTGTTGATATTTTGACTGCCAAAAGTCATGAAATTCTTTGTGGCAAAGTTTTTAAGTTGATGCTGGAACTCATACCACTCTGTTTTATCTTCACTGTCCATTCCGCGTCCCACATTGTCGCCGCTGAACAATTCTAAATTTTTATTATCTCCCAGCATAACAACCACAGTACCATAGTTGGTGCCACCAGAACTGACAAATTCAAAACTGTAAATTTCAGCGTCTTCGGCTGAAGGTGCAGCCTTGCCACTGCTGTCTAGCATTTCTGGGTCAAAGCCACGTGTGACCAGTAGGTCAAAAAGTTGTCGTCCGGGAGTATTCTGTGCCATAGTGTTCTATTTATCTGAGTTCGGTATTAACGTAATGTGGCAAAAAACGGCATGGGTTCTATCATGGTGTCGCCAAAATCACGCATCTGCGAGTCCATTTCTGTGTGATAGTTCTGTAACAACTGCATCATACGTATGGCCAACAGTGTGCCCATTACCAAGTCGTCTGTTTCACCGGGTTTGGCAGCGTAACTTGTTCCATGTGCCACAAACGTTTTGAGTTCTGATATCAGCGGCGCACTATTGACAGTCATTTTTTTACTTTCCACTAGAATTTTTAACTTGCTACAGGCTGACAGTTTACTTTTGTGTGTGGTGTTGAAGCCTTTTCTAATTCTACGGCTGCCGCCGGCCACAGAGTTATCGCTTAGGAAGTAGCCTTCGATGTTTTCTTCACCAAACTCTGCAATAGAGATCAGCGCGGCTTCGCCAATGGTGTTGTTTTCTACCGAGTAATAAATGCTCTTAGAATCTTTTACAGTTTCATTGATGTGTTTGCACACATCGGCTAGGATGCGTATCTGTGCCGGAATAGTTGTTCGATTATGTCTCCATTCTGCTACTTGTATAGTGGTGTTGGCTTCAAACACCTGTATGGCCGCCGGATCGCCGCCGGTGCCTAAACTTGGATCTAGCGCCACCACATATAATTTGCCCGGTTCGGGTTCTTTGTACCATCGCACTTGCCCGGTTCTATACAAGGGCTCCTGTTGACCTATCATCTCAACCAATATAGCCGGGGCAATTAGTGTCTCATCATTGATAATAAACTCACAGCCAATTTCTCGACGGAAACGATCAGTGCCCAACTGTGCTTCCATGCTGGCGCCCCAGGCTTCATCGCGATCCGGGTGTTCTTGCCAAAAACTACGGAATGCTTTGAATCCGTTGATGCCTAAAGGCGTTGGATTGCCATACTCGTCTTCACACTTGTTGGCGCTTTTCCACAGCAGAGCAAACTGGTCTTCGTCACTGTTAGGGGTGCTTGTGATAATGGCCTTACCACCAGTTGCCAGTGTAGGGCTAATAGACGTCCAAAACTCTTTGGCAATGGTGGGTCGAACAAACGCAAACTCGTCTGCGTATAAGAGTGATATACTCATACCACGACCGGTTGTTTCTGTGGTTGTGGCAGATATGATGCGACTGCCGTTTTCAAAGTCTATCGAGCCTTTGTTGTAACTGGTAACGCCGGCTCTGATATGGTCAGGACTCAACTCATAAGCAAATCTTATACGTTGCATAATCTCCTGGGCACCTGTGTACTTGTGTGCGGCAATTAGAATTGTGCTATCTGGAACAAACATTGCATACCATAACAGGTAACCAGCGGCACTGGTACTTTTACCCGTTTGTCGAGGCATCATTGAGATAGAGAAACGGAAGTTGTGATACACATTGATCAATCGTGCTTGGTACTCAAACGCATGGTACAGCATCTTGCCTTGTGTGGGATGTTGTATGTAAAAGAAATGATCCAGGAAGTATGCAGGACCTGTAGCAGGGTCTGCGCAGTCCATAAATTCTGTTATTTCGGATTCTGTAAATGCCTGGCGTCGATGCGGTGCTTTGATCAGTACGCCTTCTAAACTTTTAGCCATGCAGATCCCTTAATATTTTTTCAACAAACATGCTGTGTGTTTTAGTACCACAGTGCATGTTGTCTCTAGCAACATTTGTTGGATCTGTTGCCAAACGTCCTGTCATTTCTGTATCTTGCAAGTAACACATGAATCTGATGTTTAATTTTTTGCAAATCATTTCAATTGCCATTATATTTTTAATCCGGTTAAGTTCTGAATTTGAATCATTTACAAACCAGTGTTTAAGATAGTTATTGTTGGATATATCGTCGTGTGATGTAACGGTTAACTCCTCGGTGTCACTTGTGATTAATTCTAGCCGACTCGAGCTTGGAGCCAACATGACCACCAGGGCTGGGCGGAGATTTGGAATCCAATATCGAGACATCCTAAACAACGTGTCGCAGGACCACCCACCCCAAGCTATGTTATGCACAGGCAGTGCTAATTTTTCCCCGAGAATGTAGGGCCAAGTTTCGTTTTCTCGAAGTCCTACACCAATGGTAAAACTGTCGCCCAGTGCCACGATATTTTTAACCGACGAATCAAAATCTTTTCCTCGAAATCCTTGGCTGTTTATAGCATAAGTTATTGGTGTATTTTTAGTCCATCCTTTTTCATCAGCAATAGCAACAAACCCTGGATCTCTAAGATTTTCATTGTATTTTTCTTTTGAATCGGTAGGCATCCATTCTAATGACTGACCTGCCCAGAATTGTGCAGTGTGGTAAGGCGGAACATTTACAATATCAAACATATAAATCTTTTATCATTACGGAATTATATCTTTTAATACACGGAACCGAGGATGTGCATGTATTTGTTTACACAGCTGATCTGCCACCTGTTGATGATTAAGCGGACCCGAATGATCTAAATCTCTTGACAAGCCGTTGACTGGATTTCTGAAATCTTCAACATCAATTACAAAAAGTGGGATATCAAGTTGGTGACACAGATGTTGTATTGCCAATTCATTTCGTTGTTGGTCTACAGTGCTGTTAATGTCAGTGAACCACCAATTGCGAAACGCAGACTGAGTTGTTATTTGTTTCCACTGCGGAGACATAACATTGCTTACGTTGTCTTGATTTATTATTTCAAATCTTTCTTTAAATGTTGTTTGCAATACTACCAAATGAGGTTTTAACACAGGCAACCAATACTGTGCAAGCCTAAACATCAATCCATTTGATGCACCCAGTACTCCAAAATTGTCAACCGGTAATTTTATTTGGAGTCCAAGATAGTAGTGATATAACTCATAGGCAGGTAACCCAATGCCAGTGGTAAAACTACAGCCAAACACAGCGATACCTCGGGTGTCAACATTGATTTCTCTCGACCTGAATCCTTGTGAATTAAACTCGTAGGTTAATTTGGTTCTTGGATGGTCTGAATCAATCCAGCCATTTGATCCCAGCAACCTTAATGTGTCTAAACTGTTTAAATTTGCAGTAAATCTTTCTTCACTGTCGCTACTGCACCAGTTTAAAGTTTTGCCGGCATACTGTTGCTGAACGTGACTTGGCGTATTTTCAAACATCTGCCAACTCCGGCCATAATTTAGCAAACTCACCGGCTTTGTCTGGGTGATACTGTGTTTCAATTTCTGCAATGTGTTGTTGAAATTTTTGTTCTATTCCAGGCGTTGCCGCGTTAACTGCACGATAGGTAGCCAAGGCATTGTCAAAGAACATTTTTTCAGCCGGCGTTGCCAATCCTGTAGCATAGAAGCGTTCAATTTCTGCAGCAGCCAACTGTGCCACCTCTGGTCCATGCAAGAACGGATCTAAGTAGTCGGGTTGGAACAGGTTCTGCCACAACACTGTGGTTCCAGTTTGCTCGGCAAATTCTCTCAGTTCACAGATGCGTGTGGCATTGTATATGTTGTACACTGCATGTATACCTCCCCAGTGCCCTTGTGTGGTCATTAGATTTTTAACCAGGGCAAGATTGTGTTGGATTTCTTTCCATTCAGCACCGTGACGCACATATTCTAATCGGTCACCAATGTTGTCAAAGCTCATGCTCCAGCCAACACGATTTCGCGTTGCCAGTTTTTGGAATATTTTATTGTTTTCAAGATCACCAGTTAGGTTGGTAATTAGTGTGACAATTGCATCTTTGGGTATTACATCCAGTAGTCTGTTGTTTTCTGGTAACAGCAAGGGCTCGCCGCCTACCAATGCCACTTCGTGTATGTGTTCATGATGTGCTTCGATAAAATCACACACCTGATCGTAATAAGGACGAGAACCTGATTTGACTGGAATGCCTTTTAATGATGCCCACTTTGAACTGCAATATTCCATGCAGTAGTTACAACTTAGATTGCAAGTGGTGTTCCAGCGAATGTCTATAATGACAGGATAGTGATATTGCGTACCAGCAGTGGAGTAATCAAAGTTGAGATTTACATTGTTATGCCAGTCTCTTTCTGACCGGCCACCATGTCGTTCTGCTTGCACACAGTTTGAACAGTACCGGTGTGGTTTTCCTTGTGCAATGCTGCTGCGAATTTCTTGTAACAGATCTCCGTTGAGAATTTCAATTATGTTGTTGGTGTTTAGGTTGCCCAGCATGTTGGGATCACCTGCACAACAGGTTTTAACATCGCCACGTGGGTTTATATGGAGGCCGCGCCAGGGAGCGGCACAATAGAATTTATCAGTCATCCTGTATTTACAGGAGTATCATTGGCACCAACTTGTTTTGGCCTCTCCGTAGTACTCACGGGCAAATCCATTGGCAATCAACATGCCACGTAGGCTTTGTCCGTTTAGCAACACATCGCCCAGCACACGGCCACCATACTTGTCCCAGTCCATGAGTACAATTTGACGCTTTTGCGAGTTAGCAATTGCTTGCTTGGTAAATGCTGTGGCTGCCTCACCACGCTGTGCTTCACTGGGGCATTGTGCTCTAAATCCTTTTTCTGGAGTGTCCACACCGTACACACGAATACTGAGTTCTGGCTTGAGTGGCGCAGGCAACCATGTGGCTTGTATGCCCACTGTATCTCCGTCGATCACTCTAGTGATCACAGCGTCATATGTAACGCCGGGTTTTTGTTTGGGTTGTGCCATGACCAAGCAAGGCACAATAAGAAGGATTAGTAATAGTTTTTTCATTAGGTATTTATTAAGTGTAATACACAATTTCACCTGTGGTGGGATTGTAGGCCAATTGCAAAAATCCTGCAGGCAATCCTGCGCTGCCGCCATTGGTAATTCCAGCCGCAATTTGTGTTAGTGCGCCAGAACTATTGCCAATAAACACTTGATCCGTGCTTTGATCAACCACCAGCTCACCAGGTCTAGCATTGCCGTTGTAGTTTTCTATTGTTACTTGTGCGTTGTCTTTCATTACAGCTCGGCTAATACCTGTAATATCGTCATATGGTGGTGGTGGATTGGCCATTATCGTGGGTATCCTTTAAATGCCTTTACAGGACTTTGTGTGTCTACTAGGTCTGGCTCGTCGCTGGTTGTAGTAGATACCAGTTGTTTGCCGCCGGGTGTTTTGGTCATAGACAATGCTGTATCAATCACTTGTTCAATGCCAGCGTTCGTACCGGCCACCACTGCATGTTCACCAAAAGCAGTTTCAGCTGACCATTCTGGCATGAATGGGTTTACATCGTCTTTTGCGGCATCGCTACGTGCTCGCGCCAAGGCCACACCCATTCTATAAGTGGCATACGGGTCAGATGAACTCAACCCGGGCAGAGTATAGGTATACCGCATTGGACTCTTGGTCTCAGGCGGCAGTTCACGTTGCTCTGTGATAAATTCGCGGGCTCTCATCTAGGATATCCTTTGAAACCTGTAACTGGACTGCGTTTGTTGGTTGACGCTAGTTCTTGACTACGCAGATCGCCGCGATTGAGGTCTTCGTGGTCTGATCCCACTGCCTTGAATGCTTTTTCCAACATGCGTTGTTCAACATCAGTGTAGGGCATGGCCAAGTTGTAGCGCCCGGCCCAGGATTCATTATCTATGTCAGGCACAAATGTACCGTCAGTGGCAGCAGCAGCCATCATGACTCGATTGAGTTCGTATGCTCTGTCAGCTAGATCTGCATCTCTGAACTTGTTAAGTCCTACTGTGGCTTGACTTCGTCGTTTGCCAATCTTGCCAATGTGTTTCTCAATGAGAAACTCATGCGCTCGCATTTTTAGTTTCCTGCGGCGTTGTATACACCCGATTGTGCAGAACTTGCTGTACCCAATGCTGTAGCAGTTACATTAGCACCGGCAAGGATAAGTCTATTGCCAGCACCAACATAAACTTCTTGTACAGTGCCTGATGGAACAGAAACCACGTTGGCATACAAGTTACCCTCAGCGGTGGCTGTGCCCAATGCTGTGGCAAAAACTTGATATGTGACATCTGCGCTGTTGGCAGCAATAGAGGCTTTGTCTGTGGTCCATACAATATTGCCTGCGGAGTTGATTACTTGAATAGGCATAGGTTACTTTCCAAATGTTCGGTACAAGTTCAACAAGTTCTGTTCAACTTTTGCACTTTGTTCCATACTGACTTGTCTACGCAATTGACTTGCCAGCACTGGTGTAGTGGCCTGACCTGTTGATTTGGGACCATTCAATCCACCTGAATATTGCATTGCATTGTCATTGGTTTCAGTGTTGCTGGGCCAGTTTGGATTGTTTTCGTCAATCATGTCGCAGCCGCAGGGTGATGAACCACATGAACTGCATGAACCGGATTGCTGACTCATGCCGGCCATTTGTAGCAACTCTGCTAGACGATCAGCATCTTCGCCATCGGCATTAACAGTGATGTTTTTACGATCTTCACCGTGTTCAGAATCTTGACTCATGTTCACAGTGACGCTCATGCCTTCTGTGATTAGAGTTTCTAGTTGTGCATCCAGTGTTTCGTAAACACTGCCACCGAACTTGAACTTGCCCTTGGATTTTTTAGGAGCATCTTCTTTTTCGTTATCTTTCTTTTCATCATGCTCAATGTCTTTGGCTACTTTTTTACCAGCTCGTTCGGCCTTATCATCTTCAGCACCACGCTTCTTGCCATGAATGCCATCTTTCTTCTTTTCATCATACTCAATATCTTTGGCCACTCGCTTGCCGGCTTTTTCAGCATGGTTGTCTTTCTTGGTAGTAGACTCTGCTTCTCTAACTTGTGCATCGCCTGGCTGTTGATTTTTAATCATTGTCATTGCCGCATACAGAACAGATTCTAAACGACTGGCATATCCTTGTGGGAATTCGCCACCGTGCTGTGCTTGCTTTGCTATTGCTCGAATGTCGGCAAGGTCGTTATAAATTTGTTGTGCCTGTCCTTGGTCATGGCCTTCTTCCATGTCGCCTTCTTTGACTTTGCGTTCACCTTTGTGCTTGTATGCTTTGGCAGTGGTGCGCTCTGGTCCTTGTGGTGCGCCCTTTGGACGACCACGTCCACGCTTTTCGATTGTGTTGCCTTCGGCATCAGTTTCTGATCCAACTGAGTTGCCTTGCGGATCAACACGACGTGTTACTTTACGGCCTGTTGCTGTCCACTCTGTGTCGTGCTTGGCACCGTGTGTGACTTCGCCGGTACGTGGAGTGTCAGTGCGTGGCTTCTTGTAGTTTGTGAACGGATTTTTATCATCATCTTCGTCAACACTGCTGGTGTCTGTGAATTCTTTACCACCTACTTTGAACTTGCCGCCCTTTGGTGTCTTGGCCAAAGCGCCAGTGAATGCATTGCCTTCGTCGGCCACTTGTTGTCTGCCGCCCAGTGCATTACGCATGGCTTCGGCAGCAACGTCACCTAACATTTCGTCAACTTCTTTTTTAGCACCAGCAATCTTGTCGGCAAAAGTGATTTTGTCTTTGGGCTCAGCAAGTGCGGCAAATGATTTTTGCTTGGCAGTCATCGGAGCTCCAGCTTCAGGCAGGTTGGGTTCTGTATGTGTTCCTTTTGCAGATTTGATACTGCCCTTGAGGCTGGTGATTTGATCTCTTGATGGCAGACCTTTTCTTGGTCCACGATCTAATATGCTATTCTTGATACCGCTGCGTCCAATACCTTGTCCTCTTAGTAAAGGATCATTGTGGCTAAATTCGCCGCCGCCTTTTAAATTCTTTTCGCCAGGATAGTCGTCTGGTTTTGGATTATAGTAGTCATCGTCGCCATAATCATATTGGTCATAATCACGTGGTTCTTGGGTGTACAATTTATCTTTGTATTTGGGATCACGCCATTTAGCGGCTTCGTCTGTCTTTTGTTCTGGCTTCTTGCCAGTTTGTGGCATGTCCATTTTACGTTGCAAGTCACGGATCATGTCTACGTCGTCACCGTGGCCAACTTTGTTTAATACTGCACTTCCGGCTTTCTTGGCCATGCCGCCAACTTTCTTGACCACATCAACTAGACCTTCGTCTACTTCTTTGTTGTCATACTTGTCATACTTGTTGCGAACAGGATCCAATGACTTGCCTTCGCGGCCGGCCTTGGCCAGGGCCTGCATGCCTTCTTTGCCGTATTTTTCGTAGCCTTTGGCAGCACGGCTCATGTCACGCTCGTTTAATTGTGCGGCTTCTGGCTTGGCAGCAATGCTGTCTAATGTTTTGTTTAGGTTGTGGAAAAAACTCATTTTATTATCCTTTAGGGTTGTAGCCTGTTGCTGGCTTGGGTGGACGCTTGATGTTGGTCATTGGGCTCTTGTTGCCCATTGGTAAACTGTTTGTGGTCACAGCAGGAGGTGTCTTACCACCAGCCACTTTGAAGTCACTGCGATAGGTATTTTTTAACACTGCATGATCTTCTGGAGCAGCCGAATAGTCCTTGTACAAGGCTTTTTGTTCTGCGTTTGGTGCTGGGTAGTCTGTGTTGGTCAACAGGTCTTTGTTTTGTTTTTCAACATCCACAGCCTCTTTGTCATAGTTGTTTTCGTATGGCACAGTCAACATGCACACACGATTTGGATCAATGCCCAACAGCTGAGCAATCTGTCGAATCTGTGGCTCAATTGCTGGGTAACGGAATTCAACATCCATGTGTGTACAACTTTCGTTTTCAATGGCCGGAAAGTCTGCCAACCGAGCCATGACCGGCGTTGTTTTTGGAGCAGTGATACTAACAATGTCAAACTGTTGTAGTTTTTCTTCCAGTGCTTTGATCACGTCCCGAGGAGTATCACCTGCAATTTTGATGCGGTAATTGTATACTCGTTCGTTCTCTGCCAGATATTCTTTGAAATGTTTCATAATCAATCCCTATATGATATTTATGCTTGTTTATTCTTTTGGTCTCTTGTGCCAATGAGTCTATCCAACAAATCATTGCGGCTCAGCACCTGGCCTTCGGCAGTTTCTACAGATTCTGGTTCGTTATCACCTGTGCGTTTTTCTCGGTCCAGATCCAGTTTGGCTTTTTGCAACTGCAACTGAATCATTTTGAGTTTCTTGTTCATCTTGGCTGTTTTAGCAGTAAGTGCATGCCCCAGCATAGCACCTGCTACAGCAAAGATTTCACTGGCATAGCGACTGTCCACCTGCATGCCAAGATCCATAAGGTCATCAAATGTTTCTGTGGCTTTTTGTGCCAGTTCGTCCATGTCGCCATCACTGGCTTCTAGATCACGCACACCGGGTAAGGCAGCGTCAATCTTGTCAATGGCATGGTCAATTTCAGTTATTGCATACTGTGTGGCAGCAATATCCGGCACAGTTTCGTCTGTATCGGCGGTGCTAGACGGTAAGTCGAAGAGGTCTTCTAATTTTTTAGTCATACCATATTTACCGCTTTTGCGGTATAGTGAGGCTTATTTTCCGCCGTTGCGGAACATGTCTTCTTCGGTGATGACACGAAATTTTAGGCCGTTGCGGTTGCACCACTTGGTTGCAGAATCCCATTTGGCATAGTTGATGGCCACTGCCATGCGGTCTCTGTTGCTCATTTTACTTTCAATGATGCTTTGCTTTTTGGGTTTGATTTCAATCACTTCACCGACCAAGATGTTTTGTCGTGTTCTATAGGTGATCAAAAAATCCGGCACATAGATGCTTTGTTTTCCAGTGACCGGATTGCGATAAGGGATCTGTATGCTTTCACTGGCCCACTGCATCACATTGTCGTTGTTGTCCAGGAATCGCATAAAGCTCAATTCCCAACCTGACCTGTAGCGTGGCATGCCTTTGCCCACATACTTGGTAGGATTTTTTACAGTGTAAGGACCTTGTGCAAACTTACTCATGCTCGAATATTTCTTGCCGCATAGTAGTTTGGCTGCACAGGCTGTGAAGTGCCAAGTAAGGTGCTGTTGCTACGCTGATTGTTAAGATAATAAGCAAGAGTTAAGTTTAATTCAGCAAGATTATCAGCAGACTGAATCTGTGCCAACAACGTTAGCACAGGTATGCTTTGTTCGTTTGACACTCTGAACAGTGCTGTGGCAAAATTTTCAGCTGCCACAGTGGTAGTGTATATTGACTTAAAATAACTGAGTACCACATCCCAATCGGCAGCGTCAACAAATTGTTCAAAGCCGTAGAAGTCGTCAAACACTCTCACAGTGAGATCTATGTTATAATTGGTATTGTTAACTGAGCTCATTTTTTCGGCGGCGATTGTTTAGGAAATAACATACTGTTGGCAGAGTTGGCTGCATTGCGCACTTGACCAGGCAAGCTGTTACGCAACACATCTTGTTTAACAATGGCAGCATCCTTGCGGACAATGTCTTTCAGCGGAGTTTTCTTCAATGTTTCATTCACGTTCAGTGCTTTTTGTGTGGCACCAATAACTCCAAACAGGTCGCCTCTTTGTAAATCTTCAAAGATGCCCACACCAGCATCCACCAAGCCGCCTTGTCCCAGCACAGTGGACTGACTACCAGGACGAGATATTGGACTGAGTGTCTGATCATAACTATTGGGATCAGCAAATCCAACCACATTGGTATCTGGACGAACAGCGCCAATGGCACCTGAATAGTATTTTACAGTTTCATACCGTATTGTCACAGTGTGTGTCATAACACCGTTGCTTTGACTGTAGTCATAGGTGTCGTGTCGCCAGTCAGTGATCATGGGGTTTACCAGTACGTAGGCAGCAAACTTGTGCTGGTTAAGTCCGTAAATTTTGATATCACGAAAGAAAGGTGGCTTACCTTCTGGAGCAAATGTTCCGTCCATGTAACTTTCACCCACATAGCCCCAGTCGTTTACAAATCTATCGTTGCTGTAGGTGTCTCGTGTGTTGTAGCCGAAGCCAGCAGGAGTGGTTTGTAAATTACCAGAAGTTCCATTTGTGTTGGGGACGCCTTCGTACTGCTGTGCTGGGTCTTTGTAATAGTAACTGAAGTAGTTGTACCACAGGTTACGAATTAAGTCGCCACCATCGTCGTTGAATGTAATAGTAACAGGTTGATAGTCAATTTTGCTCTGCACCAGTCGCTTACGATTGTACTGGTTCATGGTGTCAACAGATATTTGATAACTGGGCAGATCAATTGTTTTGACTGATAACCCAATACTGGCAGCATCTCCGTTGCCGACCATGTTTTGCAGAAACGGTATTGCTGACGAATTTAAGTTAAAATATGTGTGGTAGTTGAACTTGAATCGAGGAGCAAGTTGGTATCCATTCGTGCGAAAGGTTTTATTGGCGTGGGTGTAATCTCTTAACCCTTCATTGCCGCCAATAAAACCTTTTAGAAAGTCTTGTCCAAAACTCATTTGGCTACTCGGTTGCCAATTTAGGTACCAGGACTGGTCACTGTGCCCAGCGCGGTTCCAACAAGAGTACCTAAGGTACCCACGCCACCTTGATTGCCGTCCTGAGCAGACTGGCTAGCATTGTCGTATGAAATGCTCAGTGCAATGGTCATTGCTTCACTGGTTCCATAGTTAGCGTCACCGTAGTTTACTTCTTTCAAGTAGCAGCCATACAATTCCCATGACTCAAGCACTACCGGAGTCAACGCACCGTTACCGCCGTCAAGTACTTCAAATCGGGTTGTAAATTTATAGTCTGCACCAGCGGCTGCTGACGCCATTTCAAAAAAGTCCAGTTGTTTCTGTAGCTGTGAACCAACAAGTTTCTGTACACTACTCAATGAGTCATCACGCAGGTTACATGAGACATCGCCCCATGAGTGCTTGCCAGCCATTTTAAGAGTGGAGTTATAAATTGGTAAATCAATATTTTCAAATGTCACTGTTGGACGTGTAAAATCAATAACCTGTTTAGTCATCTCGGTTATGTTTGGTGTGCCTGTACCGCTGCCAAAATTTTCAAATGTTACTCGAAAGCGGTATTTTAATTTTGGCATTAGTATGCCGCCGCCCTCTACACCGCCTGTTAAGGGCACTGTCATTCTGTTTAACGATGCTGAACTCATAATTTTTATCCTCTGTTACTGTTATTTATCTTATCTATACCTGAGCAAAAATAGGGACACTAGGTCCCTATTGATTAACCCCCGGCAGCGATTTCCCCGGTATTCTTGATACGAACTGGAATGTATATAAACTCAACAGCTTTTACCGGTTCAATAGCAATATCAACATACAGTTCGTTACGATCTATACGTGCAGGAGTGTTGTTTGACGCATCGCACACTACTAGATAGTCATAGAGACCACGTTTGGCAACCAGGTCAATCATTAGGCCGTCGATTGAGTTCTTGATCTGATTACGAGTGATCTGATCATTTGGTTCAAACAAGTACTGCTTGCCAATGATGTCTAAACGTCCACGGATAAATGCTACCAAACGTGCCACGTTGATGCGGTCCAGTGCTGTGGTATTACTTGTAGTGGTTTTGTTACCAAAGTTAGTAATGCCAACACCGGGAATAAACGTAATTGGATTGATTGCATTTTCATACAGCACATCACGCAATCCCTGGCGCACACCCAGTGACTGGAACTCGCCTGTTGCAGCGTTGATGTAGCCCAACTGCACAGCGTTGTCAATGACACCACGACGTGTTCCGGCTGGTGCAAACCAAGGGAACGACACTTCGTCACTGCGTATGATTGTGCGAATCATCATGTGACTTGGTGCAGTTACCACTGGACTGCCGCTTAGGTCAGTGGTTTGGCAACTTGGGTAGAATACGCCCATGAACTGATTGCCCACTGTTAGCCCGTCGCCGGTGTCTAGGCCTAGGCCGTTGTTGTTACTGGCCCAGGTCAAGATGTCTTGTGGATCTAAACGCAGTGGTGTGTCACCAATGACAAATCCCGTGTTGTTGCGCTCGTTGTTGAGTGCAATCATGTTGGGCATCAGCTCTGGATAGGCAGGTGTTGCCATCAAGTTGAACTGACGCTGTTCTTCACGCACGTCTGTGTTGGTATCAATGCCTGACTTCAGTGCTGCCACAATCATAGCACGTTGTGCTTGACGACCCATGTATGGAGCGCCATTGGCTTTCAAGCCACTGGCTGTTACCCATGCATTGGTCACTGTGGGCAGTATGTCGTCTGGATATGTGTCTGCGTTGAAGTAATCAACTTGGAAACTCTTGACATTATATCCACTGCGTCGTGTGTTAAACAGCAACATGCCCTGTGGATACAGTGCTGGGCTCGGAGCATCTAGGTCCAAGTAATCGCTTGTTAACAAACTGGTAATTGTTGGGAAAGCGCCAGTGATAGGATCTGTGTCACCGTTTGGTGCCCAACGTGCATCGGCAAACAATACACCGTTGTCGGTAGTCTGGTCTGTGTTGTCCAGTGCTACCCACTGATCTACACCGCTGACTGGCTGCCAGCGGTACATCTTTGGATAATTTTCCAAGTCACTTGTGTCAACCCATAAATCACCATACTGCAACGGTGACTCTGACTCGTCAGTTTGTGTGGTAGGTGCTGAAGCACTGATAATTGGGCCTGTGGCATTGGTTGTGCTCAAATCAAAACCGCGTACATCGTTGGTTACATTTTGATAACCTTGCCATTCACCGTTGTCTTGGATCATAATATCCACTTGATCAACAGCACTGTAGTACCATAAACGACCATCTGCTGGATCTTGGTCTGGGGCCGCATCACTTGCAGTGTAGGTAAATGTAGGTGCAGTAACCCAGTTACTCAGTACTAAGCCAGTTGCAACACCCTCCACATACTCATTATGAACTCCACGCACGCTAGTAGTAAAACCAGCTGTGGTAACAGGTGTACCTATTACATTAGTTAATATTATTATACCGCCTGCAGAATGCGTAAACACCACTGCGCCTGCACTGTTGAGAGTTGCACTAACATATGGAATATTGGCAGCACTGACTGCTGCAATAAAATCTTCTACAGTGGTTCCTAGTAGCGTGGCTGTTGCAGTATTAACATTGTTTGTACCAGGTATTGTTCCAAGAATAGTAAAAGTATTGCCGGACACAAACGGACCTGGAGTATTTGTGTTGCCAGTAATTTCAGTTGCACCAGTAGCAAAACGTTCAAATATCGTTATACTAGATGTGTTGTTGCGCAGACTGTTGACCTTGCCATAGGTGCTGCCGGCAGGAATGTTTTTGCCGCCACCACTAGGATCTAATTCGTAGATAGCATTGGATTCGCTGATAAACAACGGACATGCCTGAGTAATAAATGCGCCCAGTATACTACTGTATTTTTTAACCACCAGTTGTGCGCCTTGATTTACGTCAGAAATTTTCTGCCACACACTGCCAGTTGGATGCGGTTCAGTTTGGCCAGAGCCCCAACGTGGAACTGTGTAACTGGGGCTAGGCTGATATGCAGGAGCATAGTATTCGCCCAGTGCAATGCCCAATGCGGTCAACGGAGTTCCAGAAGTATTTGCCAAAGAAATAATTCCGTTACCATCGGCTGTACTACCGTCGTTGGTAGCAGTAGAGTCTGCATACAGATACAGTCTGCCGTTGATGTTGGCTGCATATACACCTTGGATTGCCGCATCATTGATTTGATCAGCAATGCCATCAACAGTGTTGAGTGGACTGGCTTGCACAGTAATGGGTACATCGTTTACAGTAAATGAATTTCCCTGTGTCAGTGTAACCGGTGTTCCTGTACCTGACACAGTGGGCCATGCTGTTTTCCAATCATCGCTGCCAACCAGTACCCATGTGTTGTACAGGTCTGACAATGCAACTGAATTGGTCTGTGCTGATGTTGGGCCGCCACGTTTGTAATAACCTGGGTTAAAAGTACTGGTTGCGGTGATGGCGTAGTTACCAATGCTGCCTACTGTTTGCAATGGAACTGTGGTGCTGGTTTCTAGCTGTGTTGTGCTGGTAATCACAATAGGAGTTTGCACAGTGAACGCACCTGTGGTAATATTCCATTCAAAAATACCCCACTCACTGTTGGTGGTATCCAACCAATAAGTGTTGTTGGTTGGAGCACCTAGTGGGCGTGTTAACGATGCTGTCAGTTCTGTCAAGTCAATGTCAGCACGTTGCACGTACACACGGTTACTGACACCCAGTGCAGAGTATGCAGCCAGCAAGCCGTATTCGTTGAGTTCGTAACCATTAATTGGTGTACCAGCTGTGGTCTTGTAGAAGAATGGATTGCCAAATGTAGCAGCCAAATCTCGCTGACTGGTCATTAAATAAACACGGTTAGCATTTGCTGCCAATGTTCCTGGTGCAACGCCAACTCCGGCGGCACTGGTTTTGTTCTGTGCTGTTGCAATTAAAATATATGGTACTGAATTGGTAGCAGCAGGGATATATTGACTTTCGTCAATGATCGTTACTTCTACGCCTGGGGATACTAATGCCATGGTTAAATCCTTTTTCTAAGTTACCAATATTTAGCACCTATGCAGAAAAACTGCGATCATTACGCCCTTTGCCAAAGGTTTTCATACTAAATACACCATGGAAAGACCTTTATGTCCTGCTTGCAATCAAAGATTGTGTGCTGTCAACTACTACCGTGATGGCGTGCCACACTATAGAAGAAGATGTGAATACTGTATTAAGAAACAGCGTCGTATTAAGCCGCCTGTGGCACGGTGGCAATCGGCTGGATATAAGAAAAAAGCCATATGTGATAGATGTGGCTTTAAATCAAAGTATTCGGCTCAGACTCTAGTGTATCATGTTGATGGTAACTTACACAACGCCAGCATCAACAATCTAAAAACTGTGTGTCAAAACTGTGTTGTAGAAATCAAAAAGTCTGGGTCAACTTGGACTCCAGGAGATTTGTTGCCAGACCTATAACTTGTGCATACAAGTCATCAAAACTACTATTATTGTCAAGTACAGCATCAAACTTGGTACCAATCCAGGCTGTTTCGCTTGGGTGAATCTTTAGTTTTTCCAGTTGTTGTCGGCTCAATGACCATGTTGCATTTCCATCAGGCCCGCGATTTGCACTGAGTGCTGCTTCATACCAGTCAGGTTCAGGACCACGCACAATGCGCACCACAATGCCACCAGCTGCCTTGATTGATTGAATTTCGTTAGGGAAACGACAATCACTAATGACAATGTCGTCCTTACTGTTACGCAGTTTGTTCTCCAAGCTGGCAATCCAGATATCATCATGGAATGATCGGCGGCATACTTCAGTGCCCCAGTATTGTAGCACCCAGCGTGGAGTAAGATTGGGCATGTTCAAGCGGTCGGCCCACCATGTATCCACCTGTTCGCGCCACTCACGTGCTTGTGTTGTGCGGCCTTCCAGCATGGTTCTATCCCAACCGAACACCTGGGCCACTGCATCTTTTAAACTGTTGGCAAACGATTCTCTGCGGAATCCGTGTACGTTAACAAGATAGTCAGCAGCAGTGTCTTTCCCGGAACCAATAAAACCGCAAATTCCAATGATCATTTCAGTGCCTTTATGTTAAGATGTTGCAGAGTTTGCTGTAGCATGCCGATCTGCCTACGACAGTCTTCTAGTGCATGGTGTGTAGTGGGCGGAACAGGTAGATCGGGCCACAGGCTAAACACTGTACGACTGTCGCGAACCTGGTAGTATTTCCAAGGCAAGGGCTTGTTGTAGCTTTTGTACGCATGCTCAAGAATATTCATGTCGTATGTAGGACCTTGCGCCCATATCAAGTTAGAATGCCAGATCAACCGGCCCAGTTCATCCAGTGCTTGATCCAATGGAATACGGCCTTGTTCGCCAAATGCTTCTTCTCTGGCATGTGCAGGCTGCGTGGCCCACCACTCAATTGTGCCATCGTCTATGGCACGAGTTTCTTGACTTTCCAAAGTAATTCTTGCATAGTAATGCCGGTCGTAGTGCCCTGACCCAAACGGATCAAATGCTTGAGCAGCAATGGTAAGAATACAGGTATCCGGGCCAGTTGCTAGCCCTTCTAGATCGATCATTAAGTGTGCCATGTGTTATTGTAACATAACACATGTCGACGTGCAATCTTTATGTTAGCCAATTACCCACGAAAGTGGTTGTGATCCATCAACATAATTTTTAAGATCATCCAGTAATTTGTCCATTTGTGCTTGTGCTTCTGATTTCATTGCAGTACCATTTAATGATGATCCGCCCTGTGGACCAGCCAGAGTGGCAAACTTCTCACGGGCTTCACCAATGATCATCTTGCAGTTGGCCACCATGTAGTCACGGATCCATTGACTGATTTGAAAGTCACTCAGCAGGTTGAACTCGGGTTTTAAATTGTAGGTCCATAACAACACATTTTCGCCAGTGCCTTTTGGGTCGCGGATAATCTGCAATTTCTTAGTAACTGGATTCCAAGTAAAGTTCATGTAGCCGCCAAACATACGTGCGGCCAGTTCAACATACTGACTGTAGAAGTCGTAGGTGGCCAGGCCGCCGGCCACATTGAAGTTCATTAGGTAAACGTTGACACTGGCTTGACTAAACGGATCAAAGTTTGACGAAAACGGTCCGGCTGCATCGCCAAACGTTCTACGGAAAATCTGACGAACCTGTATGGTTTCCTGAGGCAAGGTGTAGATGTTTACATCCTTGACCAACTCCATAAAGGTGTAACTTTCTTCGTACGCACCCTGAGCACGTTGTCGATACACACCAATTGTTCGTTGATATGCGGCTTCGTAATGCTCTGCATCTAATTCGATATCAATAATCTGTGCGGCCAGTTGTAACTGCACATATTCGATGAGATTTTGCTTCAGCGTGTCTAGACTTGATTGTTCTTCAATGGCCATAGTATGGAACTCCGTTCCATTTTATTTACCAGCTTTTAAGGATGATCAAGTTCTCTGTGCCACGTCCGTTAAACGCGGTTTCTGTTGTGGTCAAGTCCTTGTAGATCTTCCTTGCGGCCGGCTTGCCTGCGGCACCCATGGCTTTGAGCACCTCTGCAGGCTTACGCACGGTTTTTTGCTGGCTTTCTGCTGTGCTGTAGCCAATGACAGAGTTTGACTTTACAGTAAATGCCTGTGCATAACTGTCCGCAACCAGGTGAATCAACTTGCGTTTCTTGGTATCATACAACCAGGCTTCGGCCTTGTCCACTAGGCTTGCGGCAGGCAGTCCTTTGAGCTTGAGCTCTGCAAATTCCGTAATACACTTGAACTTTGCGGCACGTTTCTCAGGCGGCACTGCCTTGACCTTACGCGGCTTGCGTTCGACCTTTTTAATCTGCTGATACGCACCGCAGTCGGAAATTACCAATTCGCAGAACTTTACACAGTTCCGTAATTGTACTTTGGAAAGAAATCCATAGCCTTGCACTAGATCCGGTGTTTTATCTTCCACTACCTGCTCAAACTCCACTAGCTTTCGTTGCCAGATCTGTTTGATGTCATTGATCATTTGCGGAGCAATGTTCATCGAACGCATGAGAGACACTGGCTTGTAGTCGGCATTCAACTTGGCACCACTTGTAATAAACTCGTCAAACATGCCTTCCATCTCACCTGCACATTCGGTTACCTTTTCACGCAGACGGTCTTGGATTGTGATCTTTGGCACTGCGTCTTCGACAACCGCTACCTGTTCCACTACTTCGTCCGGTTTGGCTTCTAAAATCTCAGCCAGTAGGCTGTCTAGTTTGGACTGTTCCGTCTCTGTCAGTTCCAGTCCCACCATACTCATGCGGCACAACCAACCTGTGGTCAGGCGAATTGAACTGTCAGGAATGCGTTTAAGGGTACGCACGTCTGCTTTACGACCATGCGTTTCTAGATAATTTACAATCATCTCACGTGCATCTTTCTTGCCGTAAAAATAGTTGTACCAGGAGAACGCATGGCTGAGGGCACTGATACGATTGTCAACTGGCTGAGTTTTCCACGTGGGTTCCATGCCCATGGCATTGGTATCTGCACTGCGTGGGTTTAAAGGGTTAACGGGTTTTGTTGCAATCATGTTAGTCCTTACTTAGTTTTGGGCAGGTGTTTTACAGCGTCAAAAAGTTTAGCGGCACGTTTAACGTCAAAATTTTTGTGCTTGTACATCCAGGCCTTTTTGCGTTCTGCCACTTCCAGGGCTTCTGCCAGTTTCCACTTGGTATTGAAGTCCACTGTCATTATAATGCGGCTCATGTCCACAATATCCAATGCATACTCCACCCATTTTTCTGTGGCTTTTACCTTGTCATAGGGCTGTATAAAACCCTTGCCTTTTGGGCCTGTGTACTTTGTTAAAAAGTTAGCGGCTTTCATATTTGCTCCTGTATTGAACAAGCATGTATTATAGCAGGGATTGAGTTTGTTGTCAATCCCTGCTATCGGTGTTGTTTTTAGAACACAGTGCCGCGAAACTGCTCGTAATCGTAGAATGCTACTAAAGTATTATCTCGGAAGTAAACTGTGATACCGCCCAAATCCTCGCGGGCATCCCATGCTGTCTGTTCCAAAATAACATTGGTTGCACGTACCTCAAGCTCGTCCATTAAGTCGTCGCCTGTGTCCCTGTAGCTTTGCAGGGCTTCTGCCTCATAATCTAAAGTGTATACTTCAGTATTATTAATTTGTGCGCTTTGTGCATTTGTAAGCATGGTGACTCCAGTTGTTGTTAAGCCCTAATTATAGCAGTTTGAAAATATTCAGTCAACCAGCACCATAAATAACGTATGCCAAGACTTAGCCTATATCGCCCCAATCGCACTGCCGACTACAAGTTTCTGGACAGAACCATTGCAGAAATGTACACTGTTGGTGGCCTAGACATATACATCCACAAGTACATGGGTCCAGCCACAGGCGACCCTGGCGATGCAGATGCTACTTTACCTGTTTACGACACTCAAAATCCCTTGTTCATCGAAGACCTACTGTTGCTAGAAAACCGTGATCGTCAATACGATCCAGATGTGTATGTACAACGTGGTGTGTACCGTGTGGCCGACATTGATTTTGATCTTACACAGTTTGGCCTGTTCCTAAACAACGATACCTTGTTCATTACATTCCATTACAATGACATGATTGACACTCTAGGCCGAAAGCTCATGACAGGTGATGTGATTGAAATTCCCAATTTAAAAGATTATCATCCGCTAGACAAGAGTTTAGCCAAAGCATTACCTCGTTGGTATGTTATTCAAGATGCGGCGTTTGCGTCAGAAGGTTTCAGTCAGACTTGGTTGCCGCACCTGTGGCGGGTCAAAGCCACTCCAATGGTCAATGCTCAAGAATACAACAGTATTACCAAGCAGGCATTTGAACCCAATAACCTTTGGGATCCGGGCAACTATTATCCTGCCGGTACTATTGTGAACAATGGTGACAAGTACTATACTGCTACCGGCAACGTGCCACCGGGCACAGATATAACCAATACCACTTACTGGACAGAAAAGACACCAGACACCATTGCAGAAAAAACTTCTACTCGCACAAAAGACCTAGCACTAAACGATGCAATTTTAGTGCAAGCAGATGTAGAAGTTCCACTGACTGGGTATGACACTGTGAAGTTTTATATTCTTCCCACCACAGAAGACGGACAGCCAGCACAGTCAGGTCTAACTGCAGATCAAACACCGCCCACTGTAGACGGTACTCAAGGTGGCCAAGGTCTTACTCCAAACTCAGATGGCTACACAATTGGCTACTTGACCGGAGATGGCATTGCTCCAAACGGATTACCTGTGACTCCAGGAGTTAGTTTTCCAGCAATGCCTGCAATTGGCGACTATGCACTACGATTAGATTATTTTCCAAATCGCCTGTTTCGTTATAATGGTGCAACATGGATCAAAATTGAAGACAGTGTTCGTATTAAACCTGTGTTTGAATCTGAAGGACCAGCAGCCTCACAGCGAGCCAGCTTTGTCAACAACAGAAACACAGTGCAAACCACGGATCGCGGTGCTATTCCAAGTCGTCAGAGTCTCAGTGACATACTCAAGCCCAACGCAGACAATGGTGGTTAACCAACAATGACAACAGAGAATTCAGCCGCAAATCCAATGTTCTTTTACGACGAACAAATACGTCGCTTCTTGCTACAGTTCACCCGTATCTTTTCAAACTTTCAAGTAGAATACGGGCGCAACGAAGAAGGCACAGCACATACTCTAGTACGTGTGCCCATTAGATATGGTGATTCCAGCCGGCAGGTGCAGACCATCATGCAGAACAACTCTGCTGGTTTTATGACATCGGTGCCAATGATGAGTTTTTATATTTCTGGATTTGACTATGATCGTCCTAGAATGCAAGAACCCTACTATGTTAGCAATATTGCTGTGCGCCAACGCACATACGATGATGTCACTGACACTTACGAAACCACACAGGGTAATGCGTTTACTATTGAACGACTGATGCCTGTGCCTTATAAACTAACACTTAAACTGGACCTGTGGACCAGTAACACCAATCAAAAGATGCAGTTGTTGGAACAGATTGTGGTGTTGTTTAACCCTGCGTTGGAAATTCAAAGCACAGACAACTATCTTGACTGGACCAGTTTGAGTATTGTTGAGTTAGAATCAACACAATGGACCAGTCGATCAGTGCCAGTCGGAACTGAAGATCCAATTGATATTTGCACAATGACATTTACTCTGCCAATTTGGATTAGTAGTCCAGCCAAGGTTAAGAAATTGGGTGTGATTGAGCGTATTATCAACAACATATACGATGCCAATGGTGATGCTTCAAATGCAGTGCTAAACAACGACCTGTTGCTGGGTACACGCAGGATAATTACGCCATGGGAGTATCAGACCTTGTTGATCGGCAACAAGCTACAGGTGTTACGTCCCAATGCTGTAGTAAACGAACCCAATGCCAGTTTGACGCCGCAAGATAACCCATCAAGTAATTTGTTGTGGGCTGCTGTGGTTGGCGCTTACGGAGTGTTGCGCCCGGGCATTAGTCAGATCTTTTTAGAACAACCTGATGGCACAGAAGTTGCCGGAACTGTGTCGTATGATCCCACCGACGACCGATTTATGCTGTATAATATAGACGAAGACACTATGCCGCAAAACACCTTGTCACCTGTGCGATCGGTAATTGACCCACTTCGCAGTGGACCTGGTGTTGGATTGCCAGAGCCTGTAGAAGGTCAGCGTTACTTGTTGACCGACAACACTGGCAGTGACAGTAGCTATGCCGAGGCATGGCAAGGAACACTGGGACAACCATTGATTGCCAAACAAAATGACATTATTGAATATGTAGATAATCGATGGCAAGTAGTATTTGAAAATACCTCCAGCCCTGATAACACACAATATGTAACCAACATAACCACCGGAATTCAATACCGATGGACAGGCACAACATGGATCAAAAGCTATCAAGGACTGTATCCAGGAGGCCAATGGAGAATAGTACTGTGACGGCTGTAGGTGTTTGGTTCTACAGTGTCAGCACACAACGGTATCTTTACCTGTTGCGCAATGACTCACGTCATCCAGACTCATGGGGATTGCCCGGGGGCAAGATTGACTCTGGCGAAACACTGATTGAAGCAATGACACGCGAGTGTACAGAAGAATTAGGCAGTATGC